>Ga0118677_10001739_pt1 | contig 45407 bp, 38 predicted proteins | sample AliMusrvi5mmetaG_FD_86154 | JGI IMG/M metagenome (GOLD analysis project Ga0118677, IMG submission 86154) | reverse complement strand
ATGCGTTATAGGCCTATCGAGCAAAAAGAAGAAGACGATGAGACTAGCGACGATCTGCAAAACGCCATATTGGACGCGGTCGATGAGCTGTATCGCGATTTGCGCGGCGATATCTTGATATTTCTGAGTGGTGAGCGCGAGATACGTGAAACTACCGATTCTTTAAAGAAACATCATCCTACGCAATATGAAATATTGCCCTTGTATTCCAAGCTTAGCGTTAGCGAACAAGAGCGCGTGTTCAAGCCCAAGGGCGGTAAGTTGCGTATCGTGTTGGCCACCAATGTTGCAGAAACCTCATTAACAGTGCCCGGTATTCGTGGTGTGATTGATACCGGTCATGCGCGGATTAGTCGCTACAGTCATCGCAGTAAAATCCAGCGTTTGCCTATCGAGCGTATCTCCCAATCTTCTGCCAATCAAAGAGCGGGACGTTGCGGTCGGGTTGCCGAAGGTATTTGTATCCGCTTGTATTCGCATGATGATTATTTAGCGAGGCCGGAGTTTACCGAGCCTGAAATCATGCGTACCAATTTATCGGCGGTTATTTTACAAATGACGGCCTTAAATTTAGGTGATATTGAAGACTTTCCCTTTTTAGAGCCGCCCGAAGATAAAATGATACGGGATGGAAAAAATACGCTGCATGAAGTTAATGCTTTGGATAAGTCAGGCAAGTTGACGGATATCGGTAAGCAACTGGCAAAATTTCCGACTGATCCTAAATTGGCGCGTATGCTGATTGCCGCTGCAGATGAACATTGTTTAACTGAAGTGGCGATTATCGTTTCGGCCTTAAGCGTGCAAGACCCTCGTGAAAAGCCTGCGGATAAAATGCAGCAAGCCGATGCCAAGCATGTGGCTTTTCGTCACCCTGAATCAGATTTTTTAACGTTGCTGAATATTTGGAATACCTACGAAGTCCAGAAGAAGCATTTGTCGAATAGCAAACTACGCAAGTATTGTACGGATAATTTCTTGTCTTATATGCGTATGCGCGAGTGGTTCGATATACACGCCCAAGTCATGCAGGTCGTAAAAGGTGATTTGAAAATGCACCCCAATACTGATGAGGCCGGTTATGAGAAAGTGCATAGAGCGTTATTAACGGGCATGCTATCAAACATCGGTTTTCGTCATGATCCTTATGAGTATTTGGGTGCGCGGGGTTTAAAGTTCTTTATTTTTCCTGGCTCTGGGCTACATAAGATTAAACCTAAGTGGATCATGGCTGCCGAGCAAGTTGAAACCAGTAAGGTTTATGCGCGTACCGTGGCTAGGATCGAGCCTGAATGGATAGAGTTGTGTGCGGGACATTTGGTTAAGCATAATTACTATGACCCGCATTGGGAAAAGAAGACCGGACGCAGTGCGGTATCTCAACGAACCTTACTCTATGGTTTGACCTTGCAAGCTGGTCGCAAGATTCCGTATGAGCATGTTGATGCAAAAGCTGCGCGGGAAATTTTTATCCGCTCAGCCTTGGTGGATCATGATTACCACAGTAATGCGCCTTTTTACGTGGCTAATCAAAAGCTACTGGAAGAAGTCGGTATTATTCAGCATAAAGGTCGGCGCGTTGATTTGGTCGAAGATGAACAATGGTTGTATCAATTCTACGATAACAAGTTGCCGCCTGAAATCGTCAGTGGCATTACTTTAGATACTTGGCGTAAGGTCGAGGAAAGAGCGAATTCCAAGATTTTATTTTTAACCAAGGAAGATTTAACTCGCGATCAAGAGCAGGAATATGTCAATGAATGGGATTTTCCTGATGCGTTTCCAAAGGTATGCTTAGGCGCCAGGAATAATCTAAGCATTCCTCTGCAATATCGCTTTGAACCGGGGCATGATGAAGATGGTGTGACCGCGATCATTCCAGTACATCAATTAAATCAGTTTTCTCAAGCCTCTTTTGAATGGCTAGTGCCCGGCTTGTTAGAAGAAAAGTGTGTGGCCTTAATTAAGGGCTTGCCTAAAAACATTAGAAAACATTTTGTGCCAGTGCCGCAAACTGTAAAGCAATGTTTAGAAATAGAGCCTGATTTCAAGGGCACGTTGCAGGAATGGTTAGGCTATCGTTTGCGCATCTTGACCGGTGAGGCGATTCCCTTGAATGCTTGGAGCCTCCAGGATTTACCCTTCCATTTACGCATGAATTTCAGAGTCATTGATGAGCAAGGACAGCTACTTGATTATGGTCGTGATTTAAAAGCCTTGCAGCTTAAATATACGCTTAAGGCGGAAAGCAGCTTCGATCAGATTGCCGCTGATGAGCTGAATTATACTGGCTGTATTCAATGGGCCTTTGATGATTTGCCCGATACTTATCAATTTATTCAGAATGGCCTAACCTTAAATGGCTTTCCTGCCATAGTTGATGAAGGCGATGCAGTGGGTGTGCGTATTTTTGATACTGAGCAAAAAGCCGCTTTACAGCATCAAGCGGGTTTAATGCGCTTAATTCAATTGCAATTACGTAAAGAATGCACTTATCTGATTAAAAATATACCGCAGTCCGCGGCGGCAGAGCTCAGTTATAATCGTTTACCGAAACATCCCTTAGTCACAGTCGTGGGTGAAAGTTCCTATAAAAATGATATGCTCACGGCAATTTTATACAGCGTTTTCGTTGAAGGTAAAACCTTGCGTACCCAGCAGGCCTTTGAGAAAAGTCTATTAGACAATAAAGCCGGCTTAATGGGTGTCGCTAATCATGCCGGTAAAATAGCATTGGAAATTATGGCGCTTTATGCGCTAATCAAAAAAGACTTAGAGCGGACTTTGAAAGCCAGTGATCCTCTGGCGCAAGATATTAATGAGCAGTTGAACTTTTTGGTATATGCCGGCTTTATTCGCAATACCCCTTATCAGCAGCTACAAGCGATTCCTAGGTATTTGAAAGCCATCCAATATCGTTTAGATAAGTTTGATAATAATCTACAAAAAGCTCAGGAAGTAAGTCGTTATGCGCTTCGTTTTTGGAAAGATATTGAGAAAAAACTTAAAAAGGAAGTGCTGATTCCAGAGCAAGATGCTTTTCGTTGGGCCCTAGAGGAGTTAAGGGTTTCTGTCTATGCTCAGCAACTCAAAACCGCCTATCCTATATCGGCTAAACGCTTAGATAAACTCTGGGACGAGAGGAATTAAGGACGATAGTGTAATAAAGTATTGGGCTTTTGCACAGAAACAATCAATGACTTAGCTGGACTTTAAACTGTCTGGCTATGACTGAGTTCTTGGAGGATGCTAGTGCTAACTCATTGTAAGTGAATATTAATTATGATTGTCTTGTTTCTGTGCGATCTAACAAAACGGTAATAAAAACCGTCACTAAGCGATCTAGCTAACAATTAATGCACAGAGTTATCCACAGGAGCTGTGAATAACTTGATTCTGAATAAGAGCGAGTGCTAAAAGCCCTAAATAAACTTACTTTTTAATAAATGCAAGGTTGATTTCTTGTTTTTCTGTATTTGTGTCGAGTTTTTAGGTTAAAATAGTCGACTTTCAAAGCTGATATTTGGTCAGCGCTGCTGGCAACTTTCAAAGAGTGGTCACAGCCTGTACTTAAGCTTTGAGTGATCTGCAAGTATCCGACATGTTTCATCCACGCCTTGCCTCTACGGTCAGGGGGTTATTGACAGTAGTTTACGGCAAGGGGGCTTTTAATGCCCCAATACGATCTCTCTGTAACGCACAACTGTGTGTGTCTACATGAAAGGGATCACCAAAAAAGTTTTTTATGCCCAACTTTAGAGTAAAAACATGACAGATTTAGCGCACTACAGAAATATTGGTATCTTCGCTCACGTTGATGCTGGTAAAACAACAACTACCGAGCGAATTTTGAAGCTTACCGGTAAGATTCATAAAATCGGTGAAGTACATGACGGCGAAACAACGACCGATTTCATGGATCAAGAACGTGAACGTGGTATTACCATTCAGTCAGCAGCAACGACTTGTTTCTGGAAAGATTACCGTTTTAATATTATCGACACCCCAGGACACGTTGACTTTACTATCGAAGTTTATCGTTCACTTAAAGTATTGGATGGCGGTATCGGCGTTTTCTGTGGTTCAGGTGGTGTAGAGCCTCAATCAGAAACCAACTGGCGTTATGCGAATGACTCTAAAGTTGCGCGTGTTATCTATATTAATAAATTAGATCGTATCGGCGCTGACTTTTATCGCGTTGTTAAGCAAGTTGAAGAAGTTCTGGGTGCAATACCTGTCGTTATGACCTTGCCGATTGGTACTGAAGACGAATTCATCGGCGTGGTTGATTTATTAACCGAAAAATCATGGGTATGGGATAACTCAGGCGATCCTATGAATTACACTATTCAAGACATTCCTGCTGATATGGTGGAACTGGCTAAAGAATGGCGTGAAAGATTAATAGACCAAGTGGCTGATCAATTTGATGATGTCATGGAAGCTTATCTTGAAGGTGAAATGCCTGATGTTGATACTATTAAGCGTTGTTTACGTAAAGGTACTATTAACCTTGATTTCTTCCCAACTTTCTGCGGCTCTTCGTTCAAGAACAAAGGCGTACAGTTAGTTTTAGATGGCGTTATTGATTATTTACCTTGTCCTACTGAAGTTAATCCACAGCCAGAAGTCGATTTAGAAGGTAACCCTACCGGTACTTTCGCTATCGTTGATGCTGACAAACCATTGCGTGCCTTGGCATTCAAGATTATGGATGATCGTTTTGGTGCTTTGACCTTCTTACGTATTTATTCAGGTAAATTAGAAAAAGGTACTTCAGTTCTGAATACTTTTACTGGCAAAACTGAACGTATCGGTCGTATCGTAGAGATGCATGCTGATGTTCGTGCTGAGCTTGAGTCTGCGCAAGCCGGTGATATTGTCGCGGTTCTGGGTATGAAGAATGTTCAGACAGGTCACACTTTATGCGATCCTAAATTCCCTGCGACTTTAGAGCCTATGGTTTTCCCTGATCCAGTTATTTCATTAGCTATTTCTCCAAAAGATAAAGCCGCTTCTGAAAAAATGGGTATTGCACTGGGTAAAATGATCCAAGAAGATCCTTCATTCCACGTTGAAACTGATGAAGACAGTGGCGAAACTATTCTTAAAGGCATGGGCGAGTTACATCTTGATATTAAAGTTGATATCTTAAGACGTACTCATGGTGTAGATGTGGTTGTTGGTAAACCTCAAGTAGCTTACCGTGAAACCATTACTAAATCGGTTGAAGACGAATACACTCACAAGAAACAATCAGGTGGTTCAGGTCAATACGGTAAAATCAATTACATTATTGAGCCAGGCGAGCCAGGTACTGGTTTCGTGTTTCAATCTGCGGTTACTGGTGGTAACGTGCCTCGCGAATTTTGGCCAGCGGTTGAGAAGGGCTTTAAGAGCATGTTGGATAAAGGCGTATTGGCTGGATTCCCTTGCTTAGACTTTAAAGTTATCTTAACGGATGGTGGTTTCCATGCTGTGGATTCATCTGCGATTGCTTTCGAAATTGCTGCTAAAGCGGCGTTCCGTCAGTCAATTCCTAAAGCAGGTCCACAATTGATTGAGCCGATCATGAAGGTTGATACCTTTACGCCTGCTGATCACGTGGGTGATGTTATTGGTGACCTTAACCGTCGCCGTGGCATGATTAAATCACAAGATGCTGCAGCTAGCGGAGTACGTATTAAATCTGATGTACCATTAAGCGAAATGTTTGGCTATATCGGTGATTTACGTACAATGACTTCAGGTCGTGGTCAGTTCTCTATGGAGTTCTCACACTATTTGCCATGTCCTAAAAACGTAGCAGACGAAGTTATTAAAGAAGTAAACGAACGTAACGCTAAAAAGAAATAATAATGACTGCCGAGTAGGTAACTGCTCGGCTTTCTTTAGTTATGGTGAATGCTTTAGTTTGGGCTATCCAAATTAAAGCAACACTATTTTCATCATTCAATAGACTTTGGTCTATGTCAGTTTTTAAATCAATCTAAGTTCATTGTTGGCTTTTCGATAATGACACTTTATCTAGTTGGTCATCAAAAGCTCAAGTTAAGCTATCTTTATCGCTCAATACGCTTAAAGTTATATCTGTTCTCGTTATTTAACTTATTGATCTCAGTAGTAGCCTTAAGGGCTTAATCATCATCTTCTTTAGGTATTTGTCCTCGCAATTCTTCTGATAGCAGCATTTGTGCGCCAGTAATAACGAGGTGTTGATTCGTACTCAGTGTGTCTGGAACAAAATAGCCGTCGGCGGTAGGGGTATAGTGGCTCAGAACGAGGCGACTAAAAGTAGTCTCTGTCGTTTTAATATAGACTAAAGCTTGATCCATATACCAGATGAGCGCCGATTTAGGGATGATAAATCCTGTCATTGCAGAGCTTTGTTCGGGTATCCAGGCGCTAATAGCCATGCCAGGAAGTAAGTTTTTATCGCTAGATTGAAAGAAATAGCTTTCGCCTTGTGCGACTAATTCTGTATGTGTGGCGGCTGATATAAATTCAGCTTTATGGGCTTTACTGCGATTACCCGATACTTCTACATCAATAGTTCGAATAGTATTTGCAAGGTGATGGTGGGAGGGCAGTGTAATTTGTATCAGTTTTTGTCGACCAGATAGAAAAGCATCTAATTTAGAGTGGTCGTTTGATAGCGCCCAATTGGTCAGCTCTTTTCCCCATAATAGCAGTGCTTCATCAGTAATGGCGGTGCTTTGATAATGAGCAGCATCTACTTGGGCATGGTTAGATTGCCATTGCGCTTGTTGTTCTTGTAAGGAGCGTTTTGAGGTGACACCGCTACTGTATAAGTCCTGCTGGCGGTTGATGTTTTGTTCGGATTGCTGGAATCTTGCTTGTGAGCTACGTTGATCGGTTAACGCTAGCAAATAGCGATGACGTAAGGCCAATAAGGATTGTATGTTAAGTACTTTTCCGTAGGCAACAAACTCAGCATGATAACTAATGGGTTTTAGTGTTAAGGTTTCTATAGCCGATGATTTTTGGATATCGGTACTTAGGTTGATCTGTGTTTGTTCAATAAGGTTTTGTTGTTCGGTTGCTGTGTCGTCTTCTGCATGAACCCAAGTAGAGCAAAGCATAGTCAGCGTAAACAAACAGGCCATAAACAGTTTAGTCATTTAGATTAAAGTGGGGTTGTTAGGTGTAAGGATCATGAATTATAAGCTTTACCTATAAATAAAAGGCAAAAAAAAACCCCGGTTGATGAAATCAACCGGGGTTCAACTTACGATCTAAAGTTTAGATCAATTAGTTGCTAGGTAATGCAAATACAGTAAATGCACCACCTTGTTTGGTGAAAGATCCCAAGCTAGCATATGCGCCAGTAGCACCTAAGCCTTCTTGTGATATTTTCACTGCAATTTTTTCTAATTCAGCTTTCTTCACTGGATCAGTTTCTGCTGCAGCCTTTTCTTGTGCGGCTTCTAGTTGTTTGTTGAAATCGGTAGCAATACCGATACCAGCCCAACCGCCGATACCTGAAAGAACGCCAACATATTGTTTGCCGTTGTAGCTCCAAGTATTTACGTTACCGATGATGCCAGAAGGTGTTTTGAATTTATACAATTCTTTACCTGTTTTAGCATCAACTGCTTTTAAGTAACCTTCTAAGGTGCCGTAGAATACAATGCCGCCAGCAGTTGCTACAGAACCAGACCAAACAGAGAAAGGTTCTTTGTTTGACCAAGCAATCTTGCCTGTTTTAGCATCATAAGCAGTGAACTGACCTAAGTTAGTTGTGCCGTCAGCTTTACCAGTTAAAACGTCAGCACCGGCTGGTAGCATGTCTAAAGTTGCGCCTACATAAGGTTGGCCCGCTGTGTATGAAACTTCGAATGGTTCGTAGTTCATGCATAAGTGGTTACCAGAAATATAGAACAAGCCAGTTTGTGGTGAGTAAGAAACCGGTTGTTGGTTTTTACTACCTAAAGCAGCAGGACATACGCCGTCAGTTCTAACGTCTTCGCCATTATGTTCGGTACTGTATTGTGGAACAACTTGTGGACGGCCTGTTTTCATATCAACGTGGGTAGCCCAGTTAACTGATTTGTCGAATTTTTCAGCGACTAATAGTTCACCTGTTTCACGATCTAAAGTATAGCCAAAACCGTTACGGTCAAAATGCACGATAGTTTTATGCATTTGGCCTTTAACTTCTTCGTCAACTAAAACTGTTTCATTGATGCCGTCAAAGTCCCACTCATCATGTGGAGTCATTTGATAAACCCATTTAACAGCACCGGTGTCAGCGTCACGAGCCCATAAGGACATAGACCACTTGTTGTCACCAGGACGTTGTACAGGGTTCCAAGTAGATGGGTTGCCTGATCCGTAGTAAATTAAGTTTAATTTAGGATCATAGCTAGTCCAGCCCCAAGTAGTACCGCCGCCGATTTTCCATTGGTCGCCTTCCCAAGTTTTGATACTTGAATTAGCGCCTACAGGAGTCACTTTACCGTTTTCCCAAGTCGTTGTTTTGTTAGCATCGATCAGCGTATCTTTGTCTGGTCCGATGCTATAGCCTTTCCATTTTAGTTTTCCAGAATTAATGTCATAAGCCGCTAAAAAGCCGCGTACACCAAATTCACCACCAGAAATACCAGTTAAAACAGTGTCTTTAACAACTAAAGGCGCATTAGTGTTAGTCATGCCCAATTTAGGGTCACCATTTTGTACGCTCCAAACACGTTTACCAGTTTTAGCATCTAAAGCTGTTAAGACAGTGTTTGATTGTTGTAAGAAAATTTTGCCATCGCCGTAAGCTAAGCCACGGTTCACAGTGTCGCAACACATAACAGGAATCGTTACGTCAGCATCTTGTGTTGGTGTAAATTCCCAAATAACTGACTGTGTTTTTTGATCAATTGCGTAAACAGTGTTAGGAAATGGAGTGTGGATAAAAATAACATTATCAACAACCAGTGGACCACCTTCGTGACCACGTAATACACCTGTAGAAAAAGACCAAGCAGGTTGTAAGTTTTTTACGTTGTTAGCGTTTATTTCATTTAATTTGCTGTAACGCGTGCCGGCATAGTCGCCGCCCCAAGTTGCCCAGTTAGCTGAGTCTTTGGTTAGGGCGTCAACGCCACTGTTAGCAGTTGAAATTGCTGGTGTGGCTAATAATACAGCGACACTTGAAGCAAGCAGCCAACTTTTTAAAGGCTTCTTCATATATTTTCTCCTGGTATTCTGTTAATTAGACAAAATACTTGATTATGTTTTTTAAGACTAATATTAGTTTTTGGGTGGTTTTTCTACACTATAAAGGCAAAAAAACATTCACACCAAGGCACTAGATTTAATTATTTTGCCTAAAAAGTCAACTTTTAAAAGAGTTAAAGTGATTGTATAAGGCAGAGGTCTTTATTCATGTTTTTGTTTTATGAGTGTTTTGTTGTCATCAATGATTTAGTTGAAGTCGGTTCTAATAGCCATTTCAGCTAGCTGATATTGCAGAGCATGTGCGTAAAAACGGACTCAACTATTTAAAGAGTCTCTATCTGATAACCCTTGTTGTTCCAGCATAATACTTCGCCTGTTTCTTTGCTCCATGCTGATAAAACAAAGCGTTGTGCAGGGTGATTATTGATTAAAAAGTCATGAATATTAGGTCGGTGGGTGTGTCCATGAATAAGTCGCAAGCAATCATGCTCTTGCATGACGCGTATAACGGTTTCTTGGTTGACGTCCATAATAGATTGAGATTTTTTGCGTTTATGAAGATAGCTACGAAATCGATACCAGCGTGCGGCTAAGAGTCTTATGAGTAGTGGTTTTGATAGTACATTCTCTTGCCATTCAATGGTATGAGATTTTGTACGAAAGGCCTGGTAGGGAGCGTCATCTGTACATAATAAATCACCATGAGTCAGTAATGTGGCTGAGCCCATTAAATCAATCACAGCATAATCATTGAGAAAAGTGATGCCGGTGTCTAGGCAAAAGCGCTTTCCCAATAAAAAGTCTCTGTTTCCCGGTTGAAAATAAACCGCAGTGCCTGATTGAGTAAGCTGTTTGAATCGGTTGCGTATTTTAAAATTGGGTGGTGTAGGGTCATCATCGCCTATCCAAGCATCAAAAAGGTCGCCTAGAATATAAAGCGCTGAAGCCTGAGTGGCTCTTTTCTCTAAAAAATCAAGAAATCTGCGGGTGATCTCAGGTTTTTCCAACGAAAGATGTAAGTCTGAAATAAATAAGATTTCTTCGGACAATGTTTGCCTCGATTAGTTAATGAAAGTACAAGACAATACTAGCGATATGACTTAATGCGCTAGGAAATCATTGTCTTGTACCGTTCGTTGATTATTTAATGACTTCGGCTTTTTCAATAACGATGTCTGTTTTAGGTACATCTTGATGTCCACCACGATTTCCAGTGGCTTGTGTTGCCATGGCGTCCACCACATCCATGCCTTCAATGACTTCGGCAAATACTGCATAACCCCAGCCACTAGCATTTTTGCCAGTATGATTTAGGAAAGTGTTGTCTTTATAATTGATGAAAAATTGTGCAGTAGCTGAATTGGGATCGTTGGTTCTAGCCATTGCCAAAGTGCCACGATTATTAATCAAGCCGTTATCTGCTTCATTTTTAATAGGATCATGTACAGATTTTTGTTTGAAGCTGACATCAAAGCCGCCACCTTGAGCCATAAAGCCAGGAATAATTCTGTGGAAAATAGTGCCGTTATAAAAGCCTTCGTTAACATAAGTTAAAAAGTTGGCTGATGAGATTGGTGCTTTATCCGAATTTAACTGAATAATGATTTCTCCTGCACTGGTGGTTAATTTAACTTTGGTTTGTGTATCTGTCATGGTTTTTTCCGTTGCAAAAGAGAGTGTTGATATTAAAAGTAGCATCAGTGAAAGAATGATGTTGCGCATTGGTTTCTCCTTGTAAAGATGCGAATAATAGATTTTAGGTGTTTTTATCTTGAAAGAGAAGTGCCAGCTTGGTAAATTGTACGCATTTGTTATCAAGTAACGTTGCTGTAATCTGTTTATTAATGAAATATGTTAAAAATATATAACACTTTGACCCGAAAAAAAGAAATCTTTAGTCCGCGCGTTGAGGGTAAAGTTGGTTTATATGTTTGCGGGATGACAGTTTACGATTATTGTCATGTTGGACATGCAAGAGTTATGGTGGTGTTTGATACCGTAGCGCGATATTTTCGATATTCGGGTTATGAATTAACCTACGTGCGTAATATTACTGATATTGATGATAAAATCATACGGCGAGCTCATGAGCAAGGAGTTACTTTAACTGAATTGACTGAGCGTTTTATTGACGCAATGCACGAAGACGAGCGCGCGCTTTCGGTATTGCCTCCTGATATAGAGCCTAAAGCAACACAATCTATTCCAGACATTATTGCTATGATTGAAATCCTGTGTGCCAAGGACTTAGCGTATGTAGGTAATAATGGTGATGTGTTTTATGCCGTTACAAAGTTTAAGCATTACGGACAGTTGTCAGGCAAAAATCTAGATGATTTGCAGGCAGGTGAGCGAGTTGATGTTGATCTAGCCAAACGTAATCCTTTAGATTTTGTGTTATGGAAAATGGCTAAAGCAAACGAACCTGCCTGGCCATCCCCTTGGGGTTTAGGTCGTCCAGGTTGGCATATTGAATGTTCAGCGATGTCTACCTGTTGTTTGGGTAATTCTTTCGATATACATGGTGGCGGCATGGATTTGCAGTTCCCACATCATGAAAATGAAATCGCCCAGTCTGAAGGTGCAACCGGGGAGAAATTTGTTAATTTATGGATGCACAATGGCTTTGTTCGCATTAACGAAGAGAAAATGTCAAAATCATTGGGCAACTTTTTTACTGTGCGTGAAGTATTAAAGCAATATCAACCAGAAATTATTCGATTTTTTATCTTATCCAGTCACTATCGTAGTCCTTTAAATTATTCAGATGAGCAATTAAATGATGCTCGACTGGCTTTGACTCGTCTTTATACAGCATTACGCGGGTGCGCTGAAGAAAATGCCGATATCGATATGGATTATAAAGTTCGTTTTGAAGTTGCGATGAACGATGACTTTAATACCCCCGTTGCTTTATCAATATTATTTGATTTGGCGAGAGAATTGAATGCGGCTAAAGAAGCCAAGTTAGAGAAAGTTCAAGATTTGGTAGCAACTTTACGTTTTTTAGGTGGCTTGCTGGGTATAGTGCAAGGTGATGCTGACGACTTTCTAAAAAGTGGTGTGGTTAATGGCGAAGTTGTTAATGTGGAATTGATAGAACAGCAAATACAGGCGCGTTTAGCAGCCAAAATAGCAAAGGATTGGAGTTTAGCGGATAAAATTCGTGACGACTTGAAAGGGCAGGGCGTTATTCTAGAAGATGCGCCGAATGGCTTAAGCACTTGGCGACGTGAATAGCAATTTAAGGCTTGAGGGTCTTGACTTGTTAAAGCATAACTAACTTCATTAAAGACAGTAATAAATCCATGAGTGAAATTAAAGATAAAGCTATTGAAGTCTATCTTGACGACTTGGCTAGTGCATCAGCGACACCCGGTGGCGGTAGTGCGGCAGCATTGATGGGGGCCCAGTCTGCGGCATTAATCAGTATGGTCTGTAACCTTACCATTGGTAAGCCTAAGTACCTTGAAGTCGAAGCTGAAATGCAGGCCTTGTTGTTAAAGTCAGAAGTGTTACGTAAAAGTCTAATGGACATGATTAAGGCTGATGTTGATGTATTTAATCGCTTAATGGCCGCTTATGGCTTAGCGAAAGAAAACGATGCTGATAAAGTAATTCGCTCTCAAGCGATACAAGAAGTCTTGAAAGAAGCCACTGAAGTACCTTTAGACTGTGCACGAGCTTGTGCCGAAGCCATCGAATTGAGTCGTTGTGCCGCCAATAAAGGTAATTTTGCTGTTATTAGTGATGCGGGCGCTGCGACCATGTCGGCCTATGGTGGCTTAAAAAGTGCCGCGCTTAATGTCTATATTAATACGGGCAGCCTTAAGGATAGAGCTTTTGCTGAAGCTAAGTTGGCTGAACTAAAGGTTATTATGGCTAATGTAGAAGAGCAGGTTGCAGATACCTATATGCTAGTTAAGACTAAATTGTAGTTAAGAAAATAAATAGTTAAAAAATTAATTGACGATGAATTGATCAGTCGTCATAATAGACAGCTCTTTAGGGGTGTCGAAAGATAATTCATGAGGAGTAGCAATATTTACGGGGTGTAGCGCAGTTTGGTAGCGCGCCTGCTTTGGGAGCAGGATGTCGGGGGTTCGAATCCCTCCACCCCGACCAGTTTAGCGCTTGTAGCTCAACCGGATAGAGCACCGGCCTTCTAAGCCGGGGGTCGCAGGTTCGAGTCCTGCCAAGCGCACCATTACAAGAATAAGCCATATTATGGTGAGCGTAGCTCAGTTGGTAGAGTCCCGGATTGTGATTCCGGTTGTCGCGGGTTCGAGCCCCGTCGTTCACCCCACGTATATCAAAGTCTTAGATTTCATCTAAGTTAGTTGACCAAATCTAAAGTTTCTCCTTGTCCTTATTCTGTCCTTTTACAGGTGAATTATGGCATCATTTCGTAAACGTTCTGGCAGTTGCCAAGCACGTATTCAACGCAAAAATCATTCAGATATAACTAATCTTTTGGCGCTAAAATTGCCGAGCAGGATTTGGCTAAGCAAGTCAAATTTCAAATTAATCTTGGTATTTATGATCTTGGACTCCAGCTAGAAGATATGACACCAGGCGAATTAGTTCATTGTTATATCGAAAATATTACACCCTATAAAAAAGGCTATGAAAATGAAATATATCGTATCTTTAGTGATCAAGTTTTTTTAAGACACAGAGATAGGTTCTTTGATAGCTATATTGGATTCATGGCTATTGGACGAGACATGTCTCAATGTAGTCAGTGATGCAAATAAAGCCTCAGATTTTGTTAGAGATCTGATAGATAATCACTATGAAATTCTCTGTGATGAATCTGCCAGTGAAATATTTCAGGAGAAGTTGGCCGATAAGGTGTTTAGCCAATATCCGTGACGTACATAGTCAATTTGTCACCAGCGTAGTGGAAAAATGATCTTTACAAAAGAGTCGTCTGGACAGTTTTTGGGCTGTATCAATTACCGTAAATCTGCTGTTGATTCTTGTTCCCATACCGAAAAACTGATTAATTTAAAGACAGTCAAAGCTTGATTTTTCTCAGGGCTGATCGTTTAAAGTAGAAAAAAAATACCAAGGCCTAACCATGTCATAATCAGTAGTAGCCAAGGAAGCCAGTGTTGTCGATAAATTATATTAACGGGTATGTCTAAATCATCTGACTCCAACAATGGCTGCTTTTGACCTGAAAGTTTCTTAAGCTTTCTATTTAGCTCTCTGGCTTTTTCTTTTTGCTGTTTTTTATAAAGATCTATACCTTTCTGTATGCCTTGAGCAATCAACTTAGTTTGCTCTTTGCTTTGAGCAGGGCGCTGCGTTCCTCTAGCCATTTTCAATGCATCTTCTTGAGTTTGAACGGATGGCTTTTGGTAGCTGTTTTTAGTCATGACGGTATTTTGATAATGAAAGCGTTACGAATTATACGGCACACAGTCAGTAATGTGGTATCAGATTCAGTTATGGTTTTGATTGATAGTCAGGGTAGCGGTGGTTATAGAGCCAATGAAAACTTTCCTGATTTACCTAGATAATAGCAAAGCTGTTAAACTGTGCGCTTTTTAACCCGTAATAGTTTAAGCAATTGCTTCAATATTGATGTAATTCCCGTCATTATTTAACATTGTTAGTAGCTATCAGACCACCTCAGTTAACTATGAATTTTGATGTCATTTGTTTCGATTGCGACAGTACCTTAAGTAAAATTGAAGGTATCGATGAACTTGCTAAGTATGTTGGCTTAGGGCAAGAAATGTCACAGCTAACTGATGCAGCCATGAACGGAGACGTCGCATTAGAAGCGGTCTACGAAAAGCGTTTGTCGCTCATACAACCTAATATTAATAGTATTAATGATTTGGCTGAACTTTATATAGCCGAAATAGTTGAGGGAGTTAAAGAGGTTTTTGCTATTTTATTAGCTCAAAATAAAACGGTGCATATTATCAGTGGTGGTTTACGCCAAGCGATTTTGCCACTGGCGCATTATCTAGGCTTACCAGAAAGCCATGTACATGCTGTTGATATTTTTTTTAATGAAGACGGCAGTTATCGTGCATTTGATCTAAACTCGCCATTGACCAGAACAGGCGGAAAAGCGACGGTAGTGGCCATGCTAAAAGAACAAGGTTCTTTGGTTATGATAGGTGATGGAAAAACCGATTTAGAAGCTCAACAAGCCGGGGCTTTCGTGCTTGGTTTTGGTGGGGTCGTTGACAGAGCTATTGTTCGTGAACGGGCTGATGTTTATACCAATGAACCCTCACTACTGAGTGTTTTAGAACATATTTTGTAAGATTCATTAATACCATAGACCTACCTTTTAAAGAGAGCAAGCATGGCCGGACATAGTAAATGGGCTAATATTAAGCATCGCAAAGCGGGACAAGATGCTAAACGTGGTAAAGTTTTTACTAAAATACTGCGTGAAATTACCGTTGCAGTAAAAACTAGTGGTCCAGACGCAGGCAGTAATCCTGCTTTGCGCACCGCTGTTGATAAAGCTTTGGCGGCTAATATGCGCCGAGACACCATCGATACCGCGATTAAAAAAGCCTCTGGAGCTTTGGAAGGCGTTAATTACGAAAACATCCGTTACGAAGGCTATGGCCCGGGCGGAACGGCGGTTATCGTCGATTGTTTGACTGATAATCGTAATCGTACTGTTAGTGAAGTCCGTCATGCTTTTAGTAAAGCCGGCGGTAACTTGGGTACAGATGGTTCTGTCGCTTATTTGTTTAGTAAAGTCGGTATTCTTAGTTATGCACCGTCGGTAGACGAAGACGCACTGATGGACGCGGCTTTAGAAGCGGGAGCAGACGATGTTATTAATTATGATGACGCTGCAGTCGATGTGATGACTACGCCAGAAAATTACCTAACCGTAAAAGATGCTCTGATTGCCGCAGGTTTTGAACCTGATAATGCTGAAGTCACTATGCAAGCAGGTGTCATGGCTGAATTGAATGCCGATGATGCTGAGAAAATGCTACGCTTGATAGACCGCTTAGAAGATCTGGATGATGTACAAGACGTTTATTCCAATGCGGATATTAGTGACGAGATTATGACGAGTTTGGGGTGATAGTACTGTAGGTTGGGCTGCGTGCTTTTCGCAACCCAACAATTGACTTATTCAGAAGTCTGCCAATACCCTGATTTACCACCGTCTTTTTGCAACAAGCGTACAGAATCAATAACCATGCCTCTATCGATACCTTTACACATATCGTATATGGTTAATAAGGTGATTTGAGTCGCGCAAAGTGATTCGATTTCTATGCCGGTCTGACCGATGGTTTTTACCGTCGTTTCACAGCGTATGCGATTATGTTCAGGTTCAGCGCTTAAGTTGATTTCAATATGGGTAATGGGAAGCGGATGACAGAGCGGGATTAAATCAGCAGTTTTCTTAGCGGCCATAATGCCAGCAATTCTAGCAACCGCAAGCACGTCGCCTTTTTTGTGTTCTCCCGCACTAATCATCTGTAACGTTTCTGGAAGCATTTTTATATAGCCTTCAGTGATAGCGATCCGCTGAGTAATGGCTTTAGTACCAACATCGACCATGTGCGCTTCGCCAGATGAGTTAAAATGCGTGGTATAAGTCATGAATAAGTTAGTGTCTGGTGACCAAAGTGCATTATTATCTCTTTTTTTCTTGTTATGTGAATCATTATGTCTATTAAAGTCTATTATTTTGCCAGTTTAAAAGAGCATGTAGGTAGCTCAGAGCATGAACTGGACTTTACTCAGTCATTAACCGTTAATGAAGTTTGGCTGCAGGCTAATGCAACACTGGTCTTGCCCAAAAATACTTTAGCAGCCATTAATATGGACTATGTGGATTGGGATAGCTTGGTTTCTGATGGTGATGTTGTTGCTTTTTTTCCGCCTGTGACGGGCGGCTAAAGATGGCCATTAAAATTATCGATCACGCTTTTGATCCCTATTACGAAATTCAACGTTACCAGAATACACAACTTGATCATCTGGGTGCCATTGGCGCGACGAGTCTTTTTATAGGTACCATGCGTGACTTTAATCAGGGTAGTCAAGTTACAGGCATGAGCTTAGAACATTATCCCGGTATGACAGAAAAGCAATTAGAGTTGTGTATCGAAAAAGCAAAGGGCTTATGGCCAATTTTGGATAGTTTAATTATTCATCGTGTGGGTACGATTACGCCTAATGAGGTCATTGTTTTAATTGCGGTCTGGTCTTCTCATCGAGGGGATGCCTTTGATGCGACTCGTTATATTATGGAAGCCTTAAAGTCGACAGTACCGTTCTGGAAAAAAGAGTGTTTAGAAACCGATGCTGAGCGCTGGGTGACTAGTAATACCTCAGGTTAACAATAGCCATATTTGAAATCATGAGATTCAATATCGAACATTTTCTAAAAGAGGAGCTTTGGTTGCTGCAAGAGCAATCAATGCCTCGATTAAGTTCAATGACCATTAAAGCGTTAAAGATTGCCTTGTTATCAGTGCAATCTTTTTATCGTGATTTATGTCCGCTCAGGGCCTCAGCCTTAACCTTGTATAGTTTATTGTCTATAGTGCCGGTTATTGCTTTGCTCTTTGGTATTGCTAAAGGTTTTGGTTTTGAAAAAATACTGGAACAGCGATTAATGGAGCAAGTTCCTAATCAAGAAACCACCGTATTGCAGCTGATTAGTTTCGCGCAGAATATGCTAGACAGTACTAAAGGTGGCGTTGTTGCAGGAATAGGGACGGTGGTGCTGTTTTGGACGGTGATTAATGTCATCAGCAATATTGAAGAATCTTTTAATCACATTTGGAAAATAACACAGGGTCGCAGTGTCAGTCGTAAGTTTAGTGATTATTTGTCCTTGATGTTATTAGCGCCTATCGTCTTAGTGCTTTCTGGCAGTATTAGCTTATTTTTACAAACTAAAATCACTTGGTTAATGACAGTTATTCAATTATCTGACTCAGGCAGTTGGCTGGTGATTAAAGGCTTGGGCTTATTACCGTTGATGCTGATGATCGGCTTATTTGGTTTTATTTTTATATTTATGCCCAATCATAATGTTAATATTAAGGCGGGTATGATTGCGGGCGTGGTCACTGGTGTTTTATCTTATCTATTGCAATGGGCTTATTTGAGCTTACAGTTGGGCGCGTCTAGTTATAATGCCATTTATGGTAGTTTTGCCGCTTTGCCTTTATTAGTTGTCTGGTTACAAGCAGGCTGGATGGTAGTTTTGTTGGGTTGCGAAGTGGCCTTCTTTCTGCAAAATTACGAAATATACAAAAACAATAATCGCTATGCAGATTTGAGTTTTGCTTTACAAAAAGTGATTGCTTTACAAATAACTCATCTGATTATTAACAATTTTGTATTGATGAATAAATCCTTGTCAGCTACCGAAATTGCCGCGAAGTTACTCATTCCAATTGCCATTGTTCAGGTTTTATTAGCAAAGTTAATCGCCAGTCATATAGTCGTTGAATTTAAGGCCGAAGAGCAGGGTGGTGATGAACTTTATCAACCAGCGGTGGATATTAATAAACTGACTATTGCTTACGTGATTACCGCATTAGAACAAAGTGGTCAGCATCATTTAGCTGATATTAAGCAAGAGCAATTGTTTATGATTGCCGTTAATGAGTTTAAAGAGTTAATGGAAAGTTCTAAACATAATTGTTTATTGAAAGAACTTTAGCCGATTAGTTGGTTATTGGATTGCAAGCTTAAATAACAAGGTTATTAAAACAAGGAAGAGCATTATAAAACTTGGAGTGCTGAGCTTCAGCTATTGCCTGTAAAACAGCTAAAGCAGTTTTACTCCAAATACACAAAGATGAATCTTAATGAAAAATATATTTGCCCTAGCTGAAGCTTGTTTGCATGATCCCGATATTGAGCAAAAATTAATGCTCACTCATCAAGCTCAAAAGTTATTAACTCAGGGTGAGTTAAGCTTAGCTTCTGAACAACCGCCTTTAGCTATTTCTTCGGTGCAATTCCCCGGTACGCCGATATTATTGTCCACGCGCGAAATGCCTAAACGAAAACTAGGCAGCCCTGACGGTATAAAAGCCTTTTTTCATGCCATTGCACATGTCGAATTTATGGCCATTTATTTGGCTTGGGATATGCTTTATCGTTTTCGTGGCATGCCCGATCAGTTTTATCACGATTGGCTGCGCGTTGCCGATGAAGAGGCGCAACACTTCGAATTAATTCGTACGCATTTAAAAGTCATGAATTTAGCTTATGGTGATTTACCGGCCCATAATGGTTTATGGGATCATGCGACAGATACCGCAGATGATTTATTAGCACGATTAGCCATGATTCCACGCTGTATGGAAGCACGAGGCTTGGATGTCACGCCTGCCATCATTGCCAAATTTAAACATATTAATGATGAGGCCAGTGTCACACTATTAACGCGTATCTTGACCGATGAAGTAGGTCATGTAGAACGCGGTTCCTACTGGTTTAAGTTTGTTTGCGCACAACAAGGCTTAGAGCCTGAAGCTCAATATCAACGGTTAATCAAGAAATATTACCAAGGTGGTAAGCCAAAAGGCCCTTTTAACAGAGAAATGCGTATAATTGCTGGTTTTTCAGATGCTGAATTAGATTGGTTGGAAAATACATCACTATGAATACACATAAAATATTTGACACACCTATTTTTGGTTTAGGCTTTAGAGTTTTTTTTGCTTTAGCCGGCTTATCAGCACTGATTTTAATATTGCTTTGGAATGCTATTTTTAAAGGCACATTAACAGTCGCTAATTACTTTTTACCGAGTTATTGGCATGCGCATGAAATGTTGCTGGGTTACTCGGTAGCGGTTATCGCTGGCTTCTTATTGACGGCGGTTAAAAACTGGACGTCTAAGCCAACTTTAAGCGGTGATAAATTAACCGCATTAGCTTTATTATGGCTTTATGGTCGCATATTGCCTTTTTATGCGGCTTTATTACCTGATGCTATTATCGCTGCGGTTGATTTTGCTTTTTTACCTGTGTTGGCTTATTGCATCAGCCTACCCATTTTACAAGCCAAACAATACAAACATTTAGTTTTTGTGGGCCTATTATTGGTATTAGCCTTAGGCAATGCGTTAATTCATGCAGAGATGCTAGGCTTAAATTTAAATTCGGCGTGGATAGGTATTCAACTGGTTGTCGCGACTATTATTACGATGATCATCATTTTTTCTGGCAGAATATTTCCTTACTTTACCGAAAGAGCTTTATCAGGCACCTTCATCAGCAAGAATCCCTTATTGGATAATTTATCAATAGGCTCGGCTGTTTTAATGTTCACCTTACAATTATGTTCTGTTTCGGGAGCCTTCTTAGCCATTGTCGCAGTGTTTGCTGCTGCTGTTAATGGTGCCCGCTTATCCGGTTGGTATGTGGCTAGGATATGGTATGTGCCTTTATTGTGGGCATTATATGTTGGCTATGCTTGGCTTATTCTTGGTTTTTCCTTAACCGCCTTATCAGCTTTTGGGTGGGTGTTGCCAGTATTAGCATTACATGCTTTTACCCTCGGCGGCATAGGTAGCTTAACTTTAGCTATGATGGCCAGAGTGTCTTTAGGTCATACCGGACGAGCGTTGCGCGTCTCTAACGCCATAACCATTGCCTTTGTGTTACTTAATTTAGCGGCCGTGCTTAGAGTGTTATTGCCTGTCGCGCTGCCTCATGGCTATGATCTATTAATGTATGCTTCCACCTTATGCTGGATTGCCGCCTTTTCCTTATTCATGTTTATTTATGCGCCCATCTTAACGACTAAACGCATCGATGGCTTAGAAGATTAAGTATCTTTGTAATGAATATGGCTCCTTCGTTAGGGCATTCTAGTTCTAACCAAGCAGAATAATTGAGTTATTGATTTACTTTAAATAAGGTGAATAAGATGAAAATAGTATTGATTTGTCTGTCAGTGTTGGGGTTAGTTTCTTGTGTGAATTATGCTTATCGCGGTAATTATTATGGTAGTAATCGTTATGTAACCACGCCCTATTATGGTGGAAATATAGGCTATGGCGGGTATCGTAGTGGCTATCGAGATCATGACGATTTTGGTGGTGGCTATCGTGGAGGGTATGGTCGGGGCTTTAGTGGTGGTTTTCGCGGCGATGGTGATCGTGATTTTCATGGTGGTGAGCGTGAGTTTCGGGGCGGTGATCGTCGGTAACCTGCTCGATGAATGATCAAAACTTAACTTCTTAGGTAAAGCAAATGAATTTAAAAGGCTTATTGTTAATATTCTGCATAAGTTTTTCAGCTGTATTATGGGCAGATCAATTAAGTGATTTAAAACAGCGAGCAGAACAAGGTGATGTGAGCGCACAAACAGACTTGGGCGTCGAATATATTGTGGGTATTGATGTGCCTAGAGATTATGCGCAAGCTCATAAATTGTTATTAGCAGCGGCTCAAAAAGGTAATAAATTAGCACAGTACAATTTAGGCTTAATGTACGATTTGGGTGAAGGCGTTGCCATAGACAAACAAGTCGCAGTTAAATGGTTTCAAAAGGCCGCAGAACAAGGCGATGTGCCCGCGCAGTTTCACATGGGCTTAATGTACGTCCATGGTGAAGGCTTTGTCAGGCATTATGAAGAGGCTTTTAAATGGTTTCAAAAGGCCGCAGAACAAGGACATACCTTGGCACAAGTTAATTTAGGTTTAATGTATGTGCGTGGTGAAGGTGCAGCAAAAGACTTAGAAACAGCGGTTAAGTGGTTTAAGACTGCTGCTGAAAAAGGTGACATGATCGCGCAATATCATTTGGGTTTAAGTTATTTAGAAGGCGAAGGTGTTAAAAAAGACTTAAGTGAGGCCTATTTCTGGTTGATCCTCTCGTCAGCTAAGGGAGATCAACATGCCCATGAGTTGATCAATGAGCTAGAAGCTGACTTAACGGCTAAAAAAATAACAGCGTTACAAAAAAGAGCGTCTGAGTGGAATGCTAAGTTCTTAAACTAAAACTGAATGAAGGTAGTCCTAGTGTGCAATCGCGCTGTATGAGTTGGTCGACTATTCTAGTATTGTTAATTCATAAGCATTGGTTCCTGCTCTATATTTTTGATAAATAAACACAGAGTATCGTTAAGTAATCTGAGGCTGTTTCTAAGTGAGCTAGGCGTGATTTTGAAAAATCAGCGGCACTTGCTAAGTGAACTAGGAGTGACCTTGAAAAATAAGAGGCCATTGCTAAGTGAGCCAGCAGTGTCCTTGAAAAATAAGAGACCATTGCTAAGTGATCTAGGTGTGATCTTGAAAAATCAGAGACTTTTGCTAAGTGGGCCAGAAGTGTCCTTGAAAAATAAGAGACCATTGCCAAGTAAATTAGGAATGATCTTAAAAAATTCAAGGTTATTGCTAAGCCAACAGGTCGCGCTGACAAAAAAAGAGGAAGTCATGTTAAATCAGTATGGAGCGGCTTTAGCTTGCGATTACATGACTAAAACCGCGTTAATAAAAGAATAAGTGTAGTTTTTGTCCCACTTAATTAACTTATAATCCACTAAAGTAGGCTGCTAAGGCTTGCATGTCTTCTTCATTCAGCGTGTTGGCAATGGCTTGCATCTGACCATTTTTTCTTACACCCGCTTTAAAACTGGCTAGTTGGTTGACGATATAGTCAGCGCGTTGGCCTGCGAGTCTTGGGAATTGGCCATTACCTTCAGCAGTAGGGCCATGGCAGCCTAAACACATACTGGCTTTTGCCTGTCCGACTTTTGCTAAGCTTACATTAGTTTCAGTCTTGATCGTTGGGGCGCTGGAAAAATAAGCCGCTAAATTTTTAATATCGTCATCGCTCAAATTACTAGCCATCGCTTTCATAATGGCATTACTACGCGTTCCGGTTTTAAAGGCATTTAGCTGATTAATAAGATAGCCCGGTTGTTGTGCATAAAGATTAGGTGCTGGATTATGGTCTGCGTGTCCGCCATGTCCTATAGAACCATGACAGCCTATGCAATTAGCGGCTTGCTGTTCGCCCGCTAGTTTGTCTGCGGCGAAGGGAGTGCTGGTCCATAAAAAAGCCGATATTAGTGATATGGCAACTGAATATTTTAATGTGTTCATTTGATTATCCCCAAAGTTATAAAAATCAATGTTAATAGTATAGTTATCTAGGTTTAGATATAAGGTGTTACGTAGGGAGGACTTCACTATACAACTAAAAGCGGCTTTTACGACAGTTCTTTATGCTCAAGTGTGTAAGAGGTGCTGCCAGTAAGTTACGCGAAAGCAGTATAAATTCTGGAGTGCAATAGCTTTAGCTATTGCTATTTAAAATAGCTGAAGCTATTTTACTCCAGCCACATAGAATATTTAACTTAGTGGTGGTGCTTTCAAATGGTGGACTCATTGTCTTTAGTCTTGCTATCATTTCGTTTTGCTAAGTAGCACTGACCTACGCTTTTTTGCCGTTAACATAAATCATTGCTGCTATCGATGTAGCGTTTGAATTCTAAACAGTCATTTATTAAATCACCATAATCATGGAAAAAATAAAAGTTCTTTTTGTTTGTATGGGTAATATTTGCAGGTCACCCACTGCTGAGGGTGTATTTGTTAAGCTGATTAAAGATAGGGCATTGGAATCATCTTTTTTGGTCGATTCGGCCGGTACGCATGCCTATCATGAAGGCGAGGTACCTGATTCGCGATCGCAACAAGCCGCTCTGTTACGTGATGTAAAGTTAGCGCATATACGCGCTAGAAAAGTGGTGATGGGGGATTTTGAGGATTTTGATTTTTTGTTGGCCATGGATGATGATAACCATGCCTTGCTAATGAATGCTTGCCCTGAACAATATAAAGCTAAGATTCACTATTTTCTTGATTATGCACCGCATCTTAAAGTGCGTGAGGTACCTGACCCTTATTATGGCGGTGTTTATGGTTTCGAGAAGGTATTGGATTTAATCGAAGAAGCATCGGTGGGTTTTTTAGAGAGCTTAAAAACGACTAGACTTCAAATCAACAGCTAATACAAAGGTGAGAGTGTGGCGATAATATCAAATACCGTAGGCTATTTGGATGGGGATGTATTGTTAGAAGCTTTTTTTGCTTTTGATGATGCCCTAATAGGACGCAGACCGGCGGTTTTAATTAATCATACTTGGGTGGGTAGAGACAGGTTTGTTGCCGAAAAGGCTATTAAACTGGCTGAGTTAGGTTATGTAGGCTTTGCTGTCGATATGTATGGTAAAGGCGTGCTAGGAACGAGTCCTGAACAAAATTCAGCGTTGATGCAGCCTTTTATGGAGGATAGACTGTTATTGCAAAAGCGCATGCAGGCGGCGTTATATGCAGTTAGGTTATTGCCTTGGGTTGATGATCATAATATTGCAGCCATTGGTTTTTGCTTTGGTGGTTTGTGTGCTTTAGATTTGGCAAGATCAGGTAGTGATGTAAAAGGCGTAGTGAGTTTTCATGGCATGTTAGGTGCGCCAGTTAATAATCTGGATAAGCCGATTAAAGCCAAAGTATTAGCCTTGCATGGTCATGATGATCCTTTGGCTACGCCTGAACAAGTGCTTGCCTTTGAGCAGGAAATGACTCTGGCGGGTGTGGATTGGCAGTTACAGTGTTATGGTCATACCGCTCATGCTTTTACTAATCCATTGGCCAATGATCGAGATCATGGCATGGTTTATCATGCTCAAGCAGATAGTCGCTCATGGTTGGCGATGAAAAACTTCTTAGCAGAAATTTTTGCTTAACATTAACTCATCAATATTTTGACTATTTTGGTATAATCCCCTGTTATTTAAAGTTATAGGGGCGCATTTGTTGCATGGAATGAAGTGGTGCGCTTAATTTTAGTCAAGAAACCATACCGATGTCGTGTTTTCGGTAAACAGTTTATCTAGGGATCAATGTCAAACTTCGCTAAAGAAATTATACCTGTCAATCTCGAAGATGAGATGAAACAGTCCTATCTCGATTACGCAATGAGCGTTATTGTAGGCCGAGCTCTTCCTGATGTCAGAGATGGACTGAAACCAGTACATCGCCGCGTGTTATACGCGATGAGTGAATTGGGTAACGATTGGAACAAACCCTATAAAAAATCAGCGCGTATCGTCGGTGATGTTATTGGTAAATACCATCCTCATGGTGATACTGCGGTTTATGACACCATGGTCCGTATGGCGCAACCTTTTTCTATGCGTTATATGTTGGTCGACGGGCAAGGTAACTTCGGTTCGGTCGATGGTGATCCACCCGCAGCGATGCGTTATACAGAAGTTCGTATGGCGAAGATTGCCCATGAATTGTTAGCGGATCTTGATAAAGAAACCGTTAATTTCATTCCTAACTACGACGAATCAGAAATACAGCCCGAAGTGTTGCCTACCCGAGTGCCTAATTTATTGGTGAACGGTTCCTCAGGTATTGCTGTGGGTATGGCGACTAATATCCCTCCGCATAATATGACGGAAGTGGTTAGCGCCTGTTTGGCCATGATTGATAATCCTGATATTACGATTCCAGAGTTAATGGACTATATACCAGGCCCTGACTTTCCTACAGCGGGTTTCATTAATGGCGCTGCTGGTATTTACAATGCCTATACCACAGGGCGAGGTAAAATTTATTTGCGGGCTAGATGTCACTTTGAAGATATAGGTGACAGTAGTCGACAATCGATAGTGACCACTGAATTGCCTTATCAGGTTAACAAGGCGCGTTTGCTTGAGAAAATTGCTGAGTTAGTTAAAGACGGTAAGCTCGAAGGTATTTCTGGTTTACGTGATGAGTCTGATAAAGACGGCATGCGCATGGTGATTGAGTTGCGTCGCGGTGAAGTGCCTGAAGTTGTATTGAATAATCTATATAAGCAGACTCAATTTCAGACCGTTTTCGGTATTAATATGGTGGCTTTGTTGGACGGTCGTCCGCATTGTATGAGTTTATTGGATATACTCGGCGCGTTTATTAACCATAGACGCGAAATTGTGACTCGCAGAACCATTTATCTGCTACGTCGCGCTCGTGAAAGAGCTCATATCTTAGAAGGTCTTGCGGTTGCGTTGGCTAATATCGATGAAATGATTTCGTTGATTAAAGCCGCGAGTAATCCTGCCGAAGCTAAAGAAGGATTGTTGACAAAAACTTGGGATGCCGGCTTGGTTTCCACGCTTTTGGAACGTGCTGAGGCGAGTCGTTCAAGACCAGAAGATTTAGGTGCTGAATTTGGAATTTTCGAAGGTGTTTATCGTCTTTCTGAAACCCAAGCACAAGCCATACTTGATTTACGTCTGCATCGTTTAACCGGTTTAGAGCAAGATAAAATCGTCAATGAATATCGCCAATTATTAGAACAAATTGATGAACATTTGTTTGTATTAAGTAGTGATGTTCGCTTGATGGAAATTATCAGGGAAGAATTGGTTGCTATTAAAGACCAGTATTCTGATGCACGCCGTACCGAAATCATCCAAAACCAGTTAGATTTATCAGAGCAGGATTTAATTACTGAAGAAGATATGGTGGTAACCATGTCTCATGAAGGTTATGTTAAATCTCAGCCCTTGAGTGATTACAAAGCTCAACGACGTGGCGGACGCGGAAAGTCTGCGACAGCGACTAAAGAATTGGATTATGTTGATAAGCTGATTGTCGCTAATACACACGATACGATTTTATGCTTCTCTTCACGAGGTAAAGTCTATTGGATGAAGGTTTATCAATTGCCTGTGGCCAGTCGTGCGGCTCGTGGTAAGCCTTTTGTTAATTTATTGCCGCTAGAGCAGGGTGAAAAGATTAATGCGATCTTACCTATCCGTGAATTCACTGAAAATAAATTTATTTTTATGGCGACTTCAGCGGGTACCGTTAAAAAGACACCATTAACCGAGTTTGAACGTCAACGTACTACCGGTAAAATCGCCATTGACTTAAGAGACGATGATACCTTGGTTGGAGTTGCCGTTACCGACGGTCAGCAAAATGTATTATTGTTCGGTAGTACCGGTAAAGCAGTATGCTTTAACGAAACCGATGTGCGCTCTATGGGTAGAACCGCTACGGGTGTACGTGGCATGCGCTTGCAACCAGGCCAAAGAATTATTTCCTTGATTATTGCAACCGAAGGCACGGTGCTGAATATTACCGAAAACGGTTATGGTAAACGCACTAAGTTAGAAGAGTTTACCTGCCATAAGCGTGGCGGTCAGGGTTTAATTGCTATACAAACTTCTGAGCGTAATGGTTCGGTTGTCGGTGCGGTATTGGTTAATGATAACGATGAAATCATGTTGATTACCGATGGTGGTACTTTGGTACGTACTCGTGTTGACGGTATTTCGGTGGTTGGACGTAATACGCAAGGCGTCACTATTATTCGTTTAGGTAAAAATGAAAAAGTGATTGGCGTTGATCGAATTGAAGGTTTGGCCGGTATCGACGACGATGAAGAAGATAGCGATTTTGATGCCGCATTAGACGCTGATGAAGTGCTTATTGATGAGGCTGATTTGCCCTCTAGTGCAGATGATGAGCTAGAGCAAGACGAAGAATAATCTTAATAACTGTTGGGTTAGCGATAGCGTAACCCAACAGTTACAAGTATTTAGAGTTATCTGCTTACTTTGCACTAAGTCTAGCGTGTTGATTTTCCGTATTTGTGAGAGATCAAGGGTTATAATAGCCCGCGAAAATACCAAGCTTATTTTGCTTCATGGCTAGAATTCCATTTTAAAGTTTAATTACGAGAAAATTATGTCCAGAGTTTTTAATTTTAGTGCCGGTCCATCTGCATTCCCAGAGTCAGTGTTATTGCAAGCGCAACAGGAAATGTTGGGATGGCGCAATAGCGGCATGTCAGTGATGGAAATGAGTCATAGAGGCAAACATTTCTCTATCATTGCTGAAGAGTTAGAAAGTGATTTGCGCAGCTTGATGACTATACCAGATAATTATAAGGTGTTGTTTTTGCAAGGCGGCGCGTCTGCACAATTTTCCTTTATTCCGCAAAATCTTTTAAACAGCAAAACCAAAGCTTGTTATATTAAAACCGGCGCTTGGTCTGAAAAAGCCGTTAAAGATGCTCAAAGTTATTGTGATGTGTTGGTCAGTGCTAGTGCAGAAGATACAAAATTTACGAGTATTCCTGATGCTTCGACTTGGGAGTTGGATGAGCAAGCAGCTTATTTACATTACACGTCTAATGAAACCATACATGGCGTGGAATTTCAAAACATTCCTGATGCTAAGGGCTTAACCTTGGTTTCGGATATGTCGTCGAATATCTTATCGCGTCATATCGATGTCAGTCAGTATGGTTTGATTTATGCGGGAACTCAAAAGAACATGGGGCCTGCGGGTGTAACAGTAGTGATCGTCAGAGATGACTTAATGGGTCATGCTGGAAAAGCAGTGCCTTCGGTATTTAATTACGCTGAACAGGCTAAGAATCAGTCCATGTTAAATACACCGGCTACCTATAATTGGTATTTGGTTGGTTTAGTGTTGAAGTGGTTAAAGGCGCAAGGTGGTGTTGCAGCGATTGAACAGCATAATATTGCTAAGTCGACTAAGCTTTATCAAGCGATTGATCAATCAGCATTGTACTCAAATCCAGTTGATGTAGCCGTACGTTCACGTATGAATGTGCCTTTTATTCTAGCCGATGAGAGTTTGGATAAGCCCTTTTTGGTAGCAGCCGAAGCTCAAGGTTTGTTTGAATTGAAAGGTCATCGTTCAGTGGGCGGTATGCGGGCAAGTATTTATAATGCTATGTCAGAAGCGGGTGTACAAGCTTTGATAGATTTTATGGCTGAATTTGAACGCACTCATTAATCGAAACGTACCAATATAGAGCCGCAGCCATGCCATCAGTGACCCCACTTTCTGAATTAAGAGAAAAAATCGATGCAATTGATGAAAAGATATTGCAGTTGATTAATCAGCGTGCGTCTTGTGCCATTGAGGTTGCCAAAACCAAAATGGCTCAAGGCGAACAAGGTACTTTTTATCGCCCAGATCGTGAGTCTTTGGTTTTAAGGCGCATTATGGAGTTAAATCAGGGTCCACTCTCTGATGAAGCCGCAGCAGGATTTTTTAGAGAATTGATGTCTGCATGTTTGGCATTAGAAAAGCCGATGGATGTTGCGTTTTTAGGTCCTGAAGGGACTTTTACTCAGCAAGCTGTCTTTAAACACTTTGGACATGCGGTTAAAACGATACCGGCTGCGACTATTAACGAAATATTTAATGCGGTGGAGTCTGAACACTGTCAATTTGGCGTTGTTCCTGTTGAGAACTCAACTGAAGGTGTTATTAGTCATACCTTGGATCGTTTTTTGACTTCGCCGCTAAAAATCTGCGGTGAAGTTGAGATTAGAGTACATCAAAATTTGATGGGACATGCCACCAGTCTCACTGAAATAACAGAAGTATATTCCCATCAGCAATCATTAGCTCAGTGTAGACAATGGTTAGATAAACATCTTTCGCATGCTAGGTTAATCGCGGTAAATAGTAATGCTGAGGCTGCGCGATTAGCGTTAGATAATAAACATAGCGCTGCAATCGCAGGTAGGGTCGCTGCAGAAGTTTATAATTTAGCTATTATTGCCAAAAACATTGAAGATGAGCCTAACAATACCACTCGCTTTATTATTATCGGCCAACAATTATCGTCGCCTACCGGCAATGATAAAACCTCATTAGTTGTCTCTACAGGCAACCAGCCAGGTGCATTGCATAAAATTCTTGAACCCTTCGCAAAATTTGGCATAGGAATGGTTCAGATTGAATCTAGGCCTTCGCGTCAAGGCTTATGGGATTATGTGTTTTTTATTGATGTAGAAGGGCATAGTGAAGACAATCTTATTGCTCAGGCTCTAGGTAGCGTAAAAGATAATGTTAAGATGTTTAAGTTATTAGGGTCTTATCCTAAAGCAGTGCTTTAAGCCGCTGGCAGTGCGATACAACTATTAAATTCTATTAATTAAAGCCATGAACAATTTCGATAAAATTTACTCACTTGCGGTAGCGGGTGTGCAACGCCTAATTCCTTATAAAGCGGGCAAGCCGATTGAAGAGCTAGAGCGAGAGTTGGGTCTCACTCAAATTATCAAGTTAGCATCTAATGAAAATCCTCTAGGCCCTGGAAAAAAAGCATTGGAAGCTATTGCCTCTGTGTTACCAGAGTTAGCACTATATCCTGATGGCAGTGGATTCTTATTAAAGCAGGCTTTGGCTGATAAATATTCGCTAGATGATAGCCAGATTACCTTAGGTAATGGTTCAAATGAAATATTAGAGCTGGTAGCGAGGGCATTTTTAACGCCAGAACACGAGGCTGTTTTTTCACAACATGCTTTTGCGGTATATCCTATCGTAACGCAAGCTGTAGGTGCGAGTGCAGTTGTGGTGCCAGCATTAAATTATGGTCATGATTTAGATGCCATGCTTTTGGCTGTGACTGAAAAAACTCGTTTAGTCTTTATTGCTAACCCTAATAATCCAACGGGGACTTTGCTGAGTCAAGCGAGTCTAGTGCAATTTATAAATGCTCTGCCTGATACATGTGTGTGTGTGTTGGATGAGGCTTATTTCGAATTTGTTAATGATAATGATGTCGCTGGCATAAATTCTATCGCTTGGTTAAGCGATCATCCAAACTTATTGATCACACGTACTTTTTCTAAGGCTTATGGTTTGGCTGGCTTGCGTATTGGCTATGGTATATCTAGCCCTCAAATGGCCGATATTCTTAATCGCGTGCGTCAACCCTTTAATAATAATAGCCTAGCATTGTTGGCAGCATTAGCCGCATTGAGTGATGATGAGCATTTGCAGCAGACTATTACTGTAAATGCGCAAGGCATGCAGCAATTAGTCGATGGTTTTAAAGCTTTAGGTCTAGAGTGGGTGCCATCAGCAGGGAATTTTGTTTTGGTAGATTTGAAACAAGCTGGATTACCTATTTATGAAGCGCTGCTACGCAAAGGCGTTATTGTCAGGCCAGTAGGTGTATATGAATTGCCTAATCATTTGCGTATTAGTATAGGCACCAAAATAGAGAATCAGGTGTTTCTTGAGGCCTTAGCTGATATTTTGGCTGATGTTCGATAAGCTTTGCATTATTGGTGTTGGCTTAATGGGCGGTTCTGTCGCCCGTGCTGCCAGATTAAAAGGATTAAGTAAAATCATCATGGGTTACGGTCGTTTGCAAGACCTACAAAACCTTGAGACTGCAAAGCATTTGGGTGTTATTGACGACTATAGTTTGGATATAGAGGTTGCAGTGCAAGATGCAGATTGTGTCGTTATTGCTACTCCAGTTGAATCTATTGAAAGCATACTTTCTTTGTTGCAGCCGATTTGGTCGGATCAGACAATATATACCGATGTTGGTAGTACTAAGGGTAGTGTTGTTGCCGCAGCGCAGCGAGTTTTTGGTGTAATACCTAATAATTTTGTATTAGCTCATCCTATCGCAGGAGCCGAGCAAAGTGGCGTTGAGGCGGCTGTTGACGATTTGTTTGTCAATAAACGTTTGATTATTTCACCGCTCAGTCATACTCGCATAGATGCCTTGAAGAAGATCCAAAGCTTCTGGGAGCAATGTGGCTCTGACGTTTCCATGATGGAAGTACATCGTCATGACGCGATATTGGCGGCAACGAGCCATTTGCCACATGTGTTGGCATTTGCTTTAGTGGATATGCTAGGTCATCAAGATGAGCAAAGTGAAATTTTTAATTATGCGGCGGGTGGCTTTAGAGACTTTACGCGGATCGCGTCTAGTGATCCTACGATGTGGCGAGATATTTGTTTAGCTAATAAAAATGAAATAATCCCCTTGCTGCAGCAGACCAAATTACAACTCGATAAAATACAGTGCCTGTTGGAAAATAATGATGGCCAACAGCTTTTTGAAATCTTTGCGTATGCCAACACAGCGAGGCAACGCTTTCTTAATCAGTTTGAAGGTAATATGACTAAAACAATTACATTTAAAGTTCAGCCAGGCGGATTGTTACAAGGCGAAGCAAGAGTGCCGGGTGACAAGTCTATGTCGCATCGATCAATTATGTTAGGTTCATTGGCTGATGGCGTTACCCATGTAAAAGGCTTTTTAGAAGCCGAGGATGCACTGGCGACATTGCAAGCTTTTCGGGATATGGGTGTTGAAATCGAAGGTCCCGTTGATGGTTGCTTGACAATTCATGGTGTTGGTAAGCACGGCTTGAAAGCACCTAAAAATGATTTGTATCTTGGTAATTCCGGAACTTCCATGCGTTTATTAAGTGGCTTGTTAGCGGGGCAACCTTTTAATTCTGTGTTGACTGGTGATAAATCTTTATCTGGTAGGCCTATGAGGCGAGTGACTGAGCCATTAGCGTTAATGGGTGCTGATATAAAAGCGACTGAAAAAGGTACTGCACCGCTTTATATTACCGGTAAAGCAGGAAAGTTAAAGGGTATCGATTATGCAATGCCTATGGCTAGCGCGCAGGTGAAATCTTGTTTGTTATTGGCTGGCATGTATGCGGAAGGTGAAACTAGTGTGACTGAACCTGCGCCTACCCGTGATCATACCGAGCGTATGTTGTCAGGTTTCTCTTATCCTGTTAAACAACAAGGTAGCAAAGTCACAATTACAGCGGATGGTAAGTTAACAGCAGCTGATATTGATGTGCCTAGTGATATTTCCTCGGCAGCCTTCTTTTTAGTCGGTGCATCTATTGCACCGAGATCTGATTTATTGTTAAAGCATGTGGGTATCAATCCTACTCGTACTGGCGTAATTGATATTTTGCGCTTAATGGGTGCAAACATTGAAGTGCTCAATGAGCGTGTTGTTGGCGGTGAGCCAGTAGCCGATCTACATGTGGTCTATAGTCCTTTAACAGGTATCGATATTCCTGAGTCATTAGTGCCCTTGGCTATTGATGAGTTCCCCGTATTATTTGTTGCCGCAGCCTGTGCAAAAGGCCAAACCCGCCTAAGCGGTGCGGAAGAGTTAAGGGTCAAAGAATCAGACCGAATTCAGGTTATGGCAGACGGCTTGCAAATTTTAGGTGTAGATGCACAGTCTACTGAAGATGGTATGGTTATTCAGGGAGGTGCTATTGGCGGTGGTGTTGTAACGTCACATGGCGATCATCGTATTGCTATGGCATTTTCAATAGCTGGATTACGAGCTGATGCACCCATCACTATTTTAGATTGTGCGAATGTAAATACTTCATTTCCTGAGTTTAAAGATTTAGTTCATCGCTTAGGTTTAGCTTTGGTTTGCGAGGAATTTTGATGCTCGCGCCAGTTTTAACGATAGATGGCCCTAGTGGTGCTGGCAAAGGTACTGTTAGTCGTTTAGTGGCAAAAAAATTAGGCTGGCATTATTTAGATAGTGGCTCTATTTATAGATCAGTGGCTATTGCTATTCAAAAGGCTTCGATTAATTTGGGTGATATCAGTGAAATAATTAAAGTAACGCAAGCTATGGTGTTAGAGTTTGATTGCGGTGATGCTTTAATCGTTAAACTTGATGGAATAAATATTACTGATCAATTAGGGCTTGAAAGTACCGGTAATATAGCTTCTCAAGTTGCTGCTATACCTGAAGTTAGAGCAGTCCTATTGCAGAAGCAGAAAGACTTTAGGCAGTTGCCTGGCTTGGTTGCTGATGGTCGAGATATGGGTACGGTTGTTTTTTCAGATGCTGAAAATAAAGTTTTTTTGACAGCTAGCGCTGAAAAAAGAGCAGAAAGAAGATATAAACAGTTGATAGAAAAAGAAATTGATGCTAATCTTGCAACGATAAAAAGTGAGATAGAAGCTCGTGATCGTCGTGACATGGGACGTGAAAACGCTCCATTAGCCATGGCGAGTGATGCCCTTTATATAGACTCTTCTGACATGACTATTAATTCTGTCATTGAAGAAGTATTAAATTTAATCCGTTAAGGATTTTTCGTATGGCCGCACTATTGTGTGTGGTTTTTTTTAACTTTGATAAAGAAAAGGTTTGTTCGAGTTTCGACAAGCTTGGGAAATAATAAAATGAGCGAAAGCTTTGCTGCATTACTAGAAGAAAGTTTAACCAGAACCAAAATGAGTCCTGGTGCCATGTTGATCGGTACAGTCATTGATATTGAAAATGACATGGTTATCGTTAGTACGCATTCTAAATCTGAAGGCGTCATTCCTAAATGGCAATTTTTAAACAACGCGGGCGAATTGGAAGTTGCAATTGGCGATGAAGTTGAAGTTGCTTTGGATTTATTCGAAGATGGTTTAGGCGCTACCCTTCTTTCTAGAGATAAAGCGAAGAAAAACAAAGCTTGGTTCGAACTTGAAACTGCTTTTGAAAAAGAAGCCACTATTATCGGTCAAATTACTGGTAAAGTACGTGGCGGTTTCACTGTATCGGTTGGCGCATTGCGTGCCTTCTTACCAGGTTCTTTAGTTGACGTTCGTCCTATTAGAGATACGACTTTCTTAGAAAATCGTGATCTTGAATTCAAAGTTATTAAAATAGATCAAAAACGTAATAACGTTGTTCTATCTCGTCGTGCAGTAGTTGAAAAAGAATACAGCGCAGAAAGAGAAGAATTACTGAAAACACTGGAAGAAGGTGCAGTTGTAACCGGTATAGTTAAAAACCTTACTGATTATGGCGCATTCATTGATTTGGGCGGAATTGATGGTCTGTTACATATAACTGACATGGCATGGAGACGCGTACGTCACCCATCTGAATGTGTTGAAATCGGTCAAGAGATTAAAGTTAAAGTCTTGAAATACGATAAAGATAAAAATCGCGTTTCTTTGGGTATGAAACAAATGGGTGAAGATCCATGGCAAAATATTGCTCGTAGATACCCTGCTGGTACTCGCGTATTCGGTAAAGTAAATAACTTAACCGACTACGGTTGTTTTGTTGAAATTGAAGAAGGTGTTGAAGGTTTGGTTCACGTTTCTGAAATGGACTGGACAAACAAAAACGTTAATCCATCTAAGTTAGTTCAATTAGGTGATGATGTTGAAGTAATGGTTATAGAAATTGATGAAGAGCGTCGTCGTATTTCTTTAGGTATGAAGCAATGCAAAACTAATCCATGGGATGAATTTGCAGCAACTCATAACAAAGGCGATAAAATCTCTGGAAAAATAAAATCAATTACTGATTTCGGTATTTTCATCGGCTTAGATGGCGGTATTGATGGTTTAGTCCATATGTCTGATATTTCTTGGGCAGATGATGGCGAAAACTCAGTTCGTGAATTTAAGAAAGGTGATGAGTTAGAAACTGTTATTTTAGCGGTAGATTCTGAGCGTGAGCGTATCTCGCTAGGAATTAAGCAACTAGAACAAGATCCTTTCCAAAACTTCTTAGCAACTAACGAAAAAGGTAGTTTGGTAAAAGGTACCATTAAAGAAGTTGACGCCAAAGGCGCCATTATTCTTCTAGCTGATAATGTTGAAGGTTATTTGCGTGCCTCTGAAATTCAACGTGATCGCGTTGAAGATGCTCGTACTTTACTTAAAGAAGGCGATGTTCTTGAAGCTAAATTTATCGGTGTCGATAAGAAGAGCAAGTCAATTTCGTTGTCAATCAAAGCAAAAGACCAAGACGAAGAAACTCATACCATTAAGGACCATACTCAGCAATCAGCTGGAACACCTACTATGGCTGATCTCTTTAAGCAGTTAGAAAAATAAATTAATCAAGTAATTAAAGAGGTCCTGTTTTATTACAGGACCTCTTTTTTTTTTACAGGATAATATGTGACAAAATCAGAGTTAATCGAATCGCTTGCTAAAAAACAACCCTCTCTAGCATTGAAAGATGTCGAGTTAGCGGTAAAGTGTGTGATTGAAAAAATGAATCAGGCATTATCTTCTGGTGAAAGAATTGAGATTAGGGGGTTTGGAAGTTTTTCTCTGCATAAACGTCCACCAAGAACTGGTCGCAATCCAAAAACAGGTGAGTCTGTGAACTTGGCTGAAAAACATGTTCCACATTTTAAACCTGGAAAAGAGTTACGTGATCGCGTAGATTCAGCCAGCGATAAATATGAAATAGCAGATTAGTTTAAGTAAGCTAACAACATTGATTATAGTGCTTACTTTGGCTCTATAATCAATGTTGTTAGATTACTTTTGTTTTGTTTGTTGTTGTAAAGCTAATAAATTCTATATAAGGCTGGTTTTGTAGGAATATAATAAATATCTACTCATGTGCCCGCCTGTTAGTCATTACCCCTTTATTTAATTATTGTAAGATACAATCGAAGTATCTGCCGAAATAATATTACCTAGTTCTCGCTGTCTTATATATAAATATAAAGTCTATCGCCTATTGGTCATGATAAGGATAATGTTATCCTGAGTATGTTTCCGTATTTGTGTCGCCTAATCTTGGCCAAGCGGTTAAAACAGCTTTAACAACCGTTGCTAAAGGAATGGCAAAGAAAATCCCCCAAAATCCCCATACTCCTCCAAAGAATAAAATAGCTACGATAATGGCAATTGCGTGTAAGTTTACGGCTTCAGAAAATAATACCGGCACTAAAATAACGCCGTCTATTGCCTGAATAATTGAATAAGCAATGACAAGATACATAAATTGGTCGCCGCTTAAGCCCCATTGAAAATAAGCCACTCCTAGTACGGGAAAAGTAATAAGTGTTGCTCCTATGTAGGGAATAATGACTTGAATGCCCATTAGTACTGCTAATAACATGGCGTAATTTAAGCCAATACTTGCAAAGGTTACAAAACTGACAAACCAAAGAATAAAGACTTCAGAAAATTTACCCCGCACATAATTACCAATCTGGGTATCTACTTCTTCCCATACGCGTACGGTTAAATACCTCTGTTTAGGCATGAATTGTAAAAACCAGTCGATTAATAATACTTTATCTTTTAAAAAGAAAAATATCATCATTGGTACTAAAAACAAATAGATCATTGCGCTAACTATACCTACGACAGAGGCAGCAGATAATGAAAGTACATTTTGACCATAAGTTAATAATTCTTGTTGAACAGAAAATGTCATTTGTTGGATTTTGTTTTCTGAAATCAATTTGGGGTATAGTTCTGGTAAGCGCATAACTAAAGCTTGAGTACGGTTAATGATTTCGGGGATATTTTGAATGAGTTCAACCGTTTGTTGTGAAACTAATGGCATTAAATAAAATAATAAGAAACCTAAGCAGGTTACGAAACAGGAAAATACGAGGTATACAGCAGGTAGGCGAGGTAATCCTAAATTTATGATTTTTCCTACTAGGCCTTCTAGTAAATAGGCAAAGACAATGGACGCAAAAACAGGCATTAATAAATTGGATAATGTATAGATGAGTACAAAACTAACAATTAAAATAATGGCTAAGTAAACAGCTTGTGCATTGGGTAGTATGCGATTTAAAGATGTAGAAAAAAAACGTAAGTTTAAAGTTGATGTTTGATTTGTCATTAAGATAAGAATAATAGGTCTAAGTTTATAGGGTTATTCTACCTTTAAATCTATTTTTCAGTTATGAAGTTTTTATTTGATGTATTAGTCAGGTAAAATTATCAGCTGCATTTTAAGGTAGGAGTCATTTATGCAAATTGATGTGTTTAATGGCGATGCCGATGGTATTTGTGCACTTATACAATTACGCTTAGCAAAGCCTGTCGAAGCTAAGTTAATTACGGGTGTAAAACGGGATATTCAATTATTAGAGCAAGTAATGGTGCAGGCGCATGATAGTGTGACAGTGTTAGATATTTCATTACAAAAAAATCGCTCGGCTTTAGATAGAATATTAGAGCAAGGAGCAACGGTATTTTATGTTGATCATCATGAAACAGGAGAAATACCAAATCATGATAGGCTTAAAACTTTAATTGATACCTCGGCGCATACCTGTACTAGCCTGTTAATGGATCAATATTTAGGGGGTAAATTTAGTACATGGGCAGTGACTGCAGCATTTGGAGATAATCTAATAAGTAGTGCAGAGAAGCTTGCACATCGCTTGTCATTATCTGTTAGCCAACTTAATCTACTTAGAGATCTAGGAGTTTATCTCAATTATAATGGATGCGGTAGTGTAGTAAGTGATTTGCATTTCATTCCTGATATTTTATATCGTGAATTAGTGGCTTATACGTCGCCATTTGATTATATGGCGGCTAATGATAGTAGCTATCAACAGCTATTAGCGGGATATGCCGAGGACATAGTAAAAGCACAATTGATTAAAGAAGAATACCGCACATCAGCCATAGCGGTTTATAGATTGCCAGACGAGGCTTGGGCAAGACGTATTAGTGGTGTATTCAGCAATGAATTAGCTAATAAGATGCCTGCGCGTGCTCATGCTGTAATTAGTTATAACGCTCATGGTGGCTATCAAATTAGCGTGCGAGCTCCATTAGTTAATAAGATCGGAGCTGATGAGTTGTGCTCCCTATTTGCTTCAGGTGGTGGTCGTAAGAGTGCTGCTGGCATTAATCATTTACCTTATGATGAATTGTCCTTATTTATTGCTGAGTTTGAAAAAAAATATCCTTAAATTCTATCGTTTCTAATTATTAAACCTTCTTATGACAAAAAAAAGTACAAATACCGTTTTGCATCATGCAAGCATCTCTAGGGCTGATAGAGAGGTGTTGCATGCTCATAAAAGTGCTATTCTCTGGTTTACAGGTTTGTCAGGTTCGGGTAAATCAACGTTAGCTCATGCTGTAGAATATTGTCTATATAAGATGGGCGTTTCCACCTATGTTCTTGATGGTGATAATGTTCGTCAAGGTCTGTGTGGTGACCTTGGTTTTACTGATAGTGATCGCGTTGAAAATATTAGACGGATTGGAGAATTGGCTAAGTTAATGACTGAAGCGGGTGTTATAACTTTAACAGCTTTTATTTCGCCGTTCATGACGGATCGTGATATAGCCAGAAAACTGGTTCCTCCTGGTGATTTTTTAGAAATATATTGTTTATGCCCAATAGAAACTTGTGAGCAACGAGATGTAAAAGGGTTGTATAAAAAGGCTCGAGCAGGAGATATTCCTTTTTTTACGGGTATAGGGTCGCCTTACCAAGCACCTAAGAACCCAGAACTGATAGTTAATACTCATGAACAAACTCTGTCTGAAAGTGTTGAGCATGTAATTAATTTGTTAGTACAACGGGGATTGATTGCAAATTATAATGAATGAGTGGTATCCAGTTAGTGCTTTCGATTTAATATAAAAATGGTGAGTGCATTATCCACGAATGATTTATCTAATTTACTGTATATGACTAAGCAGTGCTAAAATAAAAAAAATTATTTTATTGATTCTTAGATTCAATACAGCCTTTAATATTTTAGGAAAACCATTATGATTCCCGTTATTTTATCGGGTGGCTCAGGAACGCGCCTTTGGCCACTGTCTCGCGCACAATATCCAAAACAATTTCTGCCTCTGGTGTCCAATTACACTATGGTTCAGGAAACACTACTCAGATTGATAGGCTTAAAAGGATTAAAAGCCCCGATAGTTGTCTGTAATGAAAATCATCGTTTTATGATGGCAGAGCAGTTATTGGACATAGAGGCAAAACCAGCTGCTATTATTTTGGAGCCTATGGGTAAAAATACTGCCCCTGCGGTAACCATGGCAGCTCTTAATGCCGCATCAGTTGATGATGTCATACTCATACTGCCGGCAGATCATGTTATTAGCGACTTGGTGGTTTTTCATATCGCTGTTGAACAAGCCAAACTATTGGCCGAGCAAGGTTTTATGGTGACTTTTGGTATAGTGCCTAATCAGCCAGAAACCGGCTATGGTTATATTAAACGCGATACTGTTAAACATGGCTCAGCTTTTGGTGTGGCAGCCTTTGTTGAAAAACCAGATGTAGAGACGGCAAGCCAGTATGTAGCTAGTGGTAATTATTACTGGAATAGTGGTATGTTCGCATTTAAAGCTGGTACTTTCTTAACTGAATTAGAAAAATTTAATCCAGAGATGCTTCGCGTTTGTCGATTAGCCTTGGCTGCGGCAAAGATTGATTTGGATTTTGTGCGCTTAGATAAGGAATTGTTCGCTACTTGTCCTGCTGACTCTATTGATTATGCCGTCATGGAGAAAACTGACAAGGCGGTCGTCATTCCGCTTGATGCTGGTTGGAATGATGTAGGTTCATGGTCAGCTTTATGGGATGTTACTAATAAAGATGCTAATGGCAATGCCATTAGCGGTGATGTATTAACGGTTGATAGTCATAATTCTTTTATCCATTCCCAAAGTAAATTGGTCGCTGTTATTGGCGTGCATGATTTAGTGGTCGTAGAAACTGCTGATGCCGTGATGATTTCTCCCAAGGATAGAGTTCAAGAGGTCAAACACATTGTTGATCAATTAAAACAATTAGGTCGTAGTGAAGCTGACTTACATAGAAAAGCATCTAGGCCGTGGGGCAACTATGATTTGGTTGATAGCGGTGAGCGCCATCAGACTAAGCGTATTATAGTTAAACCTGGTGCTAAGTTGTCCTTGCAAAGACATCATCATCGAGCAGAGCATTGGGTGGTTGTTAAAGGGACGGCCTTAGTTACTAAGGGTGAGGAGTCGTTATTAATAACTGAAAATGAATCTACTTATATCCCTTTAGGGGTTATCCATTGTCTTGAAAATCCAGGTGTTATTCCCTTGGAAATAGTTGAAGTACAATCAGGTAGTTATTTAGGTGAAGATGATATTGTTCGTTTTGATGATCAATATGGGCGTGTTTAGTGTGGACTTAAATTTCGAGTTAATAGTTAAGATATTCATCTGGACTCTTACTAATTTAAATAATGGAAATAAAACATGAGCAAAAAAATTACTAAAGCTGTTTTCCCTGTCGCTGGTTTAGGTACTCGTTTTTTACCAGCAACCAAAGCTAGTCCTAAGGAAATGCTACCTATTGTAGATAAACCCTTGATTCAGTATGCGGTAGAGGAAGCGGTTGCTGCCGGTATTGATACTATGGTATTTATCACTGGCCGTAGCAAGAATTCCATAATGGATCATTTTGATAAAGCTTATGAGCTGGAAAAAGAACTAGAAGAAAAAGGTAAGACAGCGTTATTAACCTTATTGCGCGGTATTGTGCCGCCTAATGTATCTTTTGTGTTTATTCGTCAAGCAGAAGCATTAGGTTTAGGGCACGCGGTTTATTGCGCCCGCTCAGTTATTGGTGATGAACCTTTTGCTGTCATCTTGGCAGATGATATGGTCGAAGATGGCACGCGTGGCTGCATGGCGCAGATGGTTGAACTTTACGAGAAAAAACAAACGTCTATACTTGGTGTGGAGCGCATTAATCCCTCAGAATCGGCTAGTTATGGGATTGTGAAGATTAATGAATTTATAGATAGATCAGCCCCCATTGAGTTGATAGTTGAAAAACCTAAGCCCGAACATGCACCATCTAATTTAGCAGTTGTAGGTCGCTATATTTTAACCCCAGCTATTTTTGATAAAATTAAGCACACTGAGCGCGGTGCGGGTGGTGAAATTCAATTAACGGATGCTATAGCAAGTTTATTAAAAGTTGAGACAGTATTGGCTTATGAATTTGAAGGTAAGCGCTATGATTGCGGCTCTAAGCTAGGCTTTTTAATAGCAACAGTAGAGCAGGCCTTGTTACATAAAGAGTTAAAAGATGATTTTCTAGCTTATTTAAAAGACTTTTGTAAAGAGCAGAAAATCTCTTAAGATTGATTGTGAATAATAACCGCTAAGAATATAAGTGAAAAATATTTGACATTAATATTGATTAGCATCCATTTCTAATTAGGTGCTAATCATTTTTTTATTGTGTGACTGCATGGGTTCTTGCTTGCAATCTGTATCATTATCCTTTAACTTAGTCCAACATCCGTAAAGGCTAGGGGTGCTTTTCGTTTCATTAGAACGTAAGGCTGAGAGATACCCTTTGAACCTGACCCCGGTTAATACCGGCGTAGGAAAGCCCAGACTTCCCTGCGCCTTGTTTTATTGTTATTGGAGTAAAGACATGAGCGCTGTTCTAAATGATACTGCTGAGGCTACAACTGCCAGTAGTGTAAAAATTGATTCCTATCCCGCATCTGAAAAGATTTATGTACAGGGCAGTCGTCCTGACATACAAGTGCCTATGCGCAAAATTAATTTGTCTGATACGCCAGTTCATTTTGGTGCAGTAGAAAAGAACGGTCCACTTTATGTTTATGATACTTCCGGTGTTTATACTGATCCTAATGTTGAAGTTGATTTAAAGAAAGGGCTATCCGCTATCCGCTCAGCATGGATAGCAGAGCGGAATGATACTGAAGAATTAACGGGCCCAAGTTCAGAGTTTGGTCAGCAGCGTTTAGAGGATCCCGCGACAGCAAGTTTGCGCTTTGAACATATTCGTAAGCCACGTCGTGCTAAAACTGGGGCCAATGTCTCGCAAATGCATTATGCAAGGCAAGGCATTATTACGCCGGAAATGGAATTTATCGCAATACGCGAAAACCAAAAGATGGAAGAGATGCGTGATTTATGGAAAGGTCAGCATCCTGGTGATTCTTTTGGAGCCGCAATCCCTGATGTGATTACCGCTGAATTTGTGCGAGACGAAGTCGCAAGAGGTCGCGCTATTATCCCTTGCAACATTAATCATCCAGAATTGGAACCTATGATTATAGGTCGCAATTTCTTAGTTAAGATCAACGGCAATCTAGGTAATTCTGCAGTAACATCATCTATCGATGAAGAAGTTGAAAAAATGCTTTGGGGTATACGCTGGGGCGGCGATACCATTATGGATTTATCAACGGGTAAAAATATTCATGAAACCCGTGAATGGATACTGCGTAATTCACCTGTACCTATCGGTACAGTACCTATCTATCAAGCATTAGAAAAAGTTAACGGAAAAGCTGAAGACCTAACGTGGGAAATTTTTCGCGATACTTTAATTGAGCAAGCAGAGCAGGGTGTCGATTACTTTACGATTCACGCGGGTGTGCGTTTACACCATGTACCGCTTACCGCTAAACGCATGACCGGCATCGTTTCTCGCGGTGGTTCGATTATGGCGAAATGGTGCTTAGCGCATCATACAGAAAGCTTCTTATATACGCATTTTGAAGACATCTGCGAAATCATGAAAGCTTATGACGTCTCGTTCTCATTAGGTGATGGTTTACGTCCTGGTTCTATTTATGACGCTAATGATGCTGCACAATTTGGCGAGCTAGAAACTTTAGGTGAGTTAACAAAAATCGCTTGGAAACACGATATCCAAACCATGATTGAAGGTCCAGGTCACGTGCCTTTGCACATGATTAAAATCAATATGGAAAAACAGCTAGAAGAATGTGGTGAAGCGCCTTTTTACACCTTAGGCCCTTTGACGACTGATATAGCGCCAGGTTATGACCATATTACCTCAGCTATAGGTGCGGCGAATATCGGTTGGTATGGTTGTGCTATGTTGTGCTATGTCACGCAAAAAGAGCATTTAGGCTTACCGAACAAGCAAGATGTACGTGAAGGTATCGTGACTTATAAAATTGCCGCTCATGCGGCTGATTTAGCTAAAGGTCATCCAGGCGCACAAGCTCGTGATAACGCTATGTCTAAAGCTCGATTTGAATTTCGCTGGGAAGACCAGTTCAATATTGGTCTTGATCCTGAAAAGGCGCGTGAATTTCATGATGAAACCTTACCTAAAGACTCGGCTAAAGTCGCACATTTTTGCTCTATGTGTGGGCCTCATTTCTGCTCTATGAAAATTAGTCAGGATGTGCGTGATTACGCGAAAGCAAAAGGTATTGAAGATGAAAATGACGCACTAAAGCAAGGAATGGATGAAAAGTCTAAACAATTCCTTGATGAAGGTGCTGATATTTATCACAAAATATAGCCTTAATTAACACATTATTCCTGCTGGACTGATTAAGTTCAGTAGGTATGGTGTGAAATAAATAAATTACACAAGAATATTGTTAGCGATAGCTTAAGACTTTGCAGAGTTTGTTTTTTTTATTTGGGGATGAATAGTACCAAAGCTAAAAAGTAAACAAGACTCATAATTATGAGCTGCAGATGCTAAATCCAAAACTAGTGCATTAAGTTTTTTAAATGCCTAATCGTTTGCGAGCTATCAAGAACTTTATTTGCTGTAACGGATTTTTATTGCCTTTCCATAAATAACCATTCTTTAGTCGGTTAAGACGAGCATCGTAACAAGTGTAATGAGGTAATGGTTTGAGTTCTTGCGAATGTAATAATGCAAGTATTGCTTTGCTGATGACAATTCCTGTCACCAATTTACAGCCACTTGAAATGCTAGGTGCTTTACGACTATCAAGATCGAAAGCAGTAGGTAGTATGTATTTAAGATGAAAGCCTGCAGGAGCTACTGCTATGGCCATTTTTAAGGCCTGTAACCCCAGTGGCGTGCTGTAATCAATATCAAAGTAGTCGTCAAAGCACATGCCTCCTGATTTAAATACTAATACTCCTGCACCAAAGCCTAAAGGCACTCCGAAGATGACTGGGATATTTCTCTCCATGCAGGTGTTAACTAGTAATCGGTGAGTTTTTATTTCAAAAAACTCGACGGCATCGATAAAAACGTCTACACCGGTTAAAAAATCATCGATGTTCTGTTTATTAATGCCGCTGTCATAGGTTGTTATTTCGACATCAGGATTAATATCTACAGCAAGCTTAACCATTATGTCTAGTTTTTTAAGGCCTACAGACGACATGCTCGCGCCATACTGACGATTAAAGTTAGCGATTTCAAATTCATCAAAGTCAGATATCTTGAAATGCCCTACGCCTGCTCGTAACAAAGTAATCAAGTAGTCACCACCCACACCACCCATGCCGGCAATTGCGTAAGTAGCATTTTTTAAGCGTGCCTGATCCGTTGCGCTAGTGATGCCATGATTTCTTGAAAAAGCTAGGTCATAATCAAAAATGGGCATGGTACGTTCCTCTTAATAGCTGAAAGAAATCCTAACTGTGATTGTTGAGTTGTTGAATCTCAACACCCATTACCCGTGTACATAAATTACGACAAATATTTATTAGAATCTTGTTGGCAAGCGTATGGTCTATCTTTAATAGCCGGGACATAGACGCTTCATCAAGGCTTAATAATTTGACATTGTCAGTGGCTGCAACTATGTCTGCTGTACGTGGGACATGTAAGAAAAA
>Ga0118677_10001737_pt1 | contig 45409 bp, 30 predicted proteins | sample AliMusrvi5mmetaG_FD_86154 | JGI IMG/M metagenome (GOLD analysis project Ga0118677, IMG submission 86154) | reverse complement strand
ATATATATCAGAACAATGAAGTGGCGGCCTTCTCCCTGGCGTGGTATCATTTTGTACCGTTTACTGGTACCAGTTTAGATCAGGGTCAAAAGACACTGGTCAAAGCGAATGGTTTATCCAGACTGATGACGTAGTGATCCACTTAAAAAATGGTCCCCGTGGTGGATTAATTACTTTCAGGGAACCGTTTTTATTGAAACCAATTGACAATCGCTGCCTTCAAATGAATAATGCATGATGATATTTTATTGTCAGTTATTATTTATATTTAATCCAAATTAAATTATGTATTGTATCTTTGACAAAACAATTTTCCCTTTGCTTATTTCATAAAGTTTATTGATGAGCGGGATGCTGGTTTTTCTAATTTAAAAATCTGACAATCATGAAAACACTGACCTTTTTTATCATTACTTTTCTGTTATTCACCAGCGTAATGTTTGCCCAGGTAGGAATCAATGCCGACGACAGTTCACCGGACAGTTCGGCGATGCTCGATGTGAAATCAACATCAAAAGGTTTACTGCCACCTCGTATGACAAGAGCCCAGAGGAATGCAATCACTTCTCCGGGACTGGGTTTAATCATATATAACACGACTGCCAACAGACCTAATTACTGGAATGGTATGGTGTGGATGAATTATGACAATACACTATCGGCAGATATCGGTGACCCATACATGGGGGGTATTATTGCCTATATTCTGCAGCCAGGCGACCCCGGATATGTTGCTGGAGAATTCCATGGGTTAATTGCCGCCCCCAGCGATCAGGGCCCTTATTTTCAGTGGGGTTGTATGGGAACAACAATAGGAAGTACGTCAACTGCATTTGGTACCGGGGCATCCAATACGGTGGCGATTGTAAACGGATGCAGCACGGCAGGCATAGCAGCCAGGATTTGCAATGATCTTGTACTTAACGGATACGATGATTGGTATTTGCCTTCGAAAGACGAACTGAACAAGTTATTCCTTAACAAAACAGCAATCGGAGGTTTTGTTTCGGTCGCATATTGGAGCTCCTCCGAGTCGGATCAGAATCCTCCCTTCTATTCCTGGGCCGAGTTTTTTACCTTCGGCGGTCAGGGCGGTGGCAATAAGGACGGCCCTCTCGCTGTGCGTGCTATCAGGGCTTTTTAACAAAATCGATCCGTTTCTTTCTTTTTAAGATTGAGAATTTTTACGCTTGGCTACCTTCCCCCGGAAATTCCGCTTGATCCCATATTTGTATGTCCTTTTGTATGTCCCAAGAAAAAACCACCTACAAGAAATGCTTGCAAGTGGTTGTTTTTCAGTCTCCTCGCCAGGATTCGAACCTGGGACCCATTGATTAAGAGTCAATTGCTCTACCAACTGAGCTACGAAGAGGTTTCGGGGTGCAAAGATACAAACTTTTCCAGAAAGGGCCGCAAGCGGGTGAAATAAAATTAGCTACTTTTGTCTTCGTGTCGCGTGACAGGTGACAGGTGACTATGGAACAGAAGAAAATTACTGAAGATGAAAAAACGGGGAGATCGGCCCTGCACGTGATGGAGGGAATCGAACAACCCGGCCAGATCAACACGGATGCCCTGAAAAAACTCAGGGCACGCAGGCGGACTCCGCATACTGTGCGGGAACTGGTTGAAGGAATCGTGGCCGGGAACCGGACTCTTTTAAGTAAAGCGATCACCCTGGTAGAAAGTTCCCTGCCCTCCCACCAGGAGCAGGCACAGGAGATTATTTCTGAGTGTCTTAAAAAAAAGAATATCGAATATCCAATATCGAATGATGAATGTAGAACAACGGATATCGAAAATCGAAAATCGAAAATCGAAAATCGAACACCGGATATTGAACAACGAATATCGAACAATGAATACGGGAGTTGTAGCATAAGGGTTGGGATTACCGGTGTGCCGGGGGTCGGAAAGAGTACGTTTATCGAGGCGCTGGGAAAACATCTTACTGCAAGAGGGCATAAACTGGCCGTGCTGGCCATCGACCCGAGCAGCTCCAGGTCAAAGGGGAGCATCCTGGGTGATAAAACCCGGATGGAAGATCTTGCGGTCGATCCGAACGCCTTCATCCGCCCCTCCCCCGCAGCCGGTTCGCTGGGGGGGGTTGCACGAAAAACGCGCGAAACGATCATCCTCTGCGAAGCAGCCGGTTTTGACGTGATCTTTGTTGAAACGGTGGGCGTGGGCCAGTCGGAAACGACGGTGCATTCAATGGTCGACTTTTTCCTGCTGCTCATGCTCGCCGGGGCAGGCGATGAACTGCAGGGCATCAAGCGCGGCATCATCGAAATGGCCGATGCAATTGTAATCAACAAGGCCGACGGCGACAACATCCAAAAAGCCAAAACCGCCCGGGTAGAATATGCCAACGCGCTGCATCTCTTCCCCCCTCCTGACAACGGCTGGATTCCCGTGGCCGACATCTGTTCGGCCCGTTCAAAGATGGGGATCGACAGGGTATGGGAACTGATCCTTGAACACAGGAACATCACAAACGAAAATGGCTATTTTCATCAAAACCGCATGAAGCAAAACAGGCAGGTTTTCAGGGAAACCATTGAAACCGGACTTCATCAGCACTTTTTCACACAGAAGGAGATTGCCCGGGTCATTGCCGGATCAGAAAAAGGGATCATGAACGGCGAGTTGAACCCTTACCAGGCCGCACGGGAACTCCTGGAAAAATATTTCAGGAAACAGTGATGCCGGTTTCCATTATCCGACTGGCAGGTTTTTAACTGCTTCAACACTCTCAACATCCAACCGCCAACAAACTTTCGTAAAATTTCAACATAGCGCCTGCGGTTTTCCGACAATCATATTGTTCCATGGCCAACCGCTGTGCATTTGCCCCGATTTTCCGGCAGAACTCAACTGAATCGATGCATTTTTTCACCTGTAGGGAAAATTCTTCACGGGTATTTGCGATCAAAATGTTTTCCTGATCGGCATATGGAATCCCCTCCGCCCCGACAGAAGTGGAAATGATGGTTTTTCCCAGCGCCATGCCTTCAACAATTTTAACACGCAACCCTCCGCCGGATAACAAAGGCACAATCATGACGGCTTTGTCAGCCTGGTAGGCCAACGAATCATTTATATCCTGGTCAACAACAAGATACGGCCCCTGTTGCCTAAAAAACCATCCGGGCATTTTTTTTCCTGCGATCCTTAGGGCAAATCCTGGATTATCTTCCAGGATGTAAGGAAGAACCCCGGTAATGAACCACTTTAACCCCTGAACATTCGGTAGCCAATCCATGGAACCCAGGTGATAAAAAACCGGGAAAGTGTCAAATTGTTTTTGTGTATCATACCTGCTGACCCGGCTAAAATCAAATCCGACCGGAACAGTGGTGATGGGTGTTTCGGGAGAAAAGGCATGGAAGGCAGCCTCATCCGCCGGTGAAATGGCGATGATGCCATCCACCCTGTTCGCGATTTGTATCTCGAAATTCCTGAGCCTGTTTGCTGCAATCTGAAGAAATTTTTTTTTAAGCAGAGGGATCCTCTTTTCAAGGTATCGCTTCCAAACGCTGTTTTCAACGTTTTGCGGACGAAGGACTACTTTGGACTCCGAATATTTCCTGATGGTATCCAGGTAGACTCCCATATAAACGTGTTCCAGCTGGACAATGTCAAATTCCTCCTTTTTCAAAATGCGTATTAAACCTGCATTGAATTCATCCGAAAAAAATCTGCTGACGAAATAAGAATGCCTCGTAAACAGGTTTATAAATGCTTCGGGTGGTTTGAACCGGGTGTCAACCCATGCAGATTCAAACCTGGTGTTTTCCCTGAAACCGGCAGGGAGAGATTCAGCATCGACCGGATTTTTCGGCGTATTTAATGCAAAGACCTTTACAGCTGTCTTCTGGTAAGTCAACCCCAATGCCGTATGATACAGGGAATAGGCTCCTCCGTCGAACAACGGGTAGGGTGTTTTATGACAAATCTGAAGTACTTTCATGTTTCAGAATCGTTTACCCTTGGCACTGCCAGCACCCGGTAACACTTAGAAGCAGATGATGATATTGACCTGGTTTTTCGCATTGCAATCAATGTCCCGGTGGTTTTTTTACACCCATAAATAAAAGGTAATGACCCAAAAAATCAGCGATGGCAATAAAGTAAAAAAAGTTCAACCGGATGATGTTTTTCATTTTGAAGAGGCAATTGATTTTCAACGGCATGAGGGATAAAAGTCCAACAACTGTTAAGATAGAGAACAGGACAAGGTATTTCACCCCGTGAAAAATCATCATTGCTGAGGTGATATAACATAAAAAAACAAGGACCGGGATCAATAACCTCATATATTTATGCCAGATCAGCATGACCTGTTGCCTTTTCGTCAAATCACGGATGATCGATTTCTGATTTAATATTTGCAGGAAACCGGACAAGTACTTTTTCGTTCTCCTCAAATCATAGAGCATGTCGAAATCGTCATCAAATATTTCACAATCCCTCCTTATTACGATCTGTTTTGTCTTAAGAATTCTTAAGCTCAGATAAAGATCGTCCAGAATGATGTTATCAGGAATAGTTGAATAGCATTCCTTTTTTATCGCGTAAAAAGGGCCATACACACCTATCAGGCTCCCGGCATTGCTTTCCTTCGCTTTCAGGAAATTCTCATGTGTCCGGAGGACAGACCGCTTTTTTTCCTTATCCATGGAGGATATGCACCCTGACACCGCTCCGACATTTTCGAATTTCAGCGGTTCCACAATTCTTTTGAGAATGCCGGGGGATAACTCCTGCCGCTGATCAAAAAAGACCAGGTATTCATTTTCAGCCACCGACACACCCAGGTTCATGGCATATGGTATCCCGTTTTGCCTGTCATTGAAAAGTACCTGAATGTGCGCTGTGCCGGTGAAATTATTCAGCAGCTCAACACTGCCGTCTGTACTGTGGTCATCAATAATGATGAGTTCATAACAATCAAAAGCGGATAATTCCCTGAGAAGGAATTCTATTTTTTCCTTTAAATACTTTCTTCCGTTGAATGACAACAGGATGACCGAAACACATTTTATTTCCGCCGTTCCGCATTCATCCTGGGGCTTGCCCGGTGCAACCCAGGATAACCACACCGGGTAAATCAGGTACAAAAAAATATAACCTGCGGTGATGCCAAGAATTAAAGTCATTCAATAATATAGTTGATATTCAAATTTTTATATGTTATTCTTTTTTACGATCCTGAGGCGGTACACCGATTTCAGGATCATGAAAATTCTCGTACCGACGGACTCAGGCAGCATATTCTGTATTGTCCTGGATGTTTCCTTTGCCATATCAAACAACCAGCTTTTCTTATCCTTGTTGCTGTAAAAACCATTCATTTTAGCCAGCCTGATGGCTTCCAGCCGGTCTTTATAGGGGAACTCCGGTGTTTCAAAAACAATTCGAGGGTTAATCGTGTGGAAATCATGAATTTCACTGGTATACATGGTGCCATGTTCCAACACATAATCCCACTGGCGGGTGCCCTTAAACGGAAGCACGGTATAAAAATTCGTAAAGTCGCATCCTGAAGTTTTCGCCCACTCTATTGATTGTCGCACTGTGTCGAGTGTTTCACCGGGACTGCCTATCACGAATTGGGAAAGAACCTCGATTCCGGCATTTTTCAACAACCTGATCCCCTCCGCAATTTTTTCGATGGTAACACCCTTATTGATGCGTGATAAAATTTCATTGCTGGCCGATTCAATTCCAATGGCAACATTATAGCAGCCGGCCTCCTTCATCTTACAGGCCATTTTCTGAGTCATGATATCGGCACGGAGTGAAACCGACCAGAGGATTTTAATATTCCTGCTGATAAGCAAGTCGCAAAAACGTTCAACTCTTTCCAGATCGATGTTAAAACTGTTATCCCCGAATACAAATATTTTTCTACCGTAGCTATTCAACAACATCTCTATTTCACCGATCATTTTCTCCGCATCGCGGGTCCGGTAGGTTTGATTCCAGATGGAACTTGAATTGCACCATGCACACGCATAGGGGCAGCCCCGGCTTGTGACCATCCTGTGTAGCGGATACCGTTCCATCGGGAAAAAATCATAGGCGGGAAGGGGCAGGGTGTTCAGGTCTTTGATATGGCTGCGCGCCGGATTAACGACAATCGCTCCCCAAGCATCCTTATACATTAATCCATCAACATCCTTCAGGTTTTTTGTCCCCTTCAGGTGGCTGATCAGGTCGGAAAAGGTGATTTCACCCTCGCCATACACGGCGAATTCGGCGGGCGTTTTTTTGAATATATCTTCCCTGATGGTTGTGACGTATGGGCCTCCAAGGCAAACCGGAGTTTTTTCGTTGGTTTTCCTGATCCTGTTGAAAACTTCAATGACTTCATAATAAACAGGAGAATAAACCGTGATGCCAACAAGATCGAAAGATGAGCTGAAGAATTTCTTTGTCTCCGCCGACGTTGCAACCCTGGTATCGAGAACCTGGAATGTAAGGTCGTGGTGTTGCTCCCTGGCATAGGCAATAAGGTAAGCCAGTCCAAGGTGGACAGTTTTGTATCTCCGGTCCTTATTTGGGAATACCAGGCCTATGTTCACGTGATTACCAATTAATTTCTTTCCGGTCCCTGAAAAACTTCCCCGAAGGGATCTCCTTTTCTGTTGCAAGCCATACGGCAGTATCCGCTCCCTGGCTTACGGTTCTCGGTGCCCCGGGCCCTCCCATATCCGTTTTAACCCAACCCGGGCAGATCGCGTTTATTTTAATCCCGGTTTCACCCAACTCGTTCGACAACATGATCGTCAATGCGTTGAGCGAAGTTTTTGACAGGCTGTAACCGGGATAAACACCTGACAGGCTTTTCAATTCTCCCATACCGCTGCTTATATTTATAATGCGACCGCTGCGACTTTTTTGCAATAATGGCATAAAAATCTGGATCATCCGCCAGGCGCCGTAAAAATTTGTTTCCATCACATGTTTTACGGCTGCAAGTGAAATGTTTTTTGCTCCTTCGGCCCTGGCAACTATTCCCGCATTCTGAAACAATGGTTTGACCTGCCTGGCTACTTCCCAGGCGCCGGGAAAATCTTTTGCGAGGAGATTCTTTGCCTTTGCCAGCAACGTGTTTTCTTCCCCGTCATGGCTGGCGCCGATTCCTGCATTATTGATCAGCACATCAACAATGCCGAATTTGTTTTTGGTAAAAGTAAACAAGTTCAGCATGCTTTTTTCATCCGTCACATCAAGTTGCCGCACCACAACATTTTTGCCAAGCGATGCGGCAGCTTTTTCTCCTTTTTGCAAGTTTCTCGTGCCCAGTATCACCTGGTACCCAAGATCATCGAGCTGCCGGCAAATTTCAAAGCCAATGCCCCTGTTTCCCCCGGTTACTAAAACTGTTTTCATCATCTCAGGATTCAGTTTTTACAATTCAACAAATCATATTATTGATTGCCAGGTTAATATTCTTAAGCATCCTGGAAAGGATCAAAGGCAGCAAACTGATTAATGCAATCCGGTTTTTAACCGGGTGTTTCATAACGGATGCCAGCATGTTGCGGCTGAAATGGTGACAACAACCATTGCAGCATGGATAATATCGTTCATGAAGAAGGTCGTCTTTTATTTCCCGGGTGGCCTTTTCCCATAAGGCCACCAATCCATTATGCTTATTGTCTGTGATTGAAACCGAAGCCGGCGACAAACCGCATGGCTGGATCCCCCCGTCATAACTGATATCGATAATGGCATATACCTCCCTGCAATAGAACTTATCAAGCACATCCTTAAAAAACCATTTCCCATTTTGAGTCGCAGCTGTTTGCAGGTAAAACCTGATCCATGGCAAAAACCTGTAAACATTCGTTTTTATCCTGTGCGTCCGTTCAAATTGCAATATTTTTTCCAGTTCATCCATCAATTCATCAAGATTCTCCCCGCCGACGTTTAGTTGTGCTTTGCCATCGACAGTAAGCCTGTCGGGGTAATTTGAATAATAAATTACCGGTTGGAACAGCACCTCCTTTATTCCCCTCTCATAAGCTTCGGTAAAAAACTCCGATAATTCCCGAAAGTTAAATTTTGAAATAACAGTCAATACAGTAACTGAAATGCCTTCATCCTTAAATTTCCGTATCGATTCCAGGGCATTTGAAAGTGCCGTATCCGTGCCGCGCGTATGCGCCTGGATGTTGTCATGGAAAGAGTCAATCGAGATATTAATCCCTGTTTTGTACCTTTTCAATATTCCCAGTTCTATTTTGGTCAGTTTGAAGGCAGTCATCCCATTTGTTGTGATGGAGCACCTGATTTTCTTTTTTCCGGCATACGCCACTACATCTGCAATCCCATCAAACAGGAAAGGTTCGCCACCACACAGTGAGATTTTAGGTATTTTATTTATTGCCATCTGATTGATGATCCAGGTTAAGTCGGCCATGGTCAGCAAGGCTTTTGAGGGGGAAGGGCTACCCCTGCCTATTTCGCAATAGATACAATGCTGGTTGCACCGGCTGGTGAGATTTACTGTAACCATCCCGGGTTTTGACCGAAAAAACCCAAGTGCAAATATCTCAGGAAGATAATTTGCAAATATTTTTGATGCCATGGTGCATTTTAGGAATCAGGTTCTTAGCCTCCTTTTAATGATCATGTTGCGAACATTTGACGCCAGCACACTGGCAACAAGTATGGAGGCTATAACCAGCAGCGAAACATTTGTGGAGATTTTAAATACTTCATGAAGGAGCATCTTTACACCGACAAAGGCAAGGAGGCAGGCCAACCCCATCTTCAGGTAGTGAAAGCGGTTCATGATGTCCATCACCAGGAAGAAGAGCGAACGCAGCCCGAGAATGGCAAAAATGTTTGAGAAAAAGACGATGAACGGGTCCTGGGTCACCGAAAACACCGCGGGAACGGAATCGACCGCGAAAAACACATCGGTGAACTCAATGATCATCAGCACAATAAACAGCGGTGTGACCATAAGTTTTCCCTGGTTGCGCACAAAAAATGTTTCGGCATGTTCATCGTCGCTCACGTTGAAAAAGCGTGAAACCAGCCTCACAACCGGGTGTTTTTCGGTGTCGATCTGTTCATCCTTCGGGCCGTAGAGGAAGTCGTGCGCCATTTTTATCCCGATGATGACCAGCATGACGCCGAAAACGTAAAGGAACCATGCAAACCGCTGAATCAGGGCACTGGCGGCAAAAATAAACAGGAAGCGCATGATCACCGCGCCGATGATCCCCCAGAAGAGCACGCGTTTGAAGTACTTCGGCTGGATGTTGAAGGAGATGAAGATCATCACGATCACAAAAATATTGTCAACAGAAAGGGAGTATTCGATCAGGTAGCCTGTAAGATATTCGAGCGACAGGTTTTTATTGTAAAGGTTGATCGCTTCCTGTACACCGAGCCCGGTGATGTCGATGGGATGGTGAAACTTTGTAATCCGCTGCTGGATCTCCGCCAGGGTGTGACTCCCATGGATCCAGTTTCCGTGGAAACGGACCAGGAAATAAAATCCAACGGAGACCCCCACCCAAACCAGGGTCCAGGCAACGGCCTCTTTAAAGGATAACGCATGGTTTTTCTTTTGAAAAAAACCCAGGTCGATCCCCAGCATGAGGGCAATGAACAGGAGGAATGAAGTAAAAAAGATGACTTCGTTGAGGTTCGACATGGAAGGCGATAAAAATGACAAGTGACAAGTGACAAAGGACAATTGACAAGTGACAAAATTATAAAAAATTCTTACTTTTGCAGCCATTCCATTTCAATTGATTTTACCGGCCATGAATGAAAACATCTCGCTGAATCCCAATGCACTCGTACATTTTCTCGATAAACCTTCCGATGACTTTAGCAAAGCCGACCTGATCCGCTTCATTGAAGCCAACGGGATCCAGATGCTCAATTTCCGTTATTCTGCTGCCGACAGCCGTTTGAAGACGCTGAATTTCATCATCAAGGATCGTCAGCATCTCGACAGCATCCTGAGTGCGGGAGAGCGGGTTGACGGATCGAGCCTGTTCCCGAACTACGTGGAGGCAGGTTCTTCCGACCTGTATGTCATTCCGAGGTACCGTACGGCATTTGTGAATCCCTTTTCGGAGATCCCGGCACTCGACATTTTATGTTCCTATTACGACAAGGACGGCCAGCCATTTTCCAATTCACCCGAATACATCCTTCGGAAATCGCATGAGGTTCTGAAACAAAAGACAGGTTTTTCGTTCGAGGTGATGGGAGAACTTGAATATTACATCATCAGTGAGCGGGACCGGATGTTTGAAGCCGTTGATCAGCGCGGGTACCATGAATCATCACCTTTCTGCAAATGGGAGAAACTACGCATCGAAGCGATGCATGCCATCGCCAGGTGCGGCGGGTTTATCAAATACGGCCATTCGGAAGTGGGCAATTTTACCGAATCTGGTCTTTCCTATGAACAGAATGAGATCGAATTCACCCCTGTCCGTCTTGAAGATGCCGCCGACCAGCTGATGGTTGCCAAGTGGATCCTGCGGTCGCTTGCTTATAAATACGGAGTTACCATCACTTTTGCACCCAAGATCACCACAGGCAAGGCCGGAAGCGGCATGCACGTGCATACCCGCCTGATGAAAAACGGCCAGAGCGTGATGCTCGATGACGGAAAACTTTCCGATACGGCAAAAAAGGCAATTGCCGGTTACCTCGATCTTTCGCAATCACTCACCGCCTTCGGGAACATGATTCCCACAAGCTATTTCCGTCTCGTTCCTCACCAGGAGGCACCGACCAACATCTGCTGGGGCGACCGCAACCGGTCGGTACTGGTCCGCGTACCCCTCGGATGGGGAAGCAAACACGACATGATTACCGATGCCAACCCACAGGAAAAGGATGCGCAGCAAGGTTTTGGAAGCCGGCAGACGGTCGAATTCCGCTGCCCTGACGGTTCGGCCGACATATACCTCTTATTTGCCGGTCTCACCGTGGCTGCCCGGCATGGCATCGAGATGCAAAACGCCCTTGAATTTGCCCGGAAAACATACGTTGATGTGAACATCTTTGAAGAGAAGCATCAATCGCGGGTGAACGAGTTGCAACAACTGCCCTTTTCATGCTGGCATTCGGCTGAAGCGCTTGAACGGCAACGCAAAATATACGAAGAGTTCGGCATCTTCCCGCCTAAGATTATTGACGGGCTGATCAGGTATTTAAAAAGTTTCAATGACCAGGACTTGCGTGAATCCATTAAAGACAATGAGAAAGAGATCATGAAACTGGTGAATACCTACCTTCATTGCGGGTAGTCCTCTTTACCAAGTTCTTCCTGGAAATCGGTTTTTTTCTGCGAATTCCTGCATTGCCTGATGCAGTATAAAGCACTGTCGCGGTGCCCGGTAAAGTAGTAAATGGCTCCCAGGTTAAACCTTGCATCATCAAAGAAAGGATCAATGACCAGCGTTTTCTGCAGTTCCGATTTTGCCTCTGGCACCCGGCCGAGCTGATAGAGGGCGGTTGCGTAATCATTCTTCACCCTTACCTCAAATGGCGTCACCTTGAGGGCTTCGAGGAATGAAGCTTTTGCCGGTTCGGGGTTTCCCAACCTGAACTGCGCAACCCCGATGAACCAGTCGAGGGGCAGTGTATTCGGTGTAAGCCGGTAAAACAAATTGCTGGCTTTCCGGCCGTTGAGAATAACCTTTTCATAATTTTTGCCTTCATTCGCAAACATCCTGAGGGTGTAAAATTCACCGCTGATCCTCATGCTAACGACGATACCTGTGAACAGCAGCCCGCCGGTAAGACAGAGCCAGATGTATTTTACAGCATGCCCGGTAATTTTAAAAGACCAGCTTTTGAGGGGAACATTTCCCCACATAAAGGCGAGGATGGAAAACAGCATCACATTGTGTTCAATCCTTTTCATCGGGAAATCAAAACAGGCATAAAGGTAAAACCCGGCCAGGAAAGCCGTGTAAAACAAGGTGGATGCAGGAAATACTACTTGCCCTGACACCAACCTGAAAAGGACAATGATTACCGGGAGAAAGAAGAGGATGATCGCAAAAAGCAGCCCGGGAATTCCAAGTTCGGAAACGAACCCGATCCACTCGTTGTGCGGCTGGCTGTATGTGTAGTTTTTCAGTGTATGATCGGGATTGACGGGTTTGGGACAGGACGCCACGTTTATCCGCCAGTTTCCGGCACCAACACCCAAAAAGGGGTGAGCGGCAACCAGGCAGGCTGATTTTTTCCAGAAGATGACCCTCAGGTTGGCGTTTTCATAATAACTACCTGCAAAATCGAATTCAGGAATTCCGGTCAGGCTTGCTTTTTCCTTACGTTGCTTTTCGAGCAGCCGGCTGAGCCCGTCATCATACGACCGGAAATATTGCCAGACGGGAATTTTACTCAGAAAGTAATTTTTCCTGGGCTGATCGAGGGAGGAATAAAAAGCAAAGATACCTGCGGAGAGCAGCACCAGTGCGACCGCGGCTACCAGCAGATTTTTCCTGGTGACCAGGGACCTGTACCTTGCCAGCAGCAGCACCATCATGATCAGTGTGGCCGCCAGCAACCCAAGATAAACGGCCCGGCTTTGGGTAATCACGATCAGGAATACCGCCAGGGTTCCAACCGCAACGGCGAGGTACTTCCACCATCCCCCGGAACGGGAATATCCAGCCAGCGCCAGAGGCAGGCAGATGAGCAGGTAGCCCGCGTACAGGTTGTTGTTGGCCGAAACTGAAATGATACGGTAAGGATCAAAGAATTCAAGCTTTGACATTTTGTAAAAAGCCAGCCCGGCCGTAAAGAGCATGGCCAGCAGCGCTATGCGGATAAAGATCCCTTCAAACCGGCTGTTACGCGCATTTAACCCTGTAATAACGAGGTAAACCGAGAAGGATATGAATATCAGCTGCGACTGAACGATCGCTTCGGAGGGAACGGTCGCCCAAAGGGATGACACCAGGCTCCACAGATACAGGAGGAGGAATGCAACTTCAACGAAAGAAACGCGGATGGTGGTTTTGTTTCGAAAAAGCCCGACCGTGGTGAATAGCAACAACAGGGTCAGTAAAAAAAACCTGGGCAGGAATGAGGTATCTACCAGAACGCCAGAGCGGATATGATTGACAACCAGCAGAATTACAATAGCAAAACCGACATAATAGAAGTTGGTTTTGTTTGAAATCATAATAACCGGTTATGGCTGTATTGGTTTTCCCAGATGGCAGGCTTATCAAAGAATCATTCCAGGAATGTAATGACGGCAGCCCCTGCTTCCCCGGATGTTGGCGAGTAAGGACCTGATGAATATCCCTGGAGTGAGCCGCCTTTGCCTGCTTTTGACGACAAAAACCGGTCGCTAAGGTAGGTCCTGACCAGGCCAACAAACATATCAAGAATGTTGGTCTGCGGGTTGGAAGCATAACCTGTAACCGCACCGATGTTGGCAGTGCCGGGATTACCATTCACGGTATAGAGGGAGTAACTGCCCCGTTTTCCGCCGTTTCCACCGGCTGCTTTAAAGATGCCAAACCAGGTATCTCCTCCATTTGACCCGTCGGAATCGCCATAGTAACCGGGATAAGAATACCAGGCATTGCTGCCGGCATATCCTCCTGATCCGATCAAAACGTAAAACTGCTGGTCGGGTGCCACCGTGATTTCCTGTTGGGCATATCCGCCTCCGCCGCCAAAGCCGCCATTGTTGAGGTTATAGGAATAGGAGTAGGCTCCTGCACCCCCTCCGCCACCGGCGCCTCCCCATAATTCGACCTTGATCTTTGAAACTGCGGCCGGTACCGTCCAGGTTTGGGAGGAGGTGAGGGTAACCGGAGCAGGCAGGTTACTCCCGGTGCCGGTTGAATTGATCACATAGGGGGCAGCAGTGGTTCCTGTTCCTGTAACGGAAATGTTCGTTCCGGCTTGCACCCTGGTTTCCGAACCGTCGGTTACCGGTTTGTTGGTAAGGTCGTTGTAATCGCCACTGAAGGCATTGGCGGCTGTTTGTGCATGCAGGGCATATGGCACGCTTAACAACTGGCTTACACCGGAAATGCTGTAATTTGTTCCCCCGGCGGGGTCGGTTTCCGATTTAAGGAAATAGGGGCCGTTTGCCCAGTTGATCCCGGCGAAGTTCCCGGAGGTTGTTCCCCCACCGATTTCAACGGATACCAGGCCGTTTGCGTTTGTAACCGCCTGGTGAGTTTCGGTATATGCCACGGTACCGCTTGCCGACCCCTGCAGGATCGAAAGCCGGATGCCAACCCCGGTGTTTTGTAATAGCTTCCCGGCCTGGTTGCGAACGATTGCCTGGTAACTTAATTTTTGCGGAGATTGGGCACTGAGTGCCAGAACCAGGAAAATGGCAAAAACGGAGGTGAAAAATTTTCTCATACCTTAATTTTTTATGACCTTCCAGGTCGTCAGGTTTTTATGATTTCCGATTACTGTTACAAAATAAATACCCGCTGGCAATTCAACGGTTGGGATTACCGTTTCCCTGCTGTCAATGTTCACCTCCTTCAACAATAACCCGTCGGGGTTTCTCAATTGGCAGGAGAGTCCGTCAAAAGAGACCCGGCCGACTTTCAACCTTATTTCCGAGGTGGCGGGATTGGGGTAGACGATGCAGTCGAGCGCCAGGGTACTTTCATCTGCTATACCGTCCATGAAGAGGATCTCAAAGGGTTGCTGAATCCCCTGGGTCACGGTGCCGCCAGCTGATTGAAAAGTATTGAAGGCGACCTGTCCAACGGAATAACTCACGGAACCCCCATTCCCGGTAGCATTGCAATTGGCCACCAGGATCGATTCCTGGGATAAAACAGGGAAGGCAGGGAGGAAAAAGAGGCAGGTCATGATCACTCCCCAAAATGAAAATGACTTTGGATTGTTTTTCATCTGGCTGGTTGCAATTTTATTTCTGCGGTTAAAATTACAGAAAATATATGAATGATCGGTCAAAGTTACAAAATATCAGAATAAATTATCCTCCCTGTGTTGAAAAAAAAAGAATATGATGCTAACTTATTGTTTCCAGGTAAATTACCCCCCTTGCCCTGAGCCCTGCAAGCATGTAAGCCACGCATTCGGGTTGTTTGCCGATGTATTCGGGCACCGAGATGCCTTTTCGCGTATAGAGGCCATCTGCGATCATGCGGAGGGCGACGGTTGCCGAATAGCCTGTGGTGCGCGCCATGGAATGGACCTTGGTTGCGGGGTCATATTTATCAAAGAGGTCCCAGGTATAGCGGATTTTGTTCCCATCTTTCCTGCCCTCCACCATCACCTGCATGATCGTGATGTCAACCTCGCCTGCCTGCAGCTTCCATTTCGGGAAAAGGAGTTTTGCGGTAAGGTCCATCGGCCTGATGCGGACGCCGCGGACCTCGATTTCATCCTGGTTGAAAAAACCGGTTTCGCGCAGCAGGCGCATTTTTTCGATATGTCCCGGATAACGCAGGGTCTTTTCCTTCATGTTGGGGCATTTTACGGTATGGGCCAGCGAGCGTAGTCCATCGGTGTTGAATGCCTCCAGCGTGCCGATGCCGGGGAAGTTCAGCAATTCGGGGTCGGAAAGAGCAGGTTTAACGATGAGTTTTCCATGTTCGATGTAGCGGGCCGGGCGTGTATATTCCTCGATCACGTCCACCGGGGAAAACACGGCCTTGTATTCATAGGGCCATTCGCGGATCTCGGGAAGTCCGCCAACCATGTAGAGGATATTGTCCGTTTCATCCAGCAGATGGTTGGCATACCCGATGAGAACGTTGCACATCCCCGGGGCCACCCCCATGTCCATGATGGCTGTGACGTTATTTCGCCTGGCAAGTTCGTCGAGTTCGAAAGGGTCCTCTATAAAGAAGGCAATGTCGACCACGTTCTTTCCAGCGCCGATGATGGCTTTCAGTGTCTGAAACCCCATGAACCCGGGCACGGCGTTGATCACCATGTCAAAGTCGGCCACCAGGGATGTCACCCTTGCAGGATCGCTGAGGTCGGCCATGATGGTTTTCAGTTTGACGGCCCGCAGAAGCATTCGTGCAGCGAGGCTATGAAGCGCCTCGCCGGAAATATCGGCCACGGTAACTTCGAATTTCGGGTCGCCGGCAAGGTCCAGGGCCATGGGGCCTCCCACAAGCCCTGCTCCGAGAATGATCACTTTCATATTTTCAGTTTTTTTCATGTTATTCAATGGTCAGTTCCTGGATTTCACCTACATAATCCACTTTCGGGAAGGGAATGTTGTCCTGCGAATAGGCAGAGCCAATCCACCATTTGGTGTTGTGAAATTCCTGAGTGACGATGAGCAGCATCTGGTTGTTTGGGATCGAGGTCACTTTGTCATCCATGTAACCAACCACATGCATTTTATCTTTGGATGGTCCGACGCGCCAGATAATTTTATCGGGCTGCCAGTCGATCTGAAAATAGTACCAGGGGGAACCGAAAAGTTCGTCGTCTCGTTCGGGGGTTTTTTCCGTAAGGGCACGGTAATTTTTATCCCAGCGATGGGCCCAGTAAGTTTTATCCTCATAACGCACCGGATAGCATCCTGAATGAAATTCATCCGGTTGCCAGCAGGCCATATCCCAGTTGGTACATGAAACCATGATCTTGTCGTCATCGGCCAGGATCTCCTCAGGGAAGGGGACATTCCAGTTCTGAACGTTTTTCTGGTCATCGATGCCGTTGTTGTAGGCTGGGGGCAATAACCACGATGGGCAGTAGGCCACGGTTTTAAGGATCTCGAAATCTATTTCGGAGTACCCTACGTTCTTTACCCGCTGATCCTGCTGTCCGCCATAATAATTGGCCATGTATCCGTTGTTGTTGCAATCGCGGCGGAAGTTCCAGTCAGACTGGCTTTGGGTGATGAGCCAAATGGCATTGGTGAGGCCGTTCCACATGTTGTTTTTATTCAGCAGTTCGGTGAGCTTGCATTTCACGGTGTATTTACCAAAGGTCATCCCGTGGCGGGTGATCACACCCACGTTCTGTTTTTGCCATTTACCGAACTCCGCCTTCGGATTCCGGAGGGTGATTTTATGGTTTACCGGGTCGGAGATCACCGTTTCGCAAGGGCGCGGCGCAACCGTGGCGGTGATTGCCACGAGCTCCTCCTTGCGGTAAAAACGTTTGTTCCAGTTATAATCCATCCGCGAGTAGTTGCCATTGAGCACATCTGCAATAACCGGGATGTTGTTCATCTTTGTTGAAGGGTCGATGAAATGGACAAACTGCTCAAAGGCAGCCGTTCTGTAAACGGATGAATCCTGCCCGCAACCTTCTGCTTTTACCTTTTCTGTCTCCTCCCTCGAATAGGCATTGGGGTTGATGAATATTCCGGCCCCGGGATCGGGTTTGGCCACGACGGTCAGCATCCCGGGGAATTTCTGGATAATGGTGTTTTTCAATGATTTTCCGGGTCCGAAGAGAAAATAAAAATAGGGGTCGACGAATCCCCCGGCACTGTTCATGCCGATATCCTGCACGGCTTCGGGAATTCGTTTTTCCTGCAGATTTGCCGCCGTGGTAACCACCAGCATGAAGCTGTAATTTCCCACGCGCGGGTTGCGTTTCCAACGGTCATTCTGCCCCTTTTCAAAATAACGTTGTTCATTCCTGGGGTTTCCGACGATCCTGAATTTACCGTTCACCGTATGAAATTCCCGGTCGGGTTCAATGATCCCTGTCTCAGCGAACGTGATCCCCGTGTCTTCCCAGCTTCCGTAAAAATTCTCCCATGCATGCTCATGTTGTTTGGTGGTGTCGACCCCATCACGTTCCGGGAATTTATAGGATTCGTTCTGGTAATAAATCTTATACGCAAATTTCTGCGGCCTGGTCCCGGTATTTTTCAGTTTGAATTCGAGGGTAAAAAAACCGCCCTCAACCTGCCTGATTCCCGGGATGACAAAACCGTGGGCCATCGCCCCGGCATAGTCGAGAAAAAGGGTTTCCCCCTGTTTCCAGTTGGTTGCAGGGATGAAATCCTTTACCGCAAACTCTTCACTCGCTGACTCCGGCGATTTGGGAGATTGGCCGCAGGAGATGAACAACCCGGGAAGGAAGAACATGAGCAACATGTATCGGAGAGAAAAGTTCATGAATCGATTGTTATTTGGTTGCCGGAAGTGAATAAAGATGGACAAAATCGGGAAGCGTGGACTGGTACTGCCTTGATTTGGCAACATGGCCCACGGCGAGCACTGAAACCGCAGCCGGATTAAGATAACACCCCGGAACAAGTTGCAGGGATTCATAATACTTTGGGTTCTGATCCTTGTCATAGCCGTGAAAATCGACCGCTGAGAGAATGGTGAAGGTTGAGTCGCTGAAACGAATCTCCTTCAGGTCATAGCGCCAATCGCGGTTATACCGGTAGATGTTCGTGTTTTTCCCATCCCTGGAAACCGTAAAAAAGAGATCAGCAGGTTTAAGCGTATCGAGCCCGATGGTTTTTCCTGCATGGTTTTGCTTTTCACCGAACAGGGGATCCCATCGCTTTTCGGGCAAATTCAATTTGTGCAGCGTGTAACTATATTTCCCATCGCTTTTTCCCCGGGTTACCGTCAACACCACATCACATGCCAGGCCTGGCAGAAACCGGCCCACACTGATGCCAGACTCCTGCACATTGCGGTCCCACCCGCTGATTGGCTGCTTTTCCTCTGCAGCCATTGTTTTCCAGGTTCCTCCTGTTTTCCCATCTGAATCAAATGACATCACCTTCCATGATCCATTGTCTGAAATTACCAGGAGGCAGGTTCGCTTGTCGCCGTTGAAATCGCCGGCATAGACGGAAGCGGCAGGCATTGGAGACTTCCACAGGATGTTCAGGCTGCTTTGCAGGGTGCCGGTGCTTTTGCAAGGTTTTTCAGGCGGGCTTAGCGAACAGAGCATCCACCCCTTTTCCCCCAGCACGATGAACTGATCACCTCCGGAAGAGAGGAATTTCCCTTTCAATATCTTTTTGACCGGGGCAACCGACCCGAGTATCGCAGCATTGTTCAGGGTGATTTTCCGGAAATCACGGTTTTCGATGCAAAAGGCATAGGCAGCCGGTTTGCCATCCTTCCGGATGACCAGCAGGCCATCGTTGCCGGTATTTAAAAAATTGCCGGCAAGGGTGAAATCCTCCGGACCAATATCGGCAGGATTGATGGGATTGTCCTGAGGTACTTTTTCCAGCATGGCGACAGGGAAGGGCGGATAGTTGAACTTCGCGACGAACCCGGCGGGTTTGGTCATGTCGACCCGGGCTGAGTCGCCGCGACGGTCGACCGCACCCCCGAAAGCGATAAAGTAGTCATCGACGAGGATATCGGTGCTGCTGTTGTTCCAGAAGTAAACCTGGAGTTTGTATCCGGGCTTGAATGTGATATTGGCAAGGTCAAAGTAGGCGCTGATTTTAAACCACTTTCCCCTGGGAACTTCGGGTTCCATCAGTGCGAGACCCTGCCAGCAAACGTTGACCCCGACTTCGTTGGAGGCGGTAAAAACCAGGCTTCCTTTTACATCATGTTTGGTTGGGAAAACATAAATCCAGGCACTTAACGCCACGGCTTTCAGGTTTTCAACCCCTATCTCCGCGGCAGTCCGCTCCACCACCACGCTGTAACTGTTCTGGCCAAATGCCTTCACCGAGTATTGTCCCGAATGAGCCAGCCCTTTGTAGAACCCTCCGGGCATCTCTTTGCCGGGCGCTACTTCAAAATCGTAATAGAGGGTATGCGGCGACAGGTTGCGGTTTTTTTGCGGGTTGACAAATTCTTTTTCCGATGCCGCCGGCATCTTGACCATTTTAACGAAAGGGAAATATTTAAGCCCAAGTGCCAGCACGACAATTGAAAAGAACAACATCAGGCTGAAAAGGAGGATTCTCTTGTTTTTTTTATTCATGCAGGCAGGGTTAGCGGATCAGGATCATTTTCAGGTTTCCAAGGTAGTCGCCGGCTTTCATCCGGCAGGTGTAAACCCCTGCCGGAACCCGGTTGCCCCGTTCATCATTTCCGTCCCACACCTGCGCGTGCGATCCGGGCGCTGCCGGAGCCAGTTTCCAGGAGCGAACCATCAACCCTTGCAAAGAGTATATTTCAAGGGTCACATCCCTGGCTGACGACAGGTCATACCTGATCTCTGTTTCGCCGGAAAAGGGATTTGGAAAATTTCCCCTGAGACTGGTTTCAGAGACTGATTTCAAATCATCGACCGCAACCGGGTAGGTGACATGCATGGTAATGGGGATCACATCTTTATTGTTGTATAAATCGCGCACAACCAGGTTGCAGTGATAGGTATTGGGAACAAGTCCCGCCGCGCTGATATTTACGTCAATCGCTGCTGTCTGATTGTTCATCAGGCTGCCCGTGGTGTTGAGCAATGTTACCCAGCTATTTGCCAGTCCGAAGTTCCTTATTTTGATGTTGCCGGGCTGTGCGTGCGGCATTGCACCGGAGCTGTCGCCACGGAGCTGGTAAACCACGAACACATCATCCTGGAATGATTTGACGACGGTTCCTGATATGGTTGCCGTTGCCGTTTCACCGGGTTTCAGCACACCCTTTCCCCCGGCGCTTTCGCCATGCCAGTTCAGTGACGCCCCGTTGCCCGGTGTTCCCTGGAAGGTGAGCTCGCCAAGCGAGCCACCTGAGAAATTGGTTGCACCGCTGATGGCGACCCCGGGAGGCAAATCAAGTTTGACATGTTTGATATATTCATTGTCGGTGCTCAGGTTATGCACAGTGAACATCCAGTTGATGGCCTGCCCGGGTACAAATCCATCGGTTCCGCAGGTGACGTTTGAACCGGTCAGGTTGTCGGCCTGGTGCTCCTTTTTATTGGCGGTAGTGTCGAAAACGAGCGCTGAGAAATTAAGGATCCCCCCTCCCAGGTTGGTCACGTAAACCTGTTCGGTGGTATTTTGCCCGATGACCAGTGTTTTTTCAATTGAGGGGGGGGTGACGGCCAACTGTGGAACCGCACCTTCGATGAGGGGAAGTTTGATGAAATCGACCAGGCATCCATCCCACCCTGTTGAGACCGAATAATCCTTGTGGTATACCCACGACAGGGTGTGGTATCCCTGGGTCACCCAAAAAGTCTCCAGGCTCCAGGGAATTTCACCATCCCAGCGGGTCACTTCAAAATTGTCGATAAAAAAGACCAGGTAGTCGTAACCGTGATTTCCGCTCGGGTCATGTTCGCAGGAGACATATTTGTAAAAGGAGACGGGTCCGTCGGTGAGCACATGCACGTTCATGAGAAGCTTGCTCTCCTGGTTATCGCCGATCCAGCCTGAACGTGCACTAAAATTCCCCTCGTATTTAACTCCTGTTTCGATGAGCCAGGGCGCCTGCCCTGCCGTGTACCAGGGAAATTTCAAAAAATTCCCCGTTTCAAAATCTTCGACGATCTCTCCTGAAAAGAGGTAAACAGTATCGCTGTTCGTGTAATTGTTGTTTGCCGCGAGATCGGATTTAAGGTGGTACAGGTGTTCAAACGAAGCTGAACTGCCCGCCGTGGCATGAAAGGTGAGGGTTTTTGATGAGTCGGGTTTCAGCAGGCTGATATTTGCAGAATTGACATTCAAGGTAAGGTTGGTGTCGAGCGAGGAGAGCAGGACATTGATGGATGAAGCTTTGGCACCTCCTGTATTCTTGTAGGTGACCAGCAGGTCGGCGCTTTCGCCGGGGTCGGGCCGGCCGTTGTCGCCATCTGCAAATTGTGTCCCGGTGATGCGGAAAACAGGGGCGTGGGCGACCAGTGCAAGAGGCCGCTGAAAAGCCTGGCTCTGCGACTGAACATGCATCATGAGTGTAAACGGATGGTTATCGGGAACATCCGGCGATACCTTGAATGACATGGCGTCGGGCAGCGTGACAGTCTGTCCCCCGGCGATTGACGGAAGGGTTTCGGTGCTGTCGAGCAGGGTGATGTACGGATCTGATTCCGTGAGGCTGAAGAGGACCTGGTTCACAGGCAAGCTGCCCGTATTGTTGATGGTCAGGGTGATTTTCGCAGTCTCCCCGAATTCAATGAGGCTGTCGCCGCCGGAGAGGATGGACTGGTTGATCAGCAAGCCGACGGAGCTGAATAACAACACTTTGGTTGAAGAGATATTATCGAGATCCGTTACCTGGAATTTGACCGGCAGGTTCTGGTATGAATTGGACGGCGTCCCGGTAAAATGGCCATCTTCGGAAATCTGCATCTCCGGTGGAAAACCGCATGTCGTAAATTTATCCAGGGTATTGGCTGTAACAGCAGAACCGTTGTTGAAGGCTGAAAACTGGTAGTTTTTATTGTCACCCGAAGAGATGCCCCCGGTCCAGGTGGTGCCAGAGGGGAAGGTCATGTCGCCGTAATAATATTCGATTGTTCCGTTTGGATAAAGTTTCACGGCAAAATCCAGGCTGGTACTGCCCTGCATGCCCGAAAGGGATGCCTTCCAGCGGATGATTGCATAGTTTGCGTTACCCTCATACCAGATGCCCTGGCCGGAGGATGGATAGAGGGCGAGGTCACACATAAATGGCGAAATGATGCCGGTTTGTTTGAACAGTAAAGTTTTATCAATGAGGTAGGGCCAGGTATAGGGCTGATCATCGAAGAGGATATAGCCATCGGCATAAATGTAAACCTTACTGATGTTTTTTTTATAGAACGGGAAATTGAATCCGAGGGTTTGAACGGCAAAACCAGTATTGTTGTTGGTCAGCGTGAGCTGCTGGGCCGTAACAGCGGGAAATACAGCAGGGCTGGTGATTTCCGGATAATCGAGTTTTGCATCCCACAGGTAGGGCGGGGTTCCTCCGCTGGCTGTAAGGGTTGCACTGTAGGGCTGATACAATTGCGCCGGGGGCAGGGCCGTTGTGGTAATGGAGGGTTTGACGATACTCAGGTTATAATTGAGGCTTAGCCGGGTCGTGGTGTTGTTCGCGATGGGGACGTTGGTGACGGCATAGTTGGTGGTAACAGCCGGAGTTGCCGTATAGTCTATTAGCGACCAGCTGACAATCTCACCTGAGGCGCTGCCGGAAGGGTCGGTTTCCTGGACCTGGAGGAAAAATTTTGCAGGCTGGCTGCCGGTTAGCTGGTTGACCAGGGGGGCAAGGTCGAGCCCGAATTCAATGGTCTTGTCAGCCTCAGTGGTTCCGCCCTGCATGTAGAGGTCGCCTCCCTGGTTGTTGAAAATCGGGAAATCAACCACCCAGGCAGGAAGGGTAGCTGAGAGGTCGGTACTCACCCCAGCGGTGACCTTGAGTTTGTTCCGCGAGGTGTGTTTAAGGGTGACCTTCATGGTAAGTTTCGGGGAGCAGGTACTCTTCACGTCGAGCACATAAACGGTATGGTTCCAGATGCCACCGTAAGCCATGTTGTCGGCCAGGTTTTTGTACATGGTGTAGCAAAACCCCTGGTTACTCCAGCCCGTACCGGCATAGCCGTTGGCAAATTTCAGCCCGCCGATCTCCCAGTCATGCATATCGACCACCCCGTCGTTGTTGATGTCGATGTTATTTGTGTAACGTCCGTCGCCATTGAAATCGAATCGGATGGAGTCGTTGTACCCGCAGATGGTCCAGGCATGCGAGGGGCTGCTTCCCCAGTAAGTCTGCACGCACTTGCCCGCCTCCGGGGTGTTGGCAGGAAGGGTGGTGGCCGGGGTTCCGAAGTACTGACCGTAAATATTGGCTACACCGCCCACGGCGGCTCCTTCGAGATGGTCGGCCAGCCAGTATTTGAGTGTCTGCAATCCTTCGGGGGTGTCGACCCGGATGGCTTTAACAGAATTGATACGGTTGTGCATGCCATTGTAATACATGTCATAACCCGAAATCCAATGGGTATATCCGCCGGTATTCATCGTGCCGCCATAGTCTGCAATATTCATGTTACCGCAGGCTTTCACGATTTCCCACGAATCGAAAAAGCTGGCTCCCTGGTAGTTGTTGGCATTGTTTAAAAAATCCCAGGTAAAATGGGTCGGGTACTGCGTTGAATTCTGGTTGGCGGGAATCCCGCGCAAACGGTCGATTTCGTAGGTAAAGTTAAACGCAATGCCGGCCGACTGACCGCACTCGTAACCCGACTGCCAGGTGATCGGACGGAAGTAAGGCTGCGTGGAATTGTCTATATTCGCAGGGAGAAGCGGAGCATCTGGCCCTTTATAGAGCGCCGGCACCTGCAACTCAGGAACATTTGACAGCACGAAAAGTTCATCCGGCGTGAGCGAAACCGGTTCGAGCCCTTTCTGGAAAGGAAGGTCCTGCGAAAATGCTCTGTAACCTGAAATAACAATGAACGTAATAGCGAAGAAAACGATGATGTTTTTCATGGTGCCGGTATGTTGATTCAGTACAAATTTACTGTTTCTTTTTCGATTGGTTGTAAGAATAAATGGCATTCAGCATCAGGGCGGTATCCACCGGCATGTGCTGTTCCCGGGCGTTTTTGGTGATCTGCCCCAGCCATTTCGGGTTGGCTTTGATGTTCATGGTGATGTACTGGATGGTGTCCCAGAAGGTTTTACCCGGCAGGTTATTAAAGTTTCCATAAAAGGAATATTCCGCATTGGCGGTGATCATCTCCTCCAGCGGCCGTTTCTGCTCTCTTGATTGCTTCACCATGAACCGGAACCATTCCCGGTCGATCCGGATGGTGTTCTCGATATCGTCAAGCTGCGAATCTCTTTTCTCGGGGTGGAAGGCCAGGTAGGCCTCATCGGCGAAATTCCAGAAACAACAGTGAAGGTTGATCTCTGAGACCATCAGCAAAACGACGTCGTAATTTTTTAGTTTCTCCCGCAGTCCCGATTTATCGAGCCTCACCGGGGGAATGTCATTCTGATGCGGATAGAGGCTGCTGTTGTAGTACCAGTAATCCTGTTTTCCGAACATCTTCCTGCCGTATGTCTCAACCATGTTGATGTAGTAGCTGTCGGCTACAACCAGGGCGGAGAGGGTTCCCCCGGGGATGGAATCAAAGGCAACCTGCGGATAGACTCCCGGCGTAGGCTTCAGCGTGCAGACCAGGTTCAGCATTTCGCCGATATCATAATCTGTTCCGATGGATTGCATGGAGTGCTGTAAACTCCGGCTTCTGAAACCGGGCATCTGCCTGCCTGTAACAGCTGCAATGTGGCCGGATAATTTTTCGGCTGCCAGGTTTGCCCCGTACAAACTCCAGTGCATCCCGTACCTTGGAAACAAAGGAAACCTTGCCGTATCTTTCATCTGCAGGAAGTACCGGTTCAGATCGAGAACGGAGAGCCCAAGTTCCCCTGCCCTCCTGGTAAAATAGTCATAATTCGACAGTGTTCTTTTTCCCGGGGAAAAACGATCGGGGATGTGCTCCGGGTAAAAACTGGCCTTCCCGGGTTCAAAAACGAGTATCAGCGGGATGTGATGGGAAGCCAGGCTGTCCATGACATTCTTCAGACGCCACAGTTTTTTATCTATCACCCTGCTCCCGATGAAATACCGGCCGGTATATTCATGAATATAATCCTCCTCGAAAAAGTACCGGTCCTTGCCTTCCAGGAATCCCTGGGCATGGGTGAGGCCGAAGAGGGTATAGTCATATTGATTGCCTATCCTGATGAGCGAATTGCGCAAACCGATGTTTTCGTTCACACGGGTTGAAAATTCATCCTGGAAAACGGAGGCAAACCATCTTTGCCATGTAAAAAATTTGAAATCGGGGAGCAGCTTTTTCTGGTAGAATCCGTGGAGGGGAACTTCCCTGATGAAACCAAAACACAACTGCACCGATGAAATGGCCATGGAGAGGATGATGAGGACAAGAAGGATGAATTTGGCTGATCTCATTGGTTACTGTTTGCGATTCGTTTTTCAGACGGGGGAATTCCATTACAAATCTAAAGAAATTTGAAACCCCATTGGTGAATTTTTCATATTTTTACCCGCCTGAAACATTTCCTGTTGCCGCTTTTATCGATATTTTGCAGATGAAAAAACACGCTGACCTGTTATTTGTTGCATTGATGCTGGCCGTCTCCTTTCTTTACGGTTACCATGACATCCTGTTTACCCGCCCGGGTTATCATCACATCTGGCGGCAATCTGACTGTTTGTCGATCACCATGAACTACTACCAGGACAACCGCAATTTTTTCCGGCCTGCCATCAACTGGGTCGGCGACAAAGGCGGAAGAACGATCAGTGAATTCCCGCTTATCTATTTCACGGTGGCACAAATCTGGAAGATATTCGGATTCCATGAATTCATCTTCAGGCTGATCGATGTCCTGATCGTATTCACCGGGCTCTTCTGCCTTTTCCGCCTGGCCCGTGATTTTTTATCGGACACCTTCTGGGCCCTCTTCATCCCGCTGTTTCTCTTCAGTTCGCCAATCCTGGGTTATTTCACCAATAATTTCCTGGCAGATGCCCCGGCGCTGGGGCTGGTGCTCATCGCATGCTATTTTTACCGGAAAGCCTGTACTTTGCAAAACAACAGATGGTATTACCTCTCTTTTCTTATTTTCCTGCTGGCAGGGTTGCTGAAAATCTCTTCGCTGCTGGTTTTCATCGCCCTGTTCCTCATCCAGTGTTACTGTATTGTTTTCAGCCGCGGTGAAAAAACCTGGTACAACCGCGTTTCCCGTTTGTGGCCATACCTGGGCGTACTGCTGCTGATCATAGCGTGGTACAGTTATGCAGGCTCATACAACAAAGCAAACCTGAATGGGATTTTCCTCCACGGCATCCTGCCGGTCTGGGGAATCGACAGCGCTGCCAGGCTGGAGATATGGAGCAAACTTTTCAAAGTCCTGCTGCCTGAATTTTTCACTATTCCGGCGCTGCTCCTGGTGATGGCTATATTTATCTCCCTGTTTGTTTTCTATCGTAAAATCAACCGGTTTTTCCTGTTTCTCAGTTTGCTGGTATTTCTCGGTTGCATTGGCTTCATGCTGCTTTTTTTCCAGGTATTCAATGTCCACGATTATTACCTGATCAACCTGCTCATATTCATCCCCCTGCCCGTCATCGCTTTCCTCGACCTGCTTAAAAGGCATTATCCCTCCCTATTCAACAGTGTCTTCCTGAAAGTTACCGCCGCCATGGGGCTGGCGATACTGCTATATATCGGGGCCGTCAATACGAGAATGCGGTATTATCCCAGGCAGGATTTTGTGCAGAAAAGCATCCTCGTGAACAAGGAAAACATTTCGCAATGGATTGGCTGGTCGGACTATTGCGGCACCTATTTTAACGCCTTCAAGACCATCACCCCCTATCTCAGAAGTTTGGGAATCAAGCGGAACGACCTGGTTTACAGCACTCCCGACGGAACCATCAATGTAACGCTTTACCTGATGGACCAGAAGGGTTTCAGTGATTTTTATATAGGAGACATCCCGGAAGACAAGAGAATAGAGACGGTGAAATCATTGGGAGTAAGATATCTCATCATCAACGACACCACTATTTGCCGCAAGCCTTTCCTCCTGCCTTACCTGAAACACAAGGTGGGTTCGTATCTTAATGTGGAGATCTTTGATTTAAACCTGTAAACCGGCAGGTTCCGGACCTTTGTATTTTCAGCAACGGACTAGCCTATGACCAGTTTTTTTCGCCGCCGCATCCACCTGGGCATTCCCGCTCTCCTGCTCATCCTTTTCGCGGTGTTGTCGCTGATGTCTGACGGTTATTTTGGCGGCGCCGACAACATTTCGCACTACCTGATCTCCCATTTCGCCTTCAGGTATCCCCCGCTCTTCCTGAATTCGTGGGGGCGCCCGCTCTACACCCTTGTTTCGGCGCCATTCGCCCAATTCGGGTTGCAGGGTGCGAAATTGCTGAACATTATCCTGGGGGTCTGGACAGCCTGGTTCGCCTTCCGCATTGCCAGGATGCTCAAAATTGAACCAGCCATGGCGGCCTTCGCATTTGTATGCTTCACCCCGCTCTATTTTGCCATGATGCCAACGGCCCTCACCGAGATCCTCTTCAGTTTCATCGTCATCCTTTCCATTTTCCTCTTCCTGAAAGGCAGGTATGTGGCTTCCGCCATTGTGATCTCGCTTCTTCCCTTCGCACGTGCCGAAGGATATGTCATGCTTCCGTTGTTCCTTATTGCCTTGCTGTGGGTGCGGCAGGCCAGGGCTATTCCCTTCCTGGCGACAGGCATCATCCTGTTCAGCATTGCCGGGGGATTCTATTACAGGGACCTGCTATGGCTCGTCAACCGGTTCCCATACCCGGTCAACTACACCCACCCGATTTACAACAAGGCAGGCAGCCTGTGGCATTTCCTCGGGCTTCGCAGTTTTGTCATCGGGCTCCCCCTCGAAATTCTTTTCATTGCAGGGATGGGCGCGATGTTACGCGATCTCCTGTCCCGCGATCATGCCATCCGGAAAAACGCCCGGATGCTGGCAATTCTGGTATTTACACCCTTTGTGGTGTACTTTGCCTTTCATTCTTTCCTTTTCTGGAAAGCCCTGGGCGGATCGATGGGCTTGGAGCGCGTGATGGCGGCCGTCCTACCGCTGGCGGCATTGATCTCCCTGAAAGGATTCAGCGACCTGGCCGCCCTGTTGCGTAAATCCGGGATTCTATCTGGTTCTTTCATGGTTTTCGTCATTGGAGCCGTCCTTGTCACCCCGTTCATCACATATAAGACCCCCTGCCCTTTATCGCCTGAGGAAGAGACCATCCGCAGGGCAACGGCATGGCTCCAGGCTTCACCCTATGCCCACCGGCTTATTTTTTACACCGACAACAATGTGCCCTATTACCTGAAAGCCGACCCCTATCGTAAAAACCCGGCTGAATGCTCTCTTTTCGGCGACAGCAAGTTCCTCGACACCATCCCGTGCGGGTCGGTACTCGTATGGGATGCCCATTTCGGTGCAAACGAGTCGAAGATCCCGCTGGATTCATTGCTTGGCAAACGCCACCAGAAAGTAATCAACTACTTCAGGCCCGCGGTACCCTGGATTACCTTCGGCGGAGGCTGGTACGACTGCTATATCACTGTAGCAATGGGGGCCGGCGAGGTGGCCGACAACCGCGCCATCCGCGATTCGCTGCAGGAGGCCCTGGATGCAGCTTCCTGTTATAAAACATTATACCTGAACACTTTTGAAAACCCCGGCGATGCATGGGATCAATCCTACCTTACGGCCGATACGGTCCATCGCGGGAAAAAAGCTTACCGGATGGACAGCCGTACAGAGTACAGCCCGGGAATCTGCCATCCGGTTTCAACGCTGCCACCGGAGAGTGATAATCAGGAGTTGCGTGTGAGCCTCTATGTCAACATCCCCGTGATCGGACATGACAAGAATACGCTGCTGGTCATCTCGTTTGAGCACCGGAACAAATCCTACAGTTATACAGCCGTGAAACTCAACGACAGGAAAGAGGGTGCGGGCAGGTGGAACAGGGTCACCATCGGAACGACTGTCCCGAAATTCTTATCCCCGGATGACCAGGTGAAAGTATATATCTGGAATCCGGGCAAACAGCTTTTTTACATCGATGATCTCAGGGTGTATCTCACAAAATAGTGGCTTCAGCCGGCCGCACTTTTCCTATGATTATTGCAAAAGAACCTTGTAAGAGATCGAGAAATCATCCATCCCTACCCTCTTCTTCTCCGGGTTCCAGAGATAGATCTTCAACTGGTCCCTGGTATCCGAACTCCTGACAATACCCGAAACCGTGAGCGTGTTCCACTGGTTGAGTTTTAAAGTGTCCGGTTTATCCAGGCCCGACCTGTGGTAATCGAGCACAACCTGGTTTTGTTCTTTTGAAATAACGAGGTTGAGCCATTTGGAATTCAATTGTTCAAACGGAAACACCCTGACCGATACGGTAATCAGCACTGCCTGACGTTTCGAAAGATCCGAATACTTTCCATAGAATCCGGGACTGAATTCCGATTTCAGCAGGTAAAAGGCGTTCCCGGAACTGTCGGTCAGGCAATTCTTGTCACGTGCCCTGAGGTATGGATCATCAAACCGGTTCATATAGAAGGAGATCTCCTTTCCCTGGACCATGTCTTTTTCCGAAAGAGTCCTGTAAGCTGAATGTTCCAGGTTGAAGTAGCGTTTGTTCAGCCGGCGTATCTCAAGCTCTTTTGCCCACGGAGCGCAGATAAAAAGCAGTGAATCATCCAGTTTTGTTCCTTCCGCAATTTTCCCGTAGGCATCGTTGATATAGATGGAAACGGATGAATCGGGACCTTGCAGCGAACTCAGCAGGAGGGTCTCAGGGGCAAGCGCCCAGTTTACGTTGATCTTTTCGCGGTCGACCATTGGTTCGCCGATGATAAACTTCTTTTCAGAAAACTGCCTGGTGCTGCTGATCAGTGTACGAAGATAGGCGATGCGGTTCCGGTAGAAGGAAGAGGCGACTGTCACGTGAATAATGGCCGCCAGGAACATCAGGATCAATAAACCCTGTGCGGCCAGCCTCTTCTTTTCGCCGGAGAAGACGACATCCCTGAGGAACGGGATCAGCAGGAAGATGTTCAGTCCCATGAGATTTTTCTCCTGGATGAAGGGTAAAAACCAGATATTGAAGGTGGTGAAAAGGATCAGTGAAAAAAGCAGCAGCGAAACCAGGTAATAGGCGAGTTTCAGGTATTGTTTCATCGCTACATACCACCAGGTTGTAACCAGGAACAGGATCATGGAGAAAAGATAAACCTTTAGGATATTCGCTTTGAGGAACCTGAAACTTTCAGAATGGAGTACATACCCAAACCGTTCAAAAAATTCCCCGAACCCCCTGAAGAAAAAACTCTCATACCCGGTAGCGGAACTGGTGTAAAATTTAAAGACGGCCAGGGCTACGATAATGCCTCCCAGCAAATATCCATCGGGTTTCAGCCAGAGTTTGTTCTCGATGACGAAAAATCCCAGGACGAACAATACCGTAAACAGGGAGACTGGATGCGAATAAAAGCAAAGGAAGAGGATCCCCGTTGCCACCGCCAGACGCAGGATCCAAAAAAAAACGCCGGGTTTGAAACGCCTCGACCAGGTCAGAAAGGCATAAAAAAGGATGGTGTAAACAAGCGCCTGGTGGGTTTCCGTTGATATCCAGAAATAGCTGTATTTCACCCCGAGGATCAGAACCAGGGGAACAGCCAGCGCCAGCCGGTCAAGGCCGAATCCGTAGGCAATCACCAGGAATACGATGTAATAGAGGAGCACAAATGAGATGGAATAGAGCCCGAGGATGACCTTCAGCGACAGATTCAGTTTGATGGCCAGTAAAGCCAGTGTTTGCGGGGCGACTGCGGCAATGCGTCCCGCCTCAATTACATAATCGCGGTAATAGATCAGGTTGAACACCGCGTAACAGGGATCGACAAAAAGAGTCCGTTCCATGAAAAACAGGAGCGCCATCAGGAACAGGACCAGGAACATCAGTTGTCCCAGCAATTTATTGTTCAATATCAATTTTTTAGCCGACATGCCTGCATTATATTAAAACCTGAAATAGATAAAGGGGCTGAATCCCGATGAGGTGATGGTCGCCTCGCTGAGGATGAAGAGCAGCAATGCTATGACGGAGAAGATAATGATCGTTGGATTTCCCGGGTTGAAATAGAATTTTTCGAGACGGGTTTCCGCCTTTTTCCAAACGCCCGAGAAAGAGAAGATCATGGCGATGGCAAGCATGGTCCAGAATTTAGGGTTGAGCCACACCATGTTTTCCGCTCCCCGGAAGGCAAACATCCTCTGGATATAAAACCAGGCCCCGGCAAGAGTATCCGACCTGAAGATGACCCATCCTACGGTGATCACCAGGAAGGTGACTGCAATGGCCGGGATCCTGCCTGCTTTTTTCAGGTATTTGAGTAAAAAGATCCTGTCGATGATGAGGAAGAAACCCATGTAGGCTCCCCACACGATGAAGGTCCAGGCGGCGCCGTGCCAGAACCCGCACAGCAGGAAAGTCACCGTGGTGGCAACGAGGTAGATCACTTTGTCGGCCCGTAGCCCGAGGTAACGTTCGCGCGGCAGTTTCCGGGAGGTGGCATAGGCCAGCGGAAGGAAGATGTAGTCGCGGAACCACATGGAGAGGGTGATGTGCCACCGGCGCCAGAATTCGGTGATGCTTTGCGACACATAGGGGAAGTTGAAATTCTCGGGAAGCCTGAAGCCGAGCATGCGGGCAAGGCCGATGGCCATGTCGGAATACCCTGAAAAATCAAAATATATCTGGAAAGTGTAGGCGATGGCCCCGATCCATGCGATACCGCCCGAGAGTTCGTTGGGACCGAGGGCAAAGATCTCATTTACGGTGGTTCCAAGCACATCTGCAATCAGTACCTTTTTGGCCAGCCCGATCATGAAGCGGATAAAACCCGTGAGGCGGTAGTCGATGTTCTCCTGGCTCTTCCGGTCGGTTATCTGCCCGGAAATCTGGCCAGGGCGAACGATGGGTCCCGAAAGCATCTGCGGGAACATGAAGATGAACAAGGCAAAATCCTGCAGTTTCGCAAAAACCGGTTGCTGCTTTTTATAAACATCCAGGGTATAGGCCAGCTTCTGGAAGGTGATGAAGGAAATGCCAACGGGAAGTGCGATCCGTGTCCATTCCGCCGGTTTTGAACCGAACAGGCTCATCATCACCTGGAACTGATCCACGAAAAAATTCATGTATTTGAAATAGAGGAGGAGCCCCAGGTTCATCAGGACGGAACTCCAGAAAAAAAGCCTCCTTGCCGACCCGGTTTTCAGGCTCATCTGTCTCACAAGAACAAAATCGACCAGTACCGAACCCATCACGAAAAAGACAAACTTTGGCGCACCCCAGGCATAGAATATTATCCCTGCAAAAAGCAGGAACCAGTTTTTGAATTTCCGGTCGAGCAGGTAATAGATGATCAGGAAAAACGGCAGGAAATAGAGTAAAAACAAACTGCTGTTGAATATCATAGGATTGTAGTTATGGGTTCATTTTCTTATTCGTTTCGCTATTTTTTCTTGTTTTCCAGGCCGATCATATAGAGGGCATCGGTGCGGAGCTGCTCCTCTGCAGCCACCCGGTTCCTGGCTGCCTTTTCAACAATTGCCCGGTACCACTTCGGATCCCTGCGGATATTGTCCATCATGATCTCGACCTGCAACGCTTTATCGGCATCGGTTTCGGGTTTGAAGTCCTTCAGGAAGGCATCGGTAAAGCCAAAGGGGAACAGCATCCAGGTTGCTTCCGTCACCAGCATGATCACCACATCCTGTTTCTCAAGTTCCTGGTGGATGTTGACTGCTGCAACGGTACCGGTTTTTTTTTCATCTTCGAAAATATCCTGGCCGTAAAACCAGTACTGTGCTTTGCCGAAAATGTTCCGGGAGATTCCCGAAGTGATGAATCCCCACCAGTAACTGTCGGCAATGATCACCGCATCCGGCTTGTGTTTGCCTTCCGACCGGTAATGGAATTCAGGATAGGGCATCGGGCTGTTCCTTGTCGCACACAGCAGGTTCATCAGGTCGCCTGCGTCGTTGTCGGAATATTTCATGGTGTCCGACATGCGCACCTTGTCATAAGAGATTTCAGGCATGTCAATGTTCCTGAGCCGTTCAAGGTACCGCACCATCGTATCGGCCGCCAGGGCCACGGCGTAAGAAGACCAATGCACCCCGCTCGCCGGGAACAGCGGATAGGGTGAATGCTCTTTCAACTTGCCGAACCAGGCGTTCATATCGATCACATTCACCCCGGAAACGGCCAGTTTTTTTGAATAATAGCCGTAATTGGTGATGTTTTTTTTCCGGTAGCGCGAGGGGATCTGTTCCCTGTCGAAGGAGGCTTTCCCGGGTGCCAGGATCAGGAGGAAATCAACATTCTTTTTTTTCAGCTCCCTGCTGATCAGGGCAAGCCGTTTTACCTCGTAGTCGATCTTTCTTACACCCCGGAATTCAATGCCGCAATAATTGTTGATATACGATTCCAGAAAGAGGCATCCATCCTTGCCGATGACAACCCCGCCCGACATGGTGTAGTTGAACACCGAATAATCCACCTGGTTTTTCAACCTCACCAGGAGGGGTCTGAAGCCGGCTTTCTCTGCCAGGTAGCTGCCCTCGCTTTCCTGGTAAGAGAGATCAAGGAAACCCCTGAAGGAGAATTTCGGTTCGCCCAGGGTATCCTGGACCCCGACAAGCGGAAGGAGGGGGATTTTCAGGAAGTTGTTCTGAAAAAAAGGCAACAGCATTCCCAGGAGAATCAGGATAAAAAGGATTTGCCTGGTTGTTTTCATGGTATGTTCCGTTCGCCGGATCTTTTAAATGGCGGCTTTTTCAAATAATCTGTCAACGAAATAGTATCCCAGCGTGCCATACCCGGCATTGGTCTGGAGAATGATGATCGCATCCTGTCGGGCAAGCACCCTGTTCAAATCTTCGCTGGTGGCAAGTTTGCCGGTCGGGTAGGTTCCGTAATAGACATCATGGTCATAATACCAGAAATCGCGGTTGTTGAAGATCTTCCCGATGTATCCTGCCTGTGCCCACGAAAAATAAAAACTGTCGCCAATGAAGAGAGCCGAAAACGGATGGAGGTTCGCCGGTTTTGAAAACCTTACCTCAGGGTACGCCAGCTTTGGTGAAGGTATGCCGCATACCAGGTTAAGCGCGCGTTCCACGTCGTTGTCGTAGTCAATCGGGGTGCTGCTGATCATGGTGCCAGCACGTTCAGGATGAGGAAGAGTTCTCCCCGTGCGGGCTTCGAGATACCGTACAAGCGAATCCATTGCCAGGAAAGCGCCAAAGGTGCTCCAATGAATCCCGGTCTTCGGGTAGAGCGGATAGGCGGAGGTGTCTTTCATCGCCCTGAACCATGCATTGTAATCGATGCAGTTGACCTGCTGCTCTTCAAGTTTCTCCCGGTAGCAGCCATAATTGGTTTTCTCCAATGGAGCCCTCCTGAATCGCTGCGGGATATATTCAGGGTAAAAGGTGCCCTTGTCAGGCAGCAGCAATACCAGGAACAAAATACCCTTCTCCTTCAGCAGCCTTTCCTGGGCAACCCGGAACTGCCCCACCCGGGCCTCTATGTTTTTAACACCGATGAAATCACCGCCTGAATATGCATTCACATAAGACTCTTCAAAAAGGTAATCATCTTTCCCGATCACCACGTGCCTTGCATTGGGTATGCGGAAGAGAGAAAAGTCAGCCTGGTTGTGCATGCGGACCAGTTCGTTGTGAAAACCGATGCTGCAGTCGTAATGTTTTGTTAAGAGCGGGAGGAACGAACCCTCAAAAAGCCCGGAAAAGCTGAATCCGGGAAACGGGTTCGGTTCGCTGTAGCCATCGAGCGGCCTGGAACTGACAGGCCGGAAGGCTTTCTGGATCGCAGGAGAGATGGAGACCCCCGCAATGAAGATAAACAAGATCCATTTAACCGCTGTTTCCGTTTTGCCTGTCATGCCCGGCAAAAATAGTAAAATTTGCCGTGTGCTGCCTGATTGTGCGCTCAGCTCTCTTCCGGCCTGCAATCAGGCCGTCAGTAATCAAGGGGTTTCAGGTGGATTTTCATCACGGCAGGATCCTGCTCCAGGTATAGCGGCATCTTTTCATCCGAAAAGGTGGCTATCTTCCTCCCTTCAATCTTCATCCTGCGGTACTGCGTGGCATTGGGATAATAGTCATACGCCGTTGCACCGCTGTAAAACATGAACATGACAGCATTGTGCACACTGCAGTTAAAAACAACCCAGTCTTTCGATGGTAGTTTAAGGGCTGCCTGCTGATCGATGACCGCATCGATCCTCTTGTTTTTCCAGTAGCCGTTTTTATCCGAATGGTTCACATCCAACCGGTTGATATCCAGGATGTCATAGGCAAGAAATCCAAGCAGGAGAAGCAGAACCCAGAAAGAGAGACGGGCCGGGATCACCGATTTCATTTTTTCGACTCCCCGGGAAAGGATAGCTCCGAGGCCAAGAAACAAAACCGGGCTCACGATGGTGCAATACATGGGCATTTTCGTTGCCGAGAGTGTGAAAAAGAGATACGTCAGAATGACAAATGCAAGAAATCCAACCTGAAAGACCCTGTTCTCCATTGATTTAAAAAGGCGGTAGAGGCCGGGAACAACCAGGAACATTGCCAGCAGCCCTCCGTATTGTTCGGCCACGATATAAAAATGGTAATACCGTGATTCGCCGTGACCATCCAGCCGGGTGAAAAAATGGCTGCTGCTGTAGTGAAACTCATGCCAGCTTTCAACCGGATAGGAAACAAGGGTGAAAATCTGCCAGGGGATGACAACCAGGAGTGTCACAAGCAGGGCAATGATCATTTTTTTATGGCAGGAGAGCCATTGGTTTTTCGGCTTGCATAAAAAAACCGAGAGGGACCACCCGGAATAGACCAGCAGTCCGACCAGCCATTTGTTCAGGATGGCTATGCCCGCAAACAGGCCGATCAAAACAAGCCAGTAACGCTTGTTTGAATCGACGTATTCGACCCATGACCATATGCTTAATGTAACATAAAACACGAAGGCACCGTCGTTGTGATCGGTGAATTTGCAACCCGAAGGAAACTCCACAAAAAAGAATGCGAAGGTATAGATGAAAGCCCCGCACCAGCCGATGGCCCGGGTGGTGGTCAGGCTGCCAATACGGTAAATCAGGAGGATCAACAGCGACATCATGATGGCGGTAGGCAGCCGCAGCACAAATTCATTTGTACCGAAAATCTTAAAGAACAGGGCTATCTGCCAGAGAAAAAAAGGTTGTTTATGCAGCCATATGTTGTCTTCCAGCCAGTTCCTGAAGTCATAATCCAGCACGGGGTTGCTGATCAGCATCGGTTTAAAGGGATGTAAAACCATGTTTTTCGCAACCAGCGCATGGTACTGCTCGTCCCAGGTCCATAAAAAAGGATCCAGTCCTGCAGACAATACCCTTAGGATCAACCCGGCAAGAAACAGGAACAGGATGCTGCAGCCATATTTACCCCTGAGAAACAGCATGATGCTGGCAAGCCCGAAGGCAAGGGCGCAGATGATCCAGGCAACCTGAAGGTTCGAAAAACCGGTCTGGATGATGTCTGAAAGGTCCAAATGGTTCACTTGATGATGTTATTAACTGGTGGATTATTCCTGTTTTGCCGCGCAAAAATAGGTCAATTCCATGTATAGTGATACCTTACTTTCAGATCATCTATAAATAAAAGTGCCTGCCCGGGTTGATGCATGAAGATACTGATCTGAAGGCTTGAATCATTCACATCGGGGATGATGAAGGTCTTGCTGACCTTCGACCAGGTGAGCGGCTTTTTCACAACGTTGTCAAGTTGCTGTTTATCACTAAAAAGGACCTGTGCTCCCTTGCTGAGCGTGTAATCCATTGAGGCACCGGTTGGCCGGCTTCCCGGAGTGAAGACCCACACTTCCACCTCCATCTTTTTTGGAAATGGATAACCAAGTTCATCCAGCATGATTGAAAACAGGGGCGTTTGCCCGCTTTTTTCATTTGCGATGCTGTATTGCCCTGAACGGGTAAATATCATGGAGGGGTGTGCAACGGGGCTCAGGGCCAGGTTTTCGAAATCGTTCGAATACGAGGTGATCCGGCCTACCGGCGAAACGATCCCGGCCCGCTCAATGGTGCGCCAATAGTGGTCCCAGTCCCAGGTCGAGCCGAAATAGCAGCGGTCAAAGCGGTACAGCACAACGGTATAGCGAAGGCTGGCATACACCATTAAAAATATCACAAACAACATGAAGGTTTTAACCAGGAAGAAGCGGTTGTTGAACAAAACGGTTATCAGCCAGGCAAGAGGAACCGATAGGATCGTGTAATATTCGATAAATGAACGCTGCCCGAAACTGCATCCGAAGTACCACATCTTCCAGGAGGCGCAAACCAGGGTAACCACCAAGAAGATGGCGGCAACCAACCATCCGTTCGACCTTTTTTGAAACATCATGATGCCGGATCCTGCCAGGCAGATGATCGCCATGGGGGTGCAGGTGAACAAGCCGTTCACGGGGGAAAAGAGCACTTCGGCGATCTTCGGGTGGCGCCAGTTGGTGAATCCTTCATTGCCATAGGAAAAATGGAGCCAGTGCCCGGAGAGGTACTTCCAATAGATCATCTGCGGGGCGAAAATAATGAACAGGATGACCATAAAAGCCACGATCTGCGATGGCTCCAGGAAGTTCCTGATGCGTTTCAGCCACCCGGCGGGAGTTGAGGCTTCCCAGGTAAAAAACAGCACTCCCAGCAGGATATTGGTGGGGCGGATCAGGATGGCCAGCGAGAGGGTCATGCTGAGAAGGATGAAAAAGGGGTAGCCATGCGAATCCAGGTACTTCTTCATGGCGAAAAGAAACAGGGCAAAAAGGAAAAACGAATAGACATGCGACATCATCCCGTCGATGAGTGCGTAATAGAAGAGATTGGTACCCACGAAAATCAGCGTGATGGCCAGTAAGCTGACTGCCGGTTGAAAATAGTTGTCCAGGAATTTTTTCAGAAACCAGAGCCCGAGCATCAGGTATACAACGGCGGCCAGTCCCATCATCCGCATGTAGATCATCGAAAACCCGCTTTCGCTGTCGTAACCGGCAATCCTCGAGACCAGGCCGGAAGCTATGAAGAAAGGGGCATTCAACAGGGCGACTCCGCAGGTGTATTTTGTATCGATCTTATTGTGAAGGGTGTCGATGGCAAAACCCCCACCGGTCTTCACATCAAGATCGGGCGGCATCCTCCGGGCATCGAAATGGTAAAAAAAGGTCGCCGGAAGATAGATGTAATAACCCGCCCGGTCGGACCAGAGTTCGTGGCGGTCGGAAAACCGGGTGGCATCCTTGTGAAAAAACCATGTCAGTGCCAGTGATGCGCAAAACAACACGTAAAAAAACCAGTTCCCGGTGGTACGCATCTTATTCGTGGTTTTCTTTCAGTTTTGCAGGTGTGAAAATTTCAATATTGATGTCATCGACCAGCATTTCCCCGCCCCCGCGGTACCAAAAATAGGCTTGCAGCACATCTTCCGGGTCGGGGGGAGTCGGAATGCGGTAGTCAATGCCCACCTTGTTCCATTGGCCCGGTTTCAGATTCTCCCTGCCTAAATCAACAAACATGTATTTGTAATTCAACCCCTTGTGGTTGCAGGTGGCCACCAGGTTGCATTTCAACCCGGCAGCAGGAAAAGAAAACCACACAAAGCCCGTGACGCGAATCCAGGAGGAATCACCGGGATTGAGATCTTTGAACCTGGTCCAGAGCCCGGGAGAATATGGAACCCCTGCGCCCATTATAAACGACTGTTTCCCGCCATGACCATGGGTTGCAAGGTGAGCGGCGGTATCAGCCGGGTTACCCCACTCAAAATCATGGAATGCCAGGCGGCGGGAAATCCATCCGGCAGTATCGGTATAATGATCCCGTTCGGAAACATCACCCTTGTCCGGGCTCTTTTTTACCGAGCGTTCATGAAGGAAAAAATTCCACCCGGTAAAAATTCCGAGGAGTACCAGTGCAGCGGCGACAGCAGCGAATTCGCGGATAAATGTATGACTGGCGTGCTCTTTCAACGAATAAACGGGATATTTGACGAATTCAAAGGTAACAACATTTTTCCTCATAACTTTGGAGACGGGATTGTGACAACTTCTACGATGACAAAACGGGCATACCTGTTACCCTGGACGATGATTGCCGGGTTGGCGATTCTGCTGATCGGGTGCACTTTTCACAAAGCGCTGGTGGCGTCATTTACCCATGACGAGAGTTTTACCTACAATCATTATGTTACTGCTTCGCTGCATGATATTTTCAGCTACGAGGTGGTTTCTGCCAACAACCACCTGCTGAACACCCTCCTGATGAAAACCGGGGACGCGGTTTTTGGCCCCTCGCCAATCGTGCTGCGGTTTCCGAACATCATGGCCCATCTTGGTTTCATTGTTTTTTCACTGCTCCTTTTCCGGAAGCTGAACCCCTGGATTATTCTGCCCCTGTTCGCCCTGGTAAACTGCAATCCATACCTGCTCGATTTCTTTGCGCTGGCACGGGGAAACGGGCTGTCGTATGGTTTTCTGATGGGAAGCATCTATCTTTATACCCGTTTTGCCGAATGCAACAAAACAGGCTGGTTCATCTGGTCCCTGATATTTGCCCTGCTCGGAGTGCTGAGCCATTTTACGCTGCTCTATTACCTGCTGGCCCTGGTGGCGGTGTCAAACCTCTGGCCCATGCTCAACCGGTTTATCTCCGGCGACCCGGCTGCGAACGGGCTCAGGAGTTATGCCCGGATCAACCTGCTGAACCTGGCATGTCTTCTGATCCTCTTTGTCATCATGTCGGGTCCTGTACGAAAATTAATTTTAGCCGGACAACTCTTTTACGGCGGCGACACGGGGTTCTGGAAAGACACCACAGGCAGCCTGGTAGAAACATTTTTCTATGGCGCCAGTTATGGCCACATGTGGGGAATCCTGGTGCAGGGCCTGGTCCCGTTGGTTATGATTTCGACCCTGGCATTACTGCTTTATGTCATGATCAAAAAGGATGTCAGGCTTGCCAGAGAAAACGCAATATTATTCATTGTTTTTCTCCTGTTGCTTTTTTCAGTGTTCATCAATGTTTCGCAGTTTTACCTGGTGGGTACGAAGCTGCTGATCAGGAGATATGGCTTGCTTTTCTTCCCGATGTTCATGCTCTGTTCTGGTTTCCTGGTTCGCGCAGCATCCCGGCAGGGAACATTCAGCAAATTGCCTCTCATTTTTGTCTATTGCATCGCCCTGGCTTTCGGCATCCATACCTTTACAGCCTTTTCCCAAACAACCTACCTTGATTGGGATTATGAAAAAGAGACCGGCAGGGTCGTGGCAATCCTTGGGAAGGATGTGCAGGAGCATGTCTCTCCCTCGACCATCACCCTTGGCATCTCCTGGCCTTTCGAACCAACGGTTAATTTTTACCGGCGCACCCGGGGACTTGCATGGCTGCGCGAAGTAACACGCGATGGTCCTCAAATCAAGGCTGATTATTATTACATTTTCAGAGATGATATGACGAAAGTGCCGCTGGATGGCCATGCGCCCGTAATCCTTTTTGATGACGGGAAAACGATCCTGGTAAAAGTGAAGCGGGGCCTGTGATGCAGTAAATATAGCGAAGGTTCATTCGAATTTAATGCGAATGTCATCTATGAAAAAAGTTTTCCGGTTCACATTCCACAGGTAGATTTTGAGCCTGTATGCCGGGTCGTTGAGCCACCGGGGAACGGCAAACGATAAGTCAGCTTCCGACCACATCCCGGCTTTCGTCCCGGACCGGTTGAGCGGGATGCTTTTATAAAACCAGATATGGCGGGCTTCATCTTCGATCGAGGCGACCACTACGGCATTGGTCAGATCCGAAGAGACCGGACTTACCCACAGGCTTGCCGTAACCCGGCCGGGATAATGGTCGAGGATTTGGGTGATGTTCCGGTTGAAAAGGTCGCAGTAAGGGTAACGGGAATCAACCATGGCTGCCTGGTTACGGGAGTGGCATCTCAGGTTTGATTTGACCAGCGCCGGTTCAAAGGAGATGTTTTCAAAGTCGTTGATGAAGGTGTAGGTATCCTTTGAGAAATTCAGCACACCCGCCTGGTCAAGACGGTTTTTAAAATCGTCCCAGGCCCATACCGAACCGGTGTACCAGATGTTGTGATAGATCAGCCGGAGGTTATAATAGCTGAAGAGTACCATTATAAGGAAAACCAGCGACCGGGCGAACAAATTTCTTAAACGCACTGTTTCCAGGAGGATGTAACCAAACCCGATGGAGAAAAGGGCATAATATTCCACAAAAGGCCTGGAACCGTAGCTTCCTCCAAAAAACCACATATGCCACGATCCGGAAATATAGGTGACAAGTGCAAAGGTGAGCAACAGGAGCATCCCGTTCCGTTTGCGGCGAAAGATCATCCAGGCCATTCCTGTGATGAAAAACAAAACCAGCGGGTTGTATAAAAACAGCCCGTTGAAGGGAGAAAACAATAAGGGAAGGATGACCGGGTTTTTCCAGTAGCTGAATCCCTCGCCCCCGTAAGAATAATGAAGGAAACTTCCCGAGACGTATTTCCAGTAGATGAACTGCGGAAGAAATACCAGGAAAAAAATGACCAGGAAGGTCAACAGGAATTTTGGCGTCAAAAACATGCGAACCCGGCAGGAAATTTCTTTTCTGGTGCCGGCGTCGAGCAGGAAAAACCAGGCAAGGATGATCACATTCGTCGGGCGGACCAGGATGGCGAGAGAAACAGTCACGCTGATCGCGGCAAAAAGCCGCAGGGGCCGTTGCTCTGCCTCAAAAAATTTCTTCAACAGGAAAAGAAAAAGCGAGAAAAGAAAGAAGGAGTGGACATGCGACATCAGTCCCTCCGCCAGTCCGTAATAAAAAAGGTTTGTCCCGGCAAGGATGAAGAGGATGCAAATATAAACGATGTACCCAGCGAAATAAAAAGAGAGGAACCGTTTCAGGAAAAAGAGCCCCAGGACCAGGAAAAACACCGGCGGTACGACAGCCATCTTCTGGTAAGGGTCTGAAAATCCATCGGGTTTCAGGTGAAAAACAGTGGCAATTGCGTGGGTGGCGAGGAAAAACGGGGTCCAGAGCAGCGCCACGCCGCAGGTCATTTTATTGACCACCTTGCCAGCGTTATAATCAAGGATGAATCCCCTGTACAGGGTGTCGCAATGAAGCGGGAATTTATGAACATCCCATCCATAGATGAATGTGGCCGGCAGATAAACATAATAGATGCTTTTATCGGAATTGAAAACCCCTGCGCCAACGGGTTTTCCATCCCTGAAGTTCAACCGGAAGGCCAGTAACAGGCACACCCCGAAAAGTGCCGTGAAAAAAAGCAGGTCAGCAAACGAACGCCTTGAGATCAATGCCTTCATTTTTACAGGGTTGGTTTACAAAGGTCTATTTCGATATCGTCGATAAAGCACGGCTCTTCGCCATAATCCATAAAATATACCTGTAGAAGGTCGTCCGGCTCCACCGGGAACGGCACAAGGTAGCTCATGGTCACTCTGTTCCACTGGTTTGGATGGAACCTGCCAGCCGACAGGTCTGTGACCCTGTATTTGTAGGCTACTCCTTTGCGGATGCAGGTTATCACCAGGAATACCTTGCTGGAAGCGTTTTTACAGGTAAATAAAAAGTAACCGGAAGCATTTATCCAGCTTGAATCGCGGTCTGTAAGTTGTCCGAGGTTGCTTGTCAGCCCGGGGGAGTACCGGTGCTGGCCATTTAGCAGCAACCCGTAATTTCCCGATCGGGCAGCCAGTTTCAGCCTGAACGGACCGTGGTCATCCCCGTTCTCAAAATCAAAAGATGCAATCCTGCTGCATTTGAGCCAGGGTTTTTGAGGAATTGAGTCGGTAAGTACTGTTGAGGATGGTTCAACACGGGCCGACCGGCGAAACTGCAAGGTCTGGAAGATGTTCAGAAACACCACCGTCACCGATAGCACCAACAGGATGATCCTTGCCTGCCTGTTGCGGTTCCATCCCCAACGGATCAGATACCCAAGCGGGAGGCATAGAACCGCATAGGTCTCAATAAGGTTGGGATAGCCGAAACTTTCAGGAAAAGACCAGGCAGGATTGCTTGCTGCCGACCCCAATGATGCCAGCAGGAAAAGAAAAGAGGCAAGGAATAGGGCCCGGCTTTTTTCTGCCTGGAACCAGAAGCCTGCAATCGCAAAAATCACCAGCGGAGAATAGACCAGCCATCCGTTTTGAGCTGAAAACAAAACACGATGGATGTTTGCCGGAAGAACCGGGAAATCAGCCCCGGTTGCATCCCCGTAATAAAAAATCTCCCCGGGCCCATTGAACCACGAAAATTGCATCAGTATCAGGCAAATAACGAACATCCCGGCCAGGAAAACCAGTTGAACCCTGTCTTTCCTGAATTTAACGTTCATCTCGTCCAGGGACTTCGGATCTCCTGTCCATTCAAAGGCAGGAAACAACATCATGAAAATTCCGGGTGCGTGTAAAAACGCAATGGCGATCATCACCGGCAGCATTGCGACCAGAGGAAGCCAGTGCATATTCTTTTGCCAGAGATGTGTCAGCAGGATCATCAGAAGGTAAAGGGTGAAGAGAAAAATGTGAGCCCCGGGAGGAGCAAAAACGATCTGCCAGAACAGGTTTGTTCCAAAAAGAACCAGAATGAAAGTCAAAACCGTGACTGGTCTTTCAAAATATTGCGACAATATCTTCCACAGCAAAAAAAATCCCGCGGCTGCCATCACCACCCATAAAAGAAAAAGGGGCGGCGCAAACGAAAGGGCGGGCAGGGAAGCCATGATCAATTGACTGTTTTCAGGTATTTCCGGTCGAAAACGTTATATTTTAACAGGCACCAGACCGCGCGAAACGCATCCTTCAACCTGATTTTTTTTCCCTCCTCGTAGGTCCGGCCGTAGTAGGAAATCCCGACTTCGTAAATCCTGATTTTGGGAAAGCGAACAATCTTGGAGGTCACTTCGGGTTCAAAGCCAAACCGGTTTTCCTTAAAGCAGATCTTCTTGAGGATTTCGGCACGAAAAAGTTTATAGCAGGTCTCCATGTCGGTGAGGTTAAGGTTGGTGAACATGTTTGAGGCCAGAGTCAGCAATTTATTCCCGATGGAGTGCCAGAAAAAGAGGATGCGATGCGGCTTGCCCCCCATGAAACGCGAACCGTAAACCACATCGGCAAAATCGTCGAGGACCGGTTTCAGCAACACATTGTATTCGGCAGGATCATATTCGAGATCGGCATCCTGGATGATGATGAAATCGCCCGTGGCTTCCACGATTCCGCGATGCAGCGCCGCCCCCTTGCCCTTGTTCACCGCCTGGCTGAACAACCTGATATCGATTCCCGGGTGCGACGCGATGTAGCTTTTCACCACACCGGTGGTGTCGTCGCTGCTGAAATCATCGACAATGATGATCTCTTTCGTTACAGCGCCGATCAGGTCAACTGCAACTATTTTATCGAGGATTCGATGAATGGTTGCCGCTTCGTTGTAAGCGGGAATTATACAGGTGACTTTTTCTTTGCTGATGCTCATTCTTTATCTTTTCCGCCCGCAGGCTCTACGTGATGATTTGGCTGGCTGAACTGGGTTTCATAAAGTCTTTTGTAAATTCCGCCAACCTGTAATAAGTCCTGATGGCGGCCGCTTTCAACTATTTTCCCGTTGCTCATGACAAGGATCTGGTCGGCGTGTTGAATTGTTGAAAGACGATGCGCAATGATAAAAGTGGTGCGATCTTTTAGCAGCCGGTCGATCGCTTCCTGCACCTGTTTTTCGGATTCGGAATCAAGCGAGGAGGTGGCTTCATCAAAGATCAGGATTCTCGGGTCTTTTAATACGGCACGGGCAATGG
>Ga0118677_10001736_pt1 | contig 45412 bp, 25 predicted proteins | sample AliMusrvi5mmetaG_FD_86154 | JGI IMG/M metagenome (GOLD analysis project Ga0118677, IMG submission 86154) | reverse complement strand
GCGTGATCGGCGCGGGCTCGCCCTCGAGTTGCAGGACGATTGTCGTGGCGATGGGGGCGGGCAGAGGAACGGGCAATCCGCGCAGAAACAGACGGTTATCTTTCTGTTCGAATTCAACCGGTGCGCCGCTGTCGAGGAATCTGGCAGAGATCACGCGGTTCTTCATCTCCGCGAAGCAAAGCTCTTTTCCTGTGCTGTTCCAGATATGGAGATAGACGTTGCTGCCGCGCGTCGTGACCCGACCCCAATTGTTCCAGATGAACGGCGACCAGGAAGAACCATAAATGGATTCACCGTTTTTCCGAAGCCATGCTCCCGCCTCGCGCAGGATCGTGGCCGATTCCTCGGGGATGGTGCCGTCAGCTTTCGGTCCCACATTCAGCAGCAGGTTGCCCGCTTTGGAGGCGGTTTCCGTCAGCATTTGAATGACCTGGCGCGGCCCTTTCCAATTCGTGTCGCCGGCATGATAGGCCCAGTTGTCGTTGAGGGTCATGCAGGCTTCCCATGCGACTCCCGGCCCGGCAGGCTTGATGGCCTGCTCGCTCACCTTCACATGCCACGGAGGGCCGTTGCGCTCGTTGATAAGCAAATGAGGCTGGAGGCGAAGCATCTCCTCGTTGGCCTCCGTGCTTTGTAGGTTGTCGGGGATGCAACCGTCATACCAGAGATAGTCGATTTTTCCATATTGGGTCATCAGCTCGCGGAGCTGCTCGCGGTAGTAGGCGATGAACCGTTGTCGGGCCTCCTCGCTCTTCCAATCGTCGGCTCCCGGCCAGTCACGAAAGTGAGGTCCGGGGTAATCGGCATGGAACCAGTCCGCAGGCGAGTAATAGAGTCCCACGCGAAGCCCTGCCTCGCGAAAGGCGTCAACGAATGCCCCGACAAGATCACGTTTCGGCCCGAGATTCCCCGCGTGAAACCCGCTCGTCTTCGTGGGCCAGAGCGCGAACCCGTCATGATGCCGGGTCGTCAGCACCGCGTAGCGCATGCCGGATTCCTTCGCGAGCGCAGCCCATCCCGCAGGATCATAGTTTTCTGCACGGAAGTTTTCGACGTAAAGCCTCGTGTATTCTTCCAGAGGAATCCTCTCCCGGTTGGCGGCCCATTCTCCACGTGCGGCCACCGAGTAGGCCCCCCAGTGGATGAACATCCCGTAACGCGCTTCGTGGAACCATTTTGTATTATTCATCTTTGTTATCCGGCAGACTGCCTGCCGCTCGCCGGAGGATCCTTCTCCTGTTTATGTTTCCAGTTGTGATAGCCCTTCACAGCAACAAGCCCCGGACAACAGATGAGGGACCAAGTGTTTTTTTTTGTTGATTTTGTTAACGGATGGCGATGACGGCCCCGTCCACTTTGTCCAGCTTCTTGAACCGCGTGGCAGGCACTGTGGTGAAGACGCCGCTGTTTTCATCCTGCCAAATCGTCTCGGTGGCCAAACCCCAATGCCACATGAAGAAGATCGCGGAAACAAGCGAATCCCGGGAGAGTATGACAGGTCCTCGCCAGCACTTCCAATTCAGAAAACTGCCGCCGAGAACTTCGATGCGCGAGCGATTTTCCGCCAGAAACAGGGTCTCGGCATTCTCGGCCTTGAAGCCGAATACCCACACATCCGACCGACGAAAGGCGAATTGCGCCCCCGGCAAGTGTTCGTTGTTCCCCATTCGCACCCAGGCATTCACGTTTTCAAGCACGCATTTCTCTCCCTCATCGCCACCGAAGAAGAGACTATCGTTGACAAAAATCTCCTTGGCGACGCCACTGGGGAGCGTATTGCGGTATAGGCGCCACATCGTCGTGTTCTGGGCAGCCGGACTGGGAAACAGCATATCCGCACGGCTCGCGGAGCTCCTAATGTGGTTGAAGATGACATAGATGTCCTCCAGCACGACCGGACGATCCTCTTCATGATCGAGAAACACCCCGCCAGCGGTGACGGCCTGGTGTAAAAGCAGCGGTTCCGGCGATGGTTCGGCAACACGAAAGAGGGCGGGGCCATCGGGTTGCGCTGCCACCGATCGATGCACGGCACCGAAAAGCCAGGTGATCTCCCGCACGCTCGCAGGAATATCCACGGTCCCGTTGACCACATAGTTCGCCCGGGGGAAATAGACCACCGGGTTGCCGGAGTTCATCGCGCGCTGAATGGCAGCGGTGTCGTCCGCACAGCCGTCGCCAAGCGCGCCAAAGTCGTCCACGTTGGCCCACTTGGAGAAATCAAGTTCGGGTGAAATGATCGGCGAATCCTTGATCTGCAGCCTCAAAGACCGGGTTGCCGCATTCCCTGTCAATCCGGCCGGTGAGGCATACTCCTCGATAAAGTCTCCGCGCACAACCGCCTCCCCGTGCAGGGCGACTGCGGCTCGGTAGCCTGAAACGCGGATATCCCTGGCGAGAAGAAAACCGTCGGGCTCGATGACAATGGCGGATGCCTCCCCGCCGGACGATTCCAGATGACTCTCAAGCAGGATCGCCTGGCCGGCCCGGCCAGCCCTCAAAGCAACGGGGGCACCATGAACCAGCACTTTGCGCGCGCTCAGCGAATCGCCGCCGCCGCCAGCCCTGGCGTCGCCGATGCAGATCGACGTTCCGCGCTGGCCCGAAAGCGTGGCATACTCCAGCGTAACCATCGTTTCCCGCCCGGCCGCGATTTTGATGCCGATGTCGAAGCCCTCAACCCGCAGGTCGTGGTGATAGCCCGTGGCATTGTTCGCATCGGTCACGAGGCCGGCCAGGCCTCGTCCATCGCCGGAGCAGATCGCCACATTGCGCACTCCGCCCCAGTTGGAGGAGTTCCATTTCAAACCGACAGCGCCGGGATTGCCTTTGCCGGTTTTGATAGTGACATTTTCGATGATGTTTCCAATGTTCACGTTGGAGCCCCGTTGCAATAAATAGAAAGCGACAACGGCCTTTTCTGCGCCTTCACCGAAGCCTGTGGCGGAGTTTTTCAGACGGATGATCGTCTTGTCCCGGCTCTGGCCAAGCACACGGATAGCCCAGTTAGTTTCCGCATAGACCGTGGCATCGTTATACTGACCTCGGATATAGCGTCCCGCATTGTCGTCACCGGCCGGAGTTGCCGGATTTCCGTGCAACAAGGGGGCGGATGACACGTTCGAGAGCAATTCCTGCTCGTGCTCCGGCGACTCCACATGCAGATATTGGACGTTCGACCACCCCTTGAGGATATTCATCGCAAGCGCCGGCCAGCCCTGGCTCACCGTGTCGCTGACGAGATACTCGCCGTCGGGCAAGTAAACGATCCAATTGCGGTTCTGCTTCTGTCCGCAATAGGAAAATCCATTCTCCAGAAGTCTCTCGTAATGGTCGCAAACAAAGCGCATGGCTGCGATCAGCGCATGCGTGTCATCGGTGACACCGTCCCCCTTGGCATTGAAGGGCGCCTTGGTCACATCCAGCACGCGCCCCCCTTTGCCGTTGTGGTAGAACGCGACCGGGGGATAGATCTGGTTAATCAGTGGATTGCGGTCGCCAGGTTCTGTTTCGGTCGTTGGCAAACCCATGCATGGTTGTGCCTCCGCATTGAAAAGGGTTTTCATATTTTGTCAGGGTCTATTTCTTAGCACGTCAGGGTAATTCCACTCGCACGAACCTGCAAAATGCGTTGGTGAGTGGCTGCCAGCCAGTCGGCATGCTTCTCCCGCAGCGCTGCTTGGAAATGCACAGGTGGAGGCAGATATAGCCTTCGGCATTGACTCGTGTGGCGGCTCACTGGCGCTCCATTTCCTGTTTATGTTTCCAGTTGTGATAAACCTTCACTGTAACAAGCCCGGACAGGAGGTAGAAGAATGCGGTCCAGAGATATCCGCCGCGGTTGAATTTCAGCCAATCGAAAAATGGGGAGATCACGAGCGGGTTCAGAACCATGATGATCGTCTGGTAGAAGAACGCTTGGGCGGAGCAGAACTGGCCGATCTTTTCGCGCGGGAAAAGCTCGACGGTGACGGCACCCAGGGCCACCCCGAATGGGAACATGTTGATGTTGATGAGTGAGGCCATGATGGCGGCGGTCGTTTTATCGTGGACGATGAAAAAGGAAATAAGCGTCAGGAACGCCCAGATAAATAGGGTGACAGGGATCACCCGGATCGGCTTCAAGCGGTCTATCAATGATCCCGTCGAGTAGCCCAACAACACACCAAAAACGGTCGTTGCGGCGAGGCCCACCCCGCTGATCCATCCGGTGGTGGTCAGATCCATGCCCAAATCATACCTGAGATAAAAAAACTGAAAGTTACCCCCCTGGTTGCCCAATTGAATGAGCAGTGTGCCTACAAAGATCCAAAGATAGTAGGGCTTGCTGAAACAATCCTTAAAATAATCGAAGATCGGCTCCAGGGGATTGCTGGTTTTCCTGGCTTCCGGCGGCGGATATTCCCCCTCCTTCACCCGCCACACCGAGAGCAGATACACCGACAGGCAGAAGATGGAAACTCCGATATATACCGCTTTCGTGTGATGCTCGGCATATCCGACCACCAAGAAATTCCAGACCATGCAGGCCAAAACCGTGATAATTTTGGCCATCGAGTTAAACCGGCCGAGCACAATTTCCGGGACCACGTCCCAGTAGTAGTAGCTGAATATTGCCAGCACCACCGCGTTAATAAGCCCGCTGACGATGCTGGCCACACCGATGAACAGCACCTCCCCGTTAATCGGAATGCGGTTCAGGATCGCCGCAGCCAAATCAAACCTCATCAAAAACTGATAGAGGTCCGGCATGAAGGCGATCGCGCAGAGGCTGACGGCAAAGAACGGCATGGCGATGAGAAGGATGGGCCGCCTTCGCCCAAACCGCGTGCGGAGCCGGTCGGACCAAGTGCTGAAAAACGGATTGATCCACATCCCGAGCAATCCGCCCGCTGTGCCGAATGTTGCCATGAGGGTGTAGGATGCTCCTCGATCACGCATCAGAATGCCGGTCAGGCTATTCACTTGCTCCAGCAAGGTGATCGAAAAGTCATTCCACATGAGCCAGAAGAAGACCAGCCACAGCCCCCGCTTGTCATAGGTGAGGGTGCCGACCGTGAACTTGTCGTGCGATGCTGTGTTCATATGCCGAGAGCCGGGGAGAATGGCGCTGGCCCCAACGGGGCTGCATCCAACAGCCCAGGGCAAGTCTGCGAAGCAGACGCCGCCCTGGGTTTCCTCACCAGATATTCGTCCTGCCCTGAATGGGCAGCATCCGAAAGCCGCCTTGAGTTAGCGCCATTCAGAGCCAGTGTCAAAATGGTATCACAACAATGTGAGTCGTATGGAATGGTCATAGCGCCGTTGAGAACTGAGGCAGGCAAGAAACCGTGGCCGGACCACCGGCCGCGCAGATGCTTTCGATCCGCAATTCCTCGCCAGGTTTCAGATCGGGTGTGATTTCCATGTCGTGTTTCCGCGAGGGATCGAGGCCCTCCGCAAGGATCTCCACAAGCCGCATGTTTCCATCGGCGCACCTGGCGGAAAATGTTTTCGGCTCTCCGCCATCAATCCGCACCTGAAAACTTCCTGATTTCTTTGTCATTTCACCGAAAATCATGATGTCGCTGGCCTGAATCTTCAGTCGCAAGGGGGCGGCTCCGACTCCCGCAATGACCAGGTCATCCATCCACCGCGAGCAAACGAAGTCGAATGCCACGGCATTGCGATGTGGTTTGCCCACCTTCCATCCTTCTGGAAGGGAGGAAGAGGCAGCCAGTCGGAAACGGTTCACCCTCATGTAGGTGTCGGCATGGAGCATCTTCTCAGGAAGCCGGCATTGCCGTTTTTCGGAAATGGCTCCTTGAAAGGCCTCCCAGGCTGTCTCGGCATAGAGGGCATAGCCCGCGTCGCCGGGATGAGTGCCATCCTCGGGCAAATCCCAAAGTTGGTCGGGAGTTGTATTCCCCTCGGCCACGCGCTCCTTGGCCAAGGTCACGGCATCCGCCACTGGCAGCGCATATGCGGCGGCAATCGCCTTGTGCTTCTCATCCAAGGGACGCGCCGAAGGATTGGCTAGCACATCCTGTTTGGCTGGCAGGATCACCTGAACCACAAGGATCTCCGCCTGCACCAAGCGGCGAACCAAGGATTCATAAGAAGAAAGCCGCGAGAGAGTCGGTTCGACGTAGGGGTTGTCGTTGATGGTAAAATCCAAAAATACGAGGTCCGGCTTTTGGGAAAGGACATCGCGTTCGAGCCGAAAAGCCGCCAATTGCGAGCCGGTGCCCCCGATCGCCGCATCCCAAAACCGGAAATGGGCGATGGGATATGTCGCGGCCAGTTTCTTTTCGACAAGCGCCCGATAGGATGTGTCCATCGGACTCGTTGCCTGGGCTCCCCAGGTGAGGCTCCCCCCGAGGAAGACAACGCAGAGGCTATCTCCTCTCCGGGCTTTTTGATCGAAGGTTGAAAAATCCGGTGCGGTGTGTGCGGTGTTCAGCATAAGAAAAATCAGTGAGGCTAAAAAAGTGAGGGAACGTGTCATATCATTTCCAGAGAACATCGCCCTGCATCGCAGGCGCGCCCGATGAGTCGCGCGTGAAGACTCCCGCGAATCCTCCCGTGATTTCGATGGTGGTCGAAGCCCATGAGATGATGCCGCTGAGCGGGCGGTCGTCAGCCGAAACCAATACCAGGGAATCCCCCGACTCATCGCGATACAGCCTCCAGAGGATGTTGTCCCCATGCGCTTTAACCGGTTTCTCGATGGCATCCTCGATCTGATCAAGCAGCCGATGCTGCGGATCAAGGTCTGTGAGAAACACGGTTTGGCCGGCCCGGGCTCCGTGAACCTCGCCCTCGATGGAAACCAGCTTGTTGGGCAGGTCACTCGAAAGCGGGCGGCAGACTTCTAACCGCTGCGGACGGAATCCAGGCAGCTCACAGAAAAAACCTCGCATGTAATGTTCGGCTGCCATCTCCGGCATTTCCAGAAGTTCGGCGAAGTCCTTGGTCAGGGACTTCCCATTTTCGTCAGACGCCACCGGTGTGCCGACAAAAACCAACTTCCCGCCTGCCTTTGCGAACGCGACACAGGTTTCAAATGCCTTGCGTGGCAGAACCAACGCATAAGGCACAATCAGGATTTTGTAGGAGCCCAGTTCGTTGACGATTTCCTTTCCCGCAATTCGGCTGCTCTCTAAAAGCCTGCTGTCCACAAAATCCGCCGCGATGGAGCGCTCGATAAAAAGCCGGCTGGTGTTAAGACAAAACGCCTTATGAGCATTCGCCAGGCCGGCGCTGTTCCATCCGCAGACTCCTTCCCATCCATGCCAGATCGCGACTTTCGCCACCGGCTTCCTGCCCCCGAGCACGCGTTGAAGTTTTTGGTGCGCCTGCATTGCCTTGACGCTGTGGGGCCATGTGTAATGCCCGTCCTGCTGGCAGGTATCGCTGTCGGAACCGAACCAGATATTGAACCAGTTGATGTTCATGAGCGACATCAGGTTCACGTTGCGGCGGACATTGGCGACGGTTGGCTTAAATCCCCATGTATTCACCTCCGCTTCGCCCGAGGGAGTAAGCCTTCCCAGCGATGAAGCGAGGGTATAGGCATAGGCAACCGAAGATTGGTCCCACCAAGAACAGTCGGTATAGCCCGCATCCATGTTGTCGTTGAGCCGGAAGTAATCGACCGCTCCCGCTCGATAGTCGTTGATTCCGCCTTCGCCCTGCCAAGTGTGGTGAGTCCCGAAAATCAGGTTTTGCCCGAAAAGTTCGCGCGCTTTGGCATTGAGCTGGGCCTGCGCCTGCGCGATGCCTTCGTTGAGTGTCCGGTAGTAGTCGAGACGAACCTTCACCGCTTCGCCGGACATGCCCGGCTGATCGAGCAGATACAACTTGTCCGAAAGATTGTAGCCGTTGAGGCGCTCAAACGCGCCTGCGAACGCGCTGCCATAGCAATAGCTTTTCCAGTCCCCATGAAATGCGGGCTCGTCCCAGCTCACCCCATCAAGAGGAATCCCCCGATAACACTCAAGCAGATCATTAAAGTAACGAGTGAATCCTTCCGACCAGAAGTCCGGCAATGTTCGTGAGGAAAAGCGGATATAGGCAAAAATCTCGCCCTCTGAGATTCCAGGCAGCTCGCCCCGGAGTTCGACTGTGTTGCGCTGTGAGACAGGGACTCCCTCGGTGTAGTTTGCTTCCCGATGGATACCTCCGTTTTGGTAGTGGGTTTGTTCCCGACGGACCAGGAATTCGAGATCAACCTTGCGGAGGGCACCTTCCACGCGCAGAAACGCCGCCTCAATACCATCGTAGATTGGCACATCACCCGACCCGGAAGGGGTATCCACACGCATGAGCCAATGCCCATCGGAGACCTTGGCGACGGCTCGGACAAGCTTGCAGCCCATGTCATCGGGATACTGCCGCCCCATATCGCTCCCCACAATCAGATGAGGCTCACAGTCGAGGACAGCCAGAATCCCCCGGTCGTGCGCCTTTTGGACTGCCCTCGCTACCGTGGCCACAAACTCCGGCGAGCGATGAGTGAAATTGCTGTTCCTTAAAAACAGCCGGACCATTCCCAAGCCGGAGTCGGCCAGTTTTTCAACGGCCCTCTCAACCGAAGCCGGATCGCACAGCATCGGTTCGTTGATCCAGATGCCCATGCTTTGCTCATGGTTTCGTGACGGGTTGTTTTCGGCGGATGTAGTCATTGTCTTTTCGTATCGAAATCGGATACGGGCGGTGAGAATTCGAGAGAAAATGTTGATTCCGAACCTGGCTCACGCGGAGCCGCGGAGAGCGCGGAGGAAGGACGTTTATTGAGAGGCTGTTGGTTTGATGGCGTTGTTTTCTTCAGTCAAGTCTCTTTATCCTAAGCAGATCCAGTGCGACGATTTCCTCACCTCCAGCAACGAGCGTCAGGTGCCGGTTTTGGCTGCGGGCGTTTCCAAGGATGACAAACGCTCCGTCGGACTCCCTCATCAGCTTTTCACCTTTTACTATTACCGGCGCAGATCCCTTGAGCGAAAGCGAGATGGCTTTTTTGATGAACCCGTAGATCGGCTTGACCTCCAGCCGATAGACGCCATCGGCAGGCACTTCGACTGGAATCTCGATATCGCCACCGCCAGTCTTGATGCGCAGTCCGCCACCACCACGCAACCATTCCTGCCCAATACAGAACACCGTGTCCACTGTCAGGCCGCGCCGACGCATGTCGATCTCCATGGCTGGCAGATCGAGCGGATCGGCTGCAGCATTTTCCTCCAGTTCCGGATATAGGAGTGGATGGTTCGCGGCGCCTGCTGGCAAAGGCATCCGGTTGCGTATCGGCTGTTCCTGATACCAGAATGCGACACTCGAGTAGCCGTTGGTCCAGTCACCGACAGTATGTAGAACCTCGCCCCAGACATGCTCGAAGGTAACTTTGATGTGCTTCGAGAACCGCACTGGATCGGGGACATGGAAACGGTACAGCGTGTAGAAACCGCCATCGGAGCGTTTCTCGATCAATGGGCAACCATAGTAGGGATAGGCGAACGGCTGATTGTAGCACCATGCATTGTTGAAGTAGTCCTCTGTGCCAGTGCCATTGATCGTGGGCATGGGATCATGGTCAATGAAGATCATGTCGTCGCCCTCGCCGAACCATCCTTCCCTGCGGTTGTCGACATAGAGAAAGCATCCTGCGTAGTGCCCTCTGCCCTCGGTCTCGAGAAGGATATAGTTGTCTTTCCCTTCAAGATTGAAACACGGTTGAGACGGCAGATCGTTATTCTTGTGGAAGACGGCATGGAAAAGTCCGCTGGATGAATCCTGCGGCCCGAGCTCGTAGTCGACGTGGTAGTAGAGTTGGCGCAGGCTGCGGTCACCATTGTTATAGAGCTCAATCCGCGCACACTTCTGGAATGGCATAGGCCAGTAGCTGTTCAGCGAACGCTCGTTCAGCCCGACGCAGATAGGTGCGGCGGAAAGGTTGAATTTCCTCTTCCAGTACAGGGTCGGCGGCAATGCATGTCCGAGACCAAAAAAGTCTCCCATCGGAACCTCCACGCAAGGCACATCGGCATCGTCCCACCACATGCGCAGCACCATGTCCCGCAGGACGGTGGCGTGTCCGGGGTATTCCATGAAAGTCATCCAGACATGGGTCACTCTTCCTGGACCATCGGCCTGAAGCAGAGTTACCGTTTTGCCGGGTGCTATGTCGTAGACACAGTCGGCATTGCCTCCCGTGCGGTCCCAGCTTGAGGAGCGGTGCGAAGTGGCAGAGCTTATCAGCGCAAGATTGGCGAGTGTTCCATGCATATTTAACCCCTTGTAGGAAATTCGAGTTTCATATCGGCAAAATGAGAGCTAGAAAGCGAGTGTAAATCAAGCAAATGTTAGGAGATTGTTTTTCGCACCTGCGCGCCCGAATGGTCACCGGGCCGGGGTCGGTGGGGATATTTAGCATTAAGCCATTAACCAGGTTTATCCAATGTGCCGGGTCATCATAGGTTGTCGGGGAATACGCTGGCGGTAAAGGTGGAATTGGCATCTAGTTTTCCGTTGAGATCTACGATGGCAAAGGCACCGGGATATACGAAAATTTGGCGGTCGGTGCTTTTTTGAACGCTTATTGAGGTTTGCTTTCCAATGGCGGCGGGGTAGAAAACGGAAATGTCGCAGCCGATAAAATCGCGGTCCGAGATATCAAAAGCATCATATATATTGTAATAACCGGCAAGTTTGACGCCGACTCGGTAACCATCTGGTGTCTTTTCACCGTTGACACTTGCGATATTTGCCATGTTTTTGCCAGACCAGGGATGAAAACCGGGAGAGAATACCGGCTTTGCCTGCGGTTTGAACCAGACTTGAAATACGTTGCCATCGAAGCCAAGACCGCCCAGGTCGGGAGCTTTTCGGAGGTCAATATATAGTGTCAAGGCATCTCCATTGCCCCATGGCCAGGCATCATTGGTGCTGGGAAACAGTTCGTTCTTTTTTACGGAGGCATCAAATATCAATCCCTTGCCATCTTTTTTGAAGGAGTATGAGCAAACCTGGTTTCCTGCGGGATCTGTGATGGTGCCGGCAGCCATTCCATCCTTGCCGTGGATTACCATTTTGCGGAAGAGATCAACGACGATGATTTGCCTGGCTCCATGGCTTTCAATGTCTATTACGAGCGTTGCGGATTTTCCGTCTGCCTGCGGAAGCGACCCCTTCGGCAGCTTGAGTGTCCAATTGTCTTTTCCCGTCAGGTTTATATCTTCGGTGCCTCTATCCTGTCCTAAATTCCAGGTCAGCTTTGCCGGAATCGGTTTGGGAGTCGAGATGGTGAAATCAACGGAATCAGTATCGGCGGGGATGATATTTGAAGCGAGGGTAAGGTTGACATCGAGTGCAGGTTGCGCGGGTGTAACGGCGCGGGGACCTTCCAGCGATCCCGCCAGGTTCAGATGCGACCAGATAGAGCGAGATATTTGATAGTATCCCCTTGCGCAGGGATGGACGCCATCAGGGCGAAGTTGGGCGAAACGGGGAAGGGAATCCTGGTAGCTTTCAAATTCGGATTGGATTGGCAGACAATAGACCGATTCCTCTTTTGCCACTTCTTCGCATGCTTTCCCCATTCCTTCCAGAAGAACCCGGGTGCCTTCAATCCTGAAGCAAGTCATTTCGGCATCCTCGCCAGTCAGCGTGGGGGTGAAAATCACTACTTCCCGACCTTGTTTTTTAAGCTCGCGCACCACTCGGACGAGATTTGCTTTGTATTCAGCGACCTTGGGTTCAATTGGGAGGCCCCTGACCCAGGAAGAGTTTATGGCATCATTCATACCCATCATGATGATAACCACGGTGGGATCGCCTTTAGTGATTATGTCCATGGCGGTTCCGGCAAGTTGTCGCCCGGCGCCGCCGTTATTGATGAAGCTGACCTTGGCATCCGGGTGAAAATGACGGAAGACAAGTTCGGTTATCTTTGGATAGACATTAGATTCAGTGATGCTGTCGCCAAAGAAACCCACCCGGTCGCCATCTTTAATGAAACAACTGCCCTCAGCAGCAATTGCTGCAGGCGAGAAAGCTGCCATCATTATTCCCGGGGCAGCAACTGCGAACCCCATGGTAAATTGGTTTTTCATCATTTTCAAGATGCTGCTGGTGGATATTCTGATCATTTGGACTTAGTTGTTTTTGATGGCGTGTTGCAGAAGGAAAGTAACGACAGGGGTTGGATCGGTCAGGCTGTGTGGGTGGTGGCCCACGCCCGGTTTCACGATCACCTGAATCTCGCCGTCCAGTTCGCGATAGCGCTTCTCGAGAATTATAATATTTTCATCTATCGGCACAACATCATCAGCGTCACCGGCAACGGCGATGATTGGGATTTTCGCCTCAGCGATCGCTTTCAGGTTATTGAGCGGAATGAGAGGGGAATTCAAAGCTTCCGCTTCGGTCAGCTTATATAGCTCCAGACAACACTTCCAATCGATGGGCGAACATTTACTTTTGCCCTTCCCTCCCGGCCAGCTATTGAAATCACACACGGGTGCGTCCAGGTAGAGCGCGGCGACTTTGTCGGGATTTCTCGCCGCCCAGTTCAAGGCAAAGAGTCCGCCGCGGCTGAATCCCTCCAGCACAGGTTTCGGCGAGAACCCCTCTTTTTGAACCAAGTAGGAGTAGAATCCATCCATCGCATTCATCGCGATCGGCGCGCCGAAGGAATTCCCCAGGTTGATATACGCCACATGGTAGCCTTTGGCCAACAAAGCAATATCAACCGATGGGAAGGCGCCGAAAAACTGCGGCCGCCAGATCCAGGGCTTTCTCGGGAGCGCATTTTTTGGTGAAACCAAAGTGGCGACACTCCCATTTAAAAGGAAGTCGCGTTGCTGATAACCATTCCACTGTGAGATCCGCTCGTCAGGGACCGCTCCCGTCCACGTTTTTCCGGTAAGTGCGGCATAGATCGTTTCGGCAATGACTGTCGCGCCGGCGTTATTGGGATGAAGGCCATCGGCGAGCAGGTCTTCCCGGCCCAGCGTGGCACCGTGAACATCGATCACTTTTACCCCCTCACTTTCAGCAACCTGATCGATCATCGGAAGCTCTTCCAGGAGGGTTTGCTCGGTTTGATTATCCTTTTTTTTGCTGGAGATATAGGGCGGTCGGCAGATAAAAACGTGAGGCTTCGAATCGAAGGCTCTGACCCGCCGGATAAAATCTTTGTAGTCCTGAACAAACTGATCTTTGAATTTCCAGTTCTCGGGCACGGTGTCATTTGTTCCGAGCATGATCACGACAATGTCGGGGTGGAATGCCTGCGCAGGCCCGAAGCTACCCTGCTTTTCGTAAGGAAGTGCTCCCCCCTTCATCAGGTTGGAAGCGCTGTAGCCGAAGCCTCCGATCTCCCAGCCATCTCCCAACATGCGCGACAACTGTGCAGAATAGGAGTCCCAAGCGGGATTTTTGGTGCCAATGCCACAGGTGATGCTGTCGCCCATAAAAGCGACCCGCGTCGGTGCGGCGGTGCAGAGTCCGCCAATGGAAAACAGGACTGTTGCGTTTAGGAGATAACGGAGGCTGCCGGGAAATATCTTTTTCATTTTTGTGTGGGTTGAGCTGAGGTTGGCGTGGTTGGAACAATCAATGACTGAATGGCGGCGTGGATTTCTTGTGATTTGGCCTCTGCCAGAGCGAGGGGCAGTCCGGGATTGAGACCCGGACGCTTATGCCCTGTCGTGGTCAGCCAGGCGTCGCGCAACGACTCTTCACGCTCGGTGATCAGCCGTAAAATCGCTTGCCCCTTGGGATGAGTGGCGACAAGAGCCTCGACATCCTGGCAGTCTGCGGCTTGTGAAAGGCCGAGCGACGCGAGGATTTCCTTCGCAATCAGCCAATGCCCGAGCGGTCCGGGATGAACCCCATCTTCAGCCAATTTGAACTGGGGATCGAGCTTCCGTTGCTTGGACAAGAAGGCAGCCATCGGGCCGTAAACATCAATGACGTTCCAACCATCCCGCCGTTTTTCGAGCAGCCATGCTGCCTGAGCCGCCAGAACCTCCGAATACTGTGGATTCTTTCCGAGAAAATCATCATAGACGGGCGAAGTGACGTGAATCATCGTGGCCCCTGCCGCGGCGACGGATTCCTGCAGGGATTGCATGCCCGCTTGAAATGCGCGAAACCGCGCCTCGTCGGGCGGCAGGTAAATCCCGTCGTTCATCCCGTAACAGGCGAACACGACATCCGGCTTGATTTGAGCGAGCACCCGGCCAAGGCGCTCGTGGAGATCCGGTCTGGGAAAGGCCCCGTCAGCATGGTCTGGCTCGGAAAGTCCCGACACGGTCTCACTGGACAATCCGCAATTGATAAATGTGAAAGGTTGGTTTTTGTCGTGGAGATCAACGCCTGTTTCGACATAGGCAGCATACAGGCCATGGGCGGTGATACTGTCGCCGAGAAACAGGATGCGCTTGGTTTTCTTGGGCAACATTATGGCCTGCCGGGCGAGGGGCTTGACGCACGAAAATAGGGAGAGACTGAGCATCGCAATCGTTCCAGTTGCCATCTCTGATTTTATTCCAGCGTTCATGATTCAGAGATTTCCAAAGGCTTTATAACTTCCACTCGAACGCGCATAATGGCATATCGTCTTTATCCACGGCATTGCAGCTCGGGCTCATCCCAATCCCGTATCCTAAGATGTCGCCGTTTCCAATCGGCAGGTTCGTTTTAACGATGAGGCTTCTGGGATCAGTTCTGTCAGGTGCGGCATTAAAGACATGATTGACTGGATGCTCATCGCCAGAGGCAGTATAAAGGCCGAACCCGACGATGTTGTCAGCCGGAAACCAGCCTTCCGCAACGCCCTTGGTCTTGATGCGCACGATGCCGACTTCGGTGTCGGATGGAATCTGTTCGATCCCAGTGACCCGGGGTCCGGAATAGTTTTTGTCCAGCCCGAGTATGCAGCGGGCCATGCGCTTTCCCAGACGTATCTGAGCCGAGGCCGATAGATGGATTGCATCGGAGAGTCCAAGGTCGATCGCGCTGGTCACTCCGGTATTCGGGACGGTGTCCGGCAGTTCGTATTGCGCACGGCGCACGGTATCCCAATTGCGCCCCCTTTCTTGTTTGTTTCCTGCCTCGTAAAGCGTGCATCGACCGAGCTGAACCGCGACAAGCGGCAGTGTCGGATTGCCTAGATCGCATCTCAGCTCCTTGAGCCAGCGCTCGAAGCATTTCCCATAGGCGTCGGGCGCGCCGACAGCGCCAGCGTCGGATTCGCCCTGATACCACAGGATCCCGCGCATATTGCCTCCTGCGCGCCTGACGCGCTCGAGCAGAGCGCCGTAGAGGCTTTCGTCGCCTTTGGCTTTGTCTTCATAGCTCCACTGCGTCAGTGATGTTCCGCCGTGAGAAGCGGGAATAAGTCCGACGGGTTTGCCTGTTGCGTCGGCCATGGCCTTACCAAATGATATGCCGAGCCCGGCACCGTTTGCGGTTTGGCCCTTGAGGGCCCATTCGTATTGCTCGAGACTTTGATTTTTCTTGGCCGCGAGCCATTCGTTGTGAGCCAAACGGTTCACGCGAGTAAAACTTTCCCAGTGACGGACTAGCGGGTCGGTTGCCGTCTCCCACACCCCGGCACTCGTGAAGGAGAAGACCCGTTTGTCGGGCTGCAGAGCTTCGGAAAGCAAGCCGATGCCATCCATATTCGATTGGCCAGCCAGGATCCAAACATCAAGGGAATCAAGTGGAGCAACTTCGCTCAATTGTGGGGTGCGAGTTTTCAACATTGATTTTTGGTAGGGAATGACAGTAAGGCAAGGACGCCTTGGGATGCTGCCCATTCAGGGCGGTTTTTCTATTTTTTCAAGACCCAGGGCGGCGCGTTCACTTGCCCTGGGCTATTGGATGTTTCACCTTCGGTGCTTAACTTCATGCCATTCTCCTCTCGCGGGGTTAATGTTTGCCCAAACAGCCTTCTGCGCCATCCATATCGAGTGAAGTTGTAAATGCCGTGGACGTCCCGGTGCTCGGGTCGATATATTTTCCTTTTTGTCCGGGAGGAAGGGAGACCATCGTCCGGCAGCCACCATTTGGCGTCCGGCTCCACCAGACCTGGACGTGGCCGCCCATCCAGGGCACGCGCGCCTGACACCATGGCAGGTGGGCGGGCTGGGGACGGATCACGATTTCCTCGCCGGGATTCTCCGGCAGCTCGATGCCTGCTACGTAGCGCGGGAGCAGGTGTGCGACATAGCCATTTAATCCATGGCAGAGGCTGGACTGGTAGGCCAAGTGTTCGCCAAGGCAGGTTTGCCCACGCTCGGACATCGGCATGTAGGCCTCTTTCAAATCCTGCACCAGGCCGGCGACATCCCCGATACGCCCCTGATGTTCAAATCGGAACATCAGGCTATAAATGCTGCCACGAACCAGATTGGTCTCGTAGTCAAACACCGGACGGTCGAGCGTCTGGGGGTGGAAGTTTCGCAACTGACGCCAAACCCGGTCCGCGCGCTCCTGAGGGATCAGCTCCGACCAGAGGGCAATCGCATTCATGGCGACGCTCAGGCCCGGCCCGGGACAAAGCTTGTTGTCCTGATCCCTGACCACAGTATCCGAATATAGCTCCTGTCCGGTCCAAGCCGCTTGTTCGATGGCCTCGGCCGTCTGACGGCCCAGTTTTATCCACTCGGGCTCGTCATATAAACGCCCCATCAGGATCAAGACATGCGCATAGACAAAATTGTTTCCCGTCTGGATCGAGCCGGTTTTGAATCTTGACCAATCCCAGAACGTTTCCAGTTTCGAGTTATCCAGCACGCCTTCGGCGCTTCGGGAACGCCCCAAAACATCGATAATTTTGACCACCGCCGGCTTCCATTCGCTTTTCAATGCCGCGTCACCAAAAAGCCGCAAATAACGGTCCACTTGGACCAACCAAAAGACGATATGCGCGAACCACGGTGGTTGAACGCCACCTTTCCATCTTGCAAGCTCCGACGGATACAGGCCGACCAGAAATCCATCGTAAGGCATATTCGTCTGGGTTTCGATGAATTGCCGTAAGAATCGTTGCTCTAAAGCCTTGTCCGATGTTACCGATTGGAACCCCAAGGCGGCCCAATAGGAGTCGTAAAGGTAAGACCCGCGTTCACGCCCCGGACAATCCATGAAGGCATCGCTGATCGAACATTCCATCGTTGAGAGCGCCGCCTGGTAGATCCGGTTCAGATTTTCATCACCGCAGGAAAAGCCGCCTTCCCGCCTGAGCGGATAGCCAATCGTGCGGGCCTGTAGCCGATGCAGAGTGATCTCCTCTGCCTGGCCTTGCGGGCAGCGGAACGTCATTCGCAGATGCCGGAAGGCGGCAAGATAGAGGCTGGAGAATCGCTCGACACCGTTTCCCGAACAGACATAGCGCACGGACTGTCGGGCATCGCAGAACTCCCGAGGGGCTGCGGCCCCATCGGGATGCGGGGATCGTGCCCAGCAGCCCATGAGCGCCTCCTGCCACACGCCTTCGCTCCAGCCGATGTCGATCACCGTGCCGGCGGGGGCCGCAACATCCAACTCCAGCAACCCGGTTGTTTCCTGTCCAAAATCCAATTGCAAGGTTCGAGCCATTCCGTCGGGATCGACTCCCAGCACCGCACAACCTTGCCCGCTGGCCGTGAGGGCCGAGAGGTTCTGGTCGCTCGCTCCGCTTGGCAACAGGGCCTCGGCCTGAAGCTGACGCGATGGGCTATCCTCCGGCTCGCCATACAGCGGCCTCGACGCATAGTGAAACTGCCGATGGGGTGTTCCGTTTGACAAATCACAGGCGCCGGAAAACGTCACCGATTGCGCCCGCCGCACCTGGGTTGCATAAGGGTCAATATCCCGCGCTTCCAGCACGACAGCCGGATCTCTCATTCTTAGCACTGGCCTGCTCCACTCCGATGCGTCCCACGGTCCACATGGCCAGCCGGCGGCGCGTTCGCGGGCATCTATCTCCTCAACCCATCCGCGTTGATGCGAGGAGCGATGAGTCACACTTCGGCCCGTCTTGGACGTGACCATCAGCTCCACCGGCACGGCGGCCCCTTCCCGCTCGACCCCAAGCCAAAGCCCCGGAGTTCCTCGCACATGATCGAAAACAAAGATCCCCTCCCAAAGCACTTGGATGGAAAGCGTATTTTGCTCCCCGCACCACTCGGCAGGCAGCACCCACTCATCCACCGTGAGCCGACCGTGAGGAGCGCGCACCGGTCCGTAACCCAGCCAGCGCCCGTTGAGCCAGCACTGGTAAAAGTTCTGGGCCGCAACCTGGAATCGTGCCTCACCAGTCCCGGCAAACTCTACGCGAAAGAACGCCTCCTCCGGAGGATGTTCTTCCTCGGGATGGATTTCGTCGTCGCTCGTCCACCAAGGGCCAGTCATATGTTTAATGTTTTTCATCAGGGTGTTAATTAATCGTTGTCGCTCATCCCTCGCGGCATGAGACTTCGAGCGTCTTGCCTGGCCGGAACGGGATCGCGAATGTCCCCCTCGAAGAATCATACGGAAACCGGGAGGCCTTGCCATCAAGCGATAGCGTTGCCGTGGCGGATGCCTGCACGACAATTTCTCCAGAGATCGAGCCGGAGACGTGGGCGCAAAGCGTTCCCTGCGCATTTTCTACCACTTCCACTCGGAGGCCATCGGCGCGGACGACGACAGGACAGCCGGGGAGCATTTGTGAGCGAACAAGTTCGATTCGTGCTGCCTTCGCGTTGAGCTGCGACCATAAGATTTTGTGCGAACCGGCAGCCAGCGGGCAGCCATCAATTTTCAGGGATCCGACATGATTTCCGGCGCCTGTGATCTCCAAATCCACGGAGATGCCGCGAAGCCGAAGCCCGCCTATGCTGAGCGGCCTGTCGCCCCAGGGAGTGACGGTGATCCCTTCGTGGTCAAAATCCAATCCGGCGAGCCCGTAATACGCTCCGCCATACCACGTCGTCACGGCTTGGAGTTGTTTTGTGCCGGTGTTATCCGGGCCGAGTTCGTGCTCATTTTCCGCCTCCGGGGTGAAGGCTTCTGGCGCGGTAAGGCTCTTCCAGAACCATTCCACGTCCCCCAACCACGCGTTCAGGCCGGTGTCATCACCGACGAGCTTATGCACGCCAAGGTAAAACGAATCGGCTGCGGGGAAACTCGATCCAAGCTGGTTGCCGTCGGCCATCCAGGCGGTATCCCAATGCGGCAGCGTAAGCAGACATTTCGCCGAGCGCAGGTGCTTGTCCATGAAACCCGCGATCCGGCTTGGTGCGTGCGAAACCAGTTCCGCTGCAAAAGGGGTGAGCCAAAATACGGCCTGCGCACAGTAATGTTTGCGAGGACTGAGGTCGCGCGACGAGCAGGATGAAATAAAATACCCCTTTTCCTCATCGTAGAGATACTGGGAAAAACTTTTCCGCAGCCTCACCGCCCAATCCCGACATTCCTCGGCCAGGGCGTCTTCGCCAAGCGCTGCCGCAAGGTATTCCATCCCGCGCAGGCCCTGATACAGAAGCGAGTTGTTCATCGAACTGATGTCCTCGCCATTTTCCTCCATGGCCTCCGGGAAATCCGGCCAGAGCGCGTTTCCTGACACCAGCCCTGTGCCATGCGCTTCATTTTCCCGGCAGCGGTCGAGGATGAACCGACAGGTGGGCCACACCTCACGCGCCAGCGCAAGGTCGCCCGTCATTGCGACGTAGAGATAAAGTCCGCAAATGTATTGGGCTTGTGCCGGGAACGGGCCCTTCCCGTAGGCGGTGAAAGCAGTTGTGAAAGTGTGGGGGATTCCGATTTTGGAATCGCGTGTTTGATGGAAAAAACGCAGCACCTCAGCCGTGTGCGCGGGATCATTGGCCAGCGTGCTGGAAAACAGCGCCATCATGCCATCCCATCCCCACACCCAATAGCCAGAAGCGGTAGCCCTCACCGCGCCGGGTCGGTCGGCGACCTTCAGCCTATCGATGACCGCCGGGTATTGGCCGAATGCCGAGTCTAGAACAGGAGAGCCGGTCGAGATGCGGGGCCGTTCCGCCAGACGGGCTTCGTATCCGCGAAGCAAATCATCGCATTCGGTATGAACGTCGGAGGCAAGTCGGCCCAAGCGCTGTTCCAGATCCTCTTTCTTACCAGCAAATACCACATAGCATGCGAGGCGCTTTCTTTCTGTCAGCGCGCTTTTGAGGTAATATTTGCTCCGCGCATGATACCCGCGCCGGACGGATAGCGGGGCTTCGCAACTCGCCGCCACCCAGGTGGTGGTTGTTTGCAAGTCGCGCGTGGAGGAATCGAAGCCCACCTGAGCCAATGCCTCCGCTTTCTCCGGCGCTTTGGAGTCGGTGCAGGAAGCCACCAGCGCATTGCTTTCCGGGTGGAAAGCCAGATCGCTCCAAGTGCGGCCAGCGATTTGCACAGCCGTTATCGCCTCCTGGTGCAGAATTTCCAGGCCGACGGCTTGGTTCCCATGATCGCCAAGAAACTCGAATCGTTGGACCAAGGCGTCCGGCAGAAGAAGAAGATCATACTGAAAAGGCATTCCCTCCACCTCGCCCTGCCCGCGCAACCCGAAGGGAAACAGTTGAGTCTCGTGCAGGACAGGGTAATAGCGCTTATCTCCAAGCACTATGGCGACACGAAACAGCTTGTTCCACGCCGTGAGCGGGGCACCCCTGAAGAAATGCGGTGCCCCCAAATGCTGGGTCCCCCAGTAGGAAAGGTCGGTGATCCCTCCATGGGCGGCAACAGTGGCATAGAGCCTCCCGTTGGAAAAGTGATTCTGTGGAAGCCCCCCTAAAGCGTGCGAAGCTACGGGCGTAATCGAGTCAAAGTTGAGTGATGGCATCGGATTTAAAAGACAAATCGGCTTAATCCGCATTCATACGGATTGGGCACGCCCAGCGGCGGGCCATCGAGCTCCATGGCGATCACCGGCATGATGTCTGGCCATTCCTCGGGCAAGCCGGTGAGATAGACCTTATCGCCTTCCTGTCGGAACGCGATGTCCTGTGCAGGCGAAAGCAGGCGCAGGCGCAAAACCCGGTTGCCAATCCCGCAGACAATCGTCTCAGGGCCGTGGTAGAAATGGAAGACGATATACGCGGTGTTCCCCCGAGCGCAGGACAGCTTGTAGTCGTGTTTCTGGAACGGAGCCGGGGTCGTGCCGTAGATGGCCTCCGCGTTTCGTTGCACCCAGCCGCCGAACTCCTCATAGAGGGGCAGGTCGTCGGGGTGTGGTGACCCGTCAGCCAGCGGGCCGAAGTTCAGCAGCAAATTCCCGCCGTCGTGCATGCAGGTGGCAAGTGCCGACACCAGAGTGAACGCGGGTTTGCGTCGGGGGTCGCCATAATTGCAGCCCCACGAGTCGTTGGTGGTCATGCAGCACTCCCAGGCCTTTTTATGCGCTCCCAAGTGCCCCTCCGACGAGGCCACGTCCTCATCAACCTCGCATCGGTCGCTGATGAGCAAGTCCGGTTGGAGGCGACGCAGCTCCTCGTGCAGCTCGGCTACGCGCCAGGAATCCGGGGTGGGGCAGCCGTCATAAAACAGGTAATCGATCGGGCCATAGTTGGTCATCAGTTCCTTCAATTGGCCATGCGCCACCTCGACAAAGCGCGCCCAGCCGGCCGGATCCTTCACCGGTCCGCTCGTATAGCCGGAGTCGGACCAGTCGGCCACGGAATAGTATAAGGTCGGGCGGATGTCGTTGGCGCGGCAGGCATCGACGAACTCGCGCACCAAGTCGCGCCCGGCGCTCTTGACCGAGTTGAAGTCGGTGAATGCGGTGTCGAAGAGGCAGAACCCTTCATGGTGCCGGGTGGTGAGGCAGGCATATTTCATGCCGGTCTTCTTTGCCAATTGTATCCACTCCTCAACGACGCCGACTTTGGGACTGAATCGGTCGGCGAGCAGGCGATACTCGGCCACGGGGATGCGTTCATAATACATCGCCCACTCGCGCCGGTCGAGCAGCGAGTAGAGTCCGTAGTGGATGAACATCCCGAAACGGTTGTCCTGAAAACGTTTGACGGCTGCGGGCGGTGCCTTGCGGGCTTCTGTGGCTATTGGTGTCATTTGGTTTCTCTGGTTAGATGGGATTTTAATGCGATTGCGGGTTTGCTCGCCTTTTTCACTGTGGGGATTCGATTTTTCGTTGAGGAATTGGTCTGGAGAAGCGGCGTTTCACAATTTTTCATTGTCGAAGATATCCAGGCTGATCCGCGTGAGGTCGAATTTGCCAGGGCTGCGGCTGTCGTTGACATATTGCAGTTCCAGTTCGTTCTCGTCGCCAAAGCGGACCCAGGGCGTGATGTTCAAGTCAAACCCGTGCCCGTAGATGTGATGGCTGCGACGGACCCAATGACCATTGATGTAAACGCCCAGGGGGCTATCGTCGCCATACTCCACGTGGACGACCACCTGCTTATTCTTGAATTCGGACGGGATCTGTACTTTGCGTTTTGCGGAATAGGCATCCCATTTTCCCGGCAACGGCATGGTCTTATCATAATGGAGGAGATCCTTGCTCGCGGCCCAGGCCCCAGCTAGGTCGATCGACTTCTCCGGATTCGGCCGGTAGCTCAGCCAGCAGGAGCCTTTGTATCCGATAAGGGAACCTTCGCCAACGATCTCAACGGCGATCTCATGCTTTGAGCCCGGCTTGAGAAGGCCCTCCAAAGTATCGCCGAGGATCCCCTCGGTGCCGAAGTCCCGGATCACCTTGCCATCCAGGGACACGCGTCCCTTGTCTGCGAATACCTTGGCACGGTTGGCGTCCGGCTGATCCATCAGCCAAAGCCTGACCTCGCCGGCGTCCCATTCTGGCGGAACCGTGAACTCCTTGCGGAAGACCGCGTGCTTGATGGCTTGGCGGTCGGGAAGGCTCCAGATGCCGAGGCGCATTCGTTCCGTTTTGGTGGAGCCGTCCAACGGCGTGAAAGCCCAGTCATCGCTGAGGTCGAGGGCCAGCTTGGCCTTGAACGGTTCCAGCGGCTTCATTTCTAGTTTTGCATCGCCCCGCCACCAATCCCGTTGCAGGGAGAACCACGCGGCTGGGGCCTGCGCAAGGTTGCCCCGGGGGGTCAGGAAACACTTCGTCTCCAGCGGCTGGAACTCTAGCTTGTTGAATGTCTCCACCGGCTGTTTGGTGCCGGTTTTCACGTCGATCACCCAAGGCACCTTTAGGCTTTTGTCAAGGGTGAGTTCGATGGCCTTAGGCTCCTTCGTCGAGTTCCACAATGCCCAGATATCATAGAGCCCGTTGTTGCTGAGGTAGTGGCGGAACATCATGGGCTTCGAGTGTTCCTCATTCGTTGGGACGGCACCGGGAACCGTGGAGGCATAGGGGGCGTTATCGACGCCCTTGACCGTCGCTGGGACCCGCGCGACTTGGAAGTGGTCGAGCAGGCGAATAAACATCTTCTGCATCCACCCCGCATCTCCGCGCCAGATTTTGTCGTTAACGAACTTGGCGCCCACGTTCACGATGAATCCTTTGCCCAGCGGGCGCATGCCGACCGCGACGGAACCGTCATCGGTCCAGCGCATGAGATCGACGCATTCCGGCGCCTCCTTCGCGAGGGAAAGGCCATTGCCTGGGGGCATGCGCCATTCTGCGGAGGCTGGAAAGACGTTCTGACCTGGGGCCAGCACGAGGTTGCGCCGGGCATCCATGGAGCCGTCGGCATTGTATTTGTCGATTCCGGTGACGCGATACCCGGTCAGGCGGCTGATCGGCCAAGAGTCGGGCCGGAGCGGGGAATGCCTCCCCGTCTGAACGAAGGCCACGAAGATGCCTCCATCACGGACGTATTTCTCGATCTGGCTGACCAGCTTTTCGTCCATGATCGAGGTGTTCAGGTCGATGATCATTTTGTATTTGGCGGCTTTGCCATCCTCAAAGTCCAGGTCGGTGACGGCATCACGATCAAACTCGGGCATGATCAGGTCGCCGACGTTCCATGGCCAGTAGCCGTCGGGGAGGTTCTGGTTCAAGTCGGCATTCCAGATACCATAGGAATACCGCTCGCCCGAAAAGAGCAGGGCGACCTCGGCTTTCGGACAATGGTATTTGCCGATCAAGCCGACAATCTTCTGATTCTCCTCAATGTGCTGGCGAATTGGTTCCTTCCAGAGGATGTCTGAAAGTTGCATGAAGTAGTCGAACCCCTGAAGGCCCTCAACGGAGTAGAGGCCGATCTTACTTTTCAAGTTTTCGAGATTCGGCGCGGGTTCCCCGAGCTCGGCGGAGATCGGCAGGTTGGCGGAACGCGCCTGCATGGCCATGTCGTCCGACCAGAACGCGCACATGTTACCAGTGTTGTGCAGTTCGCCGCCGTATTTCTCGCACAGCCTCTTGATCCCGCCACGGAGTTTGGGGGCATCAAAGAAGATGATCTCCTTGTCGGGGTCAACCTGCCGGATCATCTCCGCGCTACGCTCAGCGAACCGCAGACAGGAGGCCTTACTCCAGTCGGTGCGGTCGATCCACTGGGCGTTAAGGCGCTCGCCGAGAAAAGGATACTGGGCCGGAGGGGTCGCGGAGAGATAGACTTTGTACGTCAGAGATCCGTCAGGAAGAACCAGCGAGATATTGTTCGCGCCTTCCTTGAGCAGCCCCGTCGTCTCGAATGCGCCCCAGTGATAGTATCCTTGCTTGATCGTCTGGGAGCCGGCCTTCACCCCGTTTGCATAGGCTGAGACCTTGGCAAACCATCTCATATTGAAGTCCCAGACGTAAAGCCAGGTCCGTTGTTTCCCGTCAAGCCAACCGTCGGGCAACGTGAAATTCCTGCGGTAAACCGCCTGCTGGAAGCGGCGCCCCCAAGGGGGGTTCTGAGGATCGTCCTTTAACAGGAAGGTCATCTTGTCATGACCGGGCGCCTGGAGCATAGGCCAGGAGGAGTCGTCGAACCCCGGCTTGACCCAATCAGCCGGGGGCTCCGGCTGTTGTTTGACATCCTGATACGGAGGCTGGAATTGGATGCGCCAATCCCCGGCAAGGTCGATGGCGTCCTTGTTCCAGCCAGCAAAGGAGGCCAGCTCAGGGACTTTCACCGCACCCCAGGACTTTAGGGTTTCCGGCGCGCCGGTCCAGCGCTTGGAAAGCGTCTTCAACGATCCATATCTGTCCTTCAGGAAGGCGCGGTAGCTGGCGTCGGGGGCCGGGCCGTATTCCAACATCAGCTCTTCCGAGTATTCGCAGTTAGGGTCGAACCAACTGATGATGTTGGGGTATTTTTTCGCGAGGCGTTTGATGGATGTCTGCAACTGGCGCATCATCTCGTCCCTGGCGACGTCGTCGCTCCAGGAGGCCGCGCCCTGGCCCGCGTCGCCATCGACGACCGGGCCGAACCCATCGCCGCAGTATTGCGGCATTTTCATTCTGGTGCCGGCGCGGTGCCGGTTAGCCAGCCAAGTGGTAGGGTCATAAACCACATTCATCCCCACGGGCAACTTGTATTTCGCCGCCATGTCCAGCGCCCAAGAAATGGGTTCACCTTGCATGAGACCTTCGGCGGTGTCAGCCTCGTGAGGATGATTCCAGAAGATCAGGCCCATCCGGTCCATCTTCGCCGCGTCTTCAAACCCCTTTGCGAAGTCGTAGTTGGCGGCGGGCTTCCCTTCGGGGGTCTTGTAGGGATAGCCATAGTAGCAGCGGAAGCCGAACTTGTCCCAGCGGTCCAGCCACATGGGGACTTCCACTTCCGGCGTGAAGACCCAGTCCTTGCGTGTGCCCGCCAGATGTTCCGAGTAGAGTTTGGCAATATCAGGCGCGGAAGCGCCCGCGAGGATCAAGACCATTTTTCCTGCGCGCAAGGCGGCGATGGTTCCTTGGCCGTCTATGTCGCAGGTGGGGATTGCGCCTTGGGGGGTCGGGATGTTCCCCATGGCCACGCCCGGCAGCGTCTTCAGGTCGGAGAGGTATTTCGCGAGCGCCAGCTTGGCCTTGTCCTCGCTCTCGCAACGCAGCACGAGGATCGAAGCCTCCCCGTCGCCAAGCGGGAAGGTTTTCAAAGACCCTGCGATCTTCCCATAACCGCGGAGTTCGACCATCGGGAACGCGGTGGTTTGGCCTCCCTCCGCCTCCAGCACTTTCAGCTTTGGCCGTGAACAGGCTCCCGTGAAGACGGAAACGATGAGTGCCAAAACAAAAACTCCCGCAAAACGGCCAGCCTTGATGGGGTTTTTTCTGTTGATCATAGGTTTAATAAATTACTTCACTTCGCAGCCGATGGAGACCGCATTGACTTGCATCTGGAACTCGTCCGGCAAATTCCAAGCCACCCCGCGGTAGTTCACCGGGATGGTCGCCCCCGGCCACAACTCCACGAGATTGCGCTGGCCAGGCTTGAGGAAAGGCGTGAGGTTGATTTCGAGGCGCGCGCCAAATGGACGAACGGAGGCAGTGAGGAGTTTTGGAAATCCGTTGACCATGATGGCGCCGCACCAGTTCGCGGGGGTCTCCAAATGGAGGAAGATCTGCCGACCCGCCCAATCCGCCGGAATATCCACTTCGCGCTTCAGATACCGGCCAAATATCTTGCCGGGAATCGAGACATCCTTCGCGGTAACAAAATCCTTCATGACGCAGCTCCAGGTTCCGTTCAAATCCATGGAGGGTGAGAGAACGCGCTCGGGAGCGACCCAGACCGCTCCGCAGACCCCTGCGAGTTCCTTGCCGCCCTCGACTTTGACAGATAGCGTATTGGGGCCATCGAGATGGAGCAGCTTGGTGATATCGAAATTCAGGTTCGGATGGATCCCCTGCGCGCGCTGAAATGAGCCGACCTTAAATTCATAGACCTTCACGCCGTTGATGCTGAATTCGCCTTTTTCGCACGCGGCATAATCGAGAAGGTTGAGCGTGATGACATGGCCCTTCCATGCGGCGGGGATTGTGAAATCCTTGCGATAAAGACCGATGCCGTCGTAAGCCTTGAGTTCAGGATCAAGAAGCTTCCACGAACCCGATGGGATGGTTTTCCATGCCTTGTCATCGAAGCCCGGTTGCGTCCATGCGCCGGCCTTGCTGATCGCGCCCTCGGGATCGGTCTGGAAGCTCCACTTGTCGAACGGGATCGCCTCCGGTGCATCCGCCGAGTCGTTGGGCGGCGTTGAGACATTCGCGAGCTCATCCGGTGATTTTTTCCAATATTTCAGTTTCTCAGCCCACCATGCTGGAATCGCATCGGCGACCGTGCCGGCCCGATTCACGGCAAAGATTCTGGTGTCATACTTGGCAAACTTGACGGATGGAATATCAACCCACCCGCCCGGCCTGGTTTTAAAATCAACGGGAGCGCCGGTGACCATGTCGATGACGGAATCCGGAACAGAATCAACTTTCAGAGAAAGATCGGAAGTCACCTCGGCGTTCTCGGCGTTGTTCCCCCTCTCGTTCGCGTTGATCGCAATCAACCAGTCCTGCAGGCCATTTTTTGTGGTTGTCTTCCTGACCCACACTCTGTTGGAAGAGGCGTCCGCCTCCTTGCTCACGCCGAGATCCGTCAGAAGCCGGTCAAAAAAGACGTTGGTGCCGTAAGGAACCCATCGGCCATTGATATCCTGGCCGTCGCGCCAAAACGATGCCCCAAGGACAATCACCCGGCCTTTGCCAATCGTCCGCATGCCGACGGCGATCGAGCCATCTTCCCAGAGCGCCAAGGCCTTTGACTCGGGATCCTCGGAGGATAAAACGATCCCGGTGCCATCGGCGACATCGTTCTTTTTCCAGTCGAGCGCGATCCCCTGAGCTTTAAACTGCCGGCCTTCCCAGCCTTTGAAGACAGGGAGCTCATTGGTGAAACGGATGTTCCCCCGCTTTCCGGAGGAGGCGACCTTGAAGCCGGTCAGCTTGGATATCGGCCAGGTGTTGGGCTCAAGAGGATCGCTGCGACCGGTATTGTGAAGGGCAACGAAAGTTCCACCGTTCTCGACATAGCGTCGAAGGGCTTCGATCGTTTCTCCGTCCATGATGTCGGAGCCGGCGTCGAAAATGACCGGATAAGGATCGGCGGTCCCATCTTTGATCTGGCTTTCGCTCACACAGCCATAGTCATAGTGAGCCGCTTGGATCTCGCCGCGTCCAACGTCCCAATTCCATGGCTCGTCCGAGGAGTTGGAAAGCGAAAGGGAAGAGCGAAGAAGAAGAAGTTGCGGCTTTTGCCTGAGTGATTTCCCAAAAAGCTGAATCAGACGCCGCTTGTTCGTGAACATGCCACATTCGCGATCCAGCTTGATATAGGACTCCACATCAATGAACGCATCGTAGCTGGAATCGCCGTCATAAAGCATGAGGCTAAGGACCTTGTTGAATTTATCCGGTGTATCCGTGGTGCCGGAGGGTTCGCTGGTGGAGTAGAAGCCGACAATGTTGCCCAGTGCCGGATCCCATGGATTGTAAAAGCCATCCCTGGCCGTGTATTGAATTCCAATCCCATACTTGGAGGCGAGCGGGGCAAATTTGCCGCAGTTTTCCCAGATGAGACCGGATAGGATGATTGGCCGGTTGGGATCAATGCGGCGCGCCTCTTTAAGCATCTCATCCTGCCTGGCGAAAATAGAATCCAGCTGGAACTCATAAGCGTCGCTAAAACGTGCGTTGTTGGTTTTGTCCTTAAAGGGCATGATCTGGCGCGGGATGACGCTGAGGAAAACCGGACCACCAATTCGACCGTCCGTGCGCCCGCCAGGAGTTTGAATAATCAGCTCGTTCTCGCCGCTTGCGTTCAAGGCCTCGGCGGGGATATCCGTGACAATCGGGACAAACCCCGCTGAATGCGCAGGTTCCGACTCAAAAGCATGTCCATTCAGCCAGAAATAGAGCTTGTTGTTATCATAGAGGTTCACGGTGCAGCCCAGTTTCACCGGGCGCCCGGCATGGGATTTGAGCCATTCGTCGGCCTTGAATGAGATCTTGAAATATCCAAACCCGGGGGGAAGGAATGCTCTCTGCTGAGACGGGGGACCCTGCACCGGAACCCACGGGGCGCCATTTTCCGCTGGCGGTTTGCCCACATCTGCCTCAGTGGCCTTCCGATATTGCCAGGAACTCGGCAGGAGGAACCGGTCGGGATCGTAGCCTCCGCCGACGAGCGATGCGGTATCCGGAACTTGCACCTCATCCCACGAGCGGAAATGCTTCGGGTCGCCGAACCAGCGCTGGCCCAAGGTGGCGAGATCATAGCCCTTGGTTTCCTTGAGCCATTTGCGGATGCTTGTCTGTGCGGTTGGCGAAGAGTCCCCCGCGCATCCCCCCATGTTTACGCTGAGGTTGTCCCCGATAGGCTGTCCACGATACAGATGCCACCCCCCCAGGCTCGGGCTTTTTAAATACCGTTGCATCATGAGGCGAAGGGCTGAAAGGGGGCCGGCACCGCTGCCGCCGTCGCTCTCATAGGTCGCCCCAATCGATCCATGTGACCATCCCTGGTAGAGAAAGGAGGGGGGGAATTTGGCGGAGTTGCCCGGTTCCTTGTTATACATCCAGAGGGGCAGCTCTCCGCCAACGTCGGGACAGACCACGAAAAGCCCTCCTTGCCGTTCCGCCTCCGATATTTCGTAATCCATCCTCGAGAAATCGACCACGCCTGGCGCCGGATTGTTGAGGACCACGGTCAGGCTCTGGCAAGTGAGGCCGCCCAGCCCCAGCCGTTTGACAAATTCCCAGTGGCTGGCGATCCCTTCGCCACAAAGCGACCTCGCCGCACTCACATAACATTTGAAAGCTTTGAGGTCATAGAAATCCAAATACAACGGATACGGTTTCGCCGGTTTGAAACGAGCGGCGTCTTTGAGCATCGGCGTGCCTCCAAGCAGGACTTTCATGGAATCTGCGTCCGGGGCACCAAAGGCGAAGACATCGTTCCCGGAAGCACCAAGAACCATCACCCCATAGGGATCGTATTTTATGGCTGGAATGGATTTCCCCTTGATCTTCAAATCAACCGCTTTGAGCTTCTCCTGCCCATCCCAGGTTAGGTCCGCCGTGAGCTTGCCAAGCAGGATGTCGGCGCTCTCTGGATCCTGGCAGTGGAACACCACCCGGTTCTTGCCAAACTCGGCGGAGACCTTGCCATAGCCACGAAGTTCGATGGCTGCCGGTGTCTCCGGTGCCTTCCCATTGCTGATCGTGGTGGATAAAAGGCTGATGGCTGCCGCGAGCAGAGCTGCGCACTTGATGGTATCTTTTGTCATTGTGTTGAAATCTTACTGGGTGAGGTTGTCATCGTAGGAACGCATGCCGGGGTCGGCATGCGTTCACGAGCGGGAGTTCTTTCCAGGATATCAGCCGTTCTGGAACTTGCGGTTGATCCTGCGAAGCCACTCGGGGTTTTCGTTCCATATCAAAGTGTCCGCCCCGATGTAGGTGTGTGGCATGAAGCCCCAATACCCGTGCTCGATGGCCAGATCGGCATAGAGCTCAAAGAAGTCGAGGGCTGGCTGCGTCGCCTCAAAGCGCGAAAGCCTTGGCGGATAGAAGAACCCCCCTTCTCCGATCACAAGCGGCAGGTTGCGGAGTTTCGCCTCGGCCGCCTTTTGGGCATACCGGGTTTTGACTTCCTCCTGGAGCTGTTCCTTGTGCTGGCCGTAGAGTTCTGCGGCCCAGGCATCCCATTTTTCATTATCCAGGTTGTCGTAAAGCCACATCACGGGCCGCCAGAATTCCCGGATGTTTTCGGCCGGCTTCATGTATTGGTCCCAAGGGGTGAAATCCTCTTTCAAAACTCTTTTCAGCGCATCAAGGCTCAGCGGGTCTTCGGGTTTGAAATCCTCGCTCCAGATCGTCTGCTTCCACAGGTGATTGAAATACAAGGAAGAGCCGCCATAGATATGAAGATCCAAGACCTGGCAATTATTCGGGATGCTGATCGGTTCGCCATCATGGGCCACAAGGATGTCAGGGTGCTTTGCGCGCAGATACTCGATGGCCGCTTCATGGAGAGCCTGCCCGTCACCGGGATAATCACGGCTGCCGGCAACCTGGCTGTAATACGGTTCGTTCATGATTTCGACGAATGCCACCTGCTTCTCCAAGCCTTCCGTTTTGAGTGCGTCCAGAAGGCGGGCATGCTGCTTGGCGAGGAGCATGTAGCGCTCCTCGAGCGGCACGGAATTGACTTCCTCCCGGATTGCCAAATCAGCCACGAAAGACGTGCTGTCCTGATACTCCCAGTCTGTCAGGATGACGAAGACCCCGTGTTTTTTTGCCAGCCTGAATAGCTGGAGAAGCCTCTTCAGGACATCATGGCGCCCGCCTCCACGGGCGTTAAACAAACTCAGGTTCGAGCCATGGCCCGCCACCCACGGGCAGAATTCGATGGCCCCGCGTGGAACTCCGTTCAGGTCGAAGGCCCAGTTGAGGCCGGCTTCGATACGAACCGCGTTGAAGCCTCGCTCTTTAAGATCTAAAACGCATTTCTCCAGATCGTGGTAGGGTTCTCCGGGAGTGGCGGCAACGATCCAACTCCAGATCCACATTCCAATGGAGAGCTTTTCAGGAAGATGGCTTGGCGTCTGCGGGCGGCTTGCGGCAGGCGTGGAGAGGATGGGTGTGAGTTCGGATTTCATAACTGTTGTTTGCTGTTGGTTTTGATGTGAGAGATTGTGGGTTGTGGAACTGACTGGATGGTCGGTGCAACCCACTAGTTTGCGAGCCAATGCAAGCCGTTCACATAGTTGGCGGCCTTGTTGTTGCCATCCGGCCAAGTTGCGCCTCTGTAGGCTCCATATCCCGGCAACAGCCCGTCTGCCGGCTTCTTCAGTGACTCGACATGACCATCGGCAAAGAGGATATTCATCGAGTTTCCGTGCGGCCAACGGACCGGCCCCAGACCGCCTCCACCGACCTGGCTGCGGCAATACGTTCCCTCGAAAACGGCATACAATTGAGAGGGGTGAGTGAAATTTGCCACCCTGTTGTCCGCATACCGGTTCTCGAACGTGTAGCTAGCGCCTTGGTCTGGATATAACATGCCATTGATCGTATAGCTGCCTCCGAGTTCTCCCCCCCAGTTGGATACGTAATCCAAGATTTGCAGTTTGTTTTCCGGGCATCGCCAGATGCTTCGCGCAGGCACAAGGTATCCCAAATAGACATCTGGTTTGGGGGCCTGACCAATGATCTCCGACCAATTCCAACTTCCTGAAGTAGCAGGGGGCACGGTTCTCCCGGCATTATCGGCAGAGTAGATCGCCAGCAGCTGTCCTATCGCCCTGAGATTGCCGGTGCAACGCGCCTGTCTTGAGGCTGTGAGCGCATTGTTAGCAAACGGATAAATCAGGGCGGCCAGAATGGCAATAATTGTGATGACCGCGAGCAATTCCAGCAGTGTGAACGCTACGTTGCCCTTGGAAAAAGGCCTTGGGAGACGAGAACTAAGATGGAAAGGAGTCTTAAATGAAAGTATCGGTTTCATAACTGCTGCCTGCTGATGTGAGAGCTGGTTGCGTGTGGACCTGACATTTTGGATGTTTGGTCGAACCTCTAATTTGCGAGCCAATGCACACCATTCACATAGTTGTCCGCCTTATTGTTGCCATCCGGCCAGGTGGTGCCTCTGTAGTTTCCATATCCCGGCAAAAGTCCGTCGGCCGGCTTCTTCAATGACTCCACGTGACCATCGGCAAAGAGGATATTCATCGAGTTTCCATGTGGCCAACGGGGCAGGCCATAACCGCCTCCGCCGACCTGGCTGCGGCAATACGTCCCCTCGAAAACAGCATACAGTTGAGAGGGATGAGTGAAATTTGCCAACCTGTTGTCAACGTATCGGTTCGCGAATACGTAGCCGACCTCCCATGGCGGTTTAAAACCATTGATCGTATAGCTGCACCCGATTTCGCCCTGCCAGTTGGATTCGTAATCCAAGATTTGCAGTTTGTTTTCCGGGCAACGCCAGATGCTTCGCGAAGGCACAAGGTATCCCAAATATACATCCCCTTTGGTGGGGGAATTACCGATGATCTCCGACCAATTATTGTCTGGAGTCCCTACGGTCACGGTTTGCCCGTCATTTTCGGCAGCGTAGGTCGCCAGCAGTTGTCCTATCGCCCTGAGATTTCCGGTGCAGCGCGCCTGCCTTGCGGCCGTGAGCGCCTTGTTTGCAAACGGATAAATCAGGGCTGCCAGGATGGCAATAATTGCGATGACCGCGAGCAGTTCGAGCAAGGTGAACGCCCGGGAATTCGCTGCCCGGCCGCTGCGGGACCAACTGGCTGCGGACTTCATGGGAATATTTCCGGATTATTTCGCGATGTTCGCGACAACGCTGATGTTATCGAGATGCGCCCCGGTAGCGGATGGTGCCATGAGCCTGAGGGTATTAAAGACATTGTAGGGCGAATCCATATCGGAGGCGCTTCCCACGACGGTGCCATCGACGGTCCACGTCATTTCGATTCCGGATTCCCCTTTGACGAGTGAAAATATCAATGTGTGCGCTTCGTTACTGTCCCCAAGAACTGAAGGACTCGAGTTGCTCGTCCTCAATGTCGTTTTCGGAGCTGGAAAGGGATCGGCCCCATTTTTGATTTTCACGAAGATATTTTCGGTGGGAGTCGACTTGCAAAACTGATACGCAGAGTAGCCCTTGGCATTCAAAAGCGGGTTGCTCTCCTCATCGGTGAAGGAATTATTTTCAATGCTGCCAGAGGTGTTCAGCAGCGCCACATCCAGATGCCCCCCCGCTCCATCGGCGTCGGTGCTTTTGACGTGGTAATCCAACTTCACGGTCAAGGAATCGCCGGTCTTGCTTAAAGTCATTGCGGGGAACTGCCTCACCGCATACTGCCAACCTGCCGAGCTTCCTTGGTTTTCCAGCACGGTTCCGCTTAACGGGGAAACGGAATCCTCGCCGGTCGTCCATGGAGCTCCTCCCTCTCCGCCGACAAAATACCAGCCGTCAGCGTTCAACTCTGTGGAGTGGGGCATTTTTGAGGTATCAACGTCGGAGAAATTGTCCGAAAAGAGCGTCGTGGAGACAGCTCCTTTTGTTACGGACAGACAGGCCATCGTGATGGCGGCGATAAGGATTTGTGTGCTTGGTTTCATAGGTTTTATGGTGGGTTGTGGTTTCAGGAAAATACTGCCGATCGGACGACGGTCCGGCGAAGCGGGTCCGGATTGCGCGTCACAAAGACGGGAACCTGAACCGGGCCCGCCACGTTTCCCGCAAGTTGGGTCTGCACTAACTCGATGAGGGAATCGACGATGGCGCCGACCTCCGTGCAGAGAAAAGTTGCCTCGAACGGACAGACATACGGGATCAAATCGTTGACGTGAAAAGCCACTTTTAAATCCTGCGGAACACGAACCCGCCGCTCCAACACCGCCGTGATCACCCCCGCCACGACTTCGTCCGGATACACCAGCAGGCCTTCCGGCCGTTCCGGCAAATCCCACAGGGCATGGAATTGTTCATGGCCGAAATGGGCAAAATGCGGCGTGAACTCAGCGGGGGAGAGGATCCATTCGTTGTGGATTTTCATCCCCAACTCGCCCGCGATGTCCGCACTGGCACGGTAAAAATCCAGCTCGGAGGAACGGGGATCCTCCGCGTGAGGAAGCATGCTGCTAATGATCCCCACCGAGCGGCATCCCTGGCGGCGCAATTCCTCAAGCCCCAGTCGCAGCATCTGACGAAAACTGCCGCCCACACCATTTTTCAACGTCATATCGGTCGTCACGACAGCCGAAGGAACCGGCGTTTTTTTCAGCCAATCCAAATCGGGGCCGCTGACGAGCGGGGCGATCAAGCCCTGGATCTCGCGCTTTTCCATCGCCTTGGAAAGCGAGTCCGGCGGTCCGGAAAACTCGTTTTCATCGCGCTCGTCTGACCAGACCCGAACCTTGACGCCCGCCTCGGCCAACTTCCGGCGCAGTTCCTGGCTCAGCACCTGATAGAATGCCGAATCCGCCCGGGATAGCGGCCGCCGGAAATACAGCCCCGCACAGGAAAGCTTGGATTTATCCCCGATCACATAGGTGCCGCGTCCAACCTGGGAATCCAGCAGCCCCTCCCGACAGAGTTTCGCCACTGCTGTCTGCACCGTGCAGAGGCTTGTCCCGGTAATCGCCGCCAGCTCGCGGGTCGAGGGTAGCTTGTCATGCGCCGGATAATCACCCGAGACAATCCTGGATCGAATAAAATCTTCGACTTGCAAAAACAGCGGCTTGCTTTTCAGGGGGAGCATTTCAGGCGTTACAATGCAGAACACTGAAACAGAACAGTTCTTTTGGCGCAAGAACTATTTTGAATATTTACAAACCAACTGAATTTTATTTCTTAGGGCCAACCAAAAATGTCGATCTGAAAGTGCCGCAGTGAGTGACAATTCGCAGCATCTGGAACTGCGAAAATATACCCGGCCCGGATTTTGCCCGCGAATCCAGTCAATGAACGCCAATGATATGAGGCCAATAATACATGCTTTAATAATTTCGCTTGCCCGTAAAAGCAAGTATAGCTATTTAAGCAACATGAGCCGTGCATCAATTCAGCAGATGTTGAAAGAGACACCGCGCCGACTGGCGGAGTTGCTGGCTATTCCGGTCAGCGAATTGGAGGCGAGGGAAGACGTTGCCAACTCTAAAGGCGAAGTGGATCTGGTCATTTCGCACGGCAAGCAACGTTTTGCTGTCGAGTGCAGGGCAAGCGGGCAAATGGCCTCGGTCATTCTGGCCGCTCGCAGGGCGCGAAAATATGCGGAAGCCAGAAAGCAAATTCCCCTCGTTGTTGTGCCATTCATGGGCGATGTCGGCCAGCGGCTGTGTGAGGGGGAAGGGGTTTCCTGGTTCGATCTCTCTGGGAACGCGCATCTCGTGACGCCGGGGCTGCGCATTCAGATCGAGGGAAAACCGAACCAGTTCAAGCAGGCGGGCCGCCCCAGAAGTCTATTTGCTCCCAAAAGCGCGAGAATTGTCCGCTGGCTGTTGATGAAAAACGACCAGGCTTTTACCCAGCGAGAGCTGGCGCGATTGTGCGGGCTTGACGAGGGCTTCACCAGTCGCGTTGTGCGCGGCCTGGAGGATCAGCAGCTCATCGCACGTTCCGCCGGCGGCGAGGTGCGCGTGAAAGACTGCGGCACCCTTCTTGACGCATGGCGGGAAGTATACGATTTCTCGAAAAACACCATCGTGAGAGGGCATGTGGCCGCGCGTTCCAGTGATGACGTGCTCCGGCAGTTGGCCGAAAATCTGAAACAGGACAAAATGGAATATGCCGCGACAGGCTTGGCCGGTGCCTGGCTGCAGTCGGGGTTCGCCGGGTTTCGGCTGGTCACGCTGTATGTGGCGGAATTGCCCTCCGATGCCGAGCGCGAACGGATTGGCTTCCATGAAATCGAGCGCGGCGAAAACGTCTGGCTCGTGCAGCCGGCCGACTCTGGAGTCTTCCAAGGCGTCGAATTTCGTGAAAGCATTGCATGCGTGCATCCGGTGCAGGTCTATTTGGATTTGAAAAATCAGCCCGAGCGTTCCGTTGAGGCCGCCCAGGAAGTGCGAAAGACACTTTTGAAATCACCTTCACATGCTTGAAAAACCCACGACTGCCGCCGGCTATCCCCGGGATCAAGTTGCGCGGGTAAAAGCGACTTGTCTGTATCTCGCCACCAAGCTCGGCGACATCATGGATGAACTGGTTGTCGTGGGTGGGCTCGTGCCCTCGTTGCTCATTGACCAGGAGCATTTGCCGGAAAAGGTCGCCCCGCATGTGGGCACACTCGATCTTGATCTCGGGCTGGCTTTCGCTCTCGTGGGAGAGCAACGCTACCAGGAGGTGACGGATCGCTTGACCCAGGCCGGATTCCAGTCCGACGTGAATGATGAAGGCATCCAAACCCGGCAGCGCTGGCGGATCAGCGATCCGCCGGTGACCGTGGATTTTCTCATCGAGCCGGAAAACAAGAACGCAAAGCCCGGCAGCCTATTTTCACTCACCAAAGACTGGGCTGCCATCGTGGCCCCCGGCCTGCATCTGGCGTTTCGCGACAATCGATTGATCAAGCTCACGGGGTTCACAATTGCCGGAGAGAAGGCAAGCCGGGATATCCGTGTCTGCGGAGCCGGTGCCTATATCGTTCTCAAGGCCCTTGCATTCCGCATCCGGGGAGAAAACAAGGATGCTTACGATCTCTTCTACCTGCTCCGCAACTACGGGAACGGGGTGCCTGATGTTGCAGCGTTGCTCAACCCCCTGCTCTCGGACGAAGTCACCCAAAAAGCTCTGGAGCACCTGAGCGAGGATTTCCTTGATCCCGATGGCATCGGACCACGGCGGGTGGCCGAGTTTCTTTACGGGCGCCCAGATCCTGAAACCCAGGCGGATGCCATGGGGTTCGTCCGCCAACTGCTCGGTATGTGCGCAGGATGAACACTATTCCCTTGAGCCGGTAAAGCGCGCAAAGTATCTGGACTTCAAGTTCCGATGTGGCGCGGGATCGGAGCCAGAAAAACAAAGGGCTTCCCTCGCAGGTGACGAGGGCCTGCGGATCGTCGATTTCGTGGCTTCGGTTGGAGCCAAGAGAAACGTCAGAAAAATATCCGAAAAAATATTTGACACCGAAAGTTTATTTGGAATACATTGCCAGCAAATGACCCCGTCGATTGACACAATGGGCAGCTTTCGGATCAGCCGGCATCGGCCGGTGTATCGTCAGATCGCGGATCGTTTTCGCGAGATGATCATGTCGGGCGAGTTTCCGGCGGGTCACAAGCTGCCATCGAGCCAGCAGATTGCGGCCACGGTGGGTTCCGACGCGGCGACCGTCCACACGGCGTTGCGGCAGTTGGTGAAAGAAGGTTTGATTACGCGCCAGCCCCGTCGCGGGACATTTGTGCGCGGGCGCGCAGAGGTTTTGACGCAGGTCGGGCTGTTTATGGGGGGATCGTTCCGGGATTCCACCCGCTACGAGCGCTCGTTGTTCGGCGCGCTCGAGGATTTGCTGCGGCAGAGCCATCTGAGCTACAAGGTGTTCGTTGATCCGCGTGCGCTCGAGGACCAGGTAGACGAGTTGCCATCGTTGGCAAAGAGCATCGAGCTGCGGCAGATCCAGGGGATTGTCGGCGTGAAGATGGACCGGCGTAGCCTGCGATGGTTGCAAAAGTTGCCCGTTCCGGGAGCCTACCACGCCTCGGGGACCGAGGACGGGTGTGTCAATTATGACTGGGAGCCCATGGTGCAAATGTCGTTGGAGCGCCTGCGCGCCCAAGGGTGCCGCTCCGTGGCGCTGATCGCGCCGTTTCTCACCGAGATGCCCGATATCTTTGGGGGTGGAAAAGATCGCATCGAGTTCCTCCTGAAATTCACCGATGTCGCCCGGGACCTGGGGATCGAGATCCACGACGAGTTGATGCGTCTGCCCGCCGGGCCAATCATCGGGGATCGCGCGGCGCACCGTTTCGGCTACGAACAATTCCACGCCCTCTGGAAGCTGCCCACCCGACCGGACGGCCTGCTCGTATATCCGGACAGCGTTGTGGACGGCACGATCCTTGCCATGGCCGAGCTGGGCGTCTCGCGGGACCTGCGGGTCGTCTTCCACCGCAACAAGATGGTGGATCTGGTCTGCCCGTTTCCCGCAAACTGGGTGCAGTCGGACGAAGCCGATGTCGCCGCCGCCCTCGTCGAGCAGCTCCGCAAAAAATTGCGCGGCGAGCCCGCACCCGAGTTCAAAGCATCATTTCAAATGCTCCCTCCCACAGATTTCAAATCCACTACCACCAATCCACCGCAATAACATCCCTCAACTCTATGAACACGCAATCCTCACACTTCACTTCCCGCCGGTCCGTCCTTGCGGGAATGCCACCGCATCACGATATGGCCGGCCGAGCACGCCTCTCCCGTGGCCGCAGTTTCGGCATGGCAGCAATCATCGCAGCCTCCTTGATGGCCGGCGCTGCGCACGCGGCAGTCGTCACTTGGACAGGCGCAACCGGGGGCGACTGGAATACGGGAACCAACTGGAGCACTACCCCGAACGCTCCTGTCACTGCCGACACCGCGCTTTTTAATACCTCGGTTGCGTCGGTGTTGAATGCCGCGGGGGTTGGCATCACGAGCATTTCGTTCGACACCTCGGCGGACACATCTGCCCTGGGGACAACAGGAACACCTGCCTATACCTTGGCGAATAGCGGCACGGTCCAGATCCTCTCCTCGCTCTCAGGCACAGGAAAGACGATCTCGATCAATGCGCCCATCGTGCTCACCCCTGCCAGCACGACGACGGCGGGAGCTTATACGTTTGCCAACGACAGCGCGTCCGCCACGAATACTTTGAATTTCGGCGGGCCGATCTCGGCGTCAACCACCAACAACACAGAAACCCTCACCCTGAGTGGCGCGAATACAGGCAATAACAAGATCTCCGGCAACATCACCAACGGCAGCGCAACCACGTTTGCGGTGGCGAAGAGTGGAGCGGGAACATGGGTTTTGTCAGGAACGAATACTTACAACGGCGGCACGACGATCAGCAACGGCACGCTGACAACCACTGCCGCTGCTGGGCTCGGAACCGGCACAGCCACCGTGAACACGGGCGGCACCCTCTTTGTGGATAACAGTGGCGGGGGCGCTGCTGCTTTAACTGTTGCCAACGCCATCAGCGGAAGCGGCTTGGTAAAGGCGAAGGCGAGCGGCGCGAATGGTTCAGTGAGCCTCAACGGCAGTTTCAGCGGGTTCACTGGCACGATTGATATTTTAGCGGCAGGCGGCCTAGGTATGGTAATCTTGAACAGCAACACAAGCGTCCCGTCGGCCAGTGCGACCATTATCGTGGAAAACGGCGGGACGGTCCGAGTGGTTTCGGGGCAGACCTACAATAGCAATCTGCAGATTTCGGGCCTTGGAGATGGGGGGGGGTTAGGAGCACTTCGCATAGATGGTAATTCCATCTGGGGTGGGACTGTCACATTGTTAAACAATGCGGGAATTGGCACCAATAGTGGGACCGCAAACGCGATCAATGGCGTTATCGGAGACGGCGGATTAAATTATACCCTCTCGAAAATGGGGCTTGCCACTCTTTCTCTCAACAACACGAACACCTACGGCGGCAAGACGATAATACGGGGTGGCACTCTCAACTTCAATTCCGGCAACGTCAGCGCAACCGCCGCTCAGGCACTCGGAGCCAATGCGGCCGTGGATCTCATTTGGACTGCCGATTCAAACAACACCAGCACTGGAGCCACCCTAAACTACACTGGCGCCGCCACAACCTTGGCCAAGAATATCAATGCGCTCAGCACCACTACTTACTCAAACACGATCCAAAACAGCGGCACCGGCCTGCTGACCCTCACCGGCACGCTCACCAATAACGGCACGATCCTCACCCTCAACGGCGGGGCCAACGGCATCACCGTCAGCGGCACCGGCACGATCGCAGGCACGAGTGCCGGCTCCAACCTGGTCGTGAACGGCGGCACGGCGACGCTCGCCACCGCCAACACCTACACCGGCACGACAACGGTCCAGGCGGGCAGCCTGGTGGCGGGAGTGGCCGCCCCGAGCGGCAGCGCTGGTGCCTTCGGCAACGCCACCAGCGCCATCGTGCTTGGCAACACCAGCACCCTCATCGGCGATGCGCCATCGGTTCTCATCAACGGCGCCTACACCGTGGGCCGCGACATCACGGTCGGTTCGCTGAGCAACTCTGCGGCCTACAATGCCACCATCGGCGGCAGCAACACCACCGGCACCGCCACCTACACCGGCAGCATCACCCTCAACACGACGGCGACCGCTTACACCGCCACCCTGCAGGCCGCGACCGGCGGCACGGTGGACTTCAGCACCGGCACCTGGACGACCCACGACAAGGCCATCGCCATCGGTTCCTCCGGCAAAACCGGCACGGTCCAACTGGACAACGCGATCACCACAAGCGGCGGAATCAGCGTCAACTACGGCACGCTCGCCCTCAACTCCGCCTTCACCGGCAACATGGCCGTTGCCTCCGGAGCCACCCTCTCCGGCACGGCCGGCTCGGTGAGCGGCACGACCGGTGTGACCGGCGGCACGATCAGCGGCACCAGTCTGACGCTCACGGGGGTGACGACATTCAACGGCGCCGGCAATACCCTCAGCGGCACGGTCACCTCGACCAGCGGCGTGGCCCTCGCCTCCGGCGCGGCATTGGCAAACAATGGCGCGCTCACCGGCAACATGACCGTCGGTAGCGGTACCCTCTCCGGCACCGGCTCGGTGAGCGGCACGACCGGCGTGACCGGCGGCACGGTCAACGGCACGGGGCTGGTCCTGACGGGCGCGACGACTTTCAGCAGTGGCAGCAATACCCTGAGCGGTTCGGAGACTGCCTCTGGCGGGGTGACGGTTTCCACGGGTGCGTCTCTCGCCAATTCGGCGACGGTGACAGGCGGGGCGACGATCAACGGCACGCTGACCGGCACGGGTTCGTTCAGCGCCGCTTCCACCTTGGGTGGAGGCACGATCAACCTGACCAGCGGCGGCAGCTTCGGCAGCACGCTGGGCGTGACGGGAACCTCCGCATGGAACGGCGCGGGCAGCGTCACCGGCGCGGTCAATGAGACCGGCGGCACGTTCACCATCGGCTCGGGCGCGAACCTGAACGCAACTGGCGGGCTGAATGTGAGCGGCAGCGCGACCCTGGCCGGTTCCGGCACGGTCACCGGCAACGTCAGCTATTCGAGCACCGGCACCAGCACCTACAACGGCGTCATCGCCGGCGCAGGCAAGACGCTGGCTGTGAGCAACGGATCCCTGACATTGGGCGGCACGAACACCTACGGGGGAGGCACCACGCTCACGGCGGGCACCCTCGTCCTCGCCAGCAACAGCGCGGCCGGAAACTCGGCAGCAGCCGTCACCCTCTCCGGCTCGTCCGCCGCCACCTTGCAGATCAATTCGGGGGTCACCATAGCCAACAACATCACCGTCTCGGACGCCAACGCCACCATCACCCGGCAGGTCGCCGCCTCGGGCAACTACTCTGTGGGAACCGGAGGGACCCTCGCTTCCAGCTTGGGCGGAACCAACACTGCGGCCAGCATCTTGGCTGGCACGAATTCCTCCGGCTCGCTCGACACCATCACTCTGTCGTTCCAGAACACGTCGGGTGCCAACAACGACACCATCCGCACGTCCGATGTCTTCATCCTCAGCGGGGTGCACAACCTCGGCGGAAACCAAACCGACCTGTTCGTGCTTGAATTAAACGCCAGCACCGTGGCACCCGGCAACTTCATCGGCTGGATCAACAGCAGCAATTCCTGGGTCAACGCGGTCAGCGGCAACACCGGCAACAACGCGACGGTCCCCCAACAGGGCTACGCCGGAGCGTTCAGCAGCTTCCAGACAGCCTATGGCTCGACACTTTCCAACTACGTCGGTGCTTATGGCGTCGATGTCAGCAATGGCAATGTCTGGGCCGTGCTGAACCACAACAGCGACTTTGGAGTGGTCCCCGAGCCCGCCACCTGGGGGCTCCTGGCCTTCAGCCTGACAACCGTCATGGTCCTCCGCCGCCGTCGGAGGGAATGATTTTGGGGGTGGGGCGCGATGGGATGGGGGTTTCATCGCGCCCCCAACCGGCTTCTGAAACGTTTCAATCAACATGCCATCACTCTTCCCGTGCCGCTAGACCGGTCGAATCACAGTGACTCAGCCCGTCTTGCTAACCCGGACATCTCACACTTCAGAGAAAGCGCGGAGCGGAGTGTTCCGGGGAGCGCACGCGCCTCCTCAGCGAAAAGCGTGAAATATGCAGGCTAACTATTTAGCCACGAGAGCCGTCGGCTTCCCTCACCAGATCACAGCGGTGTCCGGAACAGGCACGGGGGTTCCTCCCTTCGGGCCGCTCCCCTCGGCACCGCAGCTTTCTTGGCAGCGCACGGAGACGAACTTGTTCGTCCACCTGTGCATCAACACGTTTACCGGGCGCGAGTGGGGGGACGGGAGCGAGTCGCCCGAGATTTTTCATCCGCCCAAGCTCGACTGCCGCCAGTGGGCGCGCGTGGCCCGCGAGGCCGGCATGCAAATCGGCATCCTCACCGCAAAACACCACGATGGATTCTGCCTGTGGCCGAGTGCGACCACCGACCACTCGGTCATGTTTTCTCCATGGCGCGGTGGGGGCGGCGACCTGGTCCGCGAGTTTGTGGATGCCTTTCGCGCGGAAGGGCTGAAGGTCGGGCTGTATCTCTCGCCCTGGGACCGCCACGAGGAATGCTACGGGGATTCTCCGCGCTACAATGATTTTTATTGCGCCCAACTGACCGAGTTGCTGACGAACTACGGTCCATTGCACGAGGTGTGGTTCGACGGGGCATGCGCCGAGGGCCCGAACGGACGGAAGCAGGAATACGACTGGGAGCGATTTTTCAAATTGGTGAAATCCCTCCAGCCAGAAGCAGTGACATTTGGAGATGGCGGCACCGATGTGCGCTGGGTGGGCAACGAGCGGGGGTTCGCGGGCGAGACGTGCTGGGCGACCGTCGATCCCAGAACGGTCCGCTTCCCCGGAGACTCGGGGATTTGCGAGGCCAACGACGCCTCGGCGAAGGAGCAACTCAAACGGCACTTTGGCAGCGGCGTCGCGCCGGATCCGACCGGTTGCGAACCCCGCGTCTGGCGGCCCGCTGAGTGCGACGTATCCATCCGCCCTGGCTGGTTCTACCATCCCGAACAGGATGAAAAAGTCCGCTCCGCAGAAAATCTGGTGGACCTGTATTTCAAGAGCGTTGGCCGCAACAGCCTCCTCCTGCTGAACATCCCGCCGACACAAGACGGACTCTTCCACAAAAATGACGTGGAGGCGATCCTCGGAATGCGCCGCGAACTGGACCGGATATTTTCCCGGAATCTCGCCAGCGGAGCAACCGCCCGCGCAAACAACGAACATCCAGACCACCGCGCGGCAAACCTCATCGACGGTCAGGCTGATACCTTCTGGGCCGCCCAAGAGCCTGCGACCCAGGCAATCGTCGAGTTGGAGCTGCCGCAAAATGAGCGAATCAGCGTCATCTCCTTGCAGGAACCGATTCAACTCGGCCAGCGCATTGCGGCATACCACATCGAGATCGAGGAGGCCGGAACCTGGAGAACCATCGCCCAAGGCACGACGATCGGACACAAAAAACTAGACCGCTTCTCCCCCGTGGAAACCCGGCGAATCCGCCTGCACATCGACAAAGCGCTGGCAACAGTCGCGCTGGGGGCAGTCGGGGTTTACAGATCCTGAATGGCGAAGCTTGAGCGCTGCGGCGACTTTAAAAACCAATAACAAATATGATGTTCAACGGACTCCAATGCGACATGGGCACGATGGCCCTGTTATCCAATTCCAAAACCCGCTCGATCAGCTCGGAAAACAGGACCGGAGCGAAGTCCGGCGGGGCGCGCGATCTGCCGCCGACCGATGCCGAAGGGAACCCGACCGGCGTGGCGCGCGATCTCGGCCAAGGATGGAAAGTGCACCCCTGCGATAGCGTGGCTCCCGGAGAAACCTTCACACTGGCCGACATCGAGGACTCCGGATGCATCCAGCAAATCTGGATGACGCCGACAGGCAGCTACCGGCACAGCATTCTACGCATTTACTACGACGACCAAACGACGCCCAGCGTCGAATGCCCGATCGCGGATTTTTTTGCCTCGGCCTACACGAGCTATGACGTGTTTGCGCCGATCAGCTCGGTCTGCGTTTGTGTGAACCCGGGGAATGCCTTCAACTGCTATTGGCCGATGCCGTTTCGCAAACGCTTTCGGATGACACTGGAGAACGTCGGGTTCGAGGCCATGTGGATCTTTTTTCAGATCAACTATGCCCTCGGCGACGTGCCGGAGGATGCCGCGTATTTCCACGCCCAATTCCGCCGCACCAATCCGCTGCCCTACAAGGATGTTTACACCATCGCCGACGGCATTCTGGGCAAGGGTCACTATGTCGGAACTTACATGGCCTGGCAGATGAACAACGACAGGTGGTGGGGCGAGGGAGAGATCAAGTTCTACCTCGACGGCGACACCAATCCCGCGCTGTCCGACGGCAAGGCCGTGGCGGGATCAACCGGGTTCCCGACGATTTGCGGGACCGGGACGGAAGACTATTTCTGCGGCTCCTACAATTTTGAAAATAAGGCCACCAAGCAGTATCAGGAATACACGACCCCCTATGCCGGGGTTTCGCAGGTCCGCCGGCCGGACGGCACCTACAAAGCCAACCTGCGGTTCAGCATGTATCGCTGGCATGTGACCGACCCGGTCCGGTTTGATTCGGATTTGAAGGTGACCATGCAAGCTTTGGGCTGGCGTGCCGGAGGGCGGTATTTGCCACTGCAGGACGATATCGCCTCGGTGGCCTACTGGTATCAAACCCTGCCCACGTCGCCGTTTCCAACGCTGCCCGACCGCGATGGCCTGGAAATCATATGACGTGCTTATCC
>Ga0118677_10001734_pt1 | contig 45423 bp, 91 predicted proteins | sample AliMusrvi5mmetaG_FD_86154 | JGI IMG/M metagenome (GOLD analysis project Ga0118677, IMG submission 86154) | reverse complement strand
CTACGACCCCTACGACCCCTACGACCCCTACGACCCAACTTACCAATAATTCCAACCGCGAGCCAAAACTTCCAAAGGGCTAGGTTTCCAGGTGGATTTTCCAACCGTGCGACAAAACTTCCAAAGGCGTACTTTTCCAAGTGGATTTTCCGCCACCCGCCCGACGCAGTGACGCTTGTACGCAGTGACGCACGTATGCAATGACGGAATTCCGTCAGAATCTATCACTCACGGATTCCCGTGGGCATTATAATGCGCATCTGATAGTGAATCAGATTGACTACAGTTCCCTGGGCAGTTCCCTGGGTCAGCACGCAAGATCGGTCATGCCGGTCGTATCGAGCCACCGGTGCGGTCATATCGGTTCTGTCGGTTGGGCGGCAGTCGGGGCGCGTTTATACGGGCTGACGAGTCGGCACCCAGTCGGCACCCAGTCGGCACCCAGTCGGCAATCTGCCACGAGCCCCAGGATGGGACCAGGATGGGACCAGGATGGGACCAGGATGGGACCAGGATGGGACCAGGATTGGACCAGGATTGGACCAGGATTGGACCAGGATTGGACCAGGATTGGACCAGGATTGGACCGGGCGGCATCGACTTGACCTAGATTGCACGAGGGGTTGCACGAGCATCTGGACGCGAGCCCCAGGGCAGCACCAGTACTGGCGAGGTCGATCAGCGTGATCGGAAAAAGAATCGGCATTGCCTGCCGGAAAGAAATCGGTCTAGCGCGACCGGCTTCAGTGCCACCTAGCGCGCCGGGCATTCAGTGCCTAGCGCGACCGGCTTCAGTGCCACCTAGCGCGAAGGGCATTCAGTAATCCGCCAGGGATAGGGCGGCGGAGATGTCGCCAGCAGTGGCAGCTTGGATTGCTTTGGATTGCTTTGGATTGCTTTGGATTGCTTTGGATTGCTTTGGATTGCTTTGGCACGGATACGTGCCTCACAACGGTTAAAAATCAAGTGAAACCTATTCCATTGTACGCATGATTTTGTTTTGTCGGGCAAATTCCCTTGCCTCATGCCGTGCTTGATTGCGGGGGGCAAGGATTCTATGGCAAGTTTCCATTACCTTTTTTGCCTTTAAGTAAATCTCTTGCCCCGCATCCTCATAATCGAAAATCCGTTGTCGCAACTTGCGAAGGATTCTTTCGGCATGATCTACTCGTGCTTCTCTAGTTCGGTTCTTGATAATTGCTTGTGCCAGATTCATGGTTTCCCTTGTTGATCGGTTCGTGTTGCTTCAATACTCAAGTATACAACCGTATTGAAGAAAGTCAAGTATTTTCCTAGTCGGTGTAGCCCGCCTTGACCCGCAGCATGCCATAATCCCTAAACAAGTCCTGGCCAGAAGGACAGCCGTGGAAGTATTCCCAGCCGATGCGTACCTGATAGTTGAGCATTGAAGCCGACATTCATACCCGCACCTCCCGGCAGCGATCCGTGCGATGAATGCCCCGGTCTCGGGCGGGCCGCACCGTGTCGTTAATGTCGCGCAAGCGTTCGAGTTCCAAGCGGAAGGCTTCTTGTCGTGCCATCTCCTTGAACTCCGCGACTTTGGCGTCGAACTGCTCCGGCGTCCAGTCGGTCTTCAAGCGGGCCTTGCGCATCCGCTTGTAGGTCGTGCCGGTGATCGTCACGCGGACCTCCGGCGTGATGGCCATGTGGGCGGACACGGCAAGCGTGTAAAACCGGGTCTGTTGAATCTCGAAAGTGGTGTCGCCATTCTCAAGCAATCTCATAGTTGTTCTCCCGATTGAAAGTGTATGTTACAAAGTGACGGGTAGCAAATCTTGTTGACTAAACAAGTATACCACCGTATGCGCGGAAGTCAACTTGCCTGCAATTTTTCCAGGCTGACATAGATGAGTTCCTTTTTGACGGTCTTCAGCAGCACCTCGCCCTTCGGGCAGTCGATGCTCCGGTGTGTCACGCGACAAATGCGGAATACTCGGCCGCGAATGCGGATGTCTTGACCAATTTGCAGGTTTTCAACTTGATTTTCCATTTTCTTCTCCTTACAGGGTGACTTACAGGGTGACTTCGGACTTGCCATAACGCATGAGGTTCATGCGCTTCTTGATTTGTTGCAGGCGACGGCGGACCGCCGCATCGGGCGGATGACCCAGGCGGCTCGCCTTTTCGGCGTGCCCACGGTCGTCGTGATACTTGGCGAATTTGTGCTTGGTTTTCATTGCATCTCCTAGTCTTGGGTTCGGAAGTGAAAGGTTTCTTGGCCACGGTCATTGCGGATGCGGACGTTGAAGCTGTGTCCGCTTCCATCCTCCCGCTCAACCGATTCCAGGGTGCCGACGTGAGCATCCCCGCAACCGTCAAACAGCGTGACCGGCAGGGCGTATTCCCCGCCCAAATACCGGAACAAATCCCACTTGGTGTTGACAATCTTCATGCGATTTCTCCCATCGTGGTGTCGTCAAGCCGCCCATACGCTGCGTAATAGGCACAGTCTTGACAGATTTCGTACTCTTGGACCTGCTTGGTGGTTCGGTTGTAGCCGGTCGCGTGCTCGCGGTTGCCGCCCAGCGGGCTGTTGCAGCAGTCGCAGCGGCTCCAGGCGAAGTAGGGTTCAGCGTCCGACTCGGTGGTCAGATCGTCGATCCCTTCCAGGAACATGAACTTGGCGACGGCGGCCTCGTAGTTGGCGTATTGTTTCTTGGTCATAATGTAATTATACATCCATATTGGCGGAAGTCAAATAATTATTTGCGATTGGCGATTTCCTGATAGACCCGGCGGGCAGCCCGCACTTCGACCAGCTTGGCACAGAGGCTCTTTTTCAGTTCGTCCGCCTCTTCCTCCAATTTGTCCAATTCCTTCTTGGCGTGCGCTAGGGCGGCATAGCCGGTCAGTTCGGGGTGGGCGGCTAGATACTCGGTCCATGCCTTCGTGAGAACTTCGCGGGTGGTCTTGCGGGCGGCCAGGGTCGCTTCCGCGTAGTTGCCCTTACGGCTCAGATAGGGCTCATTCCAGTTCAGGGCGACCCACTTTCCATCGACGAGATTGACGTGAAAGCAGACATGGTAGTGGACACGGTTGACCGTAATTGAGTCGTCGTTCGTGCTCTCGGTGCGGAGAAAGACGTGATCGGCCTGGGTCATCACGTAGGTGACGTTGCCCAGCGGTGTTTCCAGAATTCCAGTCGGTTCCATGATGTTCTTTCTAAGGGGAGAGCCGGGCGGCCCTTGCGGACCGCCCGGCGGACACAACAATACGAGGCCGGGCAGGGAAACCCGGCCACAAGACGGGCACTGGGGTTTTGCTACGAGCAAACCCAGCATCGAACCGCCTTGCGATGGTTCAAATCTCAACTATACTTCGGTATTCGCGGAAGTCAAATGGCGTCGGGCAATTTGTGGATCATGTTTGCTCCCGGATGGTTCGGCGGGTAATCTCCCCGCGTGTTTTGCGTCCCTTGCCGCCGTGGAACCCGCAGCGACCCGGTGGCTTGAGTGGGCCGCCAGCGGAAAGCAAGTCCCGCCATGTAAGCATGAGCGGCTTGGCACGGCGAACAGTCGTGGCGTGCATGGTTTTCATAGTGGCTCGACCCGCATATCAGGGCGAAGGGCAGTAAGTCGGAAGCACTCATCGACGGCGAGAATATGTTCCCGCGATGGCACGCCAACGAAAGCACCGGTCAGCCATTTCTCCTTGCTTGGCAGCCAGAATTGCGGCGTGACTCGCGTATAAACGCGCCCAGTGTCCCGGCAGCAGAAACGCCCGCCGACAGCGATTTCGTTGATAATCATGGTATGATCCCCAATTCTTTTCCGATGTGCTTGATGGTGGTTTCAATGTGACGATCATTCACGTCGTCCGAGTACACATCGAACGATGGATTTTGCGGGACGATCCGCGTCCATCTGCCCGAGACAAAAGACGGGTGACTGTCCGCGTAGCGGAGGTTGTCCTCCGCTTGGTGCCAGACATCCCAGAGCATGCGGCCGGGCGAATACTTGGCATAGCGGTCCTTGATGATTTCCGGGCCGCCCGCATGGTCAATGACGGCCCACATAGCGGCCTTCATGGTCTCGTACTTTTGTCCGTTGATCTTCATAATTCAAATATAGGTTGGTATTGGCAAAAGTCAATTATAAATTTTCCCGTCGTCGCCCACATAGAGATAATCTTCCTCATAGGCGTGGGCCGCCACCGTAAGCCGTTGGCCAACGTCGTCGGGCCAGTCGCCATCCCAGAAGCCAGCCCCGTGGTGGTTTCGCGTGAGGAAGAAATCGTGGCCGCCCTGCTCGCTACTATCAAGGTACAGATCGGCGGCATTCTCCTCCTGGAATCGGGCACAGTCGGCAATGATCTTGTCGAGGGCTTCCGGGGCTAGGTCCCCGACACCATAATTTGCGTCCAGCGGCTCCCCGCCCTGCTCGTTGGACTCATCGGTTGTGGCCCACAAAGCGGCTTCGATATAGGACTGGGTAAAGTAGTCTAGGTTCATGGTTGTCTCCTATTAGTTGATGGCCCACGCCTTACGGGTCAGGGTGTTCATAAAGCCGACTTGTACGCCAGCGACAGCTACCTCCGCCGTGTTGCTCACTTCAGCGTCAAGGAACTTAGGTTCGCCAAGCATGTGCGCCAGTTCGATCAGGTTGTCGTACTTCGCGGCATCGGCGACACTGATGGAATCGCCCTTCTCCACTCGCTCCAAGTGCAAAGCCTGCACAATGATGTCCGTCGTTGGGCACGAGGTAAAGTTCAGCGCGGCATTCGCCGAATTGAAGGTGCTGATGTAGACGCCGTAAGTCATAGTCTCGGTTAGCTTGCTCATGGTTTGTTCCTTTGGTTAGTTGCTGTTCTCAATTCAATAATACCACCGTATTACGAGAAGTCAAGAAAATAATTTTGATTTGACTATTTACACTACGATGGTATCGTTAGGGTAGAAACACCTTAGTCTCTCGACTCGGGCGACTGCCTATTGATCCATGTGACCTATCGGTTACGAGGGATACCCGTGCGTGGGGAGAGGGCGAGCCGGTCGAAGTCCGGTCTAACTGAGATGGCAAAATTTCCAAAAGCCCAAAAACGGCAATGGATTTTGCACCGACAAAGAAAAAGCCCCGCCAGTCTGGCAGGGCTTTGGGTTAGCGGCTTAGGTCGAGGGTGATCGGCTGCTGAAGGGCTTGGGCGATGTCACCGGCGATCAGGATCAGCAGGTCCAGGGCCAGGGTCTCCGGTTCTTGCTCCATTAGTTCAAGCTCCAAACCAGACCCACCGAGGCGATCAGCCCACCCGTGACTCCGGCACAGATATTCTGCAAAGTCCAGTGGGCATTCAGGTCGCCAATGCTGAAGGCGATAAAGAGCCCGAGAGTAAAGACAATAGCACCGAGAAGCATTTTCATTTGAGTCTCCTTGTTAAAGTATAGGTTATCGACCACGGGAAACACGACCAGTCGGGTAAACATGCCCGAATCCCTGCAAGAGTCCAAAATTGTTCAAAGGACCCCTCCCTCGCTCCGGTAGGCTAGGTGCTGCCACATTGGCGTCGGTGTCCGCAGTCTGACGGGGTGCAACGACCTGGGCGGCTTGAGGGAGTGGACCTGTTTGGTAGTCCGCACTGATCGGTCGCCACTCGGAGAAGTCCGATTCGACGCCATCCTGGGCATCAGCCTGGGCCGTTTGGTCACTTGCGCGGGCGACAAAATCTGCCACGTCGGGCTGTGCCAGCAAGTATTCTCGATCCGACCGGCTGGCGCGCTGGGCAAAATCGGTCAGTACCTTACACGCCACGATCATTTCTTTCTTGGCGACCGCCGCCCGAAACTCGTTTATACAGACGGTGCGGGCGTCCAGTGTTTCGACCCTCTTGCCGCCATACTGGATGGTGATAGCTGCAAGCAGGGCGGCTCCGATGGTAAGGACAATCATGGCTTTCATAGTTGGTCTCCGGGTTTATACAATGGTATTGAAGGAAGTTCAAATAAAAGCCAGTTGGCGGTATAGGCTAACCGCCGACTGGCTTTGCCAAGGTTATGGGGATTATCGACCCACGGCACTCTTGGTTCACCGGCTCTGTGGATAACAATCAAAATCCACTCATGGGCGAAGCGGCCCGCTTTCTCTTGGTAAAGGTGACAATGATTTCGTCGTCGGCTTCCGGTGCCAGCTTCTCGATGATTTTCCATTCGATGTTGGTGAAGTCCTCCCGCTTGGGCGACCAGCCCTCGCGTGTCAAGCGGAGGAAAGGTCGGGCATCGCCGTAGTGATCGACTTCCGCCAGGAAGGTCAGCGACTTGTTCTCTTGCCGTTCCAGATAGGTCATATAGCCCTCCATTAGCTTGTCGGCAAAGGAGGCACTCACGCCCAAGTTCCACAACGAGACGAAGGTAGCCGCAGCCTCACGGGCGATGGCTTCGGTGGTCTGGCCGATGTGCATGGCCCCGTGCGCCCAGGAGAGTCCCCAGCCGCACAGATCGGGCGGAGCCTCGGAGACCGTACCCTCCCAGTCGATTAGTTCGTGGCACCACTCGACGGTGACTTCGTTGTCGCGTAGGACAGCCTCGTAGTCCCAGCCCGGTTCGTAGCGGTTGGTCGTGGTCTCGTGCCAGTCATCCAGGGCCGGTCTCGGCAGCAGCGACCTGACCTTAGCCAGACCCGCCCGAGTCCCGATATAGGTTTCCAAATGCCGTTCGACATCGGAGCAATCTCGGCAGGTCACTGTTTCCAGATCAGAGGTCATTCGAGGGTCCATGCTTTCTGGGCTGTTATGTTCAGGTGTCCAATAATGCTATCCACCGAGTGTCGGGAGACGCCTGCGCCAACCGGCAACCTGGGCTCACCCACTTGCCGGACCAGTTCGATCAAATCCTCGTAATAGTTCCAATCCTCGTCGCGGTGCTCCTCTTCCTCCGGGTGGTTATTGTAGAACTCGTCCCCGTCGTCCCGCTCTGACATCAAGACCTGAAGGAGCAGGTCCATCGTCGGCGGTACGTTGCAGGCGATGGGCTCGTGCGCGGCGGTGATCGTGCCGAGGCTGACCGTGTAGTTCGTAGTGGCGGTGAGGTATTTCATAGTGACTGCACCATGTGTTCGTGGATCATCTCGTCCAGTTGGTCGATCAATGACACGCAATCCTCTTCCGTGAGTTCGATAAAGCGGTAGGCGTATTCCGTACTGCCGTCCTGACGGGTGATCTGACCGGGGCAAAGCCCGGTGCGACCCATGAAGCCGGTCATGTCAGTGTACGAGGGTGCGGCCATGTTGGGTAGTCGGCACGAGGTGCGGGCGAGCTTCGGCATCGCCGCCCCTGGGCGTCGTCCCGGTCAACCGAGACCAGTTTCCGGCAGGAATCATTTCGTATTGGAAGTGGACACCCATATCACTCTTTCGGAAAGATGACTCTGTTGATTTCGTCGCTGGCATCGGCTGCCCAGTCCCACTGGCACATGAAGTCCCGCCAGCACATGGCGCTATACATGATCCCAGCGGCAACCAGGAAGGGGGCGGCAACCACGATGCCATAAACGATAAGTTGAATTGTCTTCATACTTAAACTATACAATGGTATTTGAAGAAGTCAAGGCGATTCTGCAATTCCTTTGAACTCGCCATCCTGGAAGACGAAATCCAATCGGTTGGGACCGTCGCACACGGCGACCCAGGTCGCTTCGGTCTTGTCCAACAGCTTGTAGGAGTTTGGCAGGAATAGAATCTTGCCTTTTTGCAGCATGGCAATGAAGGTATCCAGGTCAGACATGGAGCCCTCCCGCGATCTGATATAGCTTGTAAAGCTCTTTCTCGATCTTCGTGATCCGCTTTTGCAAGTCGGGGTGCTTGGCGGCGGGGTGCTCAGAGACGTTCATCTCAAATGCTTCCGCGATGATGGAGATACGGTCGAGGATTTCATGGAATCCGAACGATCCTGGATCGTAGCCTTCGGTGACGGATTTAGGTAGTTTCATGTTGGTTCTCCTATAGGATGGTATTGGCGGTTAATCAAGGTGGTCAATTTGATCGTGCTGGTAGGCACCATTGACGAGCAAGGTACATCCCCAGCCCACGACCTTCTTGCCCTTATCTTCGTCGTGCCACCGCTCAATGAGTTCCGTATCGCTGATCCAGGTCCGGTGGTAGGAAGCAGGGTCTTCCATGATAATTCGATCCTTGTCGTAGCCGATGGCGACGACCCAGTGCCCCTGGTCCCACAACTGACTGTAGGGCTTGTTGCTGTCCCGGTAGGCTTGCAGGCAGAGCATAGTGGGAAAGCCCTTGTCGATGGCTTTCCGCAGATCGTCGGGAGTCATGCCCTCGCCCGACTCGGTGGGCAACCCGAAGTAGCCGAACACCAGCAGCACGCCGTCGGGCGGGGTGCCATCCCGCTCGGTGGTCCCCGCCAGTTTCATTAGGCGGTCCTCGCGCTCCTCTGCACCGCCATAGCAAAGCATAGAGGCGAGGGCATTGCTGCCGCAGTCGTAGGTAAAGGTCTGACGGGTTTCAGGGTACGATAAGACTTTCATGGAAAAACTCCGGGTTGAAAGATTGGTCCACTAAGAGAGACGCAACCTCAACCCGGCTGGTTTTGCTTTTAGTTACGCCAAGCAACTTTCCAGGGTTGCGCTCATCGAGCCTTGCAGGGAGACCAGGCCACGGGCGAGCAACCCCTGGAAACAGCCGGGGGTAATCCCCAACTCGGCGGCACCCTCACGGCGGCTGAGCCCGTTGAGGGTCAAGGTCACGGCTTGTTGCTCGTCGGGCGGGAGTTGGTGGACCAGCCGGAGCATTAGGGCGACAGTCTCGCGGCGGTCGATCTCCCCGGCGTTGTCCTCTTCATAGGAAAGATCATCGGCGCGGAGGGCAGAGTCGCGGACCCCGGTGAACCGCTTCTTGGCGGTCACCTTGCGGATCAAGTCGGTTGCCCGACACTGAGCCGACTGGATCAGCCAACTGCCCAGGGAGATGTGTCCCAGGGCTTCTACGGACTCCACCTTTATCAATTGGATAAAGGAATTCTGGATGACTTCCTCGATCAGGTCTTGGCGATCTGGGTCGAGGAAGGTGCGAAGGAATCCGTCCATGTGCCGTCTGTGGCGGGCATAGATCAGCGAGATACACTCCCCATTACCGGTCTTCTTATAGATGTCGAAGAGTTTTTCGTCGCTGAGGTTTTTCATGGTTGTCCTTTCCGGTGAGTGTTGAGATTTTCAACAGTCGATAAAAGCACCCGTTGATAAAAGCGATAGTTGAAAGCTATCATAGATTGGGGGGGAGTCCAATTATTTGTATTAGCGAAACTAGCGAAAATAGATAATTTAGGTAAATTCGGTAAGAATTAGCGATTGTATCAGTTGGCCCGCGTTTAGGCCCTTAGTGATGATTCGCTAATGCTCCATGAAGAGAGACGTGAAGCATTGCGGGCTGGTTGGAGAAGTGCAGATTTTCTTTTGGGCGGAGATTTTGACCGAGGTGGTCAGCGGGAGGCAGTGACTCCCGATCAACCCGTAAGAAGGGCTTCCCAGGGTCTTGCACGGGCGGAGAGAATTGCAGCTAAGTGCTTATCAGAAGGCTACTTACTGCGATATTGCCCAGATTACCTATCTTTTCCAGTATTCCAAAAGTCGCCAAACTGCATTTTAAGAGTCATCTGCTCTACCAACTGAGCTAAGGAGGCGTAGCACTATAAACCGTTACAGGGGCTTGACTTGTGGCAAGTCCAAAAGTAGGATGAAAAAGTCGCTCGTAGTGCGTGACTCCCGATCTGACGCCCGGCAAGGCAGCCAGACGGTTTTCAACCTAATCTTACTGTGGAGGTTTATAGTGCCCATGTCCAACAATTCTAACGCAACCGGTCTTCCCTGCAAGCCCTACCCGACCTTTGAACTCTATCCCCATAAAAAGACGTGGCGATGGTGCAAGAAGATCAAAGGCGTGACCCGCTACTTCGGCTCCTGCCGCAACTGGCCAACCGACTGGGAAGACGCCCTCGCCCGCTATCGCTACGAAGCTCCCTACTGGGAAGCCGGTCGGACACCGCCGCCGCAGGCGACCGAGACCGACGCTAAGAAGATCACCGTCATTGAATTGGTGAAACGCTTCATGGATGCCACCGAGATCGAGGTGCCTACGAACCTCAGCTACCGCACCTGGAAACAATACGGTCGCTACACCGACCTCCTCGTGGAAGTCCTCGGTCACGAAGACCTGGGACACGGGCGGAAAGGGGCGGAACGAACGGTGGAAAGCCTCACAGGCGATGACTTCACAAAACTCCGCGCGGCGATCAAGAAGACGCACCACACGCTGGTTTCCGAGACGGGGGCGATCCGCCGCATCAAGGTCGTCTTCAACTGGGGCGGACCGGGCGCGGAGGGACAACGCCTCTTTCCCCAGCACCCGCCCTACGGGCGTGGCTTCAAAGCCCCTGGACGAAAACGCATCCGGGCGGAACGCAAGGAACGGGCACGCATCTGGCCCCGCGCCCTTACCGCCGACCAGTTCCACACCCTGCTGGACCTCGCCGAGGCAAGGGCGACGGCTATGCAGAACCCGCTGCGGAGCAGAAAGAAAGGCATGACCGCCGTACTCCGCCTGCGGGCCGAGACCGGCGTGCGACTCAAAGCCATGCTCCTCCTGGGGCTGAATTGCGGCTTCGCCACGGTGGACTGCGAACGCATCGCCGAGGGCGATCTCGATCTGGACTCCGGCTGGGTCACCTTTTACCGTGAGAAGTGCGGCACCGACCGCCGCAGCCCGCTTTGGCAGGAGACTATCGACGCCCTGCAACGGGTGCTGGACTGCCGACGCACAGCGAGCAAACCGGCCAATGCGAAGCAGGTCTTCCTCAGCAAATACGGAAACACCTTCAAAGCCACTGCCGTGAACCATGAGTATAAGAAACTCGCAGAGGCGGCAGGTATCCCCCTCTCTTCCTTCGGCGATCTGCGGCGGACCTGCGATAGCGTCGGCTTGCAGATGACGGACACTGACGCCCTGAAGCTCATCATGGGGCACGAAAAGGACGACAGCGACATGTCGGAGCACTATAATTGCTTTGAGATTGCTGACGGTCGCTTGCTAGCCATCACGAACCACATTCATCAATGGCTCTTCAACCCCGCACCGCCCGTTCCTGTCTCTCGGCCTGTGTCAGCCAGCGGGTTGCGATCACGGGCACCGGCGCAGCCTTTGGACGACTTGCCGGTCGCGCGGCTGGTCGCACCGTCCGCAACTCCGTAAAGGTTTTCAAGGCGTCGGGGCTGACCCGGTACGAGGGTCGCCCCGTCTCCGTCTCCGCCACGTTGTAGCTGTGTAAACGCCCGTTGCGAATCCAGGTCAGCACCTTGTCCGGGCTGACGCCGAGGAACTTGGCGACCTCGGGCACGGTCCAGGGTCTATCCGGCACGTTCGCCTGCAACACGGCTGCCAGCGTCAACGACGCTGCCACGGCATCATTGCCGGTCTGGGCAAGGAAGGTCTCGTAGGTTTCTTTGATCTTCATGCCGCGAGCCTCCGTTCGCCGTGGCGACGATCACGCTTGACAGGTAGGTCAGACTGGCGGCGGACAGTTGATCGCTTCTGAAAGTATCGCCAGCCAAAGCCGCCCGCTGATTTTCCACGGCCGTTACAGACCTGCCAAATACCTGCAAAACATACGCCAGTCTGTCGCGTGACCTCGGCACACTTGCCGTAACACTCGCGGACGTTGGCGTCGATCCAGTCTTGATACTCGGGTTTCACGGCACGCCCTCCAAGTCGGAAAGCTCGTAAAGGACTCTGGCGATGACGATTACGCCGTCGTGGCGGAAGCCTTGCAACCAGACCTCGCAGCCTCGCAGGTTGGGGATGGTGGAGGAAATCATCAGCCGGGTAGCCCGGTTGCCGCCCGACGTTCCGACGATCAGGATGGGCGTACCGTCCACAATGATCGTGGCGTCGTGGGCGGCGTCTTGGTACTTGACGCTTTGCACGGTGCCGCTCAAGACGACCTCCGCGTACTGCCGCTGCCTGTAAGCAGGGTAGAGCATCCAGACAAAGGCAGCGAGAAGGGCGGCGTGCATGCCGAGTAGGGCAATCAATCGAGGTTTTCTCATGGTTAGGTATCCAGGAAAGGGAATAGTTGCTGGGAAATGGCGAGCCGGTCCGAGAAGTCGTAGGGCACGCCGGAACCGTCATCCTCGAAGATCATGTTCACGAAACGGAGGGCAGCCAACATACCGCTGTGGAAGCCGTCCTGCCAATCACCGACCGAACCGGGCTCGGAAAGCAGCGTGACTTCCTCCGGGTAGTCTCGGTACATGTGTGCGCGAAAACCCCGCAGGTCGGTCGCCAACTCCTCTTCCGACTTTCGAGCGAGGGCGACAAGATCAAAATACTTGCCCTCCATCTTGCCCAGTAGGTCGCAAAGGTAGTCCAGGTTCTCAGGCGTTAGGTACATGGTGCTTCTCGTTGATCTCTTTGAGGAGGTGGGCGATAAAGTCGCGGGCAGCCTGGAAGCGGAGCACGAGGGCACTGCCCAGGCAGCCGCCCACGGCCATGCCAATGCCGGAAATGACGGCGTTGCCCAGGTGCCCCAGGGTCTCGGTCCCGTGGGTCGCGGCGTAGGTCAAGGCTGAACCCGCCGAAGCGGCGACGATCACCAGGGCCATAGCCCCGGTCAAGTAGGCGGTAAGTTTGTTCATTTCCAGTTCACTTGGGTTGGGTCGATTACGGCGATCTCGACGGTAAAGTCAGGGTGGTTCTTGCGGCCCTCGCTCAGCGAGCCGAGAGCCCCGTTCACGCCGCCGGGCTTGGTCCAGATCGTGGCCTGCTCGGCGTCCACCCAGTCGCCGCCGCGAAACTGGGAGTATTTGTGCCGGTAGTATTTGCCCCAGCAGTTCTTGATGCGATAGAGTTTCATTCGCCCACTGCCTCATACTCGGCTCGCATCTTGGCCCGCAGTGTGGCCCGAATGTCTTCACGCAACTCGGTGTTCGACATGATCTTCTTCACGTCGGTTGTGATCTCGGTGGCCATCGCATTGTAGATCGAGTCAGCGATATGCTTCTCAACCCGCTCGACTATCAGGCCCAGCACGTTGTCCATGTTGACGCTGGCCTGAATCCTCCGCAGGAAAGTTGCATCGAGCGGCACGCGGGCGGCGTAGTCGATCTTGCACCAATCGCCGCTGCGAATCAGTTTCACCAGCGAGTCACGCATGGCCTCTTGCAGGTCTTCTTCCAGTGTCATTGCACTACCTCTTCAAGGTTTGTGGGCAGTCCGCCCAGTTTGTTCAACCACTCGTCGTTGGCCCAAAGGATTTCGGCCTTAATGCCCAGGTGTCGCAATAAGTCATCTGTGCGGATGTTGTGCCCTTGCTCGACCAACTTGCCGTCAAAGTACAGACCGGCCCAGTCGTCGGCTTTGACAAGGGCCACGTTAGGTTTGTCAGTGTCCAGCACTACCATCTCGGGCACGACCGGCTTCCAGGTGGCACAAGTCAGGCGGGAGGCGGCCACGCGATTGTTATAGCGTTCGATCCAGGCCATAGCCCCGACTGGGCCATTCGTCGTAGTCCAGACAGAAGCACCCTCCTGGTTGCCCCAGGAACCGCCCCCCCATGCCTTTCTTGTACCACTTGCCCGTGGCCTTATCTTGAATCATGTAGAAGCGCATTTCTGTCCTTTCGCAAACTCAGCTTCGCAGGCTCCTAACCGCCTGTCCATTTGCTCTTCGGTTTCGGGTTGAAGGTGGAAGCAATTGGCCAACTTCTCGTAGAACCACTTCCAACTGTCGGCCAAGTCGCTGTTGTCAATTCCGTCGCGCGGATATTTGTAGCCTGTGATTTCGGCGGCGTGCATCAGGTGCATCAGATAATGGACCGGATAGTGGTCGTGATTGCTCAAGACCGCCTGCATACGTTCCCGCAATCTGCGGTGCTCATAACTGTGCGCAGGCTCGATAAAGGAAGACGGCTTTGGATCGAACGAGCGCAGCATGAGTCCGCGCAGCATCCGGACCAGCAGTTTGCTCGGGTCTTCCTTCAGCACGCTATCGCAGCCACGCACGGAGGATAGCAAGCACCCCTGGTGACGTAGCCCCAGTGTTTCGACCCACGGTTGTAGTACACTACTCGGCTTAGATGCCTCTAGGTCGATTACCGAAATCACGAGCCTGCATGTCTCGTCACAAGCGATGGCGTTGGCCGCTTTCTCGGCGTCCCGGAACGTGGTCCAGGCTGAGGCGGTTTCTCGCGTGATCCAACAGACATGCTCGCCGTCCACCCTCCACCAGAGGCCAGTGGCTTTATTGCAGATCATATAAAACTTCACAGTGCATCTCCCATCTCGCGTTTGGCCCAGCCGTCCTCGAACTTGGCGTTGAAGGCGTCGAAGTGCCGCCGCTCATCGCGGATCGAGATACAGACGTTGTGCAGCAGGGCGTCCAGGTCAAGCCAGCCGGGCAGCACTTCCTTATCGTTCCACGATTGGAAGATGGCCTCGGGCCAGAGGATTTCGTGCAGCATCCGGTTGATGTCGCACAACGACAGTTCGGCCCAGCCCTGAGCGTCATTGAAACGCGGGCGGATACAGGCCGTCAGGTAGCCGACCATCTTTTCCAGGCCGGGCGGAAAGGGCGTGTTGTCCGGGTGGTCGATCTGCCGCACGGCCCAGTTGGCGAAGTAGCCCGTGATCTCACGGTAGTAGGTGAGTCGCGGGGTGTTCCACTCCGGGTCTTCCGACAGACGCTCGAAGGTCTTTGGCATCGCGTTGATGGCAGCCGCCAGTTCCGCCTCGAAGACGGGATTCAGCAGACCGTCCTCGGTCATCATCGGGGCCTCGATGAATTGCACGCCCAGTTTCTCAAGTTCGGCGCGTTCTTCGTTGGTCATGGTTTTCCTTTGCAGTTGTCACAGGCTGCCCCGGTGCGATTGCAACCGCGGCAGGGGTTAAGGTGCAGGTTCAGTGTCAGGAGCCGACCTGCCAGCATGTTGATCGGCGAGTTCACCGGCTGAATGTCTTCGCTGTAGTCCGATTGAAACCGGCCAGGCGGGGTGATTTTCCCTTCCGGCAATGGTGTATAAACGCACTCATCCTTCACCGGGTCGTATCTCAGCCCGGCATCCCAGCAGAGTCGCTCAGCCTCCATCATCGTGTCGCAATCGCACGCCTCGAAGAGTTCAACGATCTTGCGGGCGGCGACCGTCCGGTCCCGACCCGCAGGAATCAGGTATCCAATTGACTTCCACAAATCAGCCGCTAATTCAGAGCCGTTCCAACCCATGATTACCTCAGACTCCGGATGATTTCGGTGATGATGCGGACCGTCTGGCTGACGAGGAAGCCGACGAAAATGACGGTCCCCACCACGCTGGCATTGACGAGTAGCTCCCGGCTAAATCCGGGTGTCATAGCGACCATCAGGAGCAGGAAGGCAAGACAGCCATATATGACGCTTTCAACTAGCCACATTATTGCTGCCTCCGCATGAAGTCCAGGGCGAGCCCCATCTCCTTGATAAAGACCTCCGTGTCCGGGTGGGCAGGACCGGGCAGGCGGTCGGCGTAGGCTTCTGCGTCGGTCACGACCTTGACGATGATGCCGCCCGGCTTGATGATCGTGCGGGCACTGTCCTTCATGTCCAGCTTGTGGAGCAGGGTGAGGAGGTTGCGTCGGCTCAAAGTAACTTCAATCATGGTGATACTCCAGGGGTGGAAGATTCAGGTCTCGGGAAATCTTGTCGGCCAGTTGTTGTTCTAATGCGTCTCGCGGGCAGGGTCCGTCTAGGTACTCATAGACCCTTCTGGCTTCAGCCTCGCTGAGGATTACGATACGACTTCCATCAATGTCTTGGCTTGGCATGGTCTTCTCCAAGGCGTCGGGCGGGACTCGAACCCACATTTCCACGAGTAACTCATGGCGGCTTTGCCATTAGCCGACCGGCACCGTTTGGCTACTGTTCTGTTACTGTTCTGTTACAGGACGGCAGCCGTGGCGGCAATCTTGGCAACCCCAGCCACGACGGCAGGGTTGGTCGCTACTTCGGTGACTGCCGTGACGACGGCGGCTCCGGCGGCAGCGACCTTGGCGATCTCCGCCTTGTCGGCTTCGGCCTTGACCTTGAGGGCGGAGACCTTCGCCTCGACGGCGGCGATCTCAGCCTTGACGGCAACACTGGCATTCTTCGTGAGGATTTTCAGCTTCTCGAACATTGGTTTTCTCCGATTAAAGGTCCACTAAGAGAGACGCAGGACACCTGCGTCTGGTTTTGTCGCTTTGCGGATCAGCCGAACGACGACTTCCGCATCTTCAACGGCGGTGTGGGCGACCGTGCCCTTAATACCCGCTCGATTCATACATTCCTGTAAATCAGGAAGGGCCTCATCCGTGCTAGCCCGCCAATACAGGATGCTCGGGTCGAGTGCCCGGTGTCGCAATTTGATGTTCTTCCAGCCGGGCAGGCGATCCAGGAATTGCTTGTCGAACGACGAGTAGTTCTTACCCGCAGGCGTCAATGCACTCCCATCCCAGCCGCACTTTGCCAACCACTCCAGGAAGGCGTCGGCAACCTGATCCGGCTCCAGAACGCAATTGTCCCACTTGCCGCTCAGCCGCTTCAGGATTTTTGCATTCATCGCCAGCGCGTAGGCATCGCCCACATAGCAGTCGTGCCCGACGTACTTGTGGAAGATCGGCAAGCCATCGACGGACCCGCCATCGTCATAGATGGCTCCGATCTCAAGAATCTGGCATGTCGCTGGATCAAGCCCGGTCGTCTCAATGTCGATGCTGACATAGGGCATCTTGATTCTTGAGGGGAGTTCCTTGAGGGTGTCCTTGGCGAGCCCGGTCCACGGGCAGCCGGTACATAGCCAGAAGATTCCGTCCATTGACTGCTTGAGTGTGGTCTTGCATTTTGGGCAGTAAAGCATCACTTCCCCTCCAATAGCTTCAGGGCTTTCTCATACTCGGGCTGTACTGTCGTGGCGAAGTGCCAGTCGATGAAAGCCTTCTCGCTCTCCGCCTCCTTGACCGCCTCTTGAAACAGCTTTTGCACGACCTTGAATTCCATATAGTGTTCCATGAACTGCGTGTAGGCACGCGGCTCCGGCTCGTCCGTTGACTCGATGATCTCCTTTGCCGACTCCTGCTCGATGAGCAGGGCAGCATACATCTCGCTGTGCAACTCACTGAGCGTATGGATGCGCTTGGCAAGCTGGTGGAAGCGGGCGTCGTGGGCCTCGTCCAGCTTGACGCTGGCCATGTAGTCTTCAAAGGCTTTCACCATCTCAGCCGTGGCGATAATGATCTTGCTCATTCCTCTTCCCTTCGTGATTGAAAGATTTGCAACAAATTCTTCAAGCCATCCGCCACGGTGACACGGGCTTTTGCCATGTCGTCCCAACTGAGCTTGCCCTGCTCCATCGCCTGTTCGAGAATCAACTCGTTTCGGCACAGGTCACGGTAGAGCAGGATCGCGTCGTGGGCTGACTCCTCGGCGTCCAGAGCCGGGGCGGAAGCGGTTTCGACCGTATCGCCGAACCAGCCGCACCGCTCGCAGAGCCGGTCGAACTCGTCGGACACTTCAAGCGTGTCACCACATTTGGGGCAGTATTCATTCATAGTTGGTTGCATTACTCCGTAGTTCGCTCCACAGCACTGGCAGATCACCGGATCGCCTGGAAAGTAGGTGATCTCTTCATTGCAGTTGAAGCAGATGGCGTAGTGGGGTTGGGTCATTGGACGGAACTCGTGCCGGGGGCTTTGTTACGGAGGGGATTGATCCCGTCGAAGGTAATCTGGAAGTCCTTGACTGCCTTCTGGAACTCGGTCTCGCCGAACTTCGCGCGGATTTTCTCCAGGGTCAGTCCGACCTGTGCCTGGGCGGCTCGTGCCGCCCGACCCTTGCCATTGGCACCGCCATTGTGGCTTTGCAACTGGGCTTTGAGGTCTTTTAGCTCGGTCTTACCGCGATCCTTCTGGTTACCCACGGTCTTGTAGGTCGCCTGGGCTTCCTGCTGACCGACGCCCATCTTGGTGGCTCGCAGCGGCACTTGCTCGTTTACCAGCCGTGCGCGGGCGGGAGTTGCTTTCTTCATTGGACCGGACCCTTTCCTTGCGTGACATTGACGAGGGAGATGTTATCGAGACCCTTGTAGGTGAGATTGTTTTCCCGCACAGCACGGGAGAACTCCTCTTGACCGAACTTGGCGTGCAAGTTGGTCAGGGCAGCCATCACCTTGGCAGCCTTACCCTGCCCCTGGGCGACGGCGATCTTCACCTCTTGACGCAGGGCCGCCAGTTCGATCTTGCGGGCAACCTGCTGGGCTTTGGTCTTGCCTTCCTGGCTCGTGGCCGTTTCCATCGGCATTTGCTGATTCAGTTTCTTGGCGCGGGCTGGCGTGCTCATAGACCGAGTTCCTTTATGGCTTGGATTTGCTCTTGCGTGAGGAGGTTGAGGGCTTCTTTGCGGGCTTTGACGAGCCTTTTGTACTCACTGGCTTTCGCTTGGAAGCGGGCGACGGCTTCTTTGTAGGCTTGGCGGCAGGCTTTTTGGGTGCCTTCGCCGCTGCCTTTACAGGCTGGACAGGGGATGGTTCGTCGGTTGCGGCTGCCTTCAACCGGGTCGGGCGGGTCGTTGGCGTCGTAGGTCCAACCATGTCCAAGACAGGCGAGACATGGATATTTGCCATCGGTTCTTCTGAACAAGGACTGCTTGTAAACGAAGTCGGCAAAGTTACGATAGGATCGGACGGGCTTGATTCGGAACATTCCGTAGGGATACATTCTTCATCCTCTATAAGGTTGGGTGGCCGAGTGAGCACTTCGTAGACCTTGCGTGGCAAGTCCTTGCGGACCCACAGGGGAACTGCACCGGGGACCTTGCCGAAGATGTCGATCACGCCTCGGATGCCAGTTGCCGTGCAGACTTTGACCCACAGCCGCTTGTGCTTCTCGCAAGCCTCGGTGGCGGCCTTCAGCGTCTTGAAGACATGGTGGGCGGGATCGACGAAATCCCACATGACAAACGACTTGGGCTTGTCCGTGTCAGGCATCGTCAAGTCCTGGCCGAAGTTCGGTACGACCACTCGGACCGTAGCCATGAATCGTGGGAGCATGGCCACGCCATACACTTCCCGACGCCAGAAAATTCGATAATCTTCGTCGGAAAACCACGTCCGCTGGACCTTCTTGTTCTGCCCACGCTTTCGTTTTCGGATAAATTCCATTGTGTCCCCTCCGCCAGCGAGGCGGGTTATGGATTCCCGCCTCGCTGCCTTGGTTAGTAGCCTCGACCGCGATTGACACGCGGATTCATGGGGCTATAGTGCGTGTGAAAAGCTGGTGCCTTCGTAATCATCTTCGTCGGCTTCTTGCGAGTGCCACAGCGGACTGGGCACTTCGTCGGACCCTCTTCGGCGATCTTATGGACGACCTCGAACTCGTGTCCGCAGGCTGAACATCTATAATCGTAAGTAGGCAAGTTATTGCTCCTCGCTGACGGGGCTGGGATTAACCACGACGCAGTTTTGCAGGTTGTGGATGGTGATCCACCGACCGTTGGAATTCAGGCCAGTGACATGCTCAGCATCCACTTGCGTGACCACGAGCTTATTCAGCCACATGGATGATCCCCGTCGCACGGGATAGACGATGGTGTTGCCCGCCATGATGGCGCGGTCAAGAAAATCGCGGCTCATACTGTCTCCTCAAGGTGAAAAGAACTTGGCATAGGGAGCAGACAATGCTGCCAACACCTCGTTCAGGGCTGCTTTGTAGTTGTCCACGTACTTCAAGCGATTCCGCATTTCCTGGCTCGGTCGCTTACCTAACATGACCAAAGCACAGAACTCAGCACGATGGACTGGACTGATTTCATGCTTGATGCAAATCTTGTTAAGCTGATTCATGGTTCCCTTTCGTTGTTGTGTGTTCTCCCACGTAGAGAGACGTAAGGGTTCGTTGGCTGGTTGGGATTATCTGCAACCCTTCGGGTCGTGCGGGTTATCCCAGTCGTGACGACCGATGCCATCACAGCAATCACAGACGCGAACGTCGTGGGCGATGTCGGTGCAGTAGTGACAAGGCGGCATTCGCATGGCGGCACAGCAGCAGCCATCCCGTCCCCTCATATCCCGATCCGCGATCCAATCCAGGATCACCTGGGCGTCGTGCAGATCGTCGAACTTCATCAGGGTGGCTTCATCGACCTGATGCAGGTTTAGGAAGCCGGTGCCCTCACAGCGGGTACAGACGAAGGTGTTCATGCTGACTCCCAAATCGTCTGGATGTGCTCGGGCTGGATGAGACCATGCTCCTCAGCGATCTTCTCGCAGTAGGTCGGGTTCAACTCGACCGACACCGTGCTCCGATTGATTCGCTTACATGTCCGAATTACGGTGCCCGTGCCGGAGAAAATGTCGAGCACGTCATCACCCTCTTTGCTGCTGAGCTTGATGGCTCGCTCGACCAAGGCTTCAGGGTGCTGAGTAGGATGCCACGGGCGGCGTTCCTTGGCGTTGCCTACGATGCGCGGGAACTCTGTCCAGGCGTCTAATGGGACTCGTCCGCGAGGATCAGCACGCTTATCGCCATTCAACATTCGCCATGAGGGCACACGGATTTGGTCGGGGTAGATGGGTGCTCCCTTCCGGCGGAAGCGGAGTATAGGGCGGTGACCGGGACCGCAATCGTAGTGCGAATTCTGGCCGAAGGTATAGGTCCACACGAACGGCTTGATCTCAATATCCTGATGCAGAGTGCTGTAGTCGAACGCCCAGTGCTTGACCGCCAAGTCCCAGATGATGTTGTAGCTCAGCCACGTTATGCCGCAGTGCGGGATGGTCTTCGTCATCACGTTGGCGAGCCAGTCCATGTAGCCGTCCTTTGAGACCTCGCAGTAGCCGTTGAGGGACAGGCCCAAGGCGTCGGGCGGATCAAGGAAGCAGCAGGCAAAATCGCCCAGGGTGGGTAGAACTTCCAGGCAATCTTGATTGATTAAAGTGTGTTTCATTGAGAAAAGCAGCTACAGCCGCCCCATTCGTCGTTTTCGCAGGTTAGTTCGGAACTTTGCTCTTGTTGCAGTCGGAAGTCTTCCATCGTGATGCCGGATTTGACCTTGTTGGTCTGCTTCCGAATGATGGCCACGTCCTTGCCAAGGAATGCGCGGAGTTCCTTCTCCTTCTCCTCGTGGTAGCGGTAACGCTCCGGCAGCATCTTCAAGAGGTGCTTGAAGTGGGCCTGCCCAGCCTTCACGCAGAAGCCGCCGCAGTTGTTATGCGGGAAGCCGAGGTCATAGAGCCGTGGCGGCTTGATGCCTTCGCTGCGGAGCCAGTCGAGTTGCTGTTTCTTGGTCAGCATGGGACGGCCACATAGTGGGAACTCCACTCGCCACCCCGCCCAGCCATTCTGTATGCCTTTGATTCGCCCCATCTCAAACCAGTCGATGCCCATTACCAGCGTGGTCACGGTAGGGTCGCAGTGCTGCTTGAGAAAGGCATCCCCGCGATCCCGTTTTAGAATCCGGCTGCACGGATCGACTAGCCAGTTGCCAAGATAGTGCTTATCGTGGAAGACTTGCCAGATGTCGCGGCCGTCCGCGCTGACGATCAACTCACCACCGACGTTGGCGGCGGCCTCATAGAGGAAGCGGTAAAGGTCTTCATCCTCGGTCTTGGTGTCGGAGAAGAAGAGGACAAGTCCGTCCGCGCCGTGGTCGGCGACATAGCGTTTCGTTGCGGCCCAGCTTCCGATGCCGCCGCTAAAGAAACTGACGACTTTTGGTATGTTCATTTGTGATACCTCACAGTTAAGTAAGTCCCCAGCCAGTTTCCCAGACCAAACGCCACGACAGCCCACACGTTCCGCTCGACGATCAGCACCGTCGAGACCAGGGCCAGCAGATAGATCAACAGCGACAGGTTTGCCGCCCGCATCGCCCGCCTGTCGCGGACGGAATGCACGCACGCCGTCCAGAGGACCTCATAGGCAAAGCCGCAGGCGAACGCAGTCAAGATAATCAGGAACATGGTGTTATCTCGCCCTTCCCACGGCACTTGGGACATTCCGGGGACTCTCCTGCCTGAACCGTCGCCACCCAGGTGTGGCTGCAATTCGGACAGACGGCAAAACCACTGACCAATTCGATCTCGTCCATAAATGCCCTTACAAAGACGGCTGCGACTTGTGGAACTATTGCGTTGCCATACCCCTTCAACCTGCCGACACGATTGCGTCTTGCATCTTTTGCCAAGCGTCGAACCCCGGCGAGTTCTGGTCCCACGCTTCGGGGAATCCCATGAGCCAACGGCTGAACGCCGGTGCCAATACGTCTTTGCTTCCCGTCACGGCAGTTGGCGACCCAGAAGTCGGACCATGATGAACCACTTGGTTGTTCAACTGCTCGCCCTTCAGGCTCTTGCCCCGCTCCTGATAGCTCACGTTGTTTGGATACCGTGAGTCGCGGGACGCCGGTGTCGCCCAGCCCACCAAGTGAACCTCGCGGCCTAGCTCCTTCTGCTTGCTGGCAGGTCCCGTCGCCCCTCGCGCATCGCAGGCTTGCGGCGTTGCCCAGCCGGTTGGCCGCCCAGTAGATTCGCTGTCGGATATGCGGTGCCGCCACGCTGTGTGCTCCGAGTACAACAACCCCGCAGGCGTAGCCTTCTCCTTCCAGGTCTCGGCATACTCCATCGAGCCAGTTCCGTCCAAGAACCGACGACACCTGTTCCCCAAAGATCGTGTCAGGGCGACACTCGCGGATGAGACGGAAGAAATCCGGCCACAAGTGGCGGGTGTCTTTCGTCCCCTCCGTCCGCCCGGCGCGGGAGAAGGGCTGGCAGGGGCAACTCCCGGTCCAGACGGATCGGTCCCTGGGCCAGCCTGCGAGTTCGAGGGCAAGCTCCCAGCCGCCGATCCCGGCGAAGAAGTGCCGTCGTCCTTCACCCTCAACATCATGTGCTTTAACATCCGCGATGCTCCTGCGGTCAATCACCGAACCGGGAAACAGGTTTGCCAGCCAGTCCGACGCAAAGGTGTCTATCTCGTTGAACCACGTTAGCTCAGCCATCGAAACCTCCATCAGCAGGCGTCTATCTTGACAGTCCCGGACCCAAGTAATAGGAGAGGTTCGGCATACCGAGACGAGCCCGCAGCTTGGCAAGGGCCTGCTTTGCGGCACGCATTTCGGCCAAGGACAACAACTCGTCGTCGTCATGTTCGACCGTCACGAACTCGGCCTCGCCGTCTTGTAGGTTTTCACCTAGCAAGGCATAACCGGCATTGCTGTCGATGCCCAATTCCGCGCGTATATAGTCCATGTTGCTTGTCCTCAGATCAAAAGGGTGTAACAGTGGTCTTTGGTCTGTATCAGTTCCATAAAGTAGTCGAGGCCGCCGTAGATATGGAGCACCCCGCTGCCGTTATAGATTCGCAGCCGACGGGCGGCGGCCATGTTGGGCTTGCACAGGTCGCCGAGTCGCCGTTCCTCGTTCTCGCCCCACGCAAACTCCCTAGCGGTCCGCCTGGGAAAGTCCCGGTGGAAGACGTGCAGGGAGTCATTGAACAGGGCGTGCGGCGTCATGGTTACCTCGAAAGGAAAGCGTGATGATGGGCATCAGTTCGTCCTCGCCAACTTCCTCATCGCCGTAGTGCAGGTGGAGGGCTAGCCCGGCCTCGCCCGTGGCATTGACCGCCTCCAGCAGCATCTCGAAGCCCACAAGGAAGTTCTCCGGGGAGAGCTTGGAGTCGCGGAGGCGGTCAATGGCAGCGGGAAAGATTTTCATGTTCTTACCACCTGGGGGTTTTGGTGCATTTCACGAAGAAATCGTCCATCAGGCTGCCGTCCGAGAGGATGGTGCCCGACATGTTATCCAGGACCTCGCATCGGGCTTGGCTATCCGCCAGGGACATGTCCTGGAAAATGTGCCCGGTGGTGATGGCAGTCCAGCACTTGGCGACCCTGGCTTCCAATGCCAGTTGGTGGGCTTTGCTCACACGCCCGACGTGATTAGCGATGCGGAGCAGCGGCGGATTGCCATCCATGTACTTGGCGACCACCTCGTCGATCATGAGCACGACGTTCTCATCGCCAACCTGCTCACCGAGGAGCCAGCCATAGAGGCTAAGCTGGTCCGCATACTCTGCATGACATAGCTCCATGAATCCGGAGTTGATCGTCAGTCCTCGGAAGTTGAAGCCCAGATACTTATCATGCTCCTTGCCGTGCGAACGGCTGGGCTTGGTGGTCACATAGCCATCCCGGCAGATGCGGTAACCCTTTGACGGGCTGGCCCCATAGCGACTACAATAGCCATGTACTTTCCAGTCGAGGATCACACTGATCCGACCTTCACCCAGGTCCAGCGCGAAGCGGCAATCCGGCTTGCCAAGGAAGGGGGCACCCCCGACTGTGCCGGTCACGGTGAACTCGAAGCGTGGCGGCTCGGTGCTCTTTTGCAGGAGTGCGAGCAACTCGTCGTAAGCTCCGGTCAGCTTGTAGGCTTTGAAGCAGTGCTTGCCAGCCTTCAAGGCGAAGTCACGGCACTGTGGTTCGACCTGCGACTCGAAGATCGTACCGAACTCGAACTGCGGCGACATGGCGTGCCCATAGAGTGCCCAGTTCAGTTGGCTCTTGGCATAGGCGTCGAAGGCGGAGCCAACAGCCATTGGTGGCTCCTGCGGTTGTCGCGGAGCCGCCTTGTCCGCGATGTACTTCATGTAGAACTCTTCGATGTCACTTTCAAACAGTCGCAGTGACGAGTAGGACAGCGAGCGTGGGATTCTCATTTATTCAAACCTTATTGAGGAATGCGAATTTGCCAAAGTGTTTACGAGCCGCCCTGTTATAAGCCTGAGCGGCGGCTTTTCGTCCTTCTTCTGTGCCGGGATAGTAGCCCAGCCCGGAAGTTTTGCAGTCTCGCGTGATTTGGGCTCGCCATTGTTTAGTACGCTTGTACCACGTCACGCCGCGAAAACCGGAAGTGTTATTGCATCGAAGAGCACAGTTTCCTGCATTGCTCTTTCGATCAGCCTCTCTGAGGTTTCGGCGATTGTTATTGAGCTTGTTTTGATCGCTGTGGTCGGCTATCCCTTGCAGTCCTTTGCGAGTGGCGATTACCTTGTGCATGTAGATCATTTCATACACAGGGTATGGCCCCTTGCGCGCCGCATAGCCACCATTACGACCGCCCTTGGTGTAGTACCAGTTCCATTGCATCAAGAACTTGTAGTCGCAATCACTGACAAGGGCTTCCTTACCTTGTGTTAAGGGGATTTGTTTCATGACCACAGATACCTTCGCAACTCAACCAATCGTTTCAGCATGGCAGTGTCTTCCCCGTAATCGCCGCAGTGCTCGGCCTTTCGGACCTTCCACCACGCATAGAGGGTCCGCAGGTTGTCCCAATCGGCTTCCTCCTCGCTGGCTCGTGCCGCGCCGCAGTCGGCGACATAGAGCGCGAACACGTCCTGGAAGAAGTGCCCCTCCTCCTTCTCCACGAAATCCTCCAGGATTTGGAAGGCGGCATAGAGAAGGAGGTGGTCGCGGTCCTGCCAAGTGGGTGGCAGGGACCGGCAGACAACCGTGTTGTAGCGGTGCCAGAATTGGCACGTTAGTCGATACCAACAGCGGTCGAGCCAGCGAAGGGCGACGTGGATGTGGCGGCGTTTCATGCCTGGACCTCGGGCGGGTTGATGGTGAGGGTGCCGCCGTCGCACTCGACCGGGGCACAGCCCTCCGCCTGGATCGTGGCAGTTTCGACCGGCATGGTCACGGCTGCGAACTTCTCAGCGACGGCTGCCGGGACTGGTGCAGGCTGTGGCTGCCGCAGGATACTATCCGTGATTAGCTGTGCCCGCAGGGCGTCCGGTAGGGCTTTGAGGGCCTTAATCTGATTGAGGCAACACTTCTTCGCCTTCTTGCCACTGCCGCAGGGGCACTTGTCGTTACGGCTGACGTAGGATTGTCCAAGGTCGGCGGCAGCCTGCTTGCGGGCGGCCTTCAGTCGGTTCTGTGCTCGTTTGCTCATAGTGCTTTCTTTCCAAAAGGGATTTGATGCCAGAGTCTCTCGTGTCCGTAGAAGAGGAACAGCTTCACGACGAAGCAGATCAAGGTGAACGTGAGGCAGCCGCCGATGTTTCCGAAGACGGCGACCGCCAAGCCAAAGCAGACTAGGTTGGAAAAGGTTTCCCAGGAGAGGGCTTTGGCAAAGGTGCGGCAGGGAAGGCTGGTGTCTTTCATTTCCGCCCTCGCTTCACGGTCGATGGTTTCTTTGCCACTTTGGCTGGCTTATTGGGCGACACTTTGCAGTGCTCACCCATCCAATCGAAAAAATACCAACGATTGAGTCTGTCGATTACCGGGTCGTGGGCGATGTGTCGCATATAGGTCTTTACCTGATCCCAGGTCGAGAAGATCATCTCAAACGGCACGGTCCCGAAAATCCAATCAGGAGTGTGCTCTATGCCCTGCTCGATGCGGATGATGACCGGCTTCTTCTCGCGGTTCGCCAAGTACAATTCCTCATAAGTTCCGCAGGCATGGACATCCATGTCGAGGTTCACAATGAGGAAGTCGGACACGTCCACCATGCGCAGATCGACGGGTCGAATCTGCTTCATCTGGGTGCGAATGTACTCGAAGTCACCGGATCGTTTTGCCTGTTGACGGCGGCCACGGTTCTCTAAATCCTCAATACCGATGTCGATTGGTTTGCGGCAGGGATCGAGCCAGAGAATCTTCAGGTCAGCTAGTGAGTCGATAATGTCTTGACGCCAGCCCACGCCGCCGTCTGAGACGCGATCCATTGCCCCACACAAGTAGCCCCGGTTAAGGGCAAGTCGGTTCATCTTGTTCATGGTTTCCTCCACTAAGAGAGACGTAAAATTCAGGTGGCTGGTTTTCGGGACTGACGTTTTTCTTTCTCACGCTTCACCTCGGAGGGCTTGCGGTAGCGTTCCCGCTCGCGTATCTCTCGGCGGATGCCCGCCTTGTCGAGAATCTTTTGCAGGCGGCGGTAGGCTGCCTGGGCGGTCTCATTGACTTTGAGGATGATCTTTATCACTCGTTGTCCTCCGCATTCTTACGGTCCAAATAGTCAGCCGACTTGGACTTCAAGATCATGCGACCGCCCAGCACGGGGCTATAGCACTCGACTAAGGGCGTGATGACGATGCCCTCCCTACCCTTGAACTTGGACTTGATCACGGTCGGGTCGGCCAGGGTGGTCTCGCCATCTGTTAGAGCCTCGACCATCTTGTGGGAGAAGGGTCCTTGATAAAGCAGCGGGACCAATTCCACATCGTTGTTGTTGCACATCGCCTTCACGATGTCCCAGTCGAGATACTCGTAGCAATCGGTGATGTCGAAGACGCGGAAACCGATCTCGCCGGGCGGAATGCCGTAGTCCATGTCCTGCACGCCGGGACCATAAATCTCGCCGAATACCACAATGTTCCGCCGCCCGTCACAAAGCGTGTTGAGCATGTTCAACAACCCCTCGATCTCCAGCGGTCGCCAGTAGATGGAGGGCTTATCGCCGCTGGTCGGCTTGCGGATCGTGTGGTGGCTGCCAGCCATGAACTGGAACTCGCCGTCCTTGAAGATCACGCCTAACCGCGCGTTCGTTCCGTGTACTTTTTCACACACCCTAACGTGGGTACCCACAGGTATCGCATCGGGGTACTTGTAGTAGTTCTCGATGCTCGTGTATTCGTGGAAGTCCGGGTAAGGCGGCTCGCAGTCCTGTGCCCCTGATCCAGCCTGGGTGTAGCGGACGGGCGGCTCGTACTTCACGCCACGGTAGAACTCGGTCACGTCCGTGCCGGGACCGGCGACCGCCAGGGCGTCTGGCTGCTTGGCGATGAAACCAAAGCTGGCAATACCACGAAGGCGGCAGGCGGCTACCCGGCAGGGCATCTTCACGCCGTCGAACAGCGAGGTCTTGAGATACTTTTGTACGCCCAGGGACTCACTTACGTCGCCCGGCAGGGTCATATCGGAAGGAAAATAGACCACGTTGTCGCCAGGGCGATACTCGCCCTTGGGAACGACGACCTGGGTACCGAGAATCTTGGCGATCTCCAGCCGGTCCGCCTTGGGGTGTGGCTCGATGGATTTAATGGTTTCGACACTGATCGTGATATTACTCATCGCCTCGCTCCTCGGTTAGTTGGACCTTCAGGATTAGTTGGAACTTGCCATCGACCATCGCCATCTGGAAGGTACCGCTGGGCAGCTTGCCCTTGACGCCTTCCGCGAACTGGTCGGCAACCACGTCTTCGACTGGCAGCCGGTAGACGTAGCTGACCTCGGTGTTACGCCGGATTTGGAACTTGCTCATTCACCAGCCATCCTTTTCATGGTCTGAAGATAGTGGGTTTCGCAGTTCCGGCAGGCTTTGCAGTAGCCCACGTCGATGCTGCCGCACATGGAGACCAGCCGGTGGTCCGCGTAGCGACCCATGACGAAACGCAGGAAGGGCTTGGTCGGGCACCAATAGCTGTTGATGTGTCGGACGCGCCACTCATAACAGGGTCCGCCGACTGCATCTAGGATGTATTGCGGGGCTTTGGGTTCGGCGTCGTAGTACGACATGAAGGTCAGCACCACGGGCACGCCCCGCGATGTCCAAGCCACCACGGCCTCGTCCACGTAGTCGAGGTTCGTGCTGGATACGCGAAGCCGCACGAACATGAGGTTCGGAGGCGTCTCCATCGGGTGCCGGGCTGGTTGCTCTTCCTTCGGATTAGCGGTCAGCACCACGGGTCCGGGGAAGTCCAGGCGGGGGACCGAGGTGTTGAAGAACACCTTGTCAAACTGCTTGGCGGTTTCGATAACCAACTCACGCTGGCAATTGCTATCATGCCCGGTGTTCATCCGCACAACGCCGTCGCCCACTTCCTCGCGTGTCGGCACGCTGGGGACTGCGGTGTAGAATGCACCGGGTCGATTAAAGAAACACTGATTACAACCAATTGGGCACTTCCCCGACTGCGGGATGCAGTCGAAGATGTTGGTTTCAACTTGCTTTGGGTTACGGATCGTCATACGTAATCCTCCTGCTGGCTGTCCAGCATCACGGAGGCGATAACCCGCACGCTCTTGTCCGCCAGCTTGCCCGCCAGATGCACGAGCTTACCGGCCCAGTAGATGGTGCGAGCCGAGTCGCCACCCCGCGTGGCAGCTTCCAACTCGCCAAGGGCGGCGAAGACTCGCAGACCGAACTTGCTGGTGACGGGTTCAAAATCGGCGGAATACGTTGTACCTTTACTCACAGGGCACCTACCATTTCAGGTTGAAGGACTTTGGGGAAATGGTCCCAGTTCACGGGGAGACAGGGACCGAGGATGCGGACACGTTCGGCTTCCTCTTCCCACCACAGCGGCGACTCAGCAAAGGCGTCGAGGTAGCGGCGGGCGAAGTAATCGGTGATGCGGGCCTGGGCCTCGGACGCATCCAGCACAAGGCGTCCGCGATTCAGGACAAATTCGGAGCACGCGATCTTCCCTGACAGGAAGTTGATGCCCTTCTCTGTAACGCGATAGTCCAGTGCATTGTGTGGCCCGTCCTTCTCGATCAAGTCGAAGTGGACGAGGTAGCTGTAATTCGAGGAGAAACCACGAGCCTGCTGGGGCTGAACGCGCGGGAATTGGGTCGGGTATCGTATCCACTCCAGCCCGAGATAGACCTGCTGTTGCTCCAGGGCGATGAGGAAGAGGACCATGCCCATGTCCAGCGACGTTTTGTTCGCCAGCCGGACCGACTCGTTCCAGGGCGTTACTAGCTTCTCGCCTGCTTCCCGGACGATCTCGGCACAGGCGGCCAACTCGGCGCAGTCGTTGCCCAGGTACTTCCAGCCCCGGTCATCAATGAATTCGACGGGGTAGGGGAACTGTTTTGTGGTCAACTTGCTCATGATGCGTTCCTTGGGGTGATGATGAGTTCGCGGTCTTCTTGCTTGCTGCCGCCATTTCCGGCATGCGACATGGTTTCGATGTGCTGCTGCCGATAAAGGGCGAAGACATCCGTGTGGTTGTCGTAGGAGAGTACCCAGTTCCGTCGTTTGCTCAAACTCGCCGCCAGCCAATCGTGCCCCTCGGCGAAGGAATGCTGATAAAGTGCCGGTCCCTGCGCGATGTAGGGCGGGTCGAGGTAGAACACGAAATCGTTGAACTTCTCGCCCATATAGGCGTCGAAGCCCTGGCAGCCGCAGCGGTCGCCGTAGAGCTTCACGCTGGTCAACAACCGATGTGCCTCTTCCACGTCGGCAATCAGCCGCTCGCCGTTCCAGCGGCAGCCAATCTTGTAGTTCCCGGTCTGTGCCACGCCTCCCTGGGGACCGCCCATGACCCCGCGACCGCCGTGTGAGAGCCGGTTCACGACGATTGTGTCGAGGGCGGAGCCACGGTCGGCACGGACCCGTTCCTTCGCGGCAACGAACTCCGGCACGCTGGGTTGGAAGTTGGCAATATCACGCTGTAGCCGCCGGGGGTCATGGATCACGTTGTTCCACAGCACGGCGATGGAAATGTCGAGGTCATTGATGAGGAGTTGCTTGATGAGGGTCTCGCCAGTCGTGTGCTGCTCCTTGAGCAGGGCGAACGTGATGCCGCCGCCGCCAAAGAAGAGTTCACCGAACTTGCCACAACTTGTGACAAGCTGCCCCTTGATCGCTGCGATAATCCGCTTTGCCAACGCACCACGACTTTTCCCACCCGGATAACGTAAAAGCATTTTGAGTCCCTTAGTTGTTGTCTGTTTCTCCACTAAGAGAGACGTAAAAGGCGCGGACTGGTTTTGACAGTTGCATTTTTTGGCGTATGCTTGAGAAACTCAGGAGGTTCAAATGAATGAATTGACTACTTTGTTTGTTGATTACTTGCACGTCGGCGATCTGCTTGCCGATCCGCATTTTGCCGCCCATGTATCGCATTTATGCGGCCTCCAATTTGAAAATAAGGGATCGGCGGTAGATAGCTGTTTTCGAGATCGTTCGGAGTTTCAAGGTGCCACAGCCGGGTTGACAAATACATCTCACTGCTGTATGATTAAGCGTGTTTCTTGAACTCAAACGGATAGGAAAACATGGCAAAAATAGTGAAGCGAAAAGAACTCGGGACAACCAAGCCGACAAAGCCCAAGCCACCAGCCGAACTGAATCCGGTTTCTCAGTTGTTTCTTGAGCACGTAATGCGCATCGGTCCCGTTCTCGATGCACAGCGTCAGTGGCTACACGAAATGGACCAGGGCATTGAGGCAGGCGAAGCGTCCTTCCATCTAATGGCCGTAATCAGCAGGGAGATATTTGTCTTCGCCCACAAAATCGACCTTCTCGCCGTGACGCACAAGTTACTGGAAACCTAAAACAGGCTCTCGACCGCTGCATCCCATGCTGCGTGGGCCACTTCCCGTAACTTGACGGACTGGTCTTCGTCGTCGGATTCGTCGTCGGATTCGATGGCGGGACCGTTGGATGTCCACCACTCGTCGAACTCAACACCGAAGTCCAACTCGTTCGGTGCTGCAACGAATACCCACGCCTTTTTTGCGTATTTCCTCGCCTCTTTCCACCACTCGTTAAATCGGAACATGATCTCGTCACGACACTGAGGACCACAGCAGCCGCACATAATGCACTCCTTGATTAGACACCTACGGTAAAAAGTTTCTCGACACGGTTAATCTTGCCGCCACCCTTGGCGTTCATATCCGTTCGTACTGGCTTCTCCCAGATTGCGGTCGCCCACTCGGGGGCTGTATACTCGGACACCAATACGATTGAACGTCGTGAGTATTCTCGTACCCACTTCCAAAAGTCGGCAGACTTGAAGGCACCTACTGTAAATCCGGTCGTGCCTTCGTAGGGCGGATCGCAGTAGATCAGCCCGGCGTCTTCGTCGTAGTCTGCATAGTTCTGAACGTCGAACCGCACCCCTTTGATCTTGGGTGTCAACTTGGCAAGACTTTTCTGTGCGTTGCCAGCATAGTTGCGACCCGTCGCATCGCGTGCATAGCCGCCGAAAAACTTACCCGAATTGCTGCATCCGAAGCCAGCAAACGCCCGCAAAGCACTGGGTTCTACTTTTTTCAGATTGTTGTACTCTTCCTCAGTGACGGTCATCGGCCCGTTCCAGCCCTTCGCCACTGCCTGTAGCAAGAGGATCACATCCACCTTTGTGTCGGCCGCCGTTCGTTGTGATACCTTGACTTCGGCACCGACATTGAACATGCCGCAGAATGGCTCGTGGTAGGTCGAGACCTGATAGCGATTGATAACCGCCGACAGTTCCTTCGCCAATCGTGCTTTACCACCAAAGTATCTCATCTACGTCGCTCCAAAACGAACACCCTCATTGCACGACTGCCCTTCTCTGGCTCACGGACATAGAACCACTCGTCGATCAGCCGATAGTTGTTCATAATGTCCACGATCCAGTTGCGGGTTGGATCGAGTTCGGGATCACGTTCGGTGTCCTCCACCGATCCGTAAACATCCATTGCATGTATTTTCCACTTGCCCGGTTGATTGCGAAAATTCTTTATTCCCTGGAGGGTGATGGTGATGATCTCAACATTGGCCAACGCATTCATGCGTCTGAAATCACGGTCCTTGGTTGGCGAGGCTGGCCCCATTAGGTCAATGTTCGCCAGCCGGTAACGGCTTCGAGAAAACTCGTCCGATTGAATGAACTGCGATAACGAGCCCGCGAAATTGTTGGCCCGGAGCCGGGTTTTCTTGAACTCTGACAAAACATCGGTTTCACGTTCGATATTCGTGATCTCGGCATTAGGACAGATTTCGAGAATATGCCTGACGCAGTGCCCTTTGGCCGCTGCAAGCGTGATAATCTTTTGGGTGCCGGTTTGCCGTTGCTTCAGATACTTCAGCCCGCGCTCACGGGCCGCCTTCTTATTAGGCGTGTCATATTCAATCTCTGCTACCACGTCATGGAGATCTTCCGTCCCTCTTCGCACAAAACGCTTGGGTCTACCGGCCTCTTTATTTCGATCGCAAACCAGCCACCGGCTCTTGAATGACGACCTGCCGAATAACTTTATGCCGCCGCCAATGACCGTTCCTCGCACCGATTCGGTGTCATATTTGGTCAATTTGCTCAGGTGTTCAAGTAAATCCGTCTGAGTGACGGTGTTCTTTTTGGTTCGCCGCATAAATTGCTCGGCGCGCTTAACCATGCTCAAGGGGCGTTTTGTGCGAGTATTTGACATAATTCAGGTCGGGGTCAGAGTTATGAAGCGAGGAGGGAGGCTAGTTTGTAGACCAATACGTCCGTATTCATGCCATTGACATAGCCATAGAAATCTATCATTTCATAGTCCGGTTCCATCCAATCGGTGATGCACGCAACATGGGGATTCTCGACACCCGCGTACTCCAGTCGTAGAACATCTTGTACGGTGCCGCTACCACCCCGGAAACCATCCATGTGTTGGGCGGTCACGATCACAACGTCCACATTCTTGAGCCTGCGGATCGTCGTCAGGTATGTTTCCATCCTTGTTGAGGCGTACCCCACGGCGTCGATGTTGGCCAATGACCAATGATGATCTTGGAAAAGTGGCCTCTGAACAAAAGCCTCTATCTGATCTTTGTAGTCCTGCGTCTCAATGCCGTGCAGTGCCTTGCGCGCCTGCCAAGCTCGCAATATAGGGGCACGCCGCTCGATATTCGTGAATATGGTGCGAGGATTACATTCCATCGCGGTCTGCACGCAAATTCCGGTCACGCCTGCCAGAGTCAGCATTCGTGGCGTGCCCTCGGTCGGAAGGTACAGTTCCATGATCTTCCGATACGTCTTCCATTTGTCCTTCGAGTCATACTTCAACTCCTGCTCAAGAACTGGGTCATTGGTCGTTTTCCTCCGGCGATGAATTGTGCGGCCGTTGTCGAGTGTCACTTTCTCCCACGCCGACAAGTACCAATCCGTAGCCATTACCGATCCAGGGCTATTTCCATCAAGTGTGCCGTGCAGCGCGGAACGGCTTTGTCCCGTGACTCTGGCTACTTCCTCGTGAAGGTCTACGTTGATTACTGGGTCTTGCCCAGACGAGATGGCTGCCTGAAAAAAATCAAAAGCGGCTTCGATTGCTGTCTTCATAGCTGGCTCACGGTGCGGTTCATTGGGTCTGGCAAGATAGTCGTAATTGCGAGGTGGTTGGTTGTTGGCGGTTCGCGGAATTCTTATTCCACGTCTCGACGACGCCAGAAACGTGCCTCTTTTGGGATGCCATCATCGGACAACTCTCGGTACTTGAACGTCACGACCTGGCCTAATCGGAAGCACTGGCCCTGGAAGTGCGCGGGCATATCCACGCCAGGGTGCTGGGCGGCATAGACGTACATCTCGCCCGTATCGAAGGCCCGCTCGGCGTCGGTCAGGCCGGAGAGTTCCAGCCGTTTGCCGTCATAATCGACAATGAGGGCACCGATCATGCCTTGCAGGCGGCTACCCTTGAGGGTCTCCCGACCGCTGGTGAAGCCGATGATCCGCCCCTCGGCGTCGGAGAAGGGTTTGTACTTGAGGATTCCGGCGTGCCGCTTGGGGGTCCAGGTCGCCCAGGGATCACGTAGCACGACGCCCTCACCGCCGGTCGCCAGCACGGCGTCCATCTGCTCAGTCAGCACCCGGCGGGCCTCGGTCTCATCCTCGGGCAGTTTGACCTGCTTGCAGAGGTAGCAGTGGTCGCTTTGCGTTTCGATGGCTTCGGAGAGGAACCGTAGTTCGTCAGTGAAGGTCGCGTTCGGACCTAAGAATCGGAAGTCTCCCTCAAAATCCTCCAACCGATCCTTCATCCATGCCTCGGTATTGGAGAAATCCATGCGCACAGTCATGTTGGCGTTCTTGATCTGGCCGCTGCCAAAGACAGCACTGACGGGCGGAGCGGAGTAGACGATGTAGCCGATGTCGCGGAAGCGTTCGTCGGCCTCATCACCGGCACAGATCGACCGGCACTTCTGGAAGTTGCCCCGCCCGGCCCACAGTTCGCCGTCGAGGAGGCAGGAGGGAAGCTGGTTGAGGAACCAGTCAGGGGCCATGATCGGATTGCCGTAGCGGCTCCACAGACCGGTGGCAATCGGTTTGATCTTGGCCTTCCGCTTGCCTGTCTTGGGGTCCAGGACGCTCGCCCAGGGCACGCTCTCGGTCGGCTGCCCACGGCTCAACCCGCCGTCCCAGAAGCAGCGGGTGCCGTCCCACTTCTCGCTGACGAACATGCCGCCGATCTCGTAAGCTAGATTGCCCTTGCGGTCCCGCTTGTCCAGGTCCAGGGTCTCCGCCAGTTGGAGAAATTCGCGTCGTAGGGATTGTGCCATGTTGGTGCTCCGGATTAGAGGGAAAAAGCGGCTCGTAAGAGTTGTTCCACGCGATCCACTTCGCGGCGGACGTTTATACGACGCTCGATCTGGACGGGCCTGCTCATTACAATCAGGCCCGGCGTCCAGGCGGCGTGCTCCAAGTAACGGGCGTCGATGAATTCAACGGTGTGGGACATGGTGTGGGACATGGTGTGGGACATGGTGGCGGTCTCTCGTGTTGGTGTTCTGTTGCTCCATGAAGAGAGACGAGGATTCTTTCTGGCTGGTTTTCAGTTTTTGGAATTTTGTAAACCAGTCTTGGCCAGCACCCGCCTGTATAGGTCTTCCTTCATCACATGAAGCGAGGAGATGGGCATATTGACGGCTGCCGCGATCTCCTTGAGTTTGTAGCCCTGCTCGCGCATCCTGACGAAGGTCCGCTCCTCGTCGCACCCGCAGCATGCCTGGATCAGGTCACGCAGGTCATAAACGTCTTCTTCGCTCGGGCAGGCGCAGGTGTCCGGGTCCACGCCGGACACAGCACCGACGGTGATTCGCTCGCCGTTTGCCATTGCCTCACGCAGGGCGTCACGCGGGATATAGATGACGTTCTCGGTCTCAGCCAGAATGCCCAGTTCACGGATGGTCGAGACCCGCATGTAATCGACCGGTGCCCCCATCTTGTCGCCCACTTTGGCAATGCGGTCCACGGCGTTCACCAGCCCGATAAACCCGGCACTGGTCAGGTCATCTCGCAGGAATTCATACTGCGGGAAGAAATGGATATAGGAGTCCACCTTGGAGATTACCAGCGGCATGTTGCCTTCGATCATCTGCTGGCGGGCGTCCTCATCACCCGCAGCAACCTTGGCTATCAAGGCCAGATTCTCTTCGACGGTCAAAGGGGCGGACATTTGCGACACGAGTTCCGAGTTGTAGTTGCTCACAGTTGCACTTTCGTAATGGGGTCGATGCGCCAGGCGCAGAAGGGGTGAAAAGAGTGACGATCAAGATCGAGGTAGCTGTACTCGCCGTTGTCTGGGTCGAAGATGCGACCGTGGTCGTAGGCGACCATGTGCCCGCAGTACGAACCCACGCCTTCGATCACGCCTTGGGTGGTGGCGAGTGCCGTGAGAAAGCGATCCTCGCCTCGGGCGGGTGCGAGGATGGCGTAGGTCTGGCCGGTCATCGTTTGCGAAACGGGACAGGCTTCGATGGGCGTCACGGCGAAGCCATGACGCAGACAGAGGTCGATCATTTCCTGGACGTGATGCCCGCGACGACCGCCGGGGAGCAATTCGCCGCCGTCATGCCCGATCTCCGCGATCACCTGTGCCACAGGGATGCCCAGCACCATCGCAAACGAGGTCGGCACACACTGCCAGTTTTCTGGCTTGGGAAGAAGTTCCATAACACGTGCGCAGGGTCTCTGCGCAGACTTTCAGACAAGGGGTTACTTGGAGCGGGTTAAGCCGAGCGGCTATTCAGATTGGCTAATCAGATTGGCTAATCAGATTCGCGGCAGAGTTCATCGAGCATGGCGTCGATGTCCGCACGAGTTGGTATCTTCCAACCCGCTTTGGCGTAGTCACGCCAGTTTGGTTTGCCGAAGAGCTTCTTGTATTGCTCCTCGTCGGCGGCAGTCAGTATCCAGATACCCACACCGTAGGCATCGAGCACCGGCCACTTCTGCTTCTGGGCCTTTGTGAAGCTGTATTTCAGTGGTTGTTTCACGTCGATCCAGCGGATGCCCCATTTCGGATGGGCAATGAAAAGGTCGGGCAAGCCCATTTGCAGGGCGTTGCCGATGATCCGCTCGACGTGCCAACCACGGGCACGCAGGTACTTGATGAGGGCGGCCTGTATTTTGAATTCGGGACCGTGGGCGGCTTGGCGTATCTTTCTCATGCTGGTCGCCCTTCCGGGAAGTTGAGGTAAGCGTCAGGTCCAAAATGTTCTAAAGCCAAGATGTCGTAAAACCTCGCAGCCGCTTCTTCAGTCGGTAGTGCAGGGGAGCGAAATTGGTCACCAAAGCTGCGTAACGTTGCCACATAAGACTTTCCGTGCTTTTGTACACCGCGAAAGCGTCTACCCTTTTTGGGGCCTTGGGTCAGTGCGTTCTTACGATGTACCGGGCTGCAAGCCCTCCGCCGCTCGATGCCCCTCTCTCCACTCCACATGTCTAAGGCATCTTGCCGTGTCCTTCCGCGACCCCCGGCTAAGCAGTTGTATAAGGGACCAGGCTTATCCTTACTGTTGCGTCTACCTACGGCTTGAATGAAAAAGTGCTCCCAAGTGTAGGCGGTCACATCGTCAAGACCCGTGAGAAGCCTGCGTACAACGGGCAGAGCCCGGCCTGCCGGAATCATGTCCAGGTACTCGTAGTAGCCTGGATATGATTTACCTTCACGCTCGCACTGCTTCTTAACACCCTGGCGATACCCAGCATGGAAGTGCTCGGCATCCCGGTCGTTAGTTCCTTTGCCGATGTAGAGCGGCACGCCAGTGACGGGATCAAAATGGCCATAGACATAACACTTCATGCTGTCACCGCCCGAATCTTCACAGTGTCGGCAGTGCCGTGCTTGTCCGCCCAACTTCCGGCTCCACGGCACCAATCCATACCGATCAAAGGAACCTGGGCACGGAAGGACTCCACGCCCGCCCTCACGACCTCGACGATCTTGTCTTGTAGCTCGGGCTTGGCGACGGTCAAAATCTCGTCATGGACATTTATCAGCGAGATTTGCAGTTCACCGATCCCGGCGGGCTGCAAGTCCCACAGCTTCCGTTGCACGTTCTTGGTGATCTGGGCTCCAGGGCTTTGGATTTCATGGTTAGCCGCTGATCTCATATTTGATGCCTGCATGGCAAACGCTGCCCCGTAAAGGGCGGAGGCGACAGCACCGCCAGCGGTCTGCACGCGATCCCTTCTGACCACTTTCACCTTGGCGTTGGCCCAGTTCTTGGGCGGCTTCCTGGCCAGATCGAAGAGGGCTTTGCAAATCTTGTTTTCCAGGGTGTAATACCGACGATAGCCGAGGAAGGACTCGATGTAATCGGCGGGGTCCGCCCAGACAACTGCGCTGCCCAGCCCGCCCGGCTGCTTCATCGGGCAGAAGGCGTTGAAAGTCTTCTCACGAGCCTTGGGAATGCCGGGGTACTTGCGGAAGAAACCCTCCTCAGCCTTCTTGGCCACATCAGGGGCAATGCCGAACTTGTTCACGAGCGTCTCCCAGTTGCCGCCGTACACCATGCCGAAGAAGCCTTGCTTGCCTTTGGTGTATTTGTCGCACTCGGTATCTGCGGAGTCTAAGATGTCCTGATAGGTGCAGCCAGGATAGAGTTCCATGCCGAAGAGACCGTGAATCTTCTTGCCCGAGCAAAGGTCAGCACGAAGACCCGGATCGTTGTACACGGCGTCCGCCAACGACACCTCGAAGCTGGCAAAGTCACCAAGGCTTAGGACGTAGCCCGGCCAACTGAGCGGGAACATCTTCCGCACTTCTTCGGTATGCTTAATGCCCTGGGCGTTCAAACCATCGGCCCCGGACATACGCGAGGAAAGGGTGCCAATCACCACGAAACTGGCGTGGAACTTGCCCGCCAGGAGGAGCTTCTCATAGAGTTCCACTTCCTTGGCGGCCGTCTTTACGTCAAGAATCTTTTCTGCTCGCAGTGCCGCCGGGTGGCGACCGGCACGCACGGTGCCCGAACCACCGCAGCGGAGGCAGTTGGGGTCAGTCTCAAACGTGCAGAGAGTGCAGGGCTCGTCGGCGGCGATTTCCCAGCCCTTGACCGCCTCGATGTTCGCTTTCTTGGTGGACTCCTCCAGGATGATGCACTCCATCTCATCCATTGCGGCGGTGATGTATTTGCGGACCTCGGGTGGCTTGTTGATGTTGACCGGGGCACCGTCTATGACCGCCTGGGCGGACTCCAGGAGGCTGGTCATGCCGGGCTTGTCAATTGTGAAGCCCCGCCAACGCACGACCGGGACCATGCAGGCCAAGGTCGAATCGTCGTCGCCCGGCGTCGGATCGCCGAAGTGGTGACATAATGCACGGGTGTATACTATATCGTCTTGGGCATATTCGCGGGCATCTTCCCGTGTCGCCCAGTGGTCGATGAACTTGGAGATCACGCCCGGCCACGCATAGCCCTTGAGCTTCTCTTCGCCGTTGGACGTGTGCCAGACTTCCCAGTTCTTCTCCGGGGTGGAAATGGCTAAAGCGGTGGGCGCATAGCCTAACTCGATGGGTCGCCAAGTGGTGGAGGGCTCGACATCACGATAGTGGAACTTCGGCTTGAGACCCATCGCGTGCTCGGCGAGGTACTTGAGACCTCCGGCTGGGGAAAAGCGCAGCACGACATCCTTGAAGTCGCGGTCGAGTTCGCCGAAGTTGTTGTGACGGTCAAAGACTTGCCATTTGGGAGCGTCCTGGTCTGCCGACCGGGCGAAGAAGATGGAATCGAGTTGGATACGATTCTCTAGCTCTTTAGCGAGCGCAGGGGCCAGAATGGAAGGCACCCGCTTGATGCGGATGTCCTCGCGGGCCATGAGAGCCTGATAGGTTGTCTTGCGGCTGTGGAGCATGAGGTCCAGGGCCGCAGCAGGCTTGAGGCAGGGACCATCTTGAGCGGCGGGCTCAAGCATGGCGATCTCGTTGATGTGTTCTTGCGGAATCCAATCTGGATTACAGAGCCGGAACGTCGTGTAGGTCTTGACGGACATAAAGTGGTCAAAACTGAGATTGAAACCGACGACGCAATGCTCGCAGTACCATTCGAGCAGGGTCAGCGTCTTACGAATGGGTTCCCGCCACAGTTCGTAGAGCGTGATTGGGCCTTCCTCCACGGCATACTGAAAGAGGACAGGGAAGCCGTGAAGGCCACATGTCTCACTATCCCAATAGAGCCTATTCATTTGTTTCCTTCTTCCAGGAGGTCAGCGTCAACAAGTTTCGAGCGGGCTTCACTTGCAGCCTTTAGACCGGCGGACATCCCGGCGGTATCGCAATCGGCTGCGGACTCAATAAACACTTCGTAAGCCAGTGCGAGTGACTTCCAGGTCTCAAGTTGTTTAGGGATAGTCATAATTAACTTTCAAAAGAGGCCCAGCACCTTGCACGCCTCCCGCCAGCCACGGCGGGAATATCGTTACAGCCGGGCTACGGCAATCCTAGTCACCGGTCGTGCAGTTATAGGTTCAACTCCCTACGGAGCGTCGTGCTGGGCCTCAGAATATGTCGTATTTCCAACCCGGTCCCGAAACAGTGGCAGTGATGACCGGACCAGAGAGGAAGTCACCATTGCGGAAATGGAGTAACATGCGCATTGTCCGACCAATCCAGTTGTCAATGCTGACCTTGCCATCGAGTACATAGACGCCCTTGACGTACTGACCAATCACCGTGCCCCGCAAAGCAGGCGTCGTGCCATAGACCTTGATGAGCTTTGCCGCAGGGTTCAGCACCTCAATGTCGAAGAGGCTGTTGTCAGTCTCGACGAGGATACGATGCCCAGCCTGTTGCTTGGTGATGTCGATCCCCGGCTGCTTCTTGAGGGCGGCGAGGGCTTCTTCAGGCGTCGGTAGTTGTTTGTGCATCTTGTTCTCCACTAAGAGAGACGAGCTTCTTTGCTGGCTGGTTTTTGATTTGTTCTGCCTTGATGTCCCGTAGCAGGTCGGTGTCGCTGATCTCGCGCATGACCCACGCCAGGGCACGGGTCGCCAGACCACTCACCCCGGCGTCGAACATGGTGAGCACCATCCGGCTGATGGCTTCCTTGCTCCGCCGGAACTTGAAACGCTGGTTGTACTTTTCCAGCAGTTGCGGATTCGTCGCACCCAGGGTTCGCGCCTTGGAGGCGGCTTCGGCGATCAGCAGTTGCTCTTCCGGGGTAGTCTCCGGACCCATCCGCTCAATCGTTGCAGCCGTCACAAGCCCTGCCGCCGCCATCTCCTGGATAGCCTCCGGTAGGGCGAGCAGGCGGAGCCGGGCGGCTACCCACTTGGTGGGCCTCTTTAGCTCTTTGCTGCCCTGGCGGAGTGAGACCCCCTCGGGGTATATCCGCTGAATGGCGCGAGCCTCCTGGAGCATGTTTAGGTCTTTCCGCTCCAGGTTCTCGGTGAGATTCAGCAAGCGGGCCTGATAATCGGAAAGACCGCTACGAATCATCGCCGGGATGGTCGTCCACTTCAGGAAGAACTCGACTGCCCGGAAGCGTCGGTGCCCGGCCAGTAGGCGATAGGCGTAGCCCGTCAGATTTACGTCTGACGCAGGCTGCACGACGACCGGAAAGTCCAGCCCCTTATCGCCGATGCTGGCTGCCAGATCGGCGACCGACTCCAGCGTGAACTGCCCACGGCAGTTGAAGTCGGAGTCGTTATAAATGTCTTTCAGCGGCAGATCGAAAACGTCATATTGCGCGAGTCGTTTTGCCATTACAATTGAGTCGTGTTCAGGATGGGTCTGTTGTTGTCCCAGGTGAAGACGCTGGCTGAGGCACCGCCGATGTAGACGAAGGTATTGGCGTGGCAGCACCACGAGCCAGAGTTGCGATACCAATCGCCTCGGGAGCCGGGGGTGTGGGTGTGCCCGCCGACCACAATGTTGCACTCGCCGCTATCGACATAGCTCTTGAGCCCGTTGATGAGTTGGCCATCGCGGGGTGGCTTGTGCCAGATACGCTCGTGCCAGCCCACCAACTTCTCAAGCACGCCGATGGAAAGCTCCTCGACCGTGTATTTACCCTTCATCGGACCGCCGTTGCGGTCTTCTAAGAGGGCGGTGATGATCGCCGTGATACGTCCGAGCCCCGGCATGTCAGCGGCACAATACTTGTCGCTTTCGTGACCGTGGCAAATCCGGACCTTGAGCTTGCCGTCATCCAGGGTGATGGGACCACGCATCCGGTCGAAGAACGGTCGATTCAGGAAGTCTGCACCGACGAAGTGCAACAAATCAACATCGTGGTTGCCAAGGATGTAGACCGCCCGCATTCTATCGAGGCGTGCGAGCAGGTCTTCGTAGTGCAAAATACTTTTACTAAAATTGCACTGCCAGAGGTCGAAGAGGTCACCGGCGATAATCAGCCGTCCGCCTTCGGATTCCACGAAGTTGAGGAAATTGTTGAACTGCTTGGGACGGTCGCCGTAAGCAAAACGATCCCTAGGACCGCCATCGCAAAGGTGTAAATCGGAGACTACGAAGACGTGCATTTTGGTACCTTACTATGTTTGACGATCACATCATCCTTGCAGAACTCGAAGCCCAGCCACGTCCAGTAGACGATGAAATGCAACTGGTGCTGGGCATCCCAGGTCAACCGCCGCTTCAGCATCGGTACGAAGGTTTGGAGCAGGAACAGCGTGTTGGCGAGATGCGTGATGCCGGTGAAGAGAAGACGAAACATGAGACACCTTTCACGTTGAGCAAACTCCGGGGAAGGATTCGGACCTTCGACCACGCGATCAACAGTCGCGCGCTCTACCGCTGAGCTACCCCGGATCGACGATTAGAAGTATTCGTTGTTGTCGAAGTCTTCATCGAAATCCATGCCGACCATGAGGGCAGTCTCCTCGGAGCCTTCCGGCGCGATCGGGACCAACTCGATGTACCAGTCCTGGCAGATGCCGGTCACTTCTTCCAGGTCGGCTGCCGCCGCCAAAGCACTCTCACGCTCGGGGTAGATGCCGACGTTGACGATCACGTCCGAGTCGTCGTCCTCGTAGGTCAAGAGCCAAAGGCCGGGGACTTCGCCGACCCTGCCGGTGTTGTCCGAGGAGATACTGTCGTAAGTGAACTCAGTGAACTTGAAGGGCTTCTTCATGGCAGTCTTTCTAAAAGGGTTGGGGAAAAGGTTCAACGATGGGTATGGCCACCACCGTGTGGGGCGGGAGGTGGCTCCGGTCGCGGTTGCGGTCGCGCAGCAATCCAGCATGCAGGATCAGATCAATGCAGTCAACAACGCGCAAAACCAGGCACGTGCGGCCGAACAGTTACAGCAATCCCAGATGGCGCAACAGCAATACGAAGCGCAGCAACAGGCTCAAAAAAAACAAGCTCAGGATCGGGCTTATCAGCAAAAACTACAGTCAGAACGTGTAGCAGCACAGAAAGCGCAGCAAGCACAGGCCGAACAAGCTGCCCTTGAGAAAAAGCAAGAGCAGCAAAGCGATAAAGCCCGTGATCAGGCCTATCAGGACAAAATCAGACAGCAGGAACTCGATGCCAGGCAGGCGGATCTTGATTTAAAAAAGGCCAAAGCAAAGCGTGCAGATGAATTTGTAGATCAGGATCTGAACCACGCACAAGCTCAAACTGATTTGATTCAATCACAAGCTGATGCCAACAGGAATGTTTCAGAAGGAAACAAGAGTTTGCAGACGAGTGTGGGTGTTGGTGTAGAAAAAGCCAATTCTGGTTGGTTCAAATAACAACTCAAGGCGATTCAAATAACAACTCTTTGTGATTCAAATAAATAACTACTCCTGACCTGCCACTCAGTTTAGAATCCGGCCATAATCATAATCATAATCACAGCCGGAGACTATATGTTATTTCTCGTCATCAGTACCCCTCGCCCTGAAAAACCTACTACTCTGATTGGAGCACGCAGCAGCTACTGGGACTGGATGAATCCGCTGCTAGCCTCAGGCATGGCTAAATCCGTGTATGCCCGTGCAGGACGCGGGGCGGTTGCCTTGTTTGATGTGGATTCGAATGAAACACTGCATCGACTCATGAATGAATGGGCCGAAATTATTCCTGCACATATGGATGTTTATCCTTTACTCGATGTCGACGCTGCCAAATCATTCTTAGCTAGCCAGACCGCTACCTGAGACTGCATGCCTGATCTGCTGCGCAACTCATCACGCGCGCAGAGTAACTGACTTCACAAAGGGGAATCATCATGCAAAAACGGATCCACTTACTATTTAAGATGCTGACTTATACACTCACGGGTCTTGGCGTGCTAAGCATGACTCTTGCGCAGGCACAAAGCACGACTCAGGTTTTTCCAGACAAACCCGTCACAATGGTCGTGGCTTTTCCTCCTGGTGGTGGCACGGATATCGTCGCAAGAAAAGTTGCACAAGGCTTGAGTAAGCTGTGGAATCAGCCTGTGATTGTCGATAATAAGGGCGGCGCTGGTGGCACGATCGGAACGACGTTCGCCACACGCGCTGAACCCAATGGCTACACCATCATGCTCGCTACCTTGGGCAATATGGCCATCAATCAGCATTTATACAAAATGGATATCGATCCTGCACGTGATCTTTCGGCCATCACGAATGTGGTGGGGGTAGATTTTGTCCTGGTGGTTAATCCAAAGCTTGATGTCAACAGCGTTGAGGAACTCATCGCGTTGGCCAAGCGCAAACCTGGCAAGCTGAACTACTCTTCTTCAGGCACAGGTGGCGCGCCACACCTTGCTACAGAGCTCTTCATGAGCATGACAGGCACTCGATTTACACATGTACCCTATAAAGGCAGCGGTCCCAGTATTAGCGATCTGGTGGGCGGGCAAGTCGACTTCACCATGGATAGTCTGGTGCAATGCTTGCCACAAATTCAGTCAGGCCGACTCAAGGCCATCGCAGTACTGGGAGCCAAACGCTCTACTCTCTTGCCTGCAGTCCCTACGATTGCAGAGTCTGGAGTCAAGGGCTACGACTTTACCAACTGGTTCGGACTGGTTGCACCCGGCAACACCCCACCGGCAGTGATTGCTCAGCTCAATCAGGCCGCTGTTGAGGTTTTGAACCAGTCTGATTTGCACAAACAGCTCGAAAATATGGGAGCGAATGTGATTGCGAACAGCCCCTCTGAATTTGCACTACAGATCACGTCTGACAGTGTGAAGTGGGGAAGAATTATTCAAGAAGCACATATTCAGACCGATTAAGACTGAAGCTTAGGTACTGCCCTAGTTGACTTGCGTATTTTCTTTAATGTGTCCAAGGGTTTGAGTTTAGAGCGATTGGCCGCTTCATTTGCAATGTTAGACATTTTGACCGCTTCAAAAGCAGCGACCGTAGCCATTTGCGTTGCGTTGGCGGCCTCTGCAGACGCTTTCAAAGCGGTCGCCTCGGCCTGATGCGCAACCGCCTCTGCGGCAGCGGCTGCAGCTGCAGAAGCCGAAGCGGCTGCAGAC
>Ga0118677_10001731_pt1 | contig 45461 bp, 36 predicted proteins | sample AliMusrvi5mmetaG_FD_86154 | JGI IMG/M metagenome (GOLD analysis project Ga0118677, IMG submission 86154) | reverse complement strand
GCGCCAGACGACTGCCGATGGGGGCGGACGATGGCGCCTGGCACTCCCGGCGCTGCCCGCTGGAGGACCCTACCGTCTGACCGTGCAGGGAAACCGTTCGGTGGTTATCGACGACGTGCTGGTCGGCGAGGTCTGGATTTGTGCCGGTCAGTCGAACATGGCCTTCACGCTCGACCGCGCGGCCACCGCTGGACGGGACATTCCGGACGCCGACTACGCCGGAATCCGGCTCTTTCAGTTGAAGGAGCGCAGCGTCCTCCAGCCGCTCGAAACCACGCCGGATGCCGCGTGGCGCCAACTGACTCCGGAGTCGGTGCGTGGCTTCTCCGCCGTCGGATACCTGTTTGCACGCCGGCTGCATAAGGAACTGGGCGTGCCGGTCGGCATGATCCAAACTACGTGGTCTGGAACGGCTGCCGAGTTGTGGACCTCCCACGCGGCTCTAGCACGCAGTCCGGAATTGCAGCCCCTGTTGCAAGCCTGGGAGTCCGCGAGCGATCTAACCCATGGGTTGGCCGCCCAGCCCGCCGATTTCCAACTCGACGTCGATGGCTTTGAACTCGTGCACCTCGATGGCAGAGCGGAACCCATGCATCCCGAATGGAGCTTCAACTGGGATAGCGTGCGCAATTCGCACTTCGAGTTGATCGACTCTGGTCGCCCAGGGCTTGGGCTGGCCGCACGACTCAGCGGCAGTCTGGAAGCCGACGAATCTCCGGCTCTCACCGGCAGCTTCGCGCCCCGTCACGCTGAGCGCGACCTCAGTGGATACGAAGCACTTCGCTTCTACTGCCGGGGGCAGGGAGCGTACCGCTTCGATGTTTTGGAGAAAGTCGTGCGGGACGCTGACGAGTTCAACGTCCCAGCCATTCTGTCTACCGCAGACTGGCAGCCTGTGATAATTCGGTTTGCAGACTTGAAGCAGGCGGGATGGGGCGTGAAGCAGTCGCTGACAACAAGTGCGCTGACCGGCTTCCGGATTCTCCCCTTGCGCGCTGCCAGCCCGGTTCAACTGCCGCCGGCGTCGCTGTTCAACGGCATGGTCGCGCCGCTGGCTCCGTACGGCATGCGCGGGGTCATCTGGTATCAAGGGGAGGGCAACGCAGGCCGGGCCTTCCAGTACCGCACGCTGCTACCTGCCTTGATCGGGAGTTGGCGCCAGGAGTGGGACCAGGGAGACTTTCCCTTCCTCATCGTGCAATTGCCTGAATTCGGAGCGCGCCGGGAGCAACCCTCCGAGAGCGCCTGGGCGGAATTGCGAGAGGCCCAGTTGCTCACCCTGAAGACTGCGCCGAATACTGGACTGGCCATTGCGATGGGACTGGGCGAAGCGGGCAATGTTCACCCGAACCGCAAGCTCGAAGCCGCCGACCGGTTGGCGCTATGGGCTCTTGGAACGACGTATGGCCGTGGCGGCGAGTTCTCAGGACCGGTGTTCGATTCCGCAGTGGTAGGGGCAGGCGTCATCAAGCTTCATTTCCAGCACACCGGAACCGGCCTCATTCTCAGTTCGGGATCGACTCTGCGCGGTTTCGCGATTGCCGGCGCGGATCGCAAGTTCTACTGGGCTACTGCGCGTTTCGACGGCGATAGTGTCGTGACTTCCAGTCCGCACGTCCCCGCACCCGTGGCGGTCCGTTACGATTGGGCCGACAATCCGGACGGCAACCTGGCCAACAGTGCAGGTTTGCCCGCCTCGCCATTTCGAAGTGATGATTGGCCAGGAATCACGGCGCCCGGCGACGTGCTCAAGCGATAGCAGGCAGGGGCGGTCCGTACTCCGTTTTGCCTTAAGGTGGGCGAGGGTCATAACTCCCGGAGGTATGGGCTGGGTCATCTGACTTCCGACTATACGGAGGGCCTTTGACAGCTTAGCCCGGACAGCCAAACGCACTAGGTCAATAGGCGTAAAGGGGCATGTCGTAGTTATTGGGCCAGCGGCACTCGACCCCTTCCGGTAGTCCTGCGGGCCCCGTTACCGATATTGCGAACGGATGGAACTCGATCGGCGGGCGCAAGGGAGTTTCGTTCATGATCCCGTTCTAGGCACGTAATATCGGGATTCTAAGAGTAGCGGGTCACACGACCATACCTAGTCAGTTAACCTGAGTGTCAGGACTCGCTGAATGGCCGAACAACCCGCGTCCTTTGTTCAACAACAGAAATTCGCGCCGCTGGGGCTTAAGGAAGGAGAGCTAGTCTATATCGCAAGAAACGATATCCGGCGGTGTGGTGCACGAAGTGCCCGCAGATTTGAAACAGGCACTTACATCCGATCCGCAAGCGTTAACGACATGGGAAGGCATTACACCGCTCGCGCGCAATGAGTGGATATGTTGGATTGAGTCCGCCAGAAAAGCAGAAACCAGAAGCCGCCGGATCAAGTGGGGCTGCTCAAGCCTTAGGGATGGAAAACGACGCCCCTGTTGCTGGCCCGGATGCTCTCACCGCTAGTTCCAAGCTGGTCAAACCGGACCTTGCGACGGGTTGACTGGAGTCGGCCAGCTTCCAGTTTGTGCGTGTTCCTGGCATGATCGGCAGAACGGGGTGCGGAGTTGTTCAAACGGCCCGCGCAAATCTCGCTCTCAAAAGCCCTTGGAGCTTGGATCCTTATGCCCGGAACGAAGCTCACATTCGATATCGTCCGTGAGATTGACATGAAGTAATCGTGGCGAAAGGCCGAGTCCTGTATCAGTTATACTTGACACCGAACAATATGGCGACCGTCGCACCAAAAGCTCGCAAGCTATGGGCCACTAAGCCGCGACGCACTTTGGCACAGTTGGCGCTGTTATTGTGCGTGCAGATCTCGGCGCTCACGGCCCAGAGCGCTGCGCTGCCTGGAGCGGGACCCACGCCAATCGACTCTGTGCTCGCCCGGGTCGAGGCTTTACGATTGACTGCAGATCAGGTCCGCCAGCTAACACTGCTGCGGTTGGATAGCCAAATCGCGGAAGCGCCGATGATCGCAGAATTACAGGCCCACAGATTGCGATTGGAGCGCGGGAAGATCGCCGAGCCAGCCGACTTCAAAGCACCCGAGCAGGTTCTGCAGCGGATTGAAGAACTGAGCGTGCAAATCGCGAGAACCGAACGCGCAACCGCTGAAAAGGCTAACGACATCCTGACTCCAGTCCAGAGGATGATACTAGTCCAGTCCGGCCCAACGGCAAGTCCGCCAGTGCACGACGCCAGAATTAACGACGCCAGCGAGCGGCGTCCGCAAGACAGCAAGCTAGTCGAATACGAGATTTCAGAGGCGATCGCGGATCGGCTTATCGCGTGGGCCAAAGCCTTCGCCCTGCTTCTTGGCGCTCCCTTAGCCGTCTTAGCTGTAGTACTAGCTACGTTGGGCATTCGCTCCTACGCCGACTTCAGAGACAGGGTCCAGAAGGGGCGCGAGGCGATCAACGGCCAAATGCAGGAGGCGGCCGAGGCGATCAAGCACCAAATGCAGGAAGCTACACGCCTGCAGGAGGAGTTGGCGGCCTTGCGCGTACGATTCACCGAACTCGCCGGGATTGAGCATAGCGTACGGGAAATCGCAGCGCAGGTGAATCGGATCGAGCAATTCGTCGGCTTTCAGAAATCCGACGCTCTGACCCCAGCACTGAAGGCATCCCTTGAGGATGCATTGAGCCGTTACCGGACCTGGCTTGCTGGCATCGGTAGCCTTCCCGGCGAGCCAGTCACTGTGTTCATCGACCCGAAGTTGAAGGATAACGCCTACTATGAGCCCGGAAGGATCGTGATCGCCGAAGTCCTGGCCGGTGATCCCGACGTTGTGCTGCGCGAATACACCCACCATGTGCTCAAGGACGCGAAGGAAAAGGCTGTTCCCTGGACGGCCATTCAGTCCGGTCTGTCCGATTATCTGCCCTGTAGCTTTAATAACAATCCGCTGTTCGGCGCCAAGTCCGCGCCAGTGTTCAACCGAATCTTCAAGCGACAGATGTTCGCGAACGGCTATGTGCGTAACATGGTCAACACCCTGCGCCTGGACACCCCCCGCCAGGGGACTTCCGAGCAGCAGATCGGTGAAGGGTGGAGCGGAGCATTCTGGGAGTTGCGGACCCTCCTTGGACGTGAGCACGCTGACCCCTTGTTGGTCGAGGCGTGGAAGGTTGCGAAAATCAGGAAGGACTCCCCGGCCAGCTTCACCGAATTCGGGCGCACCATTTTTGGACTTGTCACCCAGAGCCACGCATCCTTCGCGGCGGAGACCAAGGCCATCTTCGAGCGCCGTGGGGTGAAGCTCCCCGAAGCTAAGTGACAGTGCGGACGAAGACGAGCCGAGCCTTGCCTTGAATGACCCGCGATGGGTGCTGATGATTGCTGCGCTTCGCCCGTGTATGCCAACTCCCCTTAGCCTGAGAAGACTACGACAAAGCCGAAACGCGATCCGATTCGTGGGAAGCGCCTATATAGAGATGACTTCCACGCGCTGGCCTTCTCGATCAAGGGCCCCAACCAGGTGCTCCTGCCCGCTGGTCGCGGCAAAGCCGTCAGGCCCAACGGTAGCGGTCTACGGTCCTGGGAGAAACGTTGAGAAGGTACTGTTTTTCGCGGATGAACGGCACGTAGAGAAGTTCCATGGAAGCCGTCCAACTGGGCCAAACGCTGGATAGCTGGAAAGAGTAAATCGCCACCATGTGGCGTTTCACCTGCAACAACGGCATCACCGATGGTTTCCACAACAACATGGAAACCCTGAGTCGCCAGGCCTTCGGTTTTCGCAACTTCGACAATTACGGACTTCGGGTGAAGGTGCTGTGTGGTTAACTGGAAGGAAATTCGGGACCGGATCCCCCGACTTTGGCGTAGAGCCTATTTTGTTGGATTTGGTGGACCTGGTCGGGTTCGAACCGACGACCTCTTCCATGCCATGGAAGCGCGCTCCCAACTGCGCCACAGGCCCACTTGCATGTGGACGTCTAAAGTATAACAACTGCATCAACCTTCATCAACTCGCAGTGCTCCTTCATGGAGCGGAAATCTGGACTCGCCCAAAGAACAGGCACGCCCAATCGACGCCCTTCACCAGCAGGCATGCTCGCCGCTAGGCGCAGAGTAGCAGGGCACCACCCGGCCCTGCGGCATGGAAAGTGCAGGCGAGCCGCGTCAATCGTTGCCTAGTCGAAAGCATGGGAATCGATCCCGGCCAACTGGCTGCATCCCAGGCAGTACGCGGTCATCCGCCACGAGTGGACCAATTGCCATATTCATTCGCACGACACCCGCCCACACCGGCACCGCGTAATCTTCTTCGTCGTCTATGGGAGGACCTTGGCGCACCTTCGCGGTGGCTTCCGTAAGCGGCAGCGCCAGCACGCTGGTCGCTTTCAACTCCTGTTCGTTCGGCTCCCGAACTTCCTCCCACCTGTCACGGACCACATGGTTCGTGAAGAGGCGCAAGGCCTCCAACTTCTCTGCCGGGTCGGACACCCGCCGAGCTTTCCCCAGAACGACTACAGAGCGAAAGTTCATGGAATGATGGAAGGCGGAGCGGGCCAGCACCAGCCCGTCGAGCAGGGTGACCGTGACGCAAGTCTCCGCGCCGCCCGCCAGAGAACGCAACATCCGGCTGGCGGCTGAGCCGTGGATGTATATCTGGTTATCCGCCCTAACATAAGCCGTCGGAATGACGTAGGGTTGCCCATCCACCACAAACCCAACATGGCAGATCAGCCCCTCGTCCAGAATCGCCGCTATCTGCGCCTGGTCGTATACCGCACGTTTGGGTAAGCGGCGGACCGTTGCTCTATCGCTAGGAGGAATTCCCGGCAGAGCGTCGAGTCGAGTGTCTGGTGGCATAGAATACTGATTGTCTCCCAGCCGCTCGCTGCAGCCAAAACGTAATGCGTGCAAAACTCTCCAATTCACTATTTCGCCGATCCGCAGGCGTCGCTTGTCTCTTCGCTCTTGGATGCACCGCTGCGAGTCCTCCACCCTACAAGGATCCTACGGCGCCCATGCAGAGGCGCGTGGACGATCTCGTCTCGCGCATGACCCTGGACGAGAAGATCTCGCAATTGATGAGCGCCTCGCCGGCCGTCGAACGGCTCGGGGTTCCGGCGTACAACTGGTGGAATGAGGCGCTGCATGGGGTGGCGCGCGCCGGGCGTGCGACGGTCTTTCCGGAGGCAATCGGGCTGGCGGCAACCTGGGACCAGAAGCTCATGCTGCGCGTGGCCACCGCGATCTCCGACGAAGGACGCGCCAAGCACAACGAGTTCGTACGGCTCGGCAAACGCAACATCTACCAGGGGCTGACGTTCTGGTCGCCGAACATAAACCTGTTCCGCGATCCCCGCTGGGGCCGCGGCATGGAGACCTATGGGGAGGACCCTTATCTCACCGGCAAGCTGGCCGTTCAATTCATTCGCGGGCTGCAGGGCAACGATCCGAAGTACCTGAAGACCGTCGCCACAGCCAAGCACTTCGCCGTGCACAGCGGGCCGGAGAGCGAGCGCCACACCTTCGACGCCAAGGTAAGCGAGGCCGATCTACGCGACACATACCTTGCGCAGTTCGAAATGGCGATTAAGGAAGGCGGCGCCTACTCTGTCATGTGCGCCTACAATCGACTCGCCGGTGAGCCGGCGTGCGCAAACCCGCGACTGCTTACCGGCATCCTGCGCGACGAGTGGAAGTTCAAGGGCTACGTGGTGAGCGATTGTGGAGCGATCACCGACATCTATACGACCCACAAAGCCGCGCCCAACGCCGAGCAAGGAACCGCGAGCGCGGTTAAGGCTGGCGCCGACCTCACCTGCGGTCAGGAATTCCGGGCACTCGCCCCGGCCGTAAAGCAAGGTCTGATTCAGGAATCTGAAATCGACACGGCGCTGAAACGCCTGCTGCTGGCGCGTTTCAAGCTAGGTGAGTTCGACCCGCCGGCCCTCGTGCCGTTCACGAAGATCCCTTACCGCGCAAACGACAGCGCGGAGCACAAAGCGCTGGCGCTCGAAACCGCGCGCAAGTCGATCGTCTTGCTGAAGAATGACGGCGGCCTCCTGCCGCTCAGCAAGACGGGAATGACCATTGCGGTGATCGGCCCGAACGCAGACGACGTGGATGTGATGCTGGGCAACTACAACGGCGACCCGTCCGCGCCGGTGACGCCGCTGCAGGGCATTCGCCGCAAATTGGGGCCGGGCGCGATGGTGCTCTATGCACGCGGCAGCGACCAGGCGGAGAACATGCCTGTCTACGAAGTCGTTCCCACGTCGGCGCTGTTCACCACAAACGGACCGGACCGCAAACCGGGGTTGAAGGGCGAGTACTTCGCTACGGCAAACTTCGACCCCAAGCTACCGCGGGTCCACCGCGACAGTTTCTTCGTACCGGGCAAGCTGGCGACGCTGGCCGACCCCAAGCCGGTGCTGACTCGGATCGACCCGAAGGTTGATTTCCAATGGTGGGACGGCTCGCCCGACCCGCGCATCCCCGACGACGACATCGGCGTGCGTTGGAGCGGTTATCTTGCGCCTCCCGTGACCGGCACGTACCGCCTCGGCGGGTATGGCTTCAACGCCTGGGAAATCTACCTGGACGGCAAGCAGGTCGCCCGCTTCAACAACATCCACGAGCGTTCCTACGACTACGGCACTGTGGAATTGCAGGCGGGCAAACTCTACCCCATCACGGTGCAGCTTCACAATTACCTGAACGACGCCAACATGCAGTTAGTGTGGGCCGTGCCCGGCAAGGACTACCCCCAGGAGGCCATCGAGACGGCGAAGAAAGCCGACGTCGTGGCGCTGTTCCTCGGGCTCTCGCCCCGTCTGGAAGGCGAGGAGATGAAGGTACAGGTCGAAGGCTTTTCGGGTGGCGACCGCATCAGCCTGGACCTGCCCAAGCTCCAGGACGACCTGCTGCACCGGATTGTCGGGTTGAATAAGCCCACGGTGCTGGTGCTGATGAACGGCAGCGCGGTGGCCGTAAACTGGGCGCGTGACCACGTGAAATCGATTGTCGAACTATGGTATCCGGGGCAGGCGGGCGGGAACGCGATTGCCGATGTGCTGTTCGGGGACTACAACCCGGCCGGCCGGCTACCGGTGACCTTCTACAAGTCCGCTGACCAGCTGCCGCCGTTCACCGACTACGCCATGCAGGGCCGCACCTATCGCTACTTTAAAGGGGAGCCGCTCTTTCCGTTCGGCTACGGCTTGAGCTACACGAAGTTCTCGTATGGCAAGCTGGACGTCCCGCAGGAAGTCGCCGCGGGCGCCGACGTGAAGCTCTCGGTTGAAGTTCAAAACTCGGGTAAGGTGACCGGCGAAGAAGTCGTGGAATTGTACGTTAGAAATACCGCTGCTGATGATAGTGCGCCTATTCGCTCGTTGCAGGGCTTTGAGCGCGTCATGCTGCGGCCCGGCGAGAAGAAACAGCTTCAATTCATTCTCACCGCGCGGCAGTTATCCGCCATCGGCGCGGATAACAAGCGGGAAGTAACGCCCGGCGAATACGAGATCTCAGTGGGCGGCAAGCAGCCCGGATTCCACGGCTTGCTGGATGCCGCAACGACCGAAGTCATAACGAAGAGCATCGGATTGACCGGAGCCGCTAAAATTCTCGATTGAGCGAGCGCTTGAACCTGGAACAGGGAAACACCAATGATCAGTAACACTTCGCGAGCATTTTGTCTGGCCTTGAGCCTCTCACTTCCTGTCGTCTGCGCCGCTGCGACCAGCGCGCCCACTTCCCAGGTGCAAATCAAGAACGAGAGGCGAATCCTCTTCACGAACGATTGGCGCTTCTTCAAAGGCGAAGCCGCTGGTGCCGAGACCCCGGGTTTCAACGACAGTTCCTGGCGCGAACTCGCCCTGCCCCACGACTGGGCCATTGAGGGACCGTTTGAGAAGCAGCACGACCCCAATACCGGCGGCCTGCCTATCTCCGGCACGGGTTGGTACCGCAAGCACTTTGTGCTGCCCGCCAGCGCGAAGGGCCGCCATTTCTCCATCGAGTTCGACGGCGCCATGTCCAACGCGCACGTGTGGCTGAACGGCAAAGAACTCGGATCGCGGCCCTACGGGTATGCGAGTTTTGCTTTCGACCTGACGCCCAATCTGCGTTGGGACGGAGAGAACGTCCTGACCGTGCGACTGACGCCCGAGCCGCAATCTTCGCGCTGGTATCCCGGCGCAGGCATCTACCGCAACGTGTGGCTGACGGTCACTGGGCCGCTGCACGTGGCGCATTGGGGCACTTACGTCACCACCCCTGAAGCGACTGCGTCGAAGGCCGTCGTCGCGATCACGACGGAAATCGGCAACGAAGACCCGAATGAGGCCAAGTTCCAGGTGTTCACTTCCGTTGTCGACTCGATCGGCAAGAGTGTCGCCCACCAATCGAGCGAGGCGCTGGCACCAGCAACCGGCAAGCAAAGCGTCTCGCAGCGACTTGAGATCCCGAACCCGCACCGCTGGGATATGGACGACCCCTACCTGTACAGTGCCGTCACCGAAATCAAGCAGGGCGGCAAGCTGGTGGACCGGTACGTCACGCCCTTCGGCATCCGGACGATCGAATTCAGCCGCGAGAAGGGCTTCCTGTTGAACGGCCGCTACCGCAAGATCAACGGCGTTTGCAATCACCACGACCTAGGTGCGCTGGGGTCAGCCGTGAATCGCCGCGCCACCGAGCGGCAGTTACAGATCATGCAGCAGATGGGCGTCAACGCCATCCGCACCAGCCACAACCCGCCCTCGCCCGAACTGCTGGAACTGTGCGACCGCATGGGCCTGGTGGTGATGGACGAGTCCTTCGACATGTGGCGCATCCCGAAGGTGAAGAACGGGCTGAGCAAGTTCTTCAACGAATGGTACGAGCGTGAACTGCGCGACTTGATCCGCCGCGATCGCAACCATCCGAGCGTGATCATGTGGTCCATAGGCAACGAAATACCCGAGCAGGCCAAGGCTGACGGTGGCATTCTCGCCAAGCGCCTGACTGACATCTGTCATGAAGAGGACCGCACGCGCCCGACGACATCGGCGTTCAATATGCCCGACCAGGCGATCAAGAACGAATTGGCGGCGAACGTGGACGTACCCGGCTTCAACTATAAGCCGACGCGCTACGCGGAATTCCAGGCGGCGCACCCCAAGTGGGTCATGTATGGGTCGGAAACCGAATCGTGCGTGAGCTCGCGCGGCGTTTACCACCTACCCATGAAGCTGGAGGGACGCACGCCTGATCTGCAGGTCAGCAGCTACGACATCCAGGCACCACCTTGGGCCTACTGCCCGGACGTGGAATTCGAATTCCAGAAGAACCTCCCGAATATCCTGGGCGAGTTCATCTGGACGGGCTTCGACTACCTTGGCGAGCCGACTCCGTATGGCAGCCGCAATGATTGGCCGTCGCGCAGTTCGTACTTCGGCGTTGTCGATCTGGCCGGCTTCCCCAAAGACCGCTTTTACACCTACAAGAGCTTCTGGACCTCGCAGCCAACCGTCCACCTGTTCCCGCATTGGAACTGGACCGGGCATGAAGGTGAGAAGATCCCCGTGATGGTGTACACCAATGCGCAGGAGGTCGAGCTATTCCTGAACGGGAAGTCGCTGGGCCGCCAGAAACTGGGCGTGGACACGTTCGAGATGCCGGTCGGGAAGAACATCAGCAAGGACGGGAAGTTCACGAGCAAGTTCCGTCTGATGTGGGAGGTGCCCTACGCACCGGGAGAGCTGAGGGCTGTTGGCTACCGGGAGGGGAAGAAGTTCGCGGCGGATACTGTGAAGACTGCGGGCGCGCCGGCGCGCATAGTGCTCTCGCCGGACCGCAAGGCGATCGGTGCAGACGGCGAAGACCTTTCTTTCGTAACGGTTCGCATTGAAGACCAGCAGGGGAACTTCTGCCCACTGGCCGATAGCCTGGTGAAGTTCAAGCTGGATGGTCCGGCGACCGTCGCAGGCGTGGACAATGGCAACGCGGCCTCGGTTGAGCCGTTCCAAGCCGACTACCGCAAGGCCTTCAATGGCCTGGCGCTGCTGATCGTGCGCTCGCAGAATGGCAAGCCGGGCAGAATCCATGTGACTGCTTCTTCCGAGGGACTGCAGTCGGGGGAGACCCAGATCGACTCCGCCAAATAGGACCGCAATGGACTGGCGCGAGTGAGCGCGAGCCCCTGGGACTACCCGGGGGCTCCTGAATGGGCGTGCCCACCTGCGTCTCATCCCGCGCCGGCAGCCCGCAGCCCGTGTCCAACGAATCCCTGATTTCCTTCCAAACGGCTCCAGCGCCGGCGCGAGGTTCTGCGCACCGAAACTAAGTGTGCCGGGAATGAGGAGTCAATCTTGGGAAGGCTGAAATAGACGCCTAAAAAGGCGTGGAGGCCCGCAGGACTGGGATTCCGGTGGGCCTCCGTCAGAGGGGCTTGCAAAGAGCTGGGCCTCTTTGCAGGGATGCAAGTAAGTCGATGACGACTCTAATTGACAGCTAGAATTGCAATTAGTGTGCCAAACTCGGCGCCTACGCAATTTCAACGAGTTTTAGATCTTCTATACGGATTATTAAGGAAACTTGCGGGGGATTTGCCCCAAGGTCGCTGCGCATCTGGGGGACTTCCCCCATCCTCGTTCGGGGCGAAGCCGCACTGCTTTCACAGCCATCAGGGGGATCAGTCCGGACGGCTCTCGGTGCCCTCAACCGCAGCCCCAGCACTCCTGGACCGCAACAGTTCCTCCACGTCATCGATCTTCTCGCCGATCAGGTTCAGCTTCTGAGCGAGGTTCTGAATCTCCGCCTCGGCCCGCCGGTTGACTTCGAAGTCCAGTTCACCACGCATCCTGTCCTTCGTATCCTGACGGTTCTGGCTCATCATGATCACCGGCGCCTGAATGGCTGCCAGCATGGAAAGGAACAAGTTGAGCAGAATGAACGGATACGGGTCCCATGACTTCTGTCCGAGCATGACGTTTGCGGCGGTGTAGGCCACCAGCACGATGGCAAAGGCGATGATGAAACTCCAGGACCCGCCGAAGCGCGCCACATGATCGGCAATCCGCTCGCCGAAGGTGGCCTTCTCCTCAATCAACTCGTTCGGGTTGCGTGCCGCCCGAGCGCGCACCAACTGCTGAGAGGCATGAAACTGGCGCGCCAGCACGGCCATCATGTCCAACCCGGCGAGCGGTTTGCGCTGTAGCAGGACCAGAATATCGTCGCGACCGACCTCCAGGCAGACCGTCTGCTCCAGCGCGATTGCTTCCGTCTGGTGGTCGGTCTGCTGCAGCATCGAGGCGAAGCCGAAGATGTCGCCGTGTGCGGGCTCGTCCACGATGACCTCCTGCTGATCTTCGTCAATAGTGGTCACCCGCACCTTGCCCGACAGCATCACATAGGCCTGACCCGCCGGGCGCCAATCTTGTAGATGCGATCACGCGGCGCGAAGCTCTTGATTTCAACCTGCCCGGCGAGCACCGCAGTCTCGTCTTCGTCCAGCAATGCAAAGAGCGGGACATGTCTGAGTTCTTCAGCTTCGCAGCCCATCGTTCACCTCGTTCCGTCAGTTCTCTGTGATTCGTTCTCGCCGCTCTTCTGAAGGAGACCCACGCCCGGACCGCACAATCGGGACATGCAAAGCAGCGACTGCATTCTATCGCTGATTGGGGCGGTCGTACGCAGTCACGTCAGGCTGAAAACGCCCCGCCGGTTGCTTGCAAGTCGACAGAGGCGTTCAGTGCTTCCAGGCAGGAATGTAATAAGAGGGTCGCGCGGATGCCTGCTGCGCGGGCGTTAGTTCGCAATGCCAGCATTCATGCCGGCGTGCTTGCGTGCGGGAACGAGAATGTACGCCCGCCACCCCACGCAATCAGGCCGGCGGGGCGGCCTTAGGATCGGAAGATTCGGTCGTAGACTTGGGCTGGGGATGACGTCGAGACTCGACGTCGCAGGTGTTGGACGCTCAAGTGGGAACACCGAGGCGCGGTAGAACCCACCGCACGATCACGATGTAGGCGGCGACCACCAGGACGGGCACAATCCAATCCATAAGCTCAGTCCTTCCTCCCTACTCCCGGGATGCGGCCAGCGCCAAACGGTGACAAGCTCAGTTGTCCAGAACCCGGCCGTCCCGCATCCGGACCGTTCTGTGCGCGTAGGCCGCGGCCTCCGGGTTGTGCGTGATCATCAAAATCGTCTGACCCAGTCGCTCGTTCAGGTCGCGCAGGACATCCAACACGGCGGTCGCATTCTCGGTGTCAAGATTGCCGGTCGGCTCGTCGGCCAGCAATATGGCCGGATGGTTCACCAGGGCGCGGGCGATCGCCACGCGCTGCTGCTCGCCGCCGGAGAGTGCGCGCGGCTTGTGGTCCAGCCGATTCTCGATCCTAAGCAGGCGGAGTAGCTCCAAAAAGGACTTGTCCAACGGCCCGGTTTGGCGGCCTGCAATGTAGCGGGCAATCTCGATGTTCCCCAAGGCGGTAAGCGTGGGCAGCAGGTTGTAGCGTTGAAACACGAACCCCACCTTGCTGCGGCGAAGGCGGGTCCTGCCGGAATCCGTCAAACTGGCGAGATCCTCGCCGCCGACAGCAACCTTGCCCGAGGTGGGCTTGGCCAGACCGCCGAGAATGTAGAACAGCGTCGACTTGCCCGAGCCCGAGGGGCCTACAATCGCTAGAAACTCGCCCTTGGGAACTTCCAGATTGGCTCCGCGCAAGGCGGCCACGTCAAGTTCCCCGACACGGTAAACCTTGCGTAAGTCTTGGACCGAAATTATGGAATCCGACATGCTCGTCCTTATTCGTAAGACAGGGCTTCAATCGCATCCTGCCGGGCTGCGCGCATACCGGGATAGAGTGCGCCGAGCAGCGACGCCACCACCGCAATGGCCGCCACGATGGGCCACCAGTCCGGCGTAATCACAGACTGGATACTGGCGCGCACGAAGTGATTGATGGCCCAGTTTGCGCCGAAAGAAAGTAGGATGCCTGCGAACCACCCGCCAGCGGCCAACAGCAGGGTCTCCCGCACCAGGATGCCCATGATGTCGCCGGGAGAGGCCCCCAGCGCCTTAAGGATTCCGATCTCCCGAGTGCGCTCCAATACAGTCGTATACATCGTGAGCGAAACCACCAGGAATCCGACGATGATGGATAGCCCGACTATAACGTTGATGAACGCCTTCAGCCCCGGGACGTTTTCGACAGAGAACTGGCTGACCAGTTCCTCGACGGAGTAGATCTTGTACTCCGGCAACTCCACCTTCAACGCCGAAATCACCGCGAACGTCTCCTTCGGGTTGTCGAGTTTCAGCAACGCCTGGCTGACTTTGCCGGGATTGCTCATGACGTCCTGCAAAGTGGCGAGCGGCACAAACATTCGCGCCAGTTTGCCCGGCTCGACCACACCGCAAACGTGCCACTCCTTTTCGAGCGCCTTTACCGTATCGCCAACGCCTTTGTGATAAGTCTCCTGGTACCAGCGGTCCACGATGACGTCGAACTTGCCCTGGAACGGACCGCCTTCCACGAACTTGAAGGGGCCGCTCAACCCGGTGAACTTCTGGTAGTCGATGCCGGTGAGAGTGCTGAGCCCGCTCAGCGGTACCGTGTACGATCCAACCGCCCGAATCACGTGCGGCTGCAGCATGAAGGCGTCGAGCATCTTCTCCGGCATTGTCGCGCTGCTGAGCTGAATGGCCGACGTGCTGGGAGGCTTCACCCAGATGTCCGCGCCAACGCCCTTGGCCCGGTCGGCGGAGTCTTTCAACATGCCCTGGCTTAAGCCCACGATCGCCAGGATCATCGTGACCTGGAAGCCAATAGATAAAGCGCTGAGTCCGGTGCGCACCTTGCGGTGGCGTAGGTTTTCGAAAACGAGACGATTGATCAAGAGCGGTCGGTTCCTTGGCAGGTTGTTGGGCAGAGAGCCGTACCTGCAGGCAAACCCCAATTGTATCCCGAGCGGGTGCAAAAGCAGGTAATTGTACTGCCTCGTGGCGAGGGCTTCGGTTCGGCCTGGCGACTCAAACCAGAATGGCGAACGAAGTTTCGTCTTTGCGTTCCACCCTGCGGTAGGCCGTATCGCGTTCGACGGGTTCCCTGCCCGCTTCACGGATCAACCGGAGCAGTTCTCCGCGCCTCAGCCCTTGCACCACGTCGGAGCCGGCGTCGTGATAAATGCGCTCCTCCACCACCGTGCCGTCGATGTCGTCGGCCCCGAAGCGCTGGGCGATTTGGGCGATTTTCGGCGTCATCATCACCCAGTACGCCTTGATGTGCGGAATGTTGTCGAGCATCAGGCGGGCCACCGCGATGTTCTTTAAGTCCATGAAACCAGTGGTGCGCCCGACATGCTCCAGTGCCGTATTATCGGGGTGGAAAGCCAGCGGAATGTAGGTGACGAAGCCGCCGGTTTCATCCTGCACTTCGCGCAACTTGACCAGGTGGTCAACGCGATCTTCTTCGTTCTCGATATGCCCATACAGCATGGTGCAGTTCGACTTCAGTCCCATCTTGTGCGCAATGCGGGCGATGTCGAGCCACTCGCCGCCGTCGATCTTGTGATCGCAGATGATGCGACGCACGCGCTCGCTAAAGATCTCCGCGCCGCCGCCGGGCATCGAGTCCATACCGGCCTCCTTCAGCCGCCGCAGCACTTCCTCCACCGGGATTTTGAAGCGCTTTGCGAAGTAGGCGATCTCGACCATCGTGAAGGCCTTCAGATGCACGTTCGGGAAGCGTTGCTTCAGTCCGCGCAGCATGTCGCAGAACCAGTCCACGGTCAGTTCCGGGTGCAGTCCGCCGACGATGTGAAACTCCGTGATGGCCTCGGAATAGCCGAGTCCGGCGCGGTGCCAGATCTCTTCCAGCGACATTGTGTAGGCGGTCGGGTCCTTAGACTTCTTGCCGAAAGCGCACAGTTTGCACGACGCCACACAGACGTCCGTCGGGTTGATGTGGCGATTGACGTTGAAGTACGTCACGTTACCGTGCATCCGTTCGCGCACGAGGTTGGCCATGTAACCAAGTGCCAACAGGTCAGGCGAACGAAACAGCCGGAGCCCGTCGTCGTAGCTCAAACGCTCGCCGGCTTTCGCTTTTTCCAAAACCGGCAACAACCCGCGATCGTCGATCTGCGGCTGGAGATCGATCATAAACGCCTCCACTGCAATAAGATATCCACGGCCCAGAATGCGAAGAATAGCACGCTGATATTGCCGTTCATGGTGAAAAATGCGGCGTCTATGCGGGACAGGTCGCCTGGATGGACGAGCCGGTGCTCCCACACGATCAGCCCGGCAACGACCGCCACGCCGAGCCACGCCGACGGTCCGAGCCCCAGTGAGAAAGCCAGCGCCGCCAGGCTGGCGAGCATGGAAAGATGAAACAGGCGCGCCACCCAGAGCGCCCCCGGAATGCCGAGCCGCGCAGGCAGCGAAAAAAGACCTTCACGCTGATCGAATTCGTAATCCTGGCAGGCGTAGATGATGTCGAAGCCGGCCGTCCAGAGCGTTACCGCCGCAGTAAGCCAGACGATGCGCCAATCCAGCGATCCCCGGACCGCAATCCAAGCGGCGGACGGCGCAATGCCCAACGCGAATCCGAGCACCAGGTGAGACAGCGACGTGAAACGCTTGGTCCAGGAGTAGAACAGGACCACGCCCAGCGCGACCGGCGAGAGTTTGAGGCAGAGCGGCCCCAGCGCGGCGGCAGCCAGGACGAATATCAGGCAACTGCCGGTGAGGAAAGCCCACGCAAAGCCTTTGCTAAGCGTCCCGGCGGGCAGTTGCCGCAACCTGGTACGCGGGTTGCGGGAGTCAATATCGGCATCGACCAGCCGGTTGAACGTCATGGCCGCGGAGCGAGCCCCGACCATTGCGATAACGATGCAGAGCAGGCGCAGTCCCAGGCCCTGCGTCGAGTACGCCAGATCGCGCCAGGCCAGTAACGCGCCGGTGAGCGCAAATGGCAGGGCGAAAACCGAGTGCTCGAACTTGATCATCTCCAGCGTCAGAACGAAACGGCGCCAGAGTGTGGATGCGGGCAATGTGGACATGCGGGTCTTCGGGTCTATCGAAAGCGGCCACCAGGAAACAGTGCACTGGTTCCAAGTTCCAGCTACTATCTTATTCGATGGCCCGAAAGCTGCTTTCGACTTATGGATTAGCCTTGCTGCTGGCCTTGGCCGCAGCTTCGGTAATGACCGGTTGCGGCGGGGGCGAGAGCGATGGTTTGAACGCCCTCAACTCGCGCGAGGTGCGATTGCCCGACGACAAGGTGATCCTGGCCGAGACTGCGGTCCGGCCGGAGGAACTCGCGAAAGGCCTAATGTACCGCGAGTCGCTGGCCGCCAACCGGGGCATGCTCTTCTTTCATACGTCCGAGTCGTTCAATCCGTACTGGATGAAGAACTGCAAGATCGCGCTGGATATGATCTGGATGGATCAGGGGCGGCACATCGTGGAAATCGCCGCGAACGTCCCACCCTGCCCGCCTGAAGCCGAGAACTGCCCTTCTTACGGCGGCCATGAAAGGGCGATGTACGTCCTGGAACTAGGCGCCGGGCAGGCTGCGAAACACGGGCTGAAAAAAGGCCAGATCATCGATTTCTAGTGCGAGTAGTGACGCGTACTGAGGGTGGCTAACCCGCACGGGGATAACCTGCTTAAACGGCCGGGAGAGGGAATGGACAGAGAGAATCTCAAAGCGCTGCTCGAAGAGGTCCGCACCGGCGGGCTCGAAGTTGACGCGGCACTGGACCGTTTGAGGCATATGCCTTTCGAGGACCTGGGCTTCGCCAACATCGACCACCACCGGGAGATCCGCGTCGGAATGCCGGAGGTGATCTTCGGCAAAGGCAAGACCGCCGAGGAAGTGGCCACGATTGCAGGCCGGCTGCTCGCCAGGAGTTCGAACGTGCTGGCCACGCGCACCACGCCGGAAGCCTACGCACTGGTGAAGGAGAGCTTCCCCGAGGCGGAGTACTTCCCGCGCTCAGGCGCGCTGCGCGTGTTGCGAGACAAAAAGCAGCACGGGAAAGGCAAGCTGGCCGTAGTCAGTGCCGGCACCACCGATCTGCCTGTGGCCGAGGAAGCCGTGGTGACGGCAGAGATCATGGGCAACGAGGTGGTGCTGGTGCAGGACGTCGGGGTCGCCGGAATCCACCGCTTGTTCGGGCATCTCGACGACTTCAAGAACGCCCGGGTGATCGTGGTCTGCGCCGGAATGGAGGGCGCTCTGCCGAGCGTCGTCGGCGGCCTGGTGAGTTGCCCCGTGATCGCCGTTCCGACCAGCGTCGGCTATGGAGCCCACTTCCACGGGCTGGCATCCCTACTCAGCATGTTGAACAGCTGCGCCAGCAACGTCAGCGTGGTGAACATCGACAACGGCTTCGGCGGCGGATACGTGGCCAGTCTGATCAACCGGTTGTAACATTTCGACTGCAACCTCCGTTCCGATGGGGGCTAAAGCGCTGCGTCGCCCCGTTCGCCATTGCGAATCCGGATGGCCTCCTCGACCGTGGTGACAAAGATCTTCCCGTCGCCGATCTTGCCGGTGCGGGCCGCGGCCTGAAGCACTTCCAACAATTGGGGCAGTTTGTCGTCGGCGATGACGGTGTGGAGCATTACCTTCGGCAGCAGGTCCACCCGGTACTCCTGGCCGCGATAGACCTCGGTGTGCCCCTTCTGGCGGCCGTGGCCGCGCACTTCCATGATCGTGAGTCCTTCGATCCCGATTCCCTGAAGCGCCGCCTTCACCTCCTCAAGCTTATAGGGCTGGATAATGGCTTCCACTTTCTTCATCGAACATACCGTCCTTCTTGAAATACATCTCCCCTGGTGACAGCGTTCCGAAGCGCTCGGCCGATGTGGGTTGTTTCTCCCATGTTCTGCGAACGGGAGTACAGGTAGATTTGAACATTTCCGGCACTCGTCCACCAACCTGGACGGGAATGGCAAGCCGACGGTTAAGGCTATTCGGGAGCACCCGGCCCAGTCCAATCAATAATTTAGATTGAGAGAAGAAACATTTTGGATAGCCCTGCGAATCGGCATTTCGGAAGCGCTGGAAGTTCACGGTCGCAAGCGGCCCGCATCGAAGCTACGCTCCGATTTCGCACTGAAAGCCTTGCCGCGCGCCGCCGTGTAAATTCCGTATCATTGTGCGGTCCGGCTCCGCGCTTCCCGTGCTAAACTTCTCCGGCGGAGGACTCGGCGCCATGGCAATTGTGAACGGATACTCGCTCGGCACACCTTGCTGGTTTGAACTCGCGACTACGGACCAACCTGCCGCGAAAGAATTCTACAGTCAGGTTTTCGGCTGGCATCCGGAAGACATCCCGATGGGACCCGGCGAGTTCTACACCATGTTCCAACTGGATGGCCGGAGCGTCGCCTCGGCGTACACTCTGCCCCCCAAACTCGTCACCGCTGGTGGCGGCGCGCGCTGGAACCTGTATTTCGCCACGCCGGACGTGGACGCAACGACCGCCAAGGTGACCGAACTCGGCGGTACCGTCGTTCAACCCCCATTCGACGTGATGGGTGAGGGGCGTATGTCGAACTGCAAGGACCCGGGCGGGGCGCGGTTCTCGCTTTGGCAGGCGAAGCGCCACATCGGCGCGGGCGTGATCAACGAGAACAACGCCGTGGGCTGGAGCGAGTTGGCCACCCGGAACACCGAGCAGGCACGCGAGTTCTACACCGGCTTGTTCGGCTGGAAGACCAAAGGCGCTGCGTCGATGGAGACCTACGTGGAGTTCAGCACGGACGGGCAGGACCGCGGCGGACTGCTCCCGATGGGCCCGGAGTGGGGCACGGCCGAACCGCACTGGGGCATTTATATCGTCGTTGCCGACTGCGACGCGACGGTGGCCAAGGCGAAACAACTGGGCGCAACCGTGCGCTTCGGGCCGTTCAACGCTCCGGGCGTGGGGCGCATAGCCGCCTTGGGGGATCCGCAGGACGCCGGGCTCGCGCTCATCACGCTGGAAAAGGCAGGTTAGTCCGCCGCACTCATCGCCCTCGCTGAGCCGCCTTCGGCGCACTCGGGAAACCGATTAAACCGGCGCTCCTCAGAGGCACGGTCTCTTTGTTATTCAATAACTTCGAGAGACTACTGCGCTGGGGCCCAGCCGTTCTGGCATCCCTGTCGCGGCATTCCAGGCAAATTGAGTTTCATTTTGACTGAGGCTCGCCCTCACCCTGTCGATATAGTACTTGGCACGACACAGTACCCCAGGCCCGGTCCAATGCTCTGAACTCGTTCACGACGAGTGGGGTACGGGATCTCGTGTCACGAAGTTGGGGGGGAATAAAGAAGGTGAGATGCGCACATTAAGGAATGGGATGAAACTCCTGGCGCTGGCAACGGTGCTGGCCGTTGCAGCGGGTACGACGGTTCGGGCCGACGAGACTCCGATGATGACGACGGCCAATGCAATGGTCCGGGCCATCAAGAAAGTGTCCCCTGAGTTCCCTGTGGCGGCGAAACAGCTGCACATCGCCGGAGCGCAGGAACTCCAGGTGACCGTCAGCAAGACCGGCGACGTCACCGATGTCAAAGTGCTGAAGGGCAACATGATGTTCAGCAACAGCTCCATCGCTGCAGCCAGGCAATGGAAATTCACGCCTTTTTCAAAGGACGGCGCGGTGAGCGAGTTCATGACGGTATTGGTCTTCAACTACGGTCAGTAAGCAGCCGCATCGGCTGGAGCCTCAATCGTCGCGAGATATCGCGGGAGTCCGGATGACGGCTCCGTGAACTGCTGGATGGATCTTCCAGCGACCTTGGACGGATTCAGTCCAGGGTCGGGGGCAACCGGGGTGCGCGCACTTGCGGTTTTGGAGACGTTGTTGGATAACTGGCACTAAGCAGCTATGAACAGCTACCGCAAGGAACTTTTGTTCAACGTCCCCACCCGCCGCGCGTTTCTCAACATTACGCCGCAGGTCGAAGACTGCCTCCGCGAGAGCGGCGTGCGCGAGGGGCTTTGTCTGGTCAACGCGATGCACATCACCTCCAGCGTCTTCATCAACGATGACGAGAGCGGGCTGCATCACGACTACGAAGTCTGGCTCGAAAGACTCGCGCCGCACGAACCGGTTGCATCGTACCGGCACAACCGGACCGGCGAAGACAACGCCGACGCGCACATGAAGCGCCAGATCATGGGCCGCGAAGTGGTGGTGGCGATCACCGGGGGCAAGCTCGATTTCGGCCCGTGGGAACAGATTTTCTACGGCGAGTTCGACGGTGGGCGCCGAAAACGCGCCCTGGTCAAGATCATCGGCGAATAAAGCCGCCGCGCCGCTCTGCCCGCTCCAGAGAAGGCGATTCGCTGCGCGTTGAAATCGGATTTTGACCTCTCTCCCGCTACAATTGGAGGGAAGCTTCGTTTACTCATGATTCAGTCGCTATTTGGATCTTCTCCGCAGCCGGACCCGGAGACGCCTTCCGCGCCTCAGCCTGCCGGGCTGCTGGAACGCCTCAAACTCGGGATTCAGAAGACCCGCGCCGGTCTTGTCGACAAGGTCGGAGACGTTCTCCTGGGGCGTAAGGAGATCGATGCCGATCTGTTGGAGGAGTTGGAATACACCCTGATCACGGCCGACGTGGGCGTACGCACCTCCACGGAGATTCTGGAGAGCATCCGGCAGCGAGTGGACCGCAATCAAATCAACGATCCCTCGGAACTGCGCGGCTTGATACGCGAGCACTTGCTAACCGTTCTCGAAGCGTCCGAAACGCCTTTCAAGCTTGCGGCCGAGCCGCCGACGGTCGTGTTCCTGGTGGGCGTGAACGGATCAGGCAAGACGACCACGACCGGGAAGCTGGCTTCGCGCTTCAAGAGCAGCGGCAAGAGCGTACTGCTGTGCGCCGCCGATACGTTCCGCGCGGCGGCGATCGAACAGCTGCAGATTTGGGGCGAGCGCACCGCCACGGACGTCATCCGGCAGGCGCAGGGCGCCGATCCGAGCGCGGTCATTTTCGATGCGATTCAAGCCGCTAAGGCCCGTAAGATCGACGTTTTGCTGGTAGATACCGCAGGTCGCCTGCACACCAAAGACAACCTGATGGCGGAGCTCGAGAAGATGCGGCGCATCGCCAGCCGCGTGATCCCGGGCGCGCCGCACGAAGTCTGGCTGGTGCTGGACGCGACCACCGGGCAGAACGGACTGGAACAGGCCCGCAAGTTCACGGAATCGGCGGGCGTCACGGGCCTGATTCTGACCAAACTGGACGGAACGGCGAAGGGCGGCATCGTGGTTGCGATCACGCGCGAACTGAATCTACCGATCCGCTTTATCGGAGTTGGAGAACAGGCCGAAGACCTGCTGCCCTTCGAACCCGACCGCTTCATTGCCTCTCTATTCGAACCATGAGCCTTCCATACATAGCCGAAGCGCTTGAACTGGCCCGGCAAGGCGCCGGCCGCACATCCCCGAACCCGGCCGTTGGCGCCGTGCTGGTGCGGGATGGCGAAATTGTAGGTCGCGGATTTCACACGTGGTCGCAGGTGAAACACGCCGAGATCGCCGCCCTGGAGCAAGCCGGTGAACGGGCCCGCGGCGCCACGTTATACACCACGCTGGAGCCGTGTTCCCACCAGGGCCGCACCGGCTCCTGCGCGGCGGCCCTCATCGAGTCGGGTGTGTCCGGTGTGGTTGCCATCCAGCGGGATCCGAATCCGCTGGTCGCCGGTCGTGGTCTGGCCATGCTGGAGCAAGCCGGCGTACAAGTGGAGATCGATGCGGCCTTGGCGCCGGAGGCTGAGGCGCTCAACGCGCCGTTCTTCCATTTCATGCGGACCGGCCGGCCGCTGGTCACGCTGAAATCGGCTTTAACGCTCGACGGGAAGATCGCGGCGCCCGAAGACAATTCCGGCTGGATCACGTCGGAAAAGGCCCGCGCTCACGTGCAGCAGATGCGGCACATGAGCGACGCCATTCTGACCGGGATCGGTACGGTGCTGGCCGACGATTGCCAACTGACCGACCGCAGCGGACTGGAGCGTTCGCGGCCACTGCTGCGGATCGTGCTCGACTCGCAGTTGCGGATCCCGCTCACCTCGAAGATGGTCACCAGTTGCATGGGCGACCTGATGCTCGTTTGCACCTCGGTCGCTCCCGCGTCCCGGCGCGCAGCCCTGGAGGAGCGCGGCGTGGAAGTGCTGGTCGCCAATCGTCCCGGTGGCCGGACGAACCTGAGCGCCGTGGTCGAGGAACTGGCCCGCCGCAAGTACCTGTCGCTGATGATCGAGGCCGGGAGCAAAGTGAATTGGACCGCGCTGGAGGATGGCGTCGCGGACCGCATATTCTTCTATTACGCGCCTAAGATTCTCGGAGGGCTGCAGTCGCTGCCTGTCGCCGGCGGTATCGGCCGCAGGCGCCGCGCCGATGCGATTCAGCTGCGCGATCTGTGCCTGCACGTCATCACGCCGGACGAGTTCGCGGTGCAGGGCACGGTGATCAAAGGACTGGTTTCCAAGCCCGCCGGCGTGAAATAGCGGCCATGTTCACCGGCATCATCGAAGAGCTCGGCACGGTGGAATCCATCCTCATGGGCGGCAAGTCGGCCCGCCTACGCGTCCGCGCTCCCCTGGTATGTGCCGACTTGCATGAGGGCGACAGCGTCTCGGTGAACGGGGTGTGCCTGACGGCGGTCGGCCTGCTGGGTTCGAGTTTCGATGCCGACGCCTCACCCGAAACGTTAAGCCGTTCCAGCCTGGGCCACCTGCAGCCCGGCGGCATCGTCAACCTGGAGCGCGCCCTGCTACCTACTTCGCGCCTCGGCGGCCATATCGTGCAGGGACACGTGGATGCAACCGGCGACGTGATCGAAGCCCGCCCGCTGGGAGACGGCAATTGGTGGCTGAGCGTGCGCTACCCCGCGCAAATCGATCGCTACCTGGTCTCGAAGGGCTCTGTCGCCATCGATGGCATCAGCCTGACCATCGCCTCCATCGAAGACGGGACGTTCGGCGTCGCCATCATTCCGCACACCTGGGAGCATACGAATCTGCGCGCGCGGCGTCCGGGCGACGTGATCAATCTCGAAACCGACATCCTGGCCAAGTACGTCGAGAAGCTACTGGCCGGGGCGCCCGCCTTGCCCAAGCTATCGGTCGAGCGGCTGCTCGACATGGGATACTGAGCTTTTGACGGACCGGCTGCGTCGCCCGAGTCCAAGGTTCGCGATTGGATCCAATAACCGATGCCTCTCTCGTCTATCCCCCGACGAATCGCCCTCTCAGGATTGCTGGCAATCCTGACGTTGGGCGCACAGACCCCGGCCGGTCCCTACGACACCACCGCCGACGCCCACAAAGACATCGCGGCCGCGGAGCAGCGCGCCAAGGCTTCTAAGAAGTACGTGATGGTGATCTTTGGCGCCAACTGGTGCAAGGATTGCGTCGTGCTGCACAAGCTGCTGGACGAACCGGCGACCAAGGCCTATGTTGACGCGCATTTTGAGATCGTCGGCGTCGATCTCGGCCGCTTCGACAAGCAGATGGATATTGCGAAAACGCTCAAGGTCGATCTGGACAAGGGCATCCCGGCCGCGGCTTTCCTCGCCTCGGACGGCAGTTCGGTCGGCAACACGAACAACGGCGAACTCGAGCCTTCCCGCAACTACCACTCGGAGATGATCCTGCACTTCCTGCACGAGGTCGTGGACAACCACAAGATCGTCAAGCCGCAATAATCCAATTGGCTCGCGTCGCCTGGAGCCCCTGCCGGCACCGCGCCTTTACCATTCAGAAGCTATCATTGCCCGAGGTCTTGTCCGCTCACTTTCCATCGCGGACCGGTGCTGCGTTGGGGAGTGGAGGAGCTGTGATCGCAGCGATGCGGTGTACTTCTGAGCGTCCGGTGGACGAGCGGAAAATGCCAAACCGCTAGTTTTAACGGTTTTTGAAAATTCGCCTTTTATAATCAATAGCTTGAAAAGCCAAACCGCTAAAACTAGCGGTTTGGCTTTTCAGCGCCTGGCGCGAGCCTCCGTCCGATGGGAAATCGCGGGTCCGATCCGCTGGTACTGACAAGTGCGAAGGCTTCCAGTCGAACGATGCAACCGGACCGGACAGTCCGCAAGCGGCAACCGACGCCGATGTACATTGCGGGGATGCCAGGTTCGAAGCGGCAGGCCGTCCGACGCAACTGTCCGCGCAAAGCCGGTTGCGCCGCTACTCGTACCGCAGCGCGTCCACCGGGTCCAGTCCCGCCGCCTTCACCGCGGGCCACGTGCCGAAAAACAGCCCGATGGTAACCGACACGCCAAAGCCCATGGTCACCGCCCACGTCGGCACCGTGGACGGCAGGGCCGGCACCAGCAGGCCGATCAGCAGCGTGATGAGCACGGCGAACACCACCCCCAAGGCTCCGCCCAGCCCCGTCAACATGATCGCTTCCATCAGGAACTGCGTCACGATATCGGTTCTGCGCGCCCCCAACGCCTTGCGGATGCCAATCTCCTTGGTACGTTCCGTGACCGAAACCAGCATGATGTTCATCACGCCGATGCCGCCCACCAGCAGGCCCAAACTCGATAGAGCGATGGACACCAGCACCACCACATTGAGAATCTTGTCGAGTTGCTTCACGATCTGATCCGCCGTGGTGATGCCGAAGTCGTCTTCGGCGCCAATTGGCGTGCGGCGCGTGCGCCGGAGCAGTTGCCGGATCTCCTCCTGCGCATCGTCCTTCTTGCCCGGCTTTGCTTTGGCCGTAATGCCATAGCGATCCTCGTTGGGGAAGTGCTGCCGGGCGGTGGCCAGCGGGATCATGACTTGAATGTCCTCGCCGTTCTGCCCGAAGAACCCGCCCTTCGCCTTGGCGAAAACGCCGACTACGGTGTACTCGCCGCCGGCCACGTTGACGGTCCGGCCAAGCGGCTTGCCGTCCGGAAACAGCGCCTCCGCGACCAGCGAGCCGAGGGCGCAAACCCGCATGCCGCGCGCCTCTTCGTCCGGCGTGTAGAAACGGCCTTGCGCCAGATCCCGGGGGGCTAGATCGAGACTGTTGGCCGTGGCGCCGACGAAGAAAATGTTGTCGGTTTCAAAGCCCGGTACGCGGCCCGTGATCGGCCCGTTCGCTTCAGATGTGATGTAAAGCCAGGTGGAGACGTCAACCACGTCCCGTACCGACTGCTTGATCAACGGCGCGTAGTCGGGGCTGATCGGTTTGCGCTTTTGCTCCTTGGGAGTCAAAGGCGCGTTGGGGTCCTTGGCCACCCGCTGCACGAAGATGTTGTCCGGGCCAAACTCGAGAAAAAACGTCTCAATTCCAGACTTGAGACCGCTGGTGAGACTGCCCACCGTCACCACGGTCGTGATGCCGATGACGATTCCGAGAATCGTCAACGCACTGCGAAAGCGGTGCGTCCAGACCGCATCGAGCGCCATCCCGAGATTCTCTCCCGCCAAGTTTGCGACTATGCCCTGCATATCACCTCAGACTCTGAACCCCATCCACCGGCCGCTTCAGTCCGCCCGCAGCGCTTCTACGGGGTCCATCCGGGCCGCGCGTGACGCTGGATACCAACCCGAAATCACGCCGACCGCCGAACTGACGAAGAGCGAGAGGAACACATAGAACGGGCTCACACCCAACGGGAATCCCGCGAAGACGGACGCGAGTTTGGCGATTGCCCAACCTAGAGCCAGCCCCACTCCGCCGCCGAACGCGGACAGGAACACCGCTTCCATCAGGAACTGCAGCATCAGATCGCTGTGCCTTGCTCCGAGCGACTTACGCAGGCCTATCTCCTTGGTCCGCTCGGTCACGCTCACCAGCATGATGTTCATGATCACGATGCCGCCGACGACGAGCGAGATGGCCGTAATCGGAACCACAGCCGCGCTGATCAATCCGATGATGCTGCCGATGAACTCGCGAATGGAGTCCGGGGTGAGCGTGTCGAAGTTGTCTGCCTTGCCCGGGCGCGTCTTGAAGTGGTTGCGCAGCGCCACCCGGCTCAGGTCCAGCGCCTGGTCGAGATTGAGCCCCTCACCGGGTTTTGCCTTGGCGAACACCAGCATGCTCTGTTCCGGCCCGAACATGCGGTTGAAGACCGTCGATGGCACATAGACCACGCTGTCCTGCGATTGGCCGTTGCCGCCACCGCTGCCGATCTTCTCCTGAACGCCGACCACGGTTATGTCGAAGCCCTGTACCTTGATCTCCTTGCCCAGCGGTGTGACGTCGGGGAAGAACTCGGTCCGCAGATCCTCGCCGATCACGGCCACCGGCACGCGGTTCCGTTCCTCCTGCTCGGTGAAGAACCGCCCTTCGGTCAGATCCACCTCGCGAATCTCGGCCATGGCGGCGGCCACCCCAATCACCGAGACGCTCTCCAGAACTTGCGTTCCGTGCTTGACGTCCGAGTTCCTGACCCGGTACGGGCTGTAGAGAATCCGTTCGCCGGTCGTCTCTTTTAGAAACGTGTAGTCCTCGGGCCGGATACGCTTGTTGTACTTCAGCTTCTCGAAGCGCTCTTTGCGCGACATGCGGCCCAGTTGCAACAACTGCCCGATCTGATAGCTATTGCTGCCCAGGGTCTTGGCCGTAGTCTGCTCGGCGTATGCTCCTAGTCCATCGATCGCAGCGCCCACAATCACGACGCTGCAGACGCCAATGATCACACCGAGCAGCGTGAGAAAGCTCCTGAGCTTGTGAGCGCGAATGGAGGCAAGTGCAAGCCCCGCCGCAGTTTGGAAATCGTATAGAAGTCGCATCAGTCAAAACATCAAGCATTCTTTAGGATTCACGCGCGAGGCGCAAGATGCACGATATCGAGCGCGCCTTGCGTATCTGCCCGGCTCTGTCCATCTTCACAGATCGGGATGGTCCAAAGGAGGTGGCCAGTCGATGCGCCCGCCCACGAACACGCGCCACCGGCCAGGATGGGCGACTCAGGCCGCGTGGCTCAATCTTGAATAAACAATCCATTATTTTTTAGAGCTACGCCAAGGCACTTCTCATCCAGGAACAGTCGCCAGTATACGGCGCAACTTTCGAATGGAGTCGCTATGAAACGCATTCTGCCCACAATTGCTCTGCTCGCATTCGCTGCTCTCGGAGCCAGCGCGGCCGATATCGTTGACACCGCCGTCTCTGCCGGCAGTTTCAAGACCCTGGTCACCGCGGTTAAGGCGGCGGGCCTGGTCGAGACCTTGAAAAGTGCCGGACCGTTCACCGTGTTTGCCCCGACCGACGAAGCGTTTGCAAAACTGCCCGCCGGTACGGTAGCCAGTCTGCTGAAGGATCCGGAAGCGTTGAAGAAGATCCTGACCTATCACGTGGTGGCGGGAAAGGTAATGGCCTCCGACGTGGTCAAACTCGACTCTGCCCAGACCGTCGAAGGCGCCTCGGTGAAGGTGGTGGTGAAGGACGGTGAGGTGATGATCGACAACGCGAAGGTGTTGAAGACGGACATCGTTTGCGACAACGGCGTGATCCACGTGATCGACAGCGTGATTCTGCCCAAGTAGCGCGCATCGCTCCGCAAGCTGCCCTTCCCGCTCCCCAATCAATTCCATGGGATGCAGCCCCGGGCGCCGGAGTCCCCTCCTGGCGCCCGGTATTTTTGCGTCTGAACATGGTCTTGAATTGGCCCGGCCGTTCATGATCCCTCCGGTCGGAAACCATCGAATCCGTGGGGGAAACGGAACGGGCGGGCACTCCGCTGTGGAGCGCCCACCCGTTCACGAATGGCCATTAGTGGACCAGGCCAGCAAGCGCAAACCGCCAAAACCAGCGGTTTTCTCGTTTGTCGCCTGCGGACGAGGTCCGCTTTGCCGCTGACTTAGAAGTTGACGAGTTGCGAGAAGCTGACCGCTTCGAGCGCCGCTCCGCCCACCAGCGCGCCGTCGATATCCGGCTGTTCCATGAGCCCCTTCACGTTGTTGGGCTTCACACTGCCGCCGTACAGGATGCGCACCTTGTCGGCCGCGTCCGCTCCGAACTTCCCGGCAACCAGACCGCGGATGACCTTGTGAGCGTCTTCGGCGATTTCAGGGGTTGCGACCTTGCCCGTACCGATGGCCCATACGGGCTCGTACGCGATCACGATTTTGGCGAATTCCTCGGGCGTGAGACCGGCGATGCCGCCGTCGAACTGGGTGGTGAGAACGTCGTTGGTCTTGCCCGCCTCGCGATCCGCCAGCAACTCGCCGACGCATACGATAGCCTGCAAACCAGACTCCAAGGCGGCCTTGGTCTTGAGCAGCACCGTGGCATCGGTTTCGCCGTAATACTGGCGTCGCTCGCTGTGGCCGATGATCACGCAAGAGCAGCCGGCGGCCTTCAGCATCGGAGCCGAGATTTCGCCGGTGTAGGCGCCTTCCTTGCGGTATTCGCAGTTCTGGCCGCCAACGGCGACGCGCGAACCGGCGGCCGCTTCAACGGCAGCGGCGATGTCCACGAAAGGAGGGCAGATGGCCATGTCCGCGTGCGTGGACTGCGCCACCAGCGGGAGTAAAGTTTCGAAAAAGGCTTTGGTTTCCGCCGGCGTCTTATACATCTTCCAGTTGCCGGCCATCAAAGGAGTGCGCATGTTCTTATTTTAGCTGTTTCCGGATGGATCGGTCTGATTCCTCAGTCATCTCCGCGTTTTGGTGCCAGTCCTCAGCCGATCGTTTTCCAATCCACCACTTCATATTGCGGCCCGCGCACGGGGCCGTCGCGCTTGACCGATCCCGACTTGCTCGCGGCGTCCCAACTCAGCCGCACCTCGGTCAACACCGCCGGCGAGGTGCCATCGTCTTCGTACACCGATGCGGCGGACGAACCTGCTCCATACGCCCGCGCCGTCAGGCGATAGCTCGCCGGATCGGCCGTGTGCAACGTGGGCTGAGCGAGCGGCAGCAGCGTGCCCGATTTCACGAACAGCGGAATTTGCTCGATGGGGGCCGCGACCTTCACGCTCTGCTTGCCGGCGTAATGCTGGCCGCTCCAGTAGTGGTACCACTCCCCCTCCGGCAGGTAAACTTCGCGTTCCAGCGCACTGCCGATCACGGGCGCGACGAGCAGACTTTCGCCCACCAGGAATTGGTCGTCGATGGTCCAGGTTCGCGAATCCTGCGGGTAGTCCATAACCAGCGCGCGGAATGGCGGAAGGCCTTCGCGGTGGTAGCGGACGAAAGCCGCGTGCAGATACGGGACCAGTTGCATGCGCAACTCCATGACGGTGCGGCAGGCGGATTCGATCCACTGCCAGTTCGGGTCGAGCTGGCCAGCATTGTTGGCGTCGGCGTGGATCTGCATCCAGGGCGGATTCTTGATGTACCAGGCGTTGATCAGCGCGAGCGGGGAAAGCACGACGCTCTGCAGGCGCCGGATGAGTTCCACGTCCGTCTCCGCGTCGCGCACCTCGGGGGTCCAGAGCAGCCCGCAGAAGCCGATCTTGGCGACACCCTTTACGAATTCGGCGTGGTCGTAAAGATCACTGTAAAGCGCGTACGGATACGGTGCGGCCAGCGCGCCGGAGGAGCGAACCAACCCGTAGGTGCGCGTCTTATGGCGATTGAAGGCGATCTGAATCGCGTCGGCGTAGCGCTGGCCGAGCATTGAGTGCATCTGTTCGCCGTCGGCGCCCGAAGGGAACTTGCTCAGTTCGGGGAACGACCAACTGCCCGTGAAATCGGAGTTGTCACACTCGTCCAGCTTGTAGCCGGAGACGCCTAGCGAAACGTGCTCGCGGTCGTGAAAGTCGCCGAAAAGCTGGCGCGCCTCGGGCTGCAGGAAGTCGGGTGCGAGACCGCCCCACACGGCGAAGTCGCCGCTGTGACTCTTGAGCTGGTCATACAGCGGCGAGGCGGGATTGGTGTAGGCGTGTTCCCAGAGATTCACTTTGTACTGGCTCGCGCCGAGCTGGCGGACCAACTCTCCGGGATTGGGAAACTTGGCGCTCCAGACGAAGGTGCAGGAGTAGGCGTGGCTCTGCCAGCCCGGTTCGAGCCCGAGCACGTCGCACGGAATCCGGTGCGCCCGCAGGTCTGCGCCCATCTTGAGGACTTCCTGCTGGTTGAAGCGGCCGTCGCAGCGATACCACATGCCCAGCCCCCAGCGCGGAGGCAGCGCACCGCCGCCGGAAAACAGGTTGTAGCGCTGGACCGCGGCACGCATGGTGGGGCCGCCGAAAACGTAGACGTCCACGCCGCCCGCCTCCGGGATCTCGACCAGGATCTCGCCCTTCTCGCCCATGCCCCGTTCGCGAAACACGGCGGGCAAGTCACCGGCCGTTGGCCCGTCCGGATTTGCCGCGCCGGCCGTGGACGGCGGCTCGCCCACGTGCCGCGTGCTGCCGCAATAGAAGGTCGCATAACGCGCCGTATCCACCAGGACGCCGTAGCCCTGCGTGGTCACGTAGAACGGCACGGGGGCGTGGGAATCACCCGAATCGATGCGCGGATCGGCGTTGACACGCAGTTTCTTATTCAGCCCGCGCTGGATAAAGGACTGCAGTTGGAGCCCAAGCCCATAGACGATCTCGCCGGGTGCCAGCGGCAGGCGTACCAGAAAGCCGCGTTTGGATGGAACGCCCTCGGGAGTCACGGGAGTGGCGTGGAGCGTCCCGAGTTTGCGCAGCCCATCGGCAGCCGGCGGATAGTGGCGCGACGAGACTGGCGTGATCTGCTCCGGCACGCCCAGCGTAAACTTCCAGACGCCGGGGTGGACTTGCTCGGGAGGCCGGGTCACGGCGGCTCCGGAAAGAGCAGGCACCAGAACGCCAGGAGCGGCGGCCAACGAGATGAAACTACGCCTTCGCATGGTGTAGCCATCATACAAGCGACCCGGTTCGGCGGGGCGGCGCACCCGCGCCCGCCCGCTCCACGCGAGTTTATGCGCTCTGCTTGGCGCAGTGCTTTTCAAAAGCGTCGATCAACAGCTTTGCGATTTCGGGCGCCTGGCGCGCTTCGATGTCGTGCCGGTGAATCATCGCCACGGGCTTGCCATTCCTGAAGATGGCCATGGAGGGCGAGGAAGGCGGCAAAGGGCTGAGCAGTTCGCGGACCCGCGCCGTGGCTTCGACGTCGGCTCCCGCAAAGACCGTGGCGACCGCGTCCGGCTTGGCGTTGCCGTATTTCAGCGCCAGCCCAATAGCTGGCCGGGCTTTGCCAGCGGCACAGCCGCAAACTGAGTTGACCACCACGAGCACGGTCTCGTGAGCGGCGAGCGCCTGATCAACTTCGGAAGGTGTGCGGGTCTCGACCGCGCCAAGCACGGCGAGTTCCTGCCGCATGGGGTAGATGAGATGTTCGGGGTATGGCATTCCCCTTCAGTGTGGCCTACCGTACCACGAAGTCAACGAAACGCTCCCAGACGGTTTGGGAGGGTGGATAACCGGTGCCGAACGAGCGCCGAAAGGGACTGGTGTCCCGGGGTGAGCGTTCCATACCCGTCCAATTCAGGAGGGAACGAAGCTTTCAGCGGTACCGCCCGCAGAGCGCGTTCCAACGTACTCGCAACGGATCGCCAAAGGCGGCTATGCCGTTCCAGAGACTCACTTTGGTGCCCTCAGCATTATTCCATCTGACGGCGACTTCCTGGAACTTGTAGCCCAATCGGCGCGCGATGAAAAGCAGTTCCACGTCGAAGCCAAATCCGTTCAGGAGTTGGCGTGCCGCCATTGCCCGGGCGGCCTCGCGGCGGAACAGCTTGAACCCGCACTGCGTGTCGCGGTAGGGGAGTCCCGTCTCCAGGCGCATCACGGAGTTGAACACGCGTCCGCTGAATTCGCGCCAGCGGGGCTGATGTGTACCGATCAGCGTCCGGTCGAGGGCGCGCGAGCCGATGGCTCCGTCCGCGCTGGAAGCCTTGACCGCAGCCTCCAACCGCGCGAGATCGTCGATGGGGGTGGAGAGATCGGCGTCGGTGAACAGCACCCACTCGTAGCGCGCCTTGAGCAAGCCTTGGCGAATGACGTAGCCTTTGCCGTGATTGAGTGGATTAGTTAGCAACCGCACGACGGGTGAATGTGTGCTGAAATCGCGGGTCAGCGCGGCCGTGGCGTCGCTTGAACCATCATCGACCACGAGGATCTCCGCCTGGTCGAAGTGCCGCTGCTCCAAGTACGCGCAAAGGGTCTGCAGCGTGGCTGGAAGCCGGCGTTCTTCGTTGTAGGCGGGAACGATTATGGAGAGCGAGCGCAATCAGAAATTATAATGATGTTTTGAAGGAGTTTCCAATTGTCCCTTGAGCAGGAGCAGTTCGAGCAGCGCTTTGCACGCATACGCGAGATCGAAGCGCTCGGTTTTCGGCCCTACGGTCAGCGCTTTGAGTTCACTCACACGGTGCCCCAGGTGCTGGCGGACTATGCCGCCAAGACGGCGGAAGAGATCGACGCTGCCCACCCCGAGGTGCGCGTGGCCGGGCGCGTGCTGACCATTCGCCGTATGGGCAAGGCCGGGTTCATGCACCTGCAGGGGGCCGGTGAGAAGCTCCAGGTCTACATCAAGAAGGACGCGCTTACGGAGAGCGAATTCGCGCTTTACAAGCTGCTGGACCTGGGCGACGTCATCGGAGTGGAAGGCTACCTGTTCCGTACCAGAACGGGCGAACTGTCGGTTCACGTGGAGAAACTCACCTTCCTTTCGAAGAATCTGATGGGGCTGCCCGAGAAATTCCATGGTTTGGAAGATGTCGAGATCCGCTACCGCCAGCGCTATCTCGACCTGATCGCCAACCCCGAAGTGCAGACGGTTTTCCGCACGCGCGCAAAAGTGGTTGGCTCACTACGGCGGCAACTCGAAGAGCGCGGCTTCATCGAGGTGGAGACACCGATGATGCAGTCGCTGTACGGCGGCGCCGCAGCGCGGCCCTTCGTCACACATCACAACACGCTCGACATCGATTTATTCTTGCGGATCGCGCCCGAGTTGTATCTGAAGCGCCTGATTTCGGGCGGGATGGAACGCGTGTTCGAGATCAACCGCAGTTTCCGCAACGAGGGCGTCTCGACCAGGCACAATCCCGAGTTCACGATGCTCGAGTTCTATCAGTCCTACACGGACTATCGCGGCATGATGCACCTGACTTGCGAACTGCTGAAGCAACTCGCCATCGACGCCACCGGGAGTCCGGTGGTGGAGTTTCAGGGCCAGCAGTTGGACTTCGGCAGCGTACGCCGCTACTCGGTGCGCGAGGCGGTGGTCGAGTTCTGGCAGGGGCCGGACAAGCCTACACCGGAGCAAGTCCGCGACGCCGCCTGGCTGGCCTCGAAGAGCGGCAAAGCGACTCCTGGTGAACAGTTGATGGATTTGTTCGAGCGGCACAGCGAGCAGGCGCTGATCCAGCCGACGATCATCTACGAATACCCGGTGGAAGTGTCCCCGCTGGCCAAGCAAAACGCGGACGACCCTACGATGACGGACCGCTTCGAAGTGTTCGCGGCCGGCATGGAGATCGGCAACGCTTATACCGAGTTAAACGATCCGAACGAACAGCGCCGCCGCTTCGAGAGTCAGTTAGCCATGCGCGAGCGCGGCGACGACGAAGCGCACCAGATGGACGAGGACTTCCTGCGCGCGCTGTGCTACGGCATGCCGCCCACAGGCGGCGAGGGCCTGGGCGTGGATCGACTGGTGATGCTGATGACCAATTCGAAGTCGATCCGGGACGTGATTCTGTTTCCGCAACTGCGGCCCGAAGGCGAAATCGGAATCGCGCAATGGCTGCGTGAAGCCACCGACAAACCAGTGGCCACACCCGCCCCGCAGGTGTAGGGCTACGCGCCATGCTACAGTCCTTCGAATTGTTCGTCGCGGCGCGCTACCTCAAAGCGAAGCGCCAGCAGTCGGTGATCTCGCTGATCACCATCATCTCCGTGCTCGGCGTCGCGGCGGGCGTGATGGCCCTGGTAATCGCGCTGGCGGTGAACAACGGATTCCGCGCAAGTCTCGAAACGAACCTGCTGAGCGCGACACCACACGTCGTGATTCTCGAGAAGGAGCCGTCTTCGGGCATCGCGGATTGGCGAGAGTTATGCGAGAAGCTGCGCCGGTTGCCCGGGGTGACGTCGGCCGAGCCGGCGCTGTACGGCAAGGTGTTCGCCACCGGGCCGCAACAGCGGTCGGCCGAAGTCACGCTGAAAGGGGTACCCCTGGACGCGGCAGTGATGCAGCAACTGCGCCGCAACATCAAGAAGGGATCGCTCGACGACTTGCGGAGGGACGTGCGCGGCTTGCCGACGATTGTTCTGGGTTCGCATCTCGCTGAAAAGACGGGCATGTTGCCAGGCTCAGTACTGCGCGTGGATAGCCCGCAGGGCGAAATGACGCCTTTCGGCTTGCGCACCGGCACATTCGAGTATCGCGTCGCGGCCATCTTCGAATCCGGATTCTACGATCTCGACAACCAGTTCGCTTTCGTCTCGCTGGAGCAGGCCCAGAAGCTCTTCTCGACGGGCGACCTGGCGAACGCAATCGAGTTGAGGGTGGCCCATGTCGATGATGCGCCGGCCATCGCGCAGCGGGCCGAGGCGCTGATCGGGCCTAAGCTCGGCGCGACGAACTGGATGGAACAGAACCGCCAACTGTTGACTGCCCTGCGCCTCGAGAGAACCGTATCCACCATCACCATCGGCCTGATTCAACTGGTCGCGGCGCTCAACATCCTGACGGCGCTGGTAATGTCCGTGATGGAGAAACGCCGCGACATTGCGGTGCTGATGTCTTTGGGTGCGCGCCAGTCGCAGATTGCGCGCATCTTCATTGCGCAGGGGTTGCTGATCGGGGCCTGCGGCGTGGTGCTGGGCCTGGTGGGCGGATATGGCCTGAGCTTCCTAGCGGACCACTACCGCTGGATCGCCCTGGACGAGGAACTGTACTCAATCGCCTACGTGCCGTTCGAACCGCACTTCATCGACGCATTGTGGATCTCGGCCGCGGCGATGGCGGTTAGCCTGCTGGCTACACTACACCCCGCCCGCTCGGCTACCCGGCTGATGCCGGTTGAAACGCTACGCTACGAATAGGGCTGGTTAATGCTTCTATAAGCTAGCAGTGTAGATGGTCTATTTATACACCTCTTAGAAGTGGTGCATAGCTCCGGCTTTCACGTACTGAGGTTGGTCAACGACCCGAGCCTGTCTCCGGAAGCGAGCACGGACAGTGCTGAACCGGCGGGTCTGCTCCAGCTAAGTCAATCACCATCAATCACATAACAACTCGGACCAGGGCGGCCTGAGAGCTTTGACTTGGTCTCGACTTTCCGGCAAAGACTAGGCGGGGACGTTGCCCCGCTACGGGCGCGCCGTGAAACCCGTTTCATAATTCAGGTAATCAGTACAAAAAGTCTCAAATCCGTGTTACAGTGATTACATTTTACAGGCTCGGAATGTGGTTCGAGGCTAGTTCCCGGGCGCAGAAAGCGCACCTCGTCGTGACGGAGTCCACCGTTCAGGACTCAATCAGAGCGGATGGCCCACCGCCAATAGCGTAATTAGAATTCTTCGGGAGGTCTGAGTGAATTGCTTTATGTCCCTCGTCAACAGGGGCCTTCGCGGGACGGTTTTGATCTCGCTGGCACTCCTGGCGTTGTGTTCTTTCTCATTGCTTGGACAGGAGACCACCGGAAAGGTAGCGGGCCGCGTGCTCGACCCTTCCGGCGCTGCTGTTCCTAATGCCAAGGTCGAATTGTCGGGCGGCGCTCTGCCCAGCGGCTACACTGTCGTGACGACGACCGGCGGCGATTACACGTTTTCGCAGGTTCCCATTGGAAACGGCTACAAGGTGTCGGTCACAGCCTCGGGCTTCAGAACCGCAACCAAGTCGAACCTGTCGGTGACTGTGGGTGTTACCGCATTTCTTGAAGTCAAACTGGAAGTCGGCCAGATCACTGAAACGGTCGTCGTCGCAGCGGACGCAGCGATGGTCGATACTTCCTCCAGTTCGTCCGCGGTCACGGTGGATTCCAGTTTCTTCGACATGCTGCCGAAGGGCCGGAGTTTTTATGATCTGATTTCGATCGCCCCAGGCGCGCGCGCCGAAGGCAAGAGCGGCGGCGTCCAGATCGATGGCGCTTCCGGTTCCGAGAACACCTACTACCTGGACGGCATGGAAGTCACCAGCATTCAGAGCGGCGTTCTGGACGGCCAGAACAGGATTCCGGTGGAGTTCGTTCAGCAGTTGCAGGTGAAGAACGGCGTAACCGAAGCGCAGTACGGCGGCGCGATGGGCGGCGTAGTGAGCGCGGTGGTCAAGAGCGGATCGAACGAGTTCCATGGCGAAGTGGGAACCTACTTCAACAACGACGCCATGCAGGCTCGTCCGCGCGTTGGACTGGAGTTGGATCCTTTCGACGACAACAAGGCGCTGTATTACCAAAACACGCTGGATTCCTACAAAACCTGGAACCCGGTCTTCAACTTCGGCGGACCGCTGATCAAGAACAAGCTGTTCATGTTTGCGGCTTATGCCCCAACCAAGACCAGCTATGACCGCAGCGTGAACTTCACAACAGGGCAGTCGGGCAAGTATCACGAGACCACCGCCCAGCAGTATCTGGCCGGCAAGGTCGATTACGTGCCGTTCTCCAAGCTCCGCGTGAACGCAAGCTGGATCTGGAATCCCTACAAGCAAACCGGCGTGCTCCCGTCAGTGGCCGGAACCGATTCCTATACGAACAACTGGGCGCAACAAGGCTCCTACACTAGCGGCAACTTCATTTCCGGACAGGTCGATTACCTCGCCAGTTCCCGCCTGATCATCAGCTTCCACGGCGGCTGGAGCACGAACAACAACAACAACAACTACGGCATCCCGCAGTCCACGGCGGTCTATTATTCCGGCAAGAGCATCGGCGTTGCAGGAATCCCTGCGGCGCTTCAGGCTCCCGCGGGCTGGGTCACTCAGGCCGTTGGCTTTACGAAGTACAACCGGTATGACCGGAAGAACTACAGCGCCGACGCGTCTTACATGTTTAACTTCCACGGCCAGCACACCATCAAGGGCGGCTGGCAGATGAACCAGATCAGCAACGACATCTTCAGCACCTCCTATCCGAACGGTTACTATCGGTATTACTGGAACCTGAAGTACGGGTGCGTGGTCAGCACCGCCGCGGCCTGCACGGCGGGCAAGGGTGCTTACGGATACTACCGTTATCGCGTGCTCGGCACTATCGGCGACGCCGGCAGCAACAACCAGGGCATGTTCCTGCAGGACAACTGGCGCGTCAACAAGCGCTTGAGCCTGCAACTGGGCCTGCGCTCGGAGCGTGAATTCGTGCCCAGTTTCTCGTCGAACAAGAGTTTGCCCTCGGCGGCAATCACCTTCGATTGGGCGCAGAAAGTTTCCCCCCGCATCGGCTTCGCCTACGATCTCAAGGGCGACGGGAAGCAGAAGCTGTATGGTTCCTTCGGTTTGTTCTACGACGTCATGAAGTACGAACTGCCGCGCGGCAGCTTCGGCGGCGACGTGTGGAAAGAATGGTACTTCACGCTTGACGATCCTAATGTGGTGACCTCGAATAAGGGCTTCCCAGCCGATCCAACCAAGCTTCCCGGAACCTTGATGGAGACAATCGATTGGCGCATCCCGTCGAACGATCCCTCGCAGCACCTGATCGAACCCAATCTGAAGCCGATGAAGCAGCAGATGTTTGACCTGGGCTACGACTTCAGCCTGAATCCCACCTTGGTGGCCTCGGTCCGCTACACGAACCGCCGGCTGATCCGAACCATCGAGGACACGGGCTACCTTACGTCGGCTGGCGAGACCTACATCATCGCCAACCCGAGCGAGGGCGTGACCGGAAACGTGGCCAACTGGGAGAGCCACTGGGGCCCCGGCATTCCGCTGCCTCCTAAGCCGACTCGCAACTACGACGCCGTCGAGGTCCGCCTCGACAAGCGCTTCTCCAAGAGCTACCAGTTCTCGGCCAGCTACACCTTGAGCCGCCAGTACGGCAACTACTCAGGCTTGGCCAGCTCAGACGAGAATGGCCGCACCAGCCCGAACGTGAACCGCTACTACGATGAACCTTGGGTGGGCGTAATGGAGACCGGCAAGTACGCTTACGGCCGCCTCGCCACTGACCGTCCGAACACTTTCAAGTTCTTCGGCGGATACACCAAGAAGACCATCCTCGGCTCCACCACGCTGTCGCCGAATATCCAACTCTACTCAGGCACCCCGATCACCACCGAAGCTCCGCTGGTCAGTTCGACTCCGGCCTTCCCGTACGGTCGCGGAGATCTGGGCAGGACGCCGTTCTACTACAACATCGACCTCAACCTGTCGCATGAGTTGGCGCCGATGAAGAACCACGAAGCGGTGAGAGTTCGATTCGAGTTCTCGGTGTTCAACCTGCTGAACACCTCGATCGTCACCGATAAGTACAAGACCATCACGCACCAGAACGACGGCTATGTCGGCTTTGACGACTACGCATCGATCTTCACTGGCTATAACCTCAAGTCGCTGATGGCTGCGCAGAGCATTCGCCAGGATCCGGAATACGGTCTGCCGACTGCTTTCCAGTCTCCTCGTTCGGCCCGCATTCAGATCTCGTTCTTCTTCTAAACTAAGAAGCGCGGATCAAATATCAATCGTTAGCGAAAGGCGGCCCTGCGGGGCCGCCTTCTTTCATTGGTGCCGAACTGGCTAAGTCGCCGTAGCGAAAACTACACATCACGGCCGGACGAAGGTCAAGCGAAAGGGCAGCATCGCCCGGTCCGCTCGTTTACAACCTGCAACGCAAGCTTGTTATAGGCTGTAGCTGGCCCTGCTCTCCAGCAGAGCCCGGGGGTGGGGGTATCCCAGATGATCAGCACTTTGGCCTTACTGCTGTTGCCTTGCTTTTTGCCGAACTCTCCAACGCACTCGGCCGAACCAACCGCAGTGGTCGACTCCGATCCGGGGACCTCCCTGCTCACGCGCTTCCGGGCTAAGGTGAGCCGGGAAATGGACGAGCCGCCGCAGTTCGCCTGTTTAGCCACGATCAATCGCTCCATACGACAATCCGCCAAGAACAAGCCGCTGGGACACGACCGTTTGCGTGTTCGTGTGGCATTCCTCGGTTCCGGGGAAGCGTATGCCTGGCAGGAGTCGCCCAAGTTCGACAAGGGACCGCTGGCGTTGCTTGCCCGCGGAGACGCTGGAAGTTCCAACGGTTTGAGCGGGTGGGGCCGCATCGCCATCGGACTGCCCGAAGCGAACTTCCGCGACAGCGGCGGCTGCACGTTGAACCGCCGGAATGGCACTGGCTACGAGGTGCACGTTCCGTGGTCCGCCAGTACCTACGCAGCCACCCTGGGCACCCGGCAACTCGTCCTGCCCTATGTGGCGCGATTCTGCGTGGACCCGTCGAACGCCGAGTTGATCGGTCTCGAGGTGCGGGCTGAACAGCTCAAGCCACCGTTCACGTCCATTTCCGAGACCATCGTCTACGCTCGCACAAGCGTCGGCGCATCCCAGTGTCTCGCACCCCAATCGCGCGAACTCTCGATTGTCGACGATACGGGTAGCCTGCAAACCCGCCAGCACGAGTCTAGGCGATTGCGAGCCCTATGTGGAGGCGACGCCAGCCGAATCTGTGGCGGCAATCGCGCAATCGGCGGCGCTTTCTCTGCCAGAGAAGCTGACGCTCGACATGAAACTTGAAACCCCAATCACCTTTGAGCGTTCGGCTGTCGGCGACTTGGTTACCGCCCGGCTGCAGCGCGCAATCCGGACGAACGGAATCGATGTGCACAAGGGCGCTCTGATCAGCGGGCGCATCGGCCGACTGGAAGAGCAATTCGTGCCCGAGCGGCACTTCGTGGTTGGGTTGGATTTCAACTCGATCACCATTAACGGAACCGAAGCCCGCTTTCATGCGCGACTCACCGGCCCGGCTTTAGACTATAACCGCCGGCCTGATGCGATGCTTCGCCAGGATCCGCTCATGGCACCTGTCTGGGACTCGCGTGGTCTTGAAATCGACGACACGGACCCGACCGCCCGTCTCGGTGTGTTCCGCGTCCGTGCGTCCAAGCTCAACATCGCCCCCGGCCTGCACATGATTTGGGAGACGCTGCCGCTCAAGTGAATGCAGGGCAGCGGACTATTCATCTGCTCCTGCGCGCACGGTTAGTTCCGGTGCTTGAATCGCCCGGACGGCTCGTTCGACGGCAACCGCTTCCGGCATCTCTTTTGCACTCGCGGCGTTTAAATCGCGAAACTTGCGGCCTGTCACCAAAACGCGTCCCTCGAGCGAACCGACGGCATCGTTGTAGTTCTTGACGGCCTTGTCCAGCGAGTCTCCAACCGCCGCGAAGAGCGTGGCGAGCTTGGAAATGCGGTCGTAAAGCTCTTTGCCAAGGTCGCTGATCTTCTGGGCGTTTTCCTCGACGGATTCCTGGCGCCAGCCATAGGCCACTGCCTTCAGCAGGGCAATCAGCGTGGCAGGCGTGGCGATGAGCACCTTCCGTTCGGCGCCGTATTCGAGCAGAGACGGGTCTTTCTCGAAAGCCGCCCCGAGAAACGGGTCGCCGGGCAGAAAGGCGACCACGAAATCGGGCGTCTTCTCGAACTGCTCGAAGTAGCTCTTCGCGCCCAGCCGAGTCAGATGGTCCTTCACCTGGCGTGCGTGGTCAATCAGCAGTGCGGAACGCGACAGGTCGTCCTGCGCCTCCAACGCGTCGAGGTAAGACTTAAGCGACACTTTCGCATCCACGACAATGACGCGCCCGCCCGGCAGTTTCACGATCAGGTCGGGCCGCAGCTTTCCACCATCGCCATCCACCGAGACCTGCTCGTCGAAGTCGCAGTGCTCGCTCATACCGGCCATTTCAACCACCCGGCGGAGTGTGATTTCACCCCAGCGGCCGCGCGTTTGCGGAGCACGCAAAGCGCGCACCAGTTGCGCCGTCTCGCTCTGCAACTGCGACTGCGCAACGCCGAGCATCTTCACTTGCTCGGTCAGGCCCGAGTAAGCACTGACGCGCTCCTTCTCCATCTCGCCGATGTGTTTGTCCACCTTTTCGAGCGATTCGCGGATCGGCTTGACCAGCGTTTCCACGGCCGTGGCGCGTTTCTCCAATTCGCCCACTGCAGCCTTTTGCGCACTCTCCAAAGTGACTTTGGCGAGTTCCATGAACTGCTTGTTGTTCGCCTGCAGTGCGTCGGAGGCGAGCGCTTTGAAGCTCTCGGCGAGGCGGGCCTGCGCGTCGTGCAGTTCCTTCAACTTCTCGCCGTGTGCGCGCTCCACTTCCGCCAGTTGGGCGCGCAGACCGGCGGCTTCATTCTGCGCCGCATTGCTTGCCTGCGAGGCCGCCTCCAGGCGCGTCTGCGCCGCGTCCAGGTCCCTCTGCTTCGCGGCGAAGGCCACGTCCTTTTCGGCCATTTGTGCCCGCAGCGCGGCGCATTCGGCTTGAGAGGAGGAGGACTTGCGCGACGCGATCAGCCACCCTGCGAGCAACCCCGCAACCAGGAATCCGAAATAGGCAGTTATGGACATGCTCCTCCATCAATACCCGATTTCGGGGGGCAATGGAGCTTAACCCGGCTATGGGTTGATTGGCGCTGAACTGCTTCCGGGGTGAGGAAGGCGGAGACGCCGGCGCATTGAAGCAGACCTGGATTCTCTACAGTCATCGCCAAATGCAAAACGGCAGGATCGGTGGGGACCCTGCCGTTTCTGTGGTTCAACCGCGAAGCTTATGCTCGTGGGCTGTGATCAGTGGTACGAGGCGTTAGAACACGACGCGGAACGCCACCTGGGCGCGACGCGCGTTGGTGCCATCCGGGAAGCCTTGGCTGGCATTGCCGGTACCGAGTCCGGAGACGGGGACGAGTACGCCCTTCGTCGCTGTGTAGGCCGTGGTGTTCAGGCCGGTGTTGTATTGGGTGTTGAAGGCGTTGAAGGCCTCGAAGATCAACATGCCGTTAACTTTCTCGGTAAAAGGCAAGTTGCGCGTGAGGCGTGCATCAACGCGATAGATCTTGTCGATATTCAGGCTGTTGACCGGCCAGAAGGGGACGCGTCCCCATCCGCCCGAGCCGTTCAGCGTGGAGTTGCCGCCGTAGAAGGTGACGCCGGTGAACTGAGCCCCGCTCACGCTGACGTACGCGGTAGTGGGCTGCGACGACGCCATGGTGGTGATGGAGGAAAGTTCCCAGCCGTTGACCAGGTAGCGCGACGCCCACGAGTTGCTCTTCGTGAACTTGGGCGCCCAGAGCCAGTTGATGGTTGCGCGGTGCCGCTGGTCGGTGCCTGAACTGCCCTTGTCAGCCGAGTAGTTGCCACTCAGCAGATTCGATTGGGCATACCCGATGGTGGTCGACCCGCCCGACTGCTGGGCGTCGTCGATGGCATGTGACCAGGTGTAGGCGGCCTGCAGCGTCAGTCCGTGCGACATGCGCTTGTGGAACTGCAAAGCCAATGCGTTGTAGGTGGAGTTACCGCCATTTTCCACTTGATAAATGCGTCCGTAGCGCGTGTCGATCTTCGATGCCGAGGTCCAGATCGGGGTCGTGAACGTGCCGACGGCGTTCTTGCTCGCATCATCGATCGTGTAAGTCTGCGTCGTGGTCGGCGCGCCCAGGTCCAGATCGCGCGAAGTGATCAGTCCGACGCCGTGGCTGAAGATGTAGCTGGCCGTGACGTCCATGTCGTGGCCGACCTGGCGCTGGATGGCCATGGTCGCCTGCTCGGTGTAGGGATTGTGGAAGTTGGGAGAGGCAAAGGTGATGTTCTTCGTACCGGCCGGGACGGCGCTGACGGAGGGGACCGGATTGGGGAAAACCGGCGCGCCCGTCGTCGTGCTGTTCACGGAAATGCTGGTCTGGTATAGGCCGTTGCCGAGGAACAGCGTGTCCAGACCGTTGCCGACAAACGGGGCATAGAACAGGCCGCCTCCGACGCGAACGACGGTCTTGTCGTTGAGCGAGTAGGCCAGGCTCAAACGGGGTGCGAAGTTCTTGTCGGGAGAGGGAATCCTGGACGTCTGCGGGTAGTTCGGGTCGCTCATCGTGGGCTGCGGCAGAAGCGCTTTTTCCCAGCGGATGCCGTAGTTCAAGGTCGCGCGGCGGCTCAGTTTCCAGGTGTCCTGGGCGTACAGATTCACCTCGGTGGTGCGGATATTCTGGACCGGGTTGCCGAAGGTCTGAGAAAAGCTGCTGTAGTCACGCAGCCCCTTGGTGTTGCCCGTGAAGTCCATGGCGAAAGCAGTCAGGGTCGAGTAGGAGTACGTGCCGGCCCCGTTATAGAGCTGTTTCATGTAGTCCTGGGTCGTGGAGAAGTCCACGCCAACCTTGAGCGAATGGGAGCCTTTGGTGAGGCTGAAGTTGTCGCTGAGCTGGAAGCGCTGCTCGCTGGGGAAAGTGCGGGGATACGCGGCGGCGGCACCCACGGCGGCGCCAGCGACGGAAACCACCAGCGGCCCGGTGGACGGCCACAGGTCGGAGGAAGCGGGGTCGGAGAGCCGGTCTTTAAACCAACCAAAGCGCAATTCGTTCAGGCTGGTGGGCGAAGTGATCCAGGTCCAACCGGCCTTGCCGTAGCGGGTTTCCACCGTGGAATTGCCGTTGCCGCCGATCATATTGCCGTTGGTGAGAACGGCCTGGGTCTGGATGCCGTAGGGTGAACGCCAGTGCATGGCATTGGCGTCGAAGCTCAACGTGTGGCGGTCGTTGGGGCGGTAGTCCAATTTGGCGAAGCCCATGTAGGACTCGACCGTCCTCGGAACCAACACGTCCATCTGCTTTTGAATGAATGCGATGGCCGCGTTGCACTGGTCCTGCGTCGCACCCTTGGGGCCGACGACGCAGTTGGCCGGGTTCACTTTGCTGCCGGACGAGTCGGCGATCTGCGACGTGGTGATGCGGTTCAAACCAGGGAAGTTCCGTTTGACCAGTTCGAAATTCGAGAAGAAGAACAGCTTGTCTTTCTTGATTGGCCCGCCGAGGCTGCCGCCCGCCTGATGACGCCATTCTGGAGGATTGCGGACGGAGTAGGGGGCGTATCGGTCGGGCGCGTTCAGCGAACGGTTGCGGAAGAACTCGTACCCTGTGCCGTGGTACCCGTTGGTTCCACTGCGGGTGACGGTGTTGATAATGCCACCCATCGCGCGGCCAAACTCGGCCGAGTAGCCATCGGAGAGGACCTGGAATTCCTGCACGGCGTCCTGCGAAATCTGCGTCGAGATGCGCGTACGGCCGGCATTCTCCATGTAGAAACTGTTGGTGGTGTAGTTGCCGTCGGTGAGGAAAGCGTTGCCGGAGGAGATCCCGCGGAAACTGATCAGTCCGAACGTGCCATCGGGGGTGACGGCCGGGGTCATCAGCGCGAAGGTATCCGCGCGTCTCCCGTTGATCGGCAGGCCATCGATCTGGTCCTGGTTGACGACTTCAGTGACGCCGCTCTTGGTTTCCTCGATCAGGGGCGCCGACGCGGTCACTTCGACTTGCGTGGCGCTGCCCGCGACCTGCATCATGACCTGGAAGTCGACGCTGCCGACGATCTACTCTGTGTAGATCTGGGTGGTTGCCGTATCATTAAACAAAAACATCGAATGGAGTAC
>Ga0118677_10001730_pt1 | contig 45477 bp, 42 predicted proteins | sample AliMusrvi5mmetaG_FD_86154 | JGI IMG/M metagenome (GOLD analysis project Ga0118677, IMG submission 86154) | reverse complement strand
CTGCTATTTTAAACCGTTCTCTGTCATGAATCAGACAAGCAAGTTCCTTAATTGGAGTAGTTCCACCAATTTCCCGACGTTATATTATAGGGTCATTGAAATCCATTCAGTTGCCGGAAGGATTCTGAAACACACGAAGGCCAAATTCAGGCAGGACTGCAAAAATATGGTCAAAGATCTCTGCCTGCAAAGCTTCATAGTGATTGGTTTGCTGTACTTTACTGAAAACGATGACCTCGATGGGAAGCCCCCGTTCTGTAGACTGCAGAAACCTTACGATTCTGGTCATATTGTCATGAATACCAGGATGGAGTGAACAATACCCTTCCAAATATTTTTTAAACATGGATAGGTTGGTAGGGGTCTCAAATAAATTCATTCTCAATGCCCCAATATTTATATCGTCCTGATAATCATTAGTATTGGCAGGATCAACAGTAAGAAACTCATTGTACATTGGAACTTTATAAATTCGTTCCAGCATTGGCTGATCACAAATACGGATCGTGGACATATCAATATTTAAGCTACGCTGTATCCTGCGGCCTCCCGATTCAACCATACCTGACCAATTGACTACTGGCTCAGAAACAAGTGAATAGGTTGGAATCGTTGTAATGGTTTTATCCCAGTTTTGTACCTTTACGGTGGTAAGTGAGATGTCATGAATGGTCCCGTCTACGTTAAATTTTGACATCGTAATCCAGTCGCCTGGTTTCACCATATTATTGGCAGCCAGCTGAATACTTGCAACAAAACCCAGGATTGCATCCCGAAACACCAACATTAATACGGCTGCAATAGCTCCTAAGCCGGCAAAAAGACTGGCAGGGTTTTTATCGACAAGGACAGCAACAATAAAAATAGATCCAAAAAAGTAGACCAGTATTTTCATGAGCTGAATATATCCCTTTATCGGGCGGTTCTTTGAATAGGGATAAGTATTATAGATGTCCTGTACCGCATTTAGAAACCGTAAAAAAGCGATCATTATTGTTATTGCCAGATAGAGATGAGCCACCCCCTTAACCAGCGTGGGAAACCACGATAAGTCATCCCCGGCAAATCCTGAAGTGGTGTAAAGGATAAGTGCAGGAACGATATGAATTAAAACATGAAAAACCCGATGGTCAAAAAGGGTGTCGTCCCAGACTCCTTTCGTGCGCAATACAATTCGTCCTACAATTTTGACAAATATTTTTCTGATGATTAAAAATATGATCTGTGTCGAAATTAACAGGATGAAGAAAGTGATGACCGCCGCGCTATGTATCGCCACCCGGTTTATAAAACCATTATTCAACAGGAACTCTTTGATATAATCGTACAATACAGACATAAACGGAAATGTTTTAATCAAAAAAAGCTAATTTTGAAACATGTTACAAAAGTAACGAAAGAAGCTAATTATGAAGAAATTTTTATTCAGGATTATTTTGTTACTTGCCCCGCTGTCCGGGTGGGGTTCCCAACCGTACGAGCGCTATTTTACCAATGAGGTATTACGTTTTGATTATCTGCTTTCGGGTGATTACTCTTGTGCTACAGTTTTTCCGTGTCAGACAAAAAGGGAAAAACAATGGAGTGGTTCGCGGAATGTATTGATTGACAACCTTAATCTTGGAACCTATCGGTTTCAGGTTTACGATCAGCAAAGTGGCGAGTTGATTTTTTCAAAAGGGTTTTCCCCCCTGTTTCAGGAGTGGCAGACTACCCCGGAGGCAAAACAGATGAGCAAAGCCTTTTACCAGGTGATCAGATTCCCCTTCCCTAAAAAAAACATTACGCTAAAGGTTGAGCAACGGGATCATAACGGACAATTCTGTGGAATCTATTCACAAAATATAAATCCCGACAACTATTTTATTATCCGTGAAGCCGCGCTTGAAGTTCCAATCGAAAAACTATTCTATTCAGGTGATCCGGCTCATAAGATTGATATTGCAATTCTTGCCGAGGGTTATACTTCCGGTGAGATGGATAAATTTATAAGTGATGCCCGAAGATTAACAGATTCACTCTTTGCGGTGGCTCCATTCTCGCAATTGAAGGATTATTTTAATATTTATGCACTTAAAACACCATCAGCAGAATCCGGAACCGATATTCCGGGTGAGCGCATCTATTGTAATACCTTATATAACAGCTCATTTTATACCTTTAATATCTCCAGGTACCTTACTGTTACAGACTTGAAAACAGTCTCCGATATGGCGGCCAATGTCCCTTACGACCAGCTTATTGTATTGGTCAACTCAGCCAGGTATGGTGGAGGCGGCTTTTACAATTCGATTAACGTGTGTACTGCAGACCACAAACTCTCATCAAATGTATTTGTGCATGAGTTTGGGCATGGCTTTGGCGGATTGGCTGATGAATATGATACCTCAGAGGTGGCTTTTGACGATTATTATAATCTTAAGGTTGAACCCTGGGAGCCGAACCTAACGACAATGGTTAATTTCGATTTAAAATGGAAGAATATGGTTGAGACAACAACTCCAATCCCAACGCCACGTGCAGGTAAATATGGAACAGTCGTAGGGGCTTTTGAAGGAGGAGGATACCGGGCAAAAGGGATTTACAGCCCAACTGAGGATTGCCGCATGAAGTCGAATAAAACCACGGAGTTTTGCCCGGTCTGCCAAAGGGCTATCAGAGCTGTGATTATGGAAAATACGAAATAAAAAAAGTCCGTCACCGGACTTTTTTTTGACTCACCTACAAATTAAAGTTTAGATTCGTCCTCTTTGTCATTTTTGCGCTGCCAGAGGTAGGAGGCAATCAACGCAAGTCCGCCAAATACAAAGATCATTGCCGGATACGCGGCACCTTCATCCATCCCGCCGGAAGCAAGAAAATAGGCTACCACAATTCCGAATCCAATACCAAATAAAAACAAGCCAACTTTCATAATACCACCTGTACTTGCTTTTTTCTTTGTTTCAAAGAGGGCTGGATCCGCACCTCTTTCAATAAGTGCCATCCGTTCACGGTTGCGGGAGGTTACTCCCAAATAAACAATTCCGAAAATCATTGCGAATAAACCAAGGGGAACTAATATCCCGGTTGCAAAAGGTCCCATACTATTTGTTTTTAAAGGTTGAACATTTGCCCATTTGACGCAGCAATCTTAAACCCGGTTACACGATCACCTGAAAAAAAATCTACACCTATTTTTAATTGATTCCACTTTATTGTAATTTTAGATGCTTTTGTCTTGTAACCCTAACCGGACGCAGGTCGTCTAATTGGCAAATGGATAAGAAAACAGACGAATACTATATTCGGGAGATTCTGAAAGGAGATTCAGGCTCATTTTCACAACTCGTGGAAAAGTACAAACATATTGCATTCTCCCTGTCATTTAAACTGTTAAGTCACCGCGAAGAGGCCGAGGAGGCTGCACAGGATGCCTTTATAAAAGCTTACAATTCGCTGAGTTCTTTTCAAAATGGTTCGACCTTCAAAACCTGGTTCTTCAGGATTGTATATAATACCTCCATTTCAAAATTAAGAGCCAGAAAAAACAGGGAGATAAATATCGACGATATTAAGATTTCAGATACCGAAATCCAGTCTGCCGAAAGCACAGTAGAACAACTTAATAAGGACGACAGACAAAAGTATCTGGAAATTGGATTAGGACGGTTGGAACCCGAAGAGCGTGCTCTTTTAAAAATGTATTATTACGATGATTTTTCAATGGATGAGATAAGCGTGATCACCTCTCTTTCGGTCTCGAATGTAAAGGTTAAAATTCACCGAAGCCGAAAAAAGCTTTTACAGGAACTACAATTTGTATTAAAAGATGAAATAATTTCTATATTATGAATCAGCAAGATATCATGAAGAAATGGTTTAAGGAACTCTCTCCGGAAGACCCTTCACCAGACTTTACTTCCACGGTGATGAAACGCGTGATGTCGGAATGGAGTCTTAATCCAGTTAAGTATCAGCCCATGATCAGCAAGCGTGGCTGGTGGACCGTGGCAATTATCACCCTGGGATTAACCAGCATATTGTTCTTATTACATTCTTCTCTTCCAACGGAAACAGGTTCCTTGGCTCAAAACAAATCGGTTTATGGAATCGATTTGTTTCAGCTTTTGCAGCCGGTAAATCAGCTTTTTGTAAAATTAACAAATATATCACCTGCTGTGGCTATTGGGGCACTCGCTATTTTAGCTTTGTGGTTTTTCGATCAACTGTTTATAAAAGCGGTCAGACGTTAAGTATTTCTTGTAATTGTCTGTTTATCTGATATTTATTCGGAACCGGGATCTTTCAACAGATATCCGGTTTTTTTTATGCCTTGAATTGATCTCCGATTATCCATTATCTGCTTACAATTTTACACAATAATCTATTTATTCGCATAAAAAAGGAATTAACAATTAATTAATATACGGTATTTGAGAAATATAACTTCATATATAATTGTATATCTGCATATTAAAAATTACATCTATGAAAATATGTTATATAACATTTAACTTTCAATTCGTAAGTATATCTCTATTTTTATTTGCATTTATAAATGAATAACTATCCCACATGAATCAGACGGTCAATAAAGCAATCCCTTTGTTTAAAAGTATTTCTGTCTGAATATTTCATTAAATCCGAGTGGCTTTGACAATTCCTAAATCTGGTTAATCGGACGTTAAAAACTGTTTTCTTTGCATTATAATTACAAATTGAAAGTATCAATTAATAACTTTAAGAATGAAAACAATTAATCGACTTTTAGGAAGAGCAATGTTAATTCTTGCATTTTTCACCTTGATTTGTTCCACTGGTGTTATGGGACATGCTTCTGATTCGGGGAATGACATCTTTTCGATTACTGCAGACAATTCGGCAAATTCATCTGGCTGGAATTTGAAATATTCAGCCTCAGAAAATGCTTTTAAGATCATTATGTCGGAGAATAACGGGGATAAGGAATTTACGGTCAGGAGTAAATTCTTCGAAATCGCCTACGTTTTAAATAAAAATGGATTTGGTGCACGGATGATCAGGCCAGGCAAATCTCTTGTTCCGGCTCAGATAATCGAACAAATCATAAATAAGGATGCGCTTAAACAGCAAAAAGTGATCAGTGATGCATCAATCAGCAATGAGACTGCACTGAACCTTATCGCTAGTTATCTGCCTGATTTAATAAACAATAACTATAAGCATTTGTTACAATAATAGTTATCTTCAAAATAATTAAAGAAAGCCATTCCAAAAAAGGATGGTTTTTTTTATTTATGTCCTCAAGGTTTGTAAATTTGCACCAAACCTAATCCATTATGCTTGATATCTTATATAACCGCCGTAGCACGAGAAAATTTCTAAATCAAAAAATAGAAGAAGAGAAGATAAAGAAATTGCTTATTGCAGCACTGCTTGCACCCTCCTCCCGGGGACTTCGTCCATGGGAATTCATCGTGGTAGACGACCCTTCACTTCTTGAAAAACTTGCGATATCAAAACCTCATGGCTCTTTATTGCTCAATCATGCTTCACTGGCGATCATTATTGCCGGCGACAAGACAAAGAGTGATGTTTGGATAGAAGATTGTTCTATTGCCACCATATTCATTCAGCTTGAAGCAGAAGCTCTCGGACTTGGCTCTTGTTGGGTACAGATTAACCGTCGTTATTACAATGATGATATTACAGCCAATGAGTATATTCACGAGCAATTTAATATTCCTGAAAGACTGGAAGTTCTTTCAATTGTCGGAATCGGATACAAAGCAGCAGAGACTCCTCCATTGACTGATCTTGATGTAGATTGGGATAAAGTCTCTTTTAACAAATTTGGCTCCTTATACGTTAAAGAATAAAAGAAAGTAATCTATAATTTGGGAAGGAAAAAACATTAGAAAATGACACATCGAAATCAACTGGATGATACAGATTTACATATATTGGATATTATCACCAAAAATGCCAGGATCCCTTTTAAGGATGTAGCCAATGAATGCGGTATTTCCCGGGCTGCAGTCCATCAACGGGTAAACAGGATGATTGAAATGGGGGTAATAACCGGTTCAGGATATTACATCGATCCCAAAAAGATCGACTATCGCACCTGCACTTACGTTGGCATTTTCCTTGAAAAAGGGGGGCTTTTTCATGATGTGGCAGACCAGTTGCAAGCGATCAACGAGGTTGTTGAATGCCATTATACTACCGGAGAATATGCAATCTTCATCAAGGTTTATGCACGGGATAATGAACATCTCAAACATATTTTAAGTGAGCGGATTCAGTTGATTTCCGGGGTTTCAAGTACAGAAACTTTTATTTCTCTGGAAGAGACATTTAAACGCGAAGTACCTATTTTTTCATAAACCACCTACCGAGCGTTGGCGCAGCGCTTCGAAAATCATAATTCCGGCTGCAACTGAGACATTCAGAGACTGGATCTGACCATTTTGCGGAATTTTAGCCCACTCGTCTGAAATTTTAAGTAATCCGGCCTCAATACCCAAGTCTTCCGAGCCCAGAATAATGGCAACAGGATCTTTCATATCAATATTATAATAGAAAGTCTCCCCTTTATCTGTTGCTGATACTATTTTTAATCCACTATTTTTCAAATATTTAACCACTCCTGAAAGACTTTTGGTCCGGCAAACAGGGATAAGATGCAACGCCCCTGCTGAAGTTTTGATAGCATCAGCATTAATCTGTGCCGACCCCTTCTCTGGTATTATAATTGCATGGACTCCAGCTACTTCAGCAGATCTGGCTATTGCACCAAAATTGCGAACATCGGTGAGCTCATCGAGGATTAAAATTAAGGCCGTTTTACCTTCTTCGTAAAGACGGGGAATGATTTCCTCAATATTTTGGTAGGTTATCGGAGAGATAAAAGCAAGGATACCCTGGTGATTCTTGCGCGTGACACGGTCAAGTTTCTCTATGGGGACCAGCTGAATAGGAATTTGCATCTGATGAACAAGGTCCATTAATTCATGATAAAGCTCTCCCTGCAAACCCTTCTTTATCAATATCTTTTCAATCTCCTTGCCGGAATTGATTGCCTCAATAATGGTCCGCATTCCGAAAATATAATCTGTTTTTTCCATATTTTTTAGTTCTAATTATTCATTATTCACCTGGGAAACTAAACTTAGTCAAACAAAATAAGTAGATATAAAATTGAAATAATTGTTGACATGACAATTCGCCTTTTCTTCTTCGCCATGCCGTTTATTCCCTCCATCTCTTCGCCTTTCCGTCACCAATTCCTCTTACTTTCCCACTCCTTTAATTCTTCATTCAGCGATTCCCACTCTTTCATCGCCGTCTCAACCCTTTTCTTGCTTGCACCATAGCGTTCAAAGAGGGAGCTGTTATCCATGGTCGAAGGATCTGCCAGCATCTTATCCATTCCGGTTATCTCTTCCTCCAATTTTGAAATCTGCCATTCTGCTTCACTGATCAGCTTCTCGATACGGTTGATCATCCTGTTGATCTCCTTCCTGTCATCAAAACTAACGGCAACAACCTCTTTAACAACCTCTTTCTTTACTTTTTTCTCCGGAGCAGAAAGCTCAAGTTCCCGCAGCGACTCCATTTTCCTTCTTTGTAAAAACTCATAAACGCCACCCAGGTGCTGCCTGATTTTCTTATGTCTGAATTCGTAAACCACATCAACTAAACCATCCATAAACTCACGGTCATGCGATACCACCAGCAAGGTTCCGTCAAAATTGATCAGAGCCTGTTTTAACAGACCCTTGGAATGGATGTCGAGGTGGTTGGTGGGCTCATCCAAGACCAAAAAATTAACCGGTTCAAGTAATAAGCGAATCATGGCGAGACGGGCTCGTTCACCTCCGGAGAGCACTTTTACCTTTTTATCGGCATCCGCCCCTGAAAACATGAATGCACCCAAAATATCCCTGATCCTTGTACGGATATCGCCGACAGCTATTTTATCAATAGTATCAAAGGCCGTAAGTTCTTCATCGAGTAAGGAAGCCTGGTTCTGGGCAAAATATCCGATTTTGACATTGTGTCCCAACTTATGTTCACCGGTACACTCCAACTCCTGCATTATAATCCGGGCCATTGTACTCTTACCCTCGCCGTTTTTGCCCACGAACGCAATTCTGTTCCCACGTTCCAACTTTAAGTCAACCTTATCCAGGACCAGCAGGTCCCCATAACGTTTACTCACCTCAATTGCCTCAAAAACGACTGTTCCGGAGCGGGGTGAAGGAGGAAACTTAATATTTAAAGAACGCGTATCCTCTTCGTCAATCTCAATCCGGTCAACTTTATCCAGTTGTTTGATCCGGGACTGCACCTGAACAGACTTAGTCGCTTTGTATCTGAATCTTGAAATAAAATCCTCCGTATCCTGAATCATCTTTTGCTGATTGCGAAAAGCAGCCAGTTGTTGTTCCCGCCGCTCAACGCGAAGCTCCAGGTACTTGGTGTAATTCACTTTATAATCGTAAATCTTTCCCAGGCTAATCTCCACTGTTCGATTAGTGACGTTATCGAGGAAAGCCCGGTCATGCGATACAAGAACAACTGCTCCGGCATAATCCTTGAGAAAGTTTTCGAGCCATTCAATAGAGTCTATATCGAGATGATTTGTAGGCTCATCCAGTAAAAATACATTGGGTTTTTTCAATAGAATTTTTGCCAGTTCAATTCTCATCCGCCATCCGCCCGAGAATTCTGAAGTTTGCCGGTCAAAGTCCGATCGCTCAAAGCCCAGACCCATCATAGTCTGTTCAATATCCACATGAAAATTGGTTCCCCCCATTAGCTGGAAACGTTCATTGGCCTCATGCATCTCATCAATAATCCGATGATATTCTACTGATTCATAATCCTCACGTTCGCTCAGTTCTGTATTTAGAAATTCAATCCGTTTTTCAAGTTCAAGAATTTCTTCAAATGCTGTAACCGCTTCTTCCATCACGGTCCTGGAGTCAGAGAGTTCCATATGCTGTGGCAAATACCCGACCATAATGTCGCGCGGAATCACCACTCTGCCCGAAGTTGGGGTTTGCTTTCCGGCCAGAATTTTAAGCAAGGTTGATTTACCTGCGCCATTTCTCCCTGCCAAGCCGATCCGATCACGCGGATTTACGATAAAATTTACATGCTTAAAAAGCTCAAATCCGCCAAATTCGACGTATAATTCTTCAACTGAAACACTCATGATTCACGAGAATAAATTTAAAATAACTGACCTACAATTAAATTCCTGATTCTCGTGGAACCCTCATGAATTCAATTCATCACTTTTTGCAAACATCTGTTCATGAGGCTTTCACAAACACATACACGGATTAATACCGTTCAGGATCCCAGATTAGTCTAGCAGTTCTGTAAAAATCCGGAAGCAATTAAAAAGTCCCGGCAAAGATACCAAAATTTGGAGGGTAGCGGGGAATTATTTTTGTACGGATTTATGGACTAAAAAAGTGGGTTTTATATAGCTGGATTAGGAAGAACCTTTTGTTTCCAGATATTTCCAGGTTCAATGATACATGGAGTGAATAAGCGATTTTTTCAATGTTGATTAATCACTTTTGCTTAGGTAAACGATCCAAATCTGTGTTGCGATAAAAACATTTTCCTTTCAATGTCCAAAAGCGGCAGAGCCGCAAAATATTTGTAGCAAAAAAAATATTAGATTTAGGTTGTTCGCAACGCACCGGAATACCAAAACCTATTGCTTTAAGATATATCGTTGCGCTGCACCTTTTGTGCCGATTGCCTTATTTTCTACAAATATCAACAGTGAGGTGCACCTCATAAATACTTGTTTATTTCACCCATACGAAACGTTATAGAGCCAATTTCTATGTATTTCCAAACGTTTCACCAATTTCAATCTGTTCCCACTTATTTCAATCTATTTATATCTTTGCAGAAATTTTACAATTAACGTTTTGGGAAGAGGAAATAAACCATTGCCACTTTATGAAGGGGTAGAGATCATTGATATTGGGGCTGAAGGGAAGGCCATTGCAAGGGTGGATGGAGTTGTGGTATTTACAACAGGGGTAATCCCCGGAGACATTGTCGACCTTCAGGTAATTAAAAAGAGGGAAAAGTACCAGGAGGCCAGAGTAGTCAGCATTAAAACCGATTCACCTGACCGGATTCTCCCCTTTTGCGAACATTTCGAAGTTTGCGGCGGGTGCAAATGGCAATACCTGCTTTATGATAAGCAATTGTTTTACAAGCAGAAACAGGTGGCAGACCAGCTTACCCGAATCGGCAAAGTAACCGTACCCGAAATTATGCCAATCAAAGGTTCTGCCAGTTCGACCTTTTACCGGAATAAACTCGAGTTTACCTTTTCGAACCGGCGGTGGCTTACACCCGAAGAGGTACGGTCGGGTGATCAGTTCAAAGATATGGATGTTCTTGGGTTTCATGTTCAGGGAATGTTCGATAAAGTGCTGAATGTGGATAAGTGCTGGTTACAGCCTGAACCCTCAAACTCCATCCGGAATGCCGTAAAAACTTATGCAATCAACCATAAACTTGCATTTTACGACCTGAGGAACAAGGAGGGATTTCTTCGTAATCTGATCATCCGGACTGCAAGTACAGGTGAATTAATGGTAATTGTCAATTTTTTCTCTGAAAACGTTGAAAAACGGGAAGCGCTCCTGAATTTCCTCAAAAACCAATTTCCGGAGATTACCGCACTGCTCTATGTAATCAATCAAAAGGGGAATGATACGATTACCGATCAGGATATCCATGTTTTCAAGGGACAGGACCACATAATCGAAGAGATGGAGGGACTCAGATTTATCATCGGTCCAAAATCGTTCTACCAGACCAATTCACATCAGGCTTACGAATTATACAAAGTCGCGCGCGATTTCGCCCAATTGTCCGGCAAGGAAGTAGTTTATGATTTATATACCGGAACCGGGACAATTGCCTGTTTTGTAGCCGCAGGAGCAGGTAAAGTAGTTGGAATTGAGTATGTTCCTGAAGCTATTGCCGATGCAAAAATCAACGCACTCAATAACGGGATAGAAAATACCAGATTCTTTGCAGGTGACATGAAAGATATTCTGACACCCGATTTTATTGCGGAGCATGGTCACCCTGACGTAATCATTACCGATCCGCCAAGGGCCGGGATGCATGAAGAGGTGATCAGCGCCCTTTTGTTTGCTGCTCCTCAACGGATTGTTTATGTCAGCTGTAATCCTGCCACACAGGCCCGCGATATCAGCATGCTCAGCCACAGCTACCGGGTTACCAGGGTGCAGCCTGTCGACATGTTTCCCCATACCCACCACGTTGAAAATGTGGTATTACTTGAAAAAATGACCGAATCTGAGAAATAAGAATGTCACAAAGGCACGAATATAAAGAACTGTCTAAATTTCTCTTTAGGAGATCAATTTCCATAGAAAATTATAATTCTGAAAACACATTTCCCGGAGGGAATTAACCGTTTATCCGTTAATGTCCTAACGGACAATGGTTTTCCTGGATTCGCTCTTCTATTGAAATTGATGCCCTACAGGCAAAAATGGTTTAATTCGTTTTCCCGGCATTTCCGATCATCTCCTTAAACGGAACTCCGGCAAGGATCAGATCCCCTGCAGTAAATTGATTTTCCTTTATTTTGATCTTCAGATAATTGGTTTTAAACGTATCACAGAGATTGTTTTTAATTACCGATTCAACCTTTTTGATTTGAGTGTCCTGAATGTAATAGTTGCTAAACGGATAAAAAAGCTGCAACCGGGTTGAATCTTTCCAATTAACATTGACTCTTGCCCTTACCCAGTTTGGGGTATCTAAGGGCTTAAGGGTTACAACCGATTTAATCTTTACAAAACCGCCACTGTCTGTGGTAAATATGACATAAGCATTCCGGATTTTCTCCCAGTATTTTTTATCGGTAATTTTAATGTGGTCTTCCCTGAACTTTAACCAGATAAACTTGCCGTTAAGGTCGGACCCTATTCCGTTAAAATCGGGATTGAACCGGTTGTCTGTTTTGAACTTAAATTCCTGTCCGGTTTCTGCGAAATCCGCCTGTTTGCTGATCATCCGATAAGGAACAAACAGTTGCACCAGGGCAACCAGAATAAACGCGGTAATTATCAATTTATTTGACTTCATTTTCATTTCTTTTTTTGATCATCAACCAGTTTGCTGCAAAAAATCCAGCGCCCACAAGTACAAACAAGATACCTTTAACAACAAATGTTAAATCAGAATCAAACGACCGGCAAATAACCAGTAATGCAATTACAAGCATCCCCAGGTTTAACATGCCAAGATGACTGTGTTTAGATCCTTCTCTAAGAATTACCAACCCTAAAATGAATAATAGCAGGTTAATCAAAATAACGGAGACTGCAGTAAACCAAACTCCTAAAATAAAAAGGATCATAAATAGGAGATATGTTCCATCCATCAGGCTCCATTCCTTCAAGTTCCTGCGGTGATTTTGCCGGTACAGCAAAACTGTGGCAAATACAAAAAGCAGGAGGCAGGCAATATATTCGGGGGAAATAAAAATAGCAGGGAACTGATAAACGGTTTCTGACAAATCCTTCCATGATGTTTTAAATGACATGATCAGGAGCGAAATGACAGTTCCTGAAAACCCGAAAACGAGATATCCATTGTGAAGAAGTGGTTGGCCTTTAAAATAGGGACGCTGGCCAATGAAATAAAAGATGGCAAACAGGTACATATAGGCCGGATGCAGCAACATATGGGCCTGATGGGAGAGGGTGAAAAGTGTCTGAGTAAGCACATAAGGGATCATCCAATGATGGAGGATAACCAGGGCATTTGCCGGAATTTTCTGTGCCAATTGATAGTAGCGGGGTAGTGGAAAAATAAAAAGAATCCAGAAAAGGTACTCTTCATTGGGAAAAGTCCCGCTGGTCCGCGCTACCAGTCCAAAAATCATGCTCATAAAAAGGTAGGCCAATGAGATGAAGGAAGCATCGAGTAAATAAATTAATGGCACTGTCAGGATCATCCAGGTCATCAGAAAGCTGCTTGCATCGCCGTTGATATGATAGATCTGGCTGACCAGTGAGATGTTAGCGCCAACGGCAAAAAAGAGCAATAGTGCAGTGATTTCTCTCCAGACCACTTTATCTGCTTTCTTTAGCAGCACATAAACACACAAGAGTTGAGGAATGATCAGCAGGAGAAAAGCACAGGTTGTTTTGGCAGCCTGCGAGAATTGATCCCATTGGTTGGCCACAATAAACAGGATGCCAGTCCCTACCAGTAAGGCGCCAAGAATACCAAAAATAAGCAACTGGCGGTTGGGTGATGTGTCTTGTTTTCGTTTGTAATACCCGGCAATTTCGTTTGCAGTTTCACCGGAGATGATGTTGGCGCTTACCAATTCGGGGAGATCTTTTAGCAGGCTCATAATCCAATGGTTTTAGTTGCATTATAATCAAGATACTACCAAATATACTAAATAAAACAATGCGAATATGAACGCTGAACCATTTTGAGCTTTTTTTTTGAAATTTACTCAAATTATTTGCAACTGGTTGGTAATTTTAATGTTATATTTAATTTAATTATAACGTCAAAAGAAAGTAATCTCCTGATGAATCCTGATCTTCAGCTTGCCGTTGAAATGGCCGAACAGGCTGGCCAGTTAACTCTTACCTATTTTTCCCGTAAATCCCTCCAAATCTTCACCAAACGAGATGCTACTCCGGTTACCGAAGCGGACAGGAAAGCTGAAGAGCTCGTTCGCAGTGCCATCACGTTACATAATCCAGAAGATGGAGTGCTTGGTGAAGAATTTGAAGAGCGCCCCTCCATGAATGGCCGCCGGTGGATTATTGATCCCATTGATGGTACTAAGGCTTTTATTCATGGTGTTCCGCTTTATGGCGTTATGATTGCACTTGAGGTTGACGGGATTGTGCGCCTTGGAGTTGTCAATTTCCCGGCACTTTGTGATCTCTATTATGCAGAACTTGGATTTGGAGCTTTTCTCAACGGTTCGCCGATAACTGTCTCTTCCGTTGCAAACATTGCAGATGCAACAGTGCTTTATACTGAAAAGGAGTACCTGCTGGATTCAGCCTCAATTCATCCTGTGGATTCGCTGCGCCATGAAGCGTGCCTTGTCCGTGGCTGGGGTGACTGTTATGGCCACATGCTGGTTGCCTCAGGCCGAGCCGAAGTCTCAATTGATAAAATCATGAGTCCGTGGGATTGTGCCGCTCTCATACCTATAGTGACTGAAGCTGGAGGTTGTTGTTTCGACTACAAGGGAGTGACTACAATATCAGGTCAAGGACTGGTCAGTGCAAACAAGGCAATTGGCACAGCGCTGCTTGCATCAATTGACAATAAATAATTATCAATTGATCATTGCTTCCGCTATTGCTTTTGCGAAGCCTGGAGCATCGAATGATTCGGGGATGATGTCAACCTGAAGACCAAGTTTTTTCAGGGCGGCAGCGGTAGTTATTCCGATGGCGGCAACTTTTACTCCTTCAGGAATCGCGGTTGTTCCCATGGCTTCAAAAAAATTGACAGCCGTCGAAGGGCTGGTAAATGAGAGGCAGGAAAGTTCACCTCGCTCAAGCAGTGCTTTTACTTTTGTACTCTCTTCAAGCGATGGCGGCAGGTTTTCGTAAACGGTCAATTCAGTACATTTTCCACCCCGTTTGTTGATCACCTCAGGAATGGTTCCCAAAGAAAGGCTGCCCCTGAGAAAAAGAAAGCTACGACCACTTATGGTGTTGGCGTCGATCTCCTCCATGAGGGTGACGGCATCGGAAATTTTCGGTACAGGCTGGGTTGTTACGCCGTGTGCAGCAAGGTCGGAGGAGGTTGTTTTTCCGACAGCCCAAACCTTGAGCTTTTGAAGGTTTTTCAGCTCATCAGGGCTCTCTTTCCGCAGCCTCTCCATAAAAAAGCTGACACTGTTAGGGCTTGTAAAAAAAACACCATCAAAGAGGCTGAGGTCAGGTACCTTCCAGCCGGAAACCGGCCTGATCTCGATTGTCGGAAAGACAACCGAGATCAGGCCATACTCGTCCAGTTTCTTTACAAATGATGCTGCCTGATCTTTCGGGCGGGTAACAAGAACGGTTTTCATCAGCGGGTTTTGCGGATTTCCGACAGAATTTTTTCTGCACCCTGCTTCAGCAGTTCTTCAGCCAGCGCGATACCAGCTTCTTCAGCCTGTTCCGGTGAAGTTAGACCTGTTTTTGTGATTTCGTTATGTAATCCGACCTTGCCGTCAACCGATCCGACATAGGCAAGCAGTTTGAGTGTGCCATTTTTAAACGAGCCGTAGGCGCCGATAGGAATCTGACAGCCGCCCTGCAGATGGCGGAGCAGTGCGCGCTCAGCGCGGCAGCAATACTCTGTTGTGGAGTGGTTGAGAATTCTCACAATCTCTCTTGTCTGCTCGTCGTCAACACGGGTCTCAATGCCAAGCGCACCCTGTCCAACAGCAGGAAGCATAACCTCGTGCGGAAGGATTTCAGAGATACGGTCACTAAAATTCAGACGGAACACACCGGCATAAGCAAGCATCATGGCGTCGAATTCACCGTTGTCAAACTTCTGGAAACGGGTATTGAGATTACCTCTGATATCGCGGATATCAAGGTCAGGACGCAGGCTCAGTAACTGTGACATACGGCGAAGACTGCTCGTTGCCATTTTGGCATTCTGCGGCAGATCTTTCAGCTTGATCCCATTTTTTGAAATGATGACGTCCCTTGTATCCTCGCGCTCTGTAAAGGAGGTGATGATAAGCCCTTCAGGAGTAGCTGTAGGTACATCTTTCAAGCTGTGAACGGCAAGATCAATCTCTTTGGTAATCAGATGTTTTTCAATGTCCTTGGTGAAGAGCCCCATATCCCCAATTTTGGAGAGAGGAGAGTCAAGAAGGACGTCACCGGTCGTTTTAACCAGTTTCAGGGTGATATCCAGTTCAGGGAAATGCCTGGAGAGTTCCGCCTTAATGAATTCTGCCTGCCACAATGCGAGCGGGCTGGATCTGGTACCGATGATAAGCTGTTTTTTCAAAGCGATTACTGATTTTTATTTAGTGTGACTGATTTGGTTCTTCAAGATCGAAAACGTTGCGCACAAGATTGACCCTGCTTGGTATGGAGTCAGTCGTGTCAATAGGCGCCTTGAGCATTTTGATAGGGTGATGCAGGATTTTTTTCAGAATCCTGTCTGTCAGGTGTTCCATTCTCTGGAGTTCTTCCTCACTGACTTTGTATCGGTAACGTTCAAGCTCCTTTTCCTTGATTTCAATGAACTTCGACTGCAGATCAACAATAGTGGGCCTGACTTTCAGGGTATTGGTCCACTGACCAAAACCGACAAGCTCCTCTTCAATGATGGCATTGACCTTCGGCAGTTCGCGGCTGCGTTTTTCAAGGTTTTTATCGATGATATGCTTGAGCGCGTCAATGTCTTTGAGGAACATGTTCTGCAGCTTTCCAATATCAGGATCGACATTCCTTGGCAATCCGAGATCAAGAATAATGACCGGTTTCAGCTTGCGTTTGATCATGCACTGGTGCATTTCAGCTTCCGTGAGAATATACTCCTTAGTGCTGACTGCGGTCATGATGATATCGAACTCGTGGAGATGATTCTTGAACAATTCAAACGGCAGTACCTGGTGTGTTCCGAGTTCTTCCGCAAGCGCTTCGGCTTTGGAGAGAGTCCTGTTTGTTATTACAATATTGCGGGCATTTTTTTGAAAGATATGTTTCGCCGCCAGTTCGCCGGTTTCACCTGCACCTATAAGCAGAACCTTTTTGAGCGAAAGGTTGGAAAATATCTTCTGGGCAAGCTCTACGGCAGCATAACTGACCGAAACAGCACCCTCCATGATTTTGGTTTTTGTCTTGACCTTCTTGGCAACACTGAAGGCGGTATGGCAAAGACGGGTGAGCAGGATGCCTGCGGTCTGTGACTCGGCGGCAATGCGGTAGGCATTCTTGACCTGGCCAAGAATCTGGCCTTCACCAAGGACAAGCGAATCAATTGCGCTTGCAACCTCAAAAAGATGACGTGCTGTGCCGCAGTAAAAACGGTTAAAAAAGTGCTCCGGGCGAACCTCCTTGCGGGCCTCCTTATAGGAAATGAGATACTCCTTGAGGAATTCTCCCGTGACTTCCTGCATGGCAGGAACTACGTAGAGCTCTGTGCGGTTACAGGTGGAAATTACCATGGCTTCATGGGCAAGACCGCTGGAAATAAGGCCGGTAATGAACTCCTTGTTTTGAACTTCTGAAAGGGAGATTCTTTCACGGATTTCAATAGGTGCAGTCTTGTGGTTGACACCAACTGAAATGATGTTCATAGCAAAGTTGTTTAAGTGATCTGATGCCAAGTTCAATGCACAGGAAATATCAAGAGAAAGAATATATCTTAAAAGCCGATATTTTCAAATTCAACTCACCGTTTTATAACGTCGTCCCATGGAATGTCGGTGAAAAAAACGTCATCAACACAATCAATATGGTGATGAAGAGGAACAGAAAAATGAAGAGATAGGCCATGTGTTTGATGTCCCATCCAATGATTGGTTTAATGATAATTCCTGTACCGTAAAGCATCCAGATAATGACCAGGGTGACAAGTTTTGGTTCAAAAAGGGTTATTACTTCACCTGAAGCCCTTTGCTCCAGAACACCGGCAAAAATGGTAATTGTGAGAAAAAGAAATCCCAGGGAGACCGCATGCATGGTAAGTTTTTCAAGAATCTCAAGATTCGGCAGCCGCTGGAAGAACAGTTCAAACCGGTTTTGCTGAATCTGGCGAAAGAGAAGCAGATAGAGGATACTGTAGATGCCGGCGATTGCAATGGCGCTGAAACCAAAGATAGCGGCAATAAGGTGCACACCAATTCCAATTCCGCTGAAGGTGACGCCTGTGGTCTGAATTTGTGATGTCAGAATTGATGAGATAAGCTGAGCCCCGGCAGCAAAAGAGATGATAAAAAAGCCTGTCTTGTCACTTTTGGTGGTAAACTCTGTAAAAAGATAGGTGGTGGTCAGGGTAAGTCCCACCATGGTCATAAGGTTTACCGTCGAGTAGCTGATTTTGTACCCTTCAAGAGAGGTCAGAAGTCCAAGATAGACAACATGGGTGAGAACAGTTACAACGAGAAATGGTTGTTTAAATTTTTGTGCGAGCGACATATCCCTGAAAAAATGTGCGCCATACAAAAATGTTGTCACCAGATAAAGCATTGAAACAAGCTGGTTGAGAACCAGCAGAGGGATATTATTGAACAGGATATTATGCATGGGATTGGCTCAGGGAAGAAAATATAAAGGGATATTAATAAATTGCTTATTTAACTCGGCATCAGACTTTTGGGAAACTCTTCAGCCTTGGCCAAGGTTTGTGGCAAGAGTTACAAATTAATATTGTATATTCCGGCCATCACAGGATACAAATATACTTATTTACAAGGGAAAAAGATGAGATCCACAAAGAATATCAGAAATATAGCCATTATTGCTCACGTTGACCACGGAAAAACAACTCTCGTTGATTCGATTTTTCAGAAAACCGGGGCTTTCAGGGATAACCAGCAGGTAAACGTCAGGGTACTTGATTCAAATCCACAGGAGAGAGAGCGAGGCATCACCATATTTTCAAAAAACGCCGCCGCAGTCTATAAAGATCACAAGATCAATATTGTTGACACACCGGGACACGCCGATTTTGGTGGCGAGGTTGAGCGGATTCTGCAGATGGTTGATGGAGTGCTGCTTCTTGTCGATGCCTTTGAAGGGCCTATGCCACAGACCAAATTTGTGCTGCGAAAAGCCCTTGAATTGCATCTGAAGCCGATTGTGGTCATCAACAAGATTGATCGCCCGCAGTCTGATCCCGTCAAGGTTCACGATCAGGTACTTGACCTTTTCATTGCCCTTGGCGCCGAAGAGCATCAGCTTGATTTTCCCTATATCTTTACATCGGCGAAACATGGGGTTGCCAAATACAGCATGGACGACGAGGATGGCGATATGAGCCTGCTTCTGGACATGATTGTCAAAGAGATACCGCCACCGGTCGCACATGACGAGGGAGGCTTCCAGATGCTGGTAACGACGCTTGACTACAGCGATTATATCGGAAAGATAGCCATTGGCCGTATCCAGCGCGGCAAGGTCAGCCCCGGCAGCCAGCTTGCAGTAGTTGGCCCTGATGGAGTGATGGGCAAGGGGACTGTTACAAAAGTCTTCCTTTTTGACAAACTCCAGAAAATCGAGTCCAAAGAGGCGACGTCGGGTGACATTATCGCTATTGCCGGTATCCCTGATGCCACAGTAGGAATGACCCTTGCCTCAGTTGACGATCCTGTATCACTTGCCTCTTTTGATATCAGCAAGCCGACACTATCCATGCTTTTTTCGGTGAATGATTCCCCTTTTGCAGGTTTGGAAGGTAAAGAGGTTACCAGCCGCAAAATTCGCGAGCGACTGATGAAAGAGAAGATGACCAATGTTGCGCTGAACGTCGAGGAGACGGAGAGCCCTGACACCTTCCGTGTTTCAGGAAGGGGAGAGCTGCACCTTTCTGTGCTTATTGAGACCATGAGGCGTGAAGGCTATGAGCTTGCCATCTCAAGGCCTGAGGTTATCATGCACGACGATGAGGACGGCAACCTTCTTGAACCGATTGAGCATGTCACCATTGATATTCCTGAAGAGTACACTGGCGTGATTATCGAAAAGATGGGACGCAGAAAGGCCGAAATGACCCACATGGGCACGCTCCGTGGGGGAATGGTCAGGATTGAATTTGAAATCCCTACAAGGGGTCTTATCGGTTATAACCTTGAGTTTACCACCGATACCAAAGGTGAGGGCATGCTTTCTCATGTCTTCTATAACTACCAGCCGTTCAAGGGCAAGCTGCCTTCTCGTGAAACTGGCGCACTTGTCGTCTCTGAAGCAGGGATTTGTGTCGCTTATGCTCTGAGCGCTCTTGAAGATCGCGGCACCTTTTTTGTGTCACCGAATACCAAGGTGTATGGAGGAATGATTGTTGGTGAGTCAACCAGAGGTCTTGATATTACCCTCAATGTCTGCAAAACGAAAAAGCTGAGCAACATGCGCTCTTCGGGCACGGATGAGTCTCTTCGTCTCACTCCGCCGAAAATTCTTTCGCTCGAACAGGCGCTTGAATTTATCAATGATGATGAGTTGCTGGAGGTAACACCCCAGAGCATCAGGCTCAGAAAGAAGATTCTCGATGTGAACCTCAGGGCAAAAGCCACCAAAAAGGCAAATGCTTAGTTCTCAAAGAAAAGCCTTTTCAGTTGTGTCCGGGCGCTCGCAAGCAGCTCCCGGACGGCTGAGATTCCTTCTGGCCTCCCCTCTCGATACCATGGTGCTCGCCATGCCGATTTCCTGGAAAGGAACATTACAGCAATATGCTGGGCGCCAGCCCAGGGAACATGCCTCCAAACAGGATGTACGCATCGACTATTACATCGAGCACGATAATGTGCAGCTTGCGCGAATGTGGGAAAAACACTGTCGTGGTTATCAGACAATAGGATATCGGGTCAGACAACGTCATGCGTAGTCACCAGTATGCATTATGCCAGTATCAAAATAGTGTTGAATACCATGACTGGAATCGTAAAGGCACTATGCTCAGTCGCCTTGATGTATTTAGGAGGTATTGTGAGGCGTAAAAATTCATTATAAAAAGGATTTTAAAAGGTGAAATGGAATACCGCTCAGGTGCTGTTATAATCAGAAAAAAATGTAAGTTTGATTCGCTATGGTATTAAACACGATCCATGAACACCTTATGTCTTTGAACGCTCACCCATGGAAATAAGAACGGATCTCCACCTTGGAGACTGCACACAAGTACTCTCAGTTCTGCCGGACGATTCGGTAGACCTGATATTTACCTCTCCGCCTTATGCTGACCAGAGAAAGCAGACTTATGGTGGTTTTCATCCAGATGACTACGTCGAGTGGTTTTTGCCGATATCCGAGCAACTGCTGAGGGTACTTAAGCCAACCGGTACCTTTGTGCTGAACATCAAAGAGAAGGTTGTCAATGGCGAACGGAGTACCTACGTAATGGAACTCATTCTGGAGATGCGAAAACAGGGATGGTTCTGGACTGAAGAGTTTATCTGGCACAAAAAAAACTCTTATCCTGGCAAATGGCCAAATCGCTTCAGGGATTCCTGGGAGCGGCTGATCCAGTTCAATAAAAGCAAACAGTTTTACATGGATCAGGAAGCTGTTATGGTTCCGATGGGCGACTGGTCAAAGAGTCGGCTCAAAAACCTCAGTGATACTGATAAAGTACGAGATACGTCGAAGGTGGGGAGCGGATTCGGAAAAAACATCTCCAACTGGCTAGATCGGGAGCTGGCCTATCCGACAAACGTGTTACACCTTGCGACCGAGTGTAACAATAAAAAACACAGTGCTGCATTTCCTGAAGCTCTCCCCGAATGGTTTATCAAACTCTTTACCAAAGAGGGCGATACCGTCCTTGATCCCTTTATGGGTTCAGGTACAACCAATGCTGTAGCACAAAGAATGAATCGACACTCCATCGGCATTGAAATTGTGGAGGAGTATTACTCCATGGTACAAAAAGAGTTGAAACCTGTTGAACTCTATCTGCTGGAACAAAAAAAAGAATATGACACCACTTGCCCTTAATGACGTCTCGGCTTATGTTGAAAAGAATATTGGCACCTTTCATCAAAAAAGAATAGCAACTCTTGATGATTTGAGTCTCTCAAAAGTACTGAAAAGGAAGAACCCTTATCTCTTTAAGGCAAAGTCTGTTCTTACTGCCCAAGAGATCGTCAAAGGTCTGGTTGATGCTCATATCTCATCAAACGAGGAGACTGTTTTTGGTGACTGGTTGGAGGGGCTTGCCATATTTATCAACGGCAAGGTGTATGGCGGCTGGAAATCCGGTATTCCCGGAGTTGATCTTGAGTTTGACAAGGATGGGAAGCGATTAATCGTCACTATCAAATCGGGCCCGAATTGGGGTAACAGCAGCCAGATTGCCAAGATGAAGTCTGACTTCAAAACAGCGGCAAAAACTCTGCGAACCAGTAATTCAGGGATTCAGGTTGTTGCAGTCAATGGATGTTGTTACGGAAAGTGCAGTACCCCCGATCAGGGTGACTATTTCAAATACTGTGGCCAGACCTTTTGGGAGTTCATCTCATCAGAACCAAATCTTTACACCGACCTTATCGATCCATTAGGGCATACATCGAAGGAGAAAAACGACGAATTTTGTCACTCTTATGCCCAGATGATCAACAAATTTACTCAGCAATTTGGTGCGGAGTATTGTGAGGCCAACGGAGCTATCAACTGGAAAAAGCTGGTAGAGTTCAACTCTTCAGCGGGGAGGTAATAGTGAATTCCTCTGATGAGGTTACCATTCTGCTCGAAGCTGAAATTGTCAAGGATCAGCCAGAGACTGGTTATATCTCAAAGAAAAGCCTTTTCAGTTGTGTCCGGGCGCTCGCAAGCAGCTCCCGGACCGCTGATTCCTCCCTGTGGGTCAATTCAGCAATTTCGCTCACTGCTCTCTTTTCCTGTTCAGCCATCTGATATACCTCTTTTTCTTCAGCTCCAAGCTTTTCAATGCACTGCTGCATCTTCAGGTTATCACTGTCAAGAGCACTATTAATTTTCGGATTGGAAAAAGTTTCTTTTCGTCCAAAAAGCTCATCAGCAGTTGCTGCCAGGGGAGCATCATTACTGACTTCACCAAAAATCCGGACAAAGCCCATAAAATCAAGACCGACTGCTTCGCAGGGGGTGATACGGTTTTCAAGAATATCCCGAGCAAGTATCTGGAATTTTTCCCAAAGTTCAGGCAGCCTGACAGCAAAGTCGAAGCTGTCATCCTTATTGCGAGCGTCAGCGCTGTAAGGTACCTTCATGAGTACGGTAATACCTGCCGCTTCAGCATATTTTTCAGCAATACCACTGCCGTCATCGCGATTGATTATCAGGCCGAGCAGCCGCGATTGCCCCCCGATGGTTCTGAAATAGTTGTTCGCCTGGCAGATATTATTTGCCGTAAAGATAGACTGGCGGTCATTGTTGGTTACAAGAATAACCTCCTCACTCAGTGAGCGGGCCAGCGGTGTGGCAAATCCTCCGCAGACAACGTCACCAAGAAAGTCCATGAGAATGATGTCGAGCTCCCATTTGAAGATCCCGAGCTTTTCAAGCACATCAAATCCCGAGATGATGCCTCTGCCGCCGCAACCACGGCCAACCTGTGGCCCGCCAAGCTCAATACCATAAATGGGCTGTGGGAAATCAGGTATATCTCGGCGAAAGACAATATCACTGATTGACACCTGCTGATTCAGTGCGTTTTTTTCTGCAAAAACATCCGTCACTGTGGGGAGCGGAATGCCCCCGAAGAGGGAAGTCGTTGAGTCGTGTTTTGGGTCACAGCCAAGTTGCAGTACCCGTTTGTTCATCATTGCAAACGTGGCGCTGAGGTTCGTTGTCGTGAAACTTTTGCCAATGCCGCCCTTGCCGTAAATAGCGATGGTTCTTGCTGTCATCAGGTCGGGCTTATGATTTGTTCTCTTTTTTCCAGAGCAGGATCATTTTGAGGCAGTCTGGATCAGTAAAAGCCTGCACATAGGCCTCCGTGATATCCTCTTCGACGGTGTGCCGATGGGTAAAAATCCTTTCCGCATTAAGTTTGTGCTGTGCGATAAGTTCCCTGACCCGGTCCAGATCACCTTTGGCCCACTGTTTGGCCGCAATGAAGGAGAGCTCTTTCTGGAAGGCCTGTGAGTAATCGATGTTGATTCTCTGATAATATCCTCCGAAAATCACGGTTCCGTGAAATTTCAAAAACCGGAGGCCGGTATCAATTGCACTCATGATGCCGGTACTGTCTATCAGAACGTCAAACTCATGTCCTGCCAGTGCTGCTGAGACGTCTTCAGTTTCAGGGTCAACCTTCAGGTCGGCAGTTGAGAGGGTCAACCTGTTCTTGTTGGGTTCGGTTGCGGCAACCAGTTTTGCTCCCATAAGCTGTGCCAGTTCTGCGGCGAGAATGCCGACCGCTCCCTGGCCAAGCACCAGTACTTTCTTGTTTTCAACTTGAGCAAGATCTACAATATGGAGGGCTGTAGCGCCAAGCGGCAGTGCTATGCCTGACTCCGGGTGGTCGAAGTTGTCAAGAACAGTAATACTATCGACAGGGCAGGTGATATACTCCGATGCCCCACCAAAAGCGGCATTGACTCCTTCATACCCGAATGATCCAGCTACGTAGGCAAATTTGCCGATCAGGTTCTCGTTGACATGCTCACCCACCTCAATGATCTTTCCGACCGTTTCATAGCCGGGAATAAAGGGAAAAATAAAGGGCCACGAAGGGATAAGGCCGTTGTAAGCCATTTTTTCCGTGCCGGTACTGATTGACGACCACCAGGTTTCAACCAGTACATCCGTTGACGAAACGGGTTTCAGTGTCACCTCACTGAGTTCAATCTGGCGAACACCCGTGAAGACAATGGCTTTTGCTTTCATAATTTTATGCTGTGTCAAAGGTGATCAGGCCGCTTGACGCTGCTTGAGTTTCTTTTCATTATGCTTTTCAAGAAGCAGACGGATGACGAATTGCGCGGCATTGACAAGATAGCTCAAATAGGCGAGAAGTGCTGTCCAGATAAGTGTGGTTTTATCAAGTCCGATAAAAAAGAGAACAAAGTAGGAGAGATGCACCACCATGGCGATGGCGCTGCCGAAATCCTCCCAGAAGAATTCATGAGCAAAGGCAAACTGGCCGAAAACCTCAAGTTCAAAAAAGCCGCCGGTCACAAAAATCAGGACAAGCATGAGGGTTTTCAGGGTGACAAAAAAGGTGATCCATGCGAAGTTGTCGATTCCGTTGTGGGACTGGTAAAGCCAGGTGACCGTCAGGCCGGCAAGAAACATCACGAACTGGATAGGCGCAAGGATTCCCTGCACTTTCGTCCAGACTGATGCGTTTCTGCGTTCAAGCTGGTCGGGGGTGTAACGGGGCATATTACAATAAGTTCACTGGTGGTTGAAAGTCCTTAACTGCGGTGCAAAAAAGTGGTTGAATATAGTAAAAATCGGTATGGACGGCAAACAGTGCTCTATTTTATTTGATCTTCCACTCATAAACGTTATAAAGCGTTGAGATAAGGTTGACATCAACATTCTGGATGCGGCGGCTGAATCCCTCAAGCTCGTCATAATAATAAAGAAAAGTTCTCGGTTGTTCGTCGTGCAGGATCTTCTGGTAGCGTTTCCAGAGTGCTACAGAGCGTTCATCTGGAAGTGGGCCGCTCAGTGCAGCAATAACCATATCAAGCTCACGATGCTGAAAAGCGGAGGAGTTGAACGGATGCTTAGCAAAATCGGATCCCCAGATGACAAGCTGAAAGGGGAGTGTTTCAGCAGCCATCCCTGAAAGAGCGGCATCATAGCGGAACTCATTCTGGTTTTTATTAAAAATCAGTCCTTCATCAAACTTAAGACGACAGTCAATACCAATTTCACGGAGGTTTTGCTGAATAATCGTTGCAGCATAGTTACGCCTTGGATTGCCCACCGGAGCCGCAAGCTCAAAAGAGAATTTCTTCCCGTTATTTTGCAGAATACCATTCGGGCCAGGCTCCCACCCGGCCTCGCGCAGTAAAGCAGAAGCTTTCCGGGGGTTATAGTTGTATGGATCAAGCGAGACATCGGCAAGCTCCCTGTAGGCGGGCGAAAGAGAGGTGTTGACGATGGTGGCGTGCTCAGGGCCCATAAAGCCATCAATAATCGACTGCCGGTCAATGGCTATGGTTAGTGCACGGCGTACCAGTTTGTCACCAAACAGGGTATTCGGCTTTATCTGATGGTTCCTGCGATACGCCTCTCCGTCAATGTTTAGCCAGACAATACTGTCGAAGTAACGGTTCTGTACCGGTCTGATGATAATCGAAGGCGAGCTTTTGCCCAGCTCTTTAACATCCTTGGGATTGATTCCTCCAGCCGAAAGCATAGCATCAATCTGGCCGGATTTCAGCATGGCAAGCCGGGTTGTGTATTCCGGAACCACCATAAAAACCATGTTCGTGATGGTGGCTGGATGGGGCAGCGTTGATGAAGGGTTCGTGACAAGCTCAAGTTTTTCCTGTCGTACCCACTTTTTCAACTTGTAGGGGCCTGCGCTTACTATCGGTATTTCTGTAGCTCTGGTGCGGATCTCATCCGGTGGAAAAGCCTTGAAAACATGCTCGGCGACCGGCATCAGATCATTGAAATGATCGAGCACAATCTCCTGCGCCATAGGTTTACTGAAATGCAGCACCAGGGTTGAATCGTCCGGTGTTTCGACTGCGTTTGAAATATCAGCGGTTCCATCAGCAAGCAGAACAAGATCATTGAGATAGTGCTGCCTGGAACTGGCAATTCCTGGGTTCTTGTATAAGTAATAGGAGTACTTGAAATCATGCGACGTCACTTTTTCCCCATCTTCCCAGAGAGCATCACTTCGTAAATGGAAGGTGACTTTTTTCCCGTTTTCAGAGAACTCCCAGCTTTTGGCGGTGTTTGGAAGAAAGGTAATGCCGCCCTTCTTTTCGTCGTATTCGGGTTTCACCAGCGAAGGATAGAGCAACTTGCACACCTCGCGTGACATCGAAAACTGGATGAGCAGAGGATTGAGATAGTCGAAATCAGCCGAAATGGCCATGACAATCCGGTCACGCCGCAACTCAATATTGTTCTGGCGGCAGGCAGAAATTCCGGCAAGCATCAGAAGTATTGCTATTGAGTAAAGTAATTTCTGCGGGAGTGTCCGTTTCATTTCCTGGCGCTTGTGGTTGAATATTTCATTCCCAGAAGGTAGGGAAAACAATGAACAGAAGACAATGGATTTAATAACAGACGCGAAAAAGCCGTCCTGCATTCAAGACGGCTTCTTGCTGTTTGATGTTGTCAAAAGAGCTGTTTTGTTCAGCACTCAATAATAGTTGACAAAGCCGGTTTCGCTGATGATATGTTTGCCTTCAGGTGTTTTTGGCAAGTCAATAAATTGCTTTACAGCGCCAGTCGGATTGCCGTTTGTGTACATAAAGAGCGGGCGAGTAATCGGGTAGGTTCCATTCTTGACCGTCCTGACGTCAGCCTCAACACCATCAACCAGAACAGACTTGACTGAACTGTCAACAAAACCGAGTCCGATATAGCTGATTGCCGCAGGCGTTGAAGCAACGCGACTCTTGATTGCCCCATTGCTTGACTGAGTTTCAGCTCTCTTGGAAATGGGGTTATCCTTGCCCATAACCAGTTCTTTAAAGGAATCAGCCGTGCCACTGTTCGATTCGCGCTGGATGACCACGATAGCCGAATTCGCTCCGCCAAGTTGGTTCCAGTTGGTATACTTGCCCATGTAAATACCGCGAATCTGTGCTTTTGAGAGTGCATTGATCCGATTGCTTGGATGAACAACAATTGAAAGGCCATCAAGTGCAACGATGTGTTCAACAGGGTTGACGCCTTTGCTTTTCGCTGCGGCCTCTTCCTTTTCTTTCATGGCGCGTGACATAGTCGCAATGTCACAGGTTTTGTTGATAAGGCTTTTTGCACCATTACCCGAACCGGACTCACTTACCGTCACCTGTACGCCAGTGGTCTTGGTATAATGGCTGGCAAAAGCTTTGGCAATAGGACCGACCGTCGTCGAACCGTCAATAACGATTTTACCGGTAGCTCCAGCCGTGCCGGAAGCCATAACTCCGAACACAGTGGCACTTAAAAGTATTTTTCTGAAGAGGTTCATGTTGATTGTCATAATTAAGTTAGATAGATGATAAAGAGTAAAAGAGTTTACTGATTATAAACCGGTTCTGCAAGACTGTCCTTCAGCAGCAGGAACAGTCTTGCAAACCAGCCACACACAACCAGAAGAAAGAACAACACACACACACAATTTTTTAGAACTTCACAAGAGCATCGAGCTGCAACTGATGAAGCTTGGGATTATAGGTCAAAGCAGAAGCATCTATATTGTTATACTGATAGTATCTTGCCCCAATAGTCATGTTTTGGACAAGATGATAGGTTCCTGCAACCTCAAAACCATTGATATTGACTATATCAGCTGGTTTTCTGTCGGAATCGGTGAACAAAGGGAAGACGGCATCTCTTTGAATCCTGACATATTTTGCATCAAGAGCCCAATCCCCGACCTGTTTGGCGTCACCTATGGTCACACCACCAAGCCATGCTTTTCTTTTGCTGTCAATAATATTGGAATGATCGGCATGATTGGCAGTATTGAAAGCATACTGACTGTAGATTTTCCAGGGCAGTGTGTCGGTGAGCTGACCGCCAACTTTTCCGAAAAGTTCGGCAATGTTATAGCCTGATTTTTTCCAGTCGGACGGGACGCTGGTAGGGGTGTTTGTATCATTAAATCCAAGGTACTGCAGGTTTTTATACAAGTTATAGCCTGCGCCAAACAGATAGCTTATGTCATTGATTTCGCCCTTGTATGCGCCTTGAGCAATGTAAAGGTATGGACTTGCATTCGCTGTGCTGTTATATTCGTTAAGAAAATAGTAGCCAGCAATGCCAATCAACCCCTCTTTTTCTTTGCCATTGGCATCCTTGCCATATTGCACTGTCACACCTTCAAAGGTCAGGTCAGAGTCATACACAAGGTTGTCAACCCGAATAATCGTATTGGAGACATCTCTTTTACCGATAAGCAGGTTCACGTTACCCTCAAGAGCTGTTGGATGGTAGTCAATGAAGGCCTCGTTGAGATAAATGTTTTTCGGCTGGAAAATCCCTGTAAAGGTTTGATTTCGCGATATAGTCTCTTTTGTCTGATCGTCACCTGTTGAAAGCTGGAAGCCGGAAGAAAGCTCTTCGTTGATCCAGACAGAGGCACCAAGACGGACGCGGGTGCGGACGCGGCTGCTGCCGTTTGTGTCGGCGTTACTCAAGTAGGTTGGTGAGTTATGCTGTGACTCAAAACGTTCGCGGACATCTCCATTCCAGTTCCAGTCAGCCGCGTCTGCGTTGTTGAACCCGAGGGCCGCGGCCAGACCGACTATCATTGCAACTTTTTTCATAACAAATATTGGGTTGGTTTGTGTGACTTGATCATTAAAATTTCTGCATTCATTTCTTATATCTTCAGGTGCCACAGAAAGTACTATTTGTTCTGTTGAGGAATTGTTACAGGTGTGCAACAAGCTTGTGAACAAAAAGGGATGGTGCCGGGGAACAATTCAAGATACTCGCCTTCCATTAACGGCGATGAAATCATAAAATCAGCCGAAGCACGATTGCAGGCAATAGGAATATTCCATACGACAGCCATACGTAGCAGAGCGCCAATCTGTTGGTTACCACCCAAAGGGCCGCTCTGGAGTTTCTTGATCGTCAGCGCTAATTTGCGCACCAAGGCATCACCGGTAGTGCCATATAAGTTCCTCTCTTTAGTCATTAAACTTTTTTCGGTTCTACCGATTTGAAAGTGCACTAAGGTACTCTTCATAGTGTTGAGTTACCATTACAGGAGTGTGGCGAGAGAGTGAAAAATCTCAAATACTCTCTATAGCTTCAGGTCAGTAACAACAATAGTTCCATGAAACCGTCTGTCAGGGAAGAGAACCCGCCCTTTTGAATTGATGACAATATGGGGATTCCCTGATTTTTGCAGCAAGTGCAGAAGTTTCAGCAAGTCTTTTTTTTTGGAAGGTTTTATAATCATATCAGCCAAAGCATCGACTTTTCTGACGTCATGATTTTTTAGTTCCTCATGTAAATAAAACTCTGCGTTTATTTCCGTTTTCAATTCATCAAGTCGCAACATGAAGTCCTCCATTTAGTTATGATACATTATATGTTCCGCTTTGACACGAAAACGTGCAGGATAGTTTTTCACCGGATATCAGGGTCATGGTTTGAAAAAACCTGCCTTATTTAGATTCATCAAGTTGACGGTGCGATGATGTTTATCAAGAACCCTGAACTTCAGAATAGTAAGAAAACAAGATAGTGTTGAAGAAAGGTTAAGATTATGCAACGATTCTGTGAAATCATCAATTGTAAAACTCTCGGCTGGCTTTTTTTGCAACTCATGATATAATTGCAACAACTATAAATCCGATATTTTTTGTATATTTAGGGTTATAAAGAAATCTAAGCAGGTAAGGAACTTGTGAAAAAAAGAATACTTGATCGGTACGATCATACGGTTGAAGGTAGCGTTATTATTGATGTCGCTGCACAGCGTGTTGAGGATCTGTATGAGAACTTCGACAAGACAGCGCCATATCATAAAAAGGATCTTGATGAAGATCTTGTCTATTACCTTACAGAGTGTGTGACTGAAATAGGTCGTGTGGACTTTGTTATCAGGTTTATGTTCGAGCGTTTTCCATCCGAAGAGTTTATGCTTCGGGTTCGTACCAGTGTTTATAAATATTTCATGTATCAGCGAGAGCTTGAGTTTGCCGCAACGAAAAAAATGCTGAAAACATCAGTAATTATTCTCATTTTTGGCGTTGTTATTCTCGGTATCTCTCTCTGGGTCAATCTTCTGTTTACTTTAGAAAATGGCACATCCTTTCTTAACAGGGTTCTTGCCGAAGGGCTTACGATTGTAGCTTGGGTCTCGGTGTGGGAGGCGCTTGCTACCTTATTGGTGAACTGGCCTCCGCATTTGTCACAGATAAAATTGTTTATGAAAATTGCTGAAGCTCCGATACAATTTCAAAAGCCATCAGTTTCACTTTCCAGTGGTACAGTAGGTCAGGCCGAAAATCAGATTTGACTGTCAGTCTCGACTTCAGGCCAGAAGATGAAGGCGGGAAAAAACATAATCAAGAGAGTCCTCATTAAGAACTATTCTGGAAAAACCAGTTGAACCAAGCTCAGTTGGCCGATTGTCACGATCACTGGAGAATGTGGAATCCTGTTTGCCATTATACCAGCAGACAAGCCTTATGGTGCTTCCCTCAATTTCAAGAGCAGTGATGCCTCGTTTTCCAATAGTGCAGCCTGAGTTGAAGAGACTTGGTATGGTAAGATTATGGTAAATGCCGCTTCTGAGGCCGATTTTCTTTCCCTGCCGGTAACAGGCTTCAAGTTCGATTTTCAACGACTCCATCTTCGCCTCTATTGCAGGAAGTTCTTCGCTTTCAGCGGATGGGTAAATCCTGCAGAGTTCTTCAATTTTGTAGTTCAGATAATCTACTTTGGAAAGAGATTCAAACAAAGGACGATGGGTATGTCCTATGATGGAAACAATTTTCTCCCGGTTGGAAAACTCATAAATTGATTTTTCGACCGCGAACCGTCGACGGCTGTTGTAGGCGACGGAGAAGTTTTTGATACCAGCAGGCTTGGCAATATAGCGGAGAATAAAGATTGCTGCACGACTGATAAAAGGAAACGTCTCCCACATGAAGACTGATGCCTGATGGCCGTGAAAAAGCAGGAGAGTTTTATTTCCATAATGAAATTTCAGAGATTCGACCAGTGATGACGCAAACCGGTACTCTTTTTCGTCTAGCAATGCAGCATCATGGTTGCCATAGGTTTTCCAGAAAAAGCCGTTCTGTTCAAATGTTTGAAACAGTTCGTAAAAATCTCTCCACTCTGCTTCAATACTGGCAAGCGGGAACTTCAACAGCTCTTCAATATCGCCATTGAGAACAAGACTGTATTTTTTAGGCCGATAATATCGTTCGAGTATGCTTTTTACCAGTTCGGCATTTTTCCGAAACTCATCAAGTCGTCCTCCATTTCCCATGTGCAGATCGCTGAGGATAACGATCTTTGAAGATCGATCGAGATGAACTGACTGTGCTGTATCAAGGAGTCGCTTTAGATGAGGATGCTTTCGTTTATGCAGCCACATCAGGTTATTTCCAAAACAGAGTGCACTGTTTGAGAATTCAAGCATTTCTGTTTTTTTAGTTACACGCATGAGTTTTTTTTACAGCAGATCGGTCGAGCAAGAGAGCCTGACTGTTTAACTTGGGGGAGTCGTTGTCAATCAATGAGTATATGCCGTCGGCATTCATCTGCCATGCCTTGACATTATCACTGAGGATCAACTCAAAATCTGTTGTAACAATTTTGACAAGCGCTTTGTCAAACACAGGAAAAATTGCTTCAACTCGATTGTCAAGGTTTCTTGGCATCATATCAGCGCTTCCAAGATAAAGCTCTTCCTTTCCTCCGTTATGAAAGTAGTATGCCCTGCTGTGTTCAAGAAAACGTCCGATAATGCTGATGACACGAATATGTTCACTGACTCCGGGAATACCTGGTTTCAGACAGCAAATTCCCCGAACAATAAGGTCGATTTTCACTCCTTCACACGAGGCCTTGTAGAGTGCCTGGATGGTTTTGGCATCAACCAGGGAGTTCATTTTCATGATTATTCTTCCGCACTTGTTTTCCCGGTTCCATTCAATTTCCCGCTCAATCATCTCAATGATTCGTTTTCGGGTGTTGAATGGTGAAACAAGCAGCTTTCTGAATGCGGTATGTTTTGAATACCCGGTCAAAGCGTTGAAGAGTTCTGCTACATCATTGGCAAGCTGTTCGTTGGTAGTGAAAAGGCTGTAATCAGTGTAAAGCTTTCCTGTCGACGGGTTGTAGTTGCCTGTTCCAAGATGGAGATATCGTTTCAGTTTTTGTTGTTCACGTCGAACTATCAGGGTGAGTTTGGCATGCGTTTTCAGTCCAGGCAGGCCATAAGCGACATGAGCGCCGACATTTTCAAGCGCACGTGCCCAGACAATGTTATTACCTTCATCAAATCTTGCTTTGAGTTCCACAAGGACCGCAACCTGTTTCCCTGCTTCAGCAGCCTTCATCAAAGCCTTTACAATCGGAGAATTGCTTCCCACCCTGTACAGCGTCTGCTTAATTGAAAGTACTGCAGGATCAAGCGCAGCTATGTTGATTAAATCAACGACAGGCTGAAACGACTCGAAAGGATGATAAAGCAGCCTGTCTTTTGCTCTTATCGCACTAAAAATATCCGTTCCGAACTCCTCCTCAATTCGGTTACCCGGCACAAAAGGCTCATCTTTCAAGTCAGGTCGCTCTATCTTCAGAAGATCAATAAGGCAGTTAAATCCAAGCGTGCCGTCTATATCATACACATTTCGTGGTGCTACATTGAGATTTTTCATGAGCAGATTTCTCATCGAAGGAGGCATTGCTGGTGTAATGTCAAGTCGGACAACCTTTCCGTAGCGACGGGACCGAATTCCTTGCTCGATAGTTTTCAACAGATCGCCTGCTTCATCTTCCTCAATTTCCATATCAGCATCACGAATCAATCTGAAAAAATGCGATTGTATAATCCGCATTTTCGGAAACAGGTGGACCAGATTGCATTCAATCAGATCTTCAATCCAGATAAACCGTATAATTCCGTTTTCATCATGAAAGCCCTTGATAGTGTTGAGCTGAAGAAGTCGCGGAAGGATATCTGGAACTTTTACGCGGGCAAACTTCAATCCTCTGCTTTCATCGTCTTCCAGTTCTACGGCAAGATTCAGTGAAAAATTTGACATGAACGGAAATGGATGACCTGTATCGAAAGCGAGCGGGGTGAGTACAGGATAGATCTCCTTTCGAAAATAGTGACTCAAAGCCCGCTGCTGTGTGACGGATAATTCAGAAACTTTAAGAAACTCTATACCCTGCTGTCGCAGCGCGGGCACAAGATCGTGATAAAAGCACTCGTTTCTTTCGTTGAGCTGTTGCTGTACTATCTCGCGAATCTTTTCAAGCTGCTCAGAAGGCGTATAACCATCGATCGTTCGATCCTGAAAGCCAGCCTCATATTGATCTTCAATACCGGCAACACGGATCATGAAATATTCATCAAGATTTGAGCTGAAAATCGAAATGAATTTTACCCGCTCAAGAAGAGGGTGCGCCTGGGGATTACGCGCTTCTTCAAGTACCCGCTGATTGAAATAGAGCCAGCTCAGCTCCCGGTTGACATAAAGGGAGGTATTGAGAAAATTCGGAGCAGGCACTCTTACTTCTGTGGGCAGCAAATAAGGCAACTGCTCCGTAAATTCCTGTGGTTGGCTTACCATATATTTTTTCAGGAGGTTATCAATTGATCATAAGACCATTCTGTGTGCCGCACCATCTCTCCTGTCACCAGAAAAACAACTTCATTGGCTATTCGGGTTGCATGATCAGCCATCCGTTCGATATACCTTGAAATGCTTAAGGCGGCTATGAGCTGGTCAACATCCGAATCCGGTTGTTTCATGAGTGAGGTAACCCGTTTAAAAACTTTTCGATGTATGGCATCAATATCTTCATCCATGGTACTGACAAGTCTGGCAAGAATGCTGTCTTTAGAGACAAATGCCTCGATCGATTTCTTGACCATTTCGCCTGCGTGCATGCAGATATTTTCGAATTCAAACGACTCAAGCATTTCAGGACTGATTTCCGGTATACGGTCAATAATATGAATAGACAGATCCCCGATATGCTTCAGTTCATCATTTATCTTAATAATGGTGACAATGGCACGCAGATCCATTGCAACCGGCTGCTGCAAAGCGAGAAAAGCCAGACAGCGCTCCTCAAGGTTGACCTCAGCCATGTCAATTTCATTTTCAACAATTCTGATGTGGCGTGCTCCATGATCATCATGATGTTTAACGGCATGAAGGGCATCAAGAAAATCACCCACTACTTTCCCGGAAAGTTGAGCAAGAATCTGGGAGAGTTCTTTTATAAGTAAATGAGCCGGGCGTTCTGACATAAAAAGAGGATAGTTTCGTTAGCTAAATCTTCTGGAGATCTCAAATGTTTTTTTATCGATTCTGAATTATCCAGAGTGATGATCAAACAAAATTTTTTGCTGAAATTAAATGTTCCTAATCTATGACCGTCAAGCTTAACAAGCAATGGCGCTTCTGTTACAACTCTGAAACATTTATAACACACGGTGTCAGTTATCGTTTTTTCTTGCCAAAAGGATAACTGTGCTGGCTGATTTTGATTTTTTCGAAGATTTAACATACTCGTAACAATTCATCATTATAGTTTTTTTATCTTTTTTCCCATAAAACCCTATTTTCTGTAACATTAGTATATCTGGAGATACACCATTGTCATTTGTTATGGAGAATCTGCAGAACAGTCCGGAGAGTACGCTGAGGATCTTGCTGCAACCATGCTGGCAACCACTCTTGGAATAGAGTTTGATCCCAATAAGGACTGGGATGAACGTGAAGGTATTTATAAAATGAGCCACAAGATTATCAATTCCTACAATATCACCGAAACCGCAGAGGGTGAAAACGGTCTTTGGACAACGGTTATTTCATGTGCAGTTCTCTTGCCATGATGACTGAGGGAAAATCAGGGCAAAAATCACTGTTGTTTGAATCAGAATGACTAATATTTACCAAGAGGTGCATTATAATCGAAAAAAACATGACGCAGTTAACTTTTCAGGATGTGATGGGTAGTTGTAATGGAAAAGAGGACATCGATTGTTCAAACAAGGGGTTAACGTCACTATTAGGTTGCCCGGAAAAAGTTAAGAATTTTAATTGTTCAGGGAACCAACTGACAACACTTGATGGCGCCCCTAAAAAAGTTAAAGGAAATTTTAATTGCTCTGGCAACCTGTTGACCTCTCTCGAAGCTGCCCCGGAGGAAGTTTATGGGAATTTTGACTGTTCCAATAATCGATTGAAATCTCTTGATGGCAGTCCGCTTTTTATTATGGGGGATTTTTCTTGTGCTGTCAACCAGTTGACATCTCTGAAAGGCGAGCATGATGATTCAACTGTGGCGTGCATTCTTGAAGGTTGCCCGGAGGTCGTTGAGGGGGATTTCGATTGCTCCAGAAATAAGCTCACCACTCTTGAAGGCGCCCCTCATCTTGTTGGTGGTGATTTTGATTGTTCATATAACCTGCTTGCGACACTCAATGGCGCACCAAAAAAAATTCAGGGCGATTTTGAGTGTTCAAACAATCAATTGACCACCTTGGCTGGCAGTCCCGATTGCATTATGGGGGATTTCTCTTGCCAAGGCAATCAGTTAACATCCCTTAAAGGTGGAGTGAGAGTAGTTTCCGGTAACTTCGATTGTTCAACTAATCAACTGACCTCTCTCAAAGGGGCCACTAAAAAGGTGGATGGTATTTTTAATTGTTCTGTGAATCAGTTGACATCACTCAAAGGTGCTCCACAAGAAGTTGGTACGTTTCTCTGTTTCAGAAATCAACTGACGTCGCTCAAGTGGGCTCCCGAAAAAGTCAAGGGGAATTTTGATTGCTCAAGTAACAAGTTGATTACACTCGAGGGTGCTCCTAAAAGGGTGAAAGGAAATTTCAATTGCTCAGAAAACCAATTGTCAAGGCTTGACGGGACGCTGAAAAAAGTTGGCGGAGATTTTATTTGCGGGAAAAATGCAGAGCTTTTTGATGATCAACAAGTTCGGGTAGTTTACAATGTAAAAGGGAATTGCATCGCATAACGTCTCACAACGTGAAGCTGGCAACAACGTTCGGTTGTTGCCAGCAAGGAGCAATTAGTGAAAAGCGTTGGTCAAATCTCCTGCCTGGGGCCGAATGCCGGGTAACGGCTCAAGCTCAAACCGCTTTGTAATAAATTTCAGGATAGACGTTGTGTCGTAATAAGTGTGATCGACAAAATGAGTTTTGGCATAGGGGGATATGATAATGGCCGGAATACGTATGCCAGGTCCCCAGCGATCACCTTTTGGCGGCGCCACATGATCCCAGAACCCGCCATTTTCATCATAGGTTACAATAATTGCCATCTTTTTCCATTGAGGACTTTTCTGTAACTCATGGACAACTTCTGCAATATGAGCATCTCCAGACATAACATCGGCATATCCCGGATGTTGGTTTAGATTACCTTGAGGTTTGTAAAAGACAACTGGCGGTAATGTTCCTGCAACAATATCTTTTTGCAAATCCGAATAATCTTTCAGATGAAGTTTTCGCTCCTCTGAGCCAGCAACAGTTGTCGGGTCAAATCGTTTAAAGTAATTGAACGGTTGGTGGTGGGTCTGAAAATTTGAGCTGTTACTGTTATTTATAATACTGCGATTTTTCAAGGCCTCATTCCATGCTCCGGCATACCATATCCAGCTTATTCCCTTTGCACTTAAGACATCTCCGATAGTCTTGAAATCTTGAGGAGGAAGAGGATTTTTTGTCAGGTCAGCAAGTTGACTGTTTCCGCCAGCAGTGGGCGGAATTCCACTTGGTTGAAAGGAGGGCTGGAGCGTATTAACCGCATAGCCATCGGGAGTTACCGCCTGGTCTGCAACATAGACGGGTTTACCCGTTATAGCACTGACGGGGGAGTTCTCTGCAAGAGTGAGTTTGACACCACTTGTATCAACACTACTCTTGAGAGTGGCAGGGGCATCAGGGTACGTGGGGGTAGATGCGGAAATCAGCCAGAAATGGTTCAGAAATGATCCTCCATAAGCTCCCATAAAAAAATTATCTGCAAGGGTATATTTTTTGGCTAATTTCCAGAGCTTCATGACAGAACCATCGTAATAACCCATTGTTAAACCACCAGCATCTGACCATGCGGCAAACATGTTGTTTTTGCCACCATTAAGCTGCATCTGATTGTTGTAAAACCGGTGTGTTAAATCAGGAGTGGCTTTGTCAGGCATCAAGCCTCCAGGGAATGCTCCAGATGGTGTGTCAATGCGAAAAGGTTCATTAGGCAATCTCTTGACAACACATGCGTTATTATTCCCTGTGGGAGGCGACACATTCCATACTGACGGAAGATTGGCAAGAGGAGTAACACCATCTCTGTCTACTTGTTTGAAATCGTTAAAATCAGTAAGCTTTCCATTCACATCTTTAATAATGCCATTTGCGCCAGGAAACATTCCATACAAATTATCAAAGCTCCTGTTTTCAGCATAAATCACCACTATTGTTTCAATTTTCCGAAGAGAAGCATCTCCTTTTTCTTGCGCATAAAGGGAATAATTCCACAATGAAAGAAATGAAATGGCAATCAGTAAAGGCAATTGCCATATTATTTTGGCTGCTTTTTTTGTCATACTCACTTTATATTAGTTAGAAAAATTGCTTATGCTGGTTTTCAGGCTTCTCTTGTGCGATGCCTCTGACAAAAAACACCTGCACTGATCAGCGGCAAGAGGTTCGAGATCATCTTGAATAGTCAATACGGTTACTCTTTATGAATACTGACGAAGAAGATAGACCCGAAACCAGTCAACATGATTTCCAAACCCCATCGACTTCAGCGCAGCTTCTACGGCTTCTTTACTGCTCATTGACTTCATGTCGAGTTGAAATATATCAAATTCCCACTCCCCTTGAAATATTCCTGATTCATTCACTATAGCAGTCTTTACACGAGAGTGTGAGGAATAGGTTATGGCATATACGGCGTGCTCATCGTATATGATACCATTAAAATTATTGGTAATGTTCTCCAGGATACGATACTTGCCAAGTTTCTTGCTGATAGGTTTCTGATAATTTAACGTATTGCATTTAACGGTGCTATGTGCCAACTCAAGATAGATTGTTGATTTTTCTGTCATTGATTTGTTAAGCTCAAACTTTTTTCCATCCAGGAGCAAAAAAGAATATGGAGGAATCTCAGCAATAGTTGATTGATATCCTTTTAAAATTAATGGTGGGTTACACTTTTTTAATTCTAATAAAAACTCATCATTATTTATGGAAACAAATATTGAGTATATAACAATGGTGCGATCTTTCATGTTTCTGAGATCGACATACCTTATGCAAAATGGTGAAATTGGATTGCTGCCAAACGATATCCCTGCATTTACTTTTGTTCCGATTTTCTGTAAGCCAAGATATAAAGAAATGGGGAAAATGAGCAGGCCCGGCATTATTTTAAGAAATTCCGGGAAGGAAAAGAAATGTTCGAACATAAAAAAATAGATGTCTAATAAATATTTCTTGACTGTCGGCTCCATAATGCTCTCCTCTGTTCGTTCAACAGCATGGATTTACAACATTTTTGTTCAGTCATGAGCTCATTTTTCCCTCAGATTTATTAAGTAAGCAGATGGTGTTTTATGTACATATTTCAAGAGTGAATCTATGTGATTATAAATGCAGATTGGGGTGACTATGAATCTATACTTTTTTTCGACTTATAATTTATGTAAAAAAATGTTCATGAATTGTTAAGGGAATGTTAAAAATCAGCAATAAACAGGATTGACTGAAAGCGAAAGAGAGCTGTTTACAAAAAACTTTAATATTTTAACTTTAAATTGGAAAAGAGCACATCATAAGGAACCTGTGGACGCTGAGCGGCTGCGGAAGCTCACCAATCAATTCTCTCACAGATCAACTTTTTAATGTAATGTGTTATGTCGGATCCAATGCTGCTCGTCGTCGAGGATGATCAGGACCTCGCGAACCTGCTGGAGTATAATCTCAATCGGGCAGGCTATAAATGTCATCTTTCGGGAAGCGCTGAAGATGCTCTTGTAGAGCTTTCACGAAAAAGTTTTGACCTTGTGCTTCTTGATATCATGCTGCCGGGAATGGACGGGTTTGAGCTATGCCGAAAAATCAGGCAGCATCAACTCTACAAGGATATTCCCATTATTATGGTGACGGCCAAAGGGGAAGAGATCGACAGGATTCTTGGTTTTGAACTCGGCATCGATGACTATGTTATCAAGCCGTTCAGTCCCCGTGAGCTGAACCTCCGGGTACGCGCAATCCTCAAACGGGAGCGCCGGCAGGGGGGCAAAATGCAGGAAGTACTCAAGACTGGCGGGCTTGAAGTAGATCTTGCTCGTCATATCGTGACGCTTGATGGCAAAGAGCTTGTGCTGACCCTTATGGAGTTCAAACTGCTTGTCGCACTCCTCAAAAGAAAGGGAGAGGCCCAGTCACGGGAGACGTTGCTCAGCGATGTCTGGGATATAGACAAGAACATCAGCACAAGAACTATCGACACGCACATTACAAGGATCCGCGAAAAGCTCGGAGAGAGTGGTAGTATCATCAAAACACTACGGGGGCTTGGTTACAAACTTGTAGAGAATAATGATGAAGCCAATGCACGTTAAGCTGCATTTTCGGATTGGCATGGCTCTTGGCGTGATTATTTTTTTTGCGGTAGTCATGAGCTATCTTTTCGTTGGCCACCGGTTGACGGAGATACTGACCGCAGAAACCAGAAATGAGTTAAAGCGGGATCTTTTGCTCAACAAACAGTTCCTGGAACAGAAGTCACAAGATTGGCAATCAAGTGAAAATCTCCGCGTGTGGATGGCACAGGTGGGGCGTGCACTTGATGTCAGAGTTACCTTGGTTGATCTTGATGGACGGGTTCTTGGTGATACAGCCATCACGCCGGAGAAACTCATCACCATTGAGAACCACCGTGGCCGGCCAGAGGTCAAGGCTGCCATTGAAAAAGGTTACGGTGAAAATACTCGATTCAGTCAGTCCGTAAAAGAGTACATGCTCTATATTGCAGTACCTGTAGGATTGCCTAAACCGTGGGCCATTCTTCGATTCTGTAAACCCCTCTACGATATCGAAATTTATGAACTTGAGTTTCGCAACAAGGTTATAGGGCAGCTTTTATTCATACTCTTTATTTCGCTTGCCGCTGGTGTTCTGACTGCTTTTGCGTTTACCCGTCCATTGCGCGCTCTTGTTAACACTGCCAAAAAAAGGGTACAGGGCGACTTTTCCGGCGTTATCCATTCTCAACAACGTGATGAATTCGGTCTGCTGGCGCAGGCATTTACTGTGATGACCGATAAAATAATAACAATGCGTCGGAGTGAGGAGTGGTATACGGCTGTTTTTTCGGGTATTCGTGAAGCAATCATTGTCACCGATGCATCCGGTGATATTATTCTCGTCAATCCTGCGGCAGCAAAAATGTTACACATTGACGGAGCCATGTTCAAGTCGCGCTCAGTCAGGCATCTTTCTGACAGCAAGCTTCAGGAGCTGTTTGCCAGAGTTCACAGCACACAAATAGCGTTACGCAAGGAGGAGATGTCGCTTATGACCTCAAAAGGGTTACGCATTATGCAGATTAGCTCCATGCCCCTCATCAAAGAAAACCAGTTTGAAGGAACAGTGTTTGTACTGAATGACATCACAACGCTTCGCAACCTCGAAAAAATACGGCGTGATTTTGTTTCCAGTGTGTCACATGAACTGCGCACGCCACTTACCGTCATTACCGGTTATACCGAAACCCTGCTCGAAGGAGCGATAGATGATTCAAAACATGCGACACCCTTTCTGAACATCATCCTGCAGGCAAGTCAACAGCTCACTGCTCTGGTTAACGATGTGCTTGATCTCTCCAAAATTGAGTCGGGCTACATTGAATATCAATTTACCGGAGTCGATATTAATGCCGTGGTGAAAAAATCGGTTGAATTGCTGAAACCATCACTGGATAAAAAACGGATCAGGCTTGATATCAATATTTCCGGGGAACTACCACCCGTGTATGCCGATGCCCGATATCTTGATATTGTTATTCGTAACCTTCTCGACAACGCAATCAAATATGTTGATGACAGCAATGGAAGGATAAGGATTTCAGCGTTCAGAGTTGACGATGATGTTCGGCTGGAGGTCGAAGATAACGGAATCGGCATATCAAAACCCGATCTTGAACGTATCTTTGAGCGCTTTTACAGGGTTGACAAGGGGCGTTCTCGCCAGCTTGGAGGTACAGGTCTCGGGCTGTCAATTGTGAAGCATATCATTCTCGCCCATAAAGGTGATGTCGAAGTTCGATCGCGAGTTAACCATGGTTCAGTCTTTAGCGTGAGGTTGAGGGTTGCGCATGAAGAGATTGACTGAATAAAAAAAAGAGGTATTTCAGAATTTTTTATTTAAAATAAATACAAAATATACATCGTCATTTCTTAAAGATCACTTTTACCAAAGAGCAGTCCTCATTCGCTCTCACTCTTTTCAAAATCGCCGTAGGTATTTATAAGACCTGTCGAAAAATGGTTTGACAGCACGTGTGTCCTTGAGTTGTGTGACCCTTCTCTCTCTTGTCAAGAATTTGAAAGCCCAACTACCATGCCTGAAAAAACTCTCATCACGTTGCTTGCCTCTTTGACTGGGCAAATCCAGACAAACAATACTCAAGAAGATAAAGCCCTTGAACAAGTTCAGGAAAAACTCGCCTCTGCTCTGTTGCAGCAGGATCCTGGTACAATCCGAAATCAGGATTTTATTTTCGAGCGGAGCGATTTATTTGCCTCGACCAACGTTGATAAAAAACTGGTCGACAAGATTGACAAGATTGTCGGGCGCATTAAATCCCAGGCACCCGGCAACCAGCAGGTATTTGTGCGCACGGTTCCTGTCCGAACCACCCAAGTGCAGGGAAGCACTCCGGCAGCAGCGGCTGGTGTAAGGGTAACGACGTCGGGCCCTTTCAGCGACAGCAGCGGCCAAGATCTCTATTTTGATGTGGTACGCACAGAGAAGCTTATTCCTCTTTATATCAATGGTTGGGCAGAACCAGCAATTTTCTTCAAAGCAAGTTTTGTTGAGCCCGCATTTGTTCTTGCCAACGCGCTGCCTGTCGAACTTACAAAAAAGTATGTTATTGTTCCTGATTCCGTATGGATCAATGCCAGAGTCTTCGATCCTGCAGCAGACGCGACATACTTCTGCGGTCTTAGGGTAAAAGGGGGAACACTCACGCTGGATAACGACCCGGAGATTCTCAATGGTCAACTGACTGTCAGTGCTCTGACAACGGTTCATGGCGAGTTGCAGCTTGAACAGAACACGAGCTTCGCAAGCGACCCGACAAGTCCTTACGGAGTGGATGCCCGCCAAACGGAGTTCAAGCTTCCTGAGAGCTTTCAATTCAGCTTCAAAGGCATTACAAAACAGATCCTTGCGGTTCAGTCATCCTCTTGGTCAGTTTATGGCCATAAAGCAGCCTTCAACTATAACGGCGATCAGAACACTCTCTTTCTTCCATTTTTCAGCAGGCTTTTTATTCCAGTGGAGTGCGATACTCCTCTCTTCAAGATCGGAGCGTGTGACTCTCCGTTTTGCACGTTTCAAGGCGAGGCGCCCATTCAAAAGAGTTGGTGGAGCATTCCCGCAGCCAAAATTGACTCGGCAAATCCGCCGGAAGCGGATGGGAACGGTGCCATTATTATAGGTTGCGGTCCTGGGCTTGATGCTGCCACCATCAATGTAAAGAATAAACAAATTTCCCTGCCAAGCCCCTTTATCATAGGTGAACCAGGGCGAATCGGCCTGACGGAACTGAAAAGTGACGGGGCGGGAGCCCTCCAGACTTTCTCGCTTTGGCAGGATGAGGTGAACCGTTTCGGCACCACAATGGAGTGGCGTCTGCAGAAGGATGCACTTTTTCTCTTCAATTCCGTTGCAGCCGGAGACGAAATGGTCGCAGGTACAACAAATTGTGAAATGCTTGTCGATCGTCCTGTGAAGGTTGACGGAACTGCTGTTACAGTGAAAACAAAGAACAGCGGCTATGTTCTCAGCGCAGGTAAAACCAAACGGCAAATAACCATCATTGATAACGATGTTTTGTCAGATAATTCGAAGCCAGACAAAATACCCGGAGTAAAGCCTTATGCACTGGCGATGCACAATGCATTGTTTACCGTAACTCCTCCCAACAGCGTGGTACTTTTTGGAGAGTGTTCAGATGATTTTACCTCTGTCAATAAAGGTAAGCTCTATCTTGGCTTCGGTATGTTTTCTTACCTGCCTACCTTGCCCGATCCTTATGCTGCTAACCTTGGGGTGTTAAGGAAACAGTTTGAAATGGGCCGCCATACGACCGTCGCTGCTGTATCTTCAGGGAAGAAAGAGAGCATTGTCTGGTTATGGTTGATCGGTTTTGTGCAGTGGGAAAAAATGGTCGACAAGAGTGACCGTGTCGGTGTTTCCTTCCATTTTGCGCCATTGCAGGCTCCGTTTCCGGTTGAGAAAATTACCAGCAAAACCAGCATAGAGAGTGTTGCCCCGCTGAGCGATTTTACACAGGTGGCAATGGAGAGTCCCTTCCAGAATGTTTATTCGCAAACACTTCCTCAGCAGTCTCTTGATACATCGACAATACGTTCAATACAGGAAACCAGTTCGCTTGAGTCACAGGCTATTGGCAGGTTCGGTGTCATTAAGGATGATTTTGCCCTGGTCGATGTAAGCAGTAAAGCCAATCAGATGGGTGTGGCTTTTACCTTCCAGAATAACCTCGGTCGGCAATTTGACATCAACATTCATGATGAGGCCAATGCCTCGGTTTTTCCCATACAGATGAGGGGACTTGACGTCATTACCAAAGGCATTTTTGCTCACGCCTTCACGGTGCCCCAGATTGCCTGGGAACCAGTGTTCAACCTTACTCCACCCCAAATCAAGCCGGGTGCTCCTGTCGGAGTTCCTTATGATCCCCCCGCAGGGTTCAACTATTATCAGAACGATGGTTTCCCGACACGAATCGGCAACCTTAGTTCGGAATCCGTGACGCTCTCACCTATTCCGCTTTCGAAATATCTTGTGGAAACATACCGCAATAAAAAAGATGGCAGAACTTATGCGATCTTTAATCTGCCGTTCGGGATGGTTACCGCTGCCATTTTGAATAACAAATCAGGGCAATCACGAACACCCGGGCTCGAAAACATCAGGCCAGCTTTCAACAATTATGTGAATGGCGGCATTCAACTGGAGTTGACTGCGGGGTCTTCATCGCTGCCCGGTGAAGATGAAATGTTCGAGGGATTCACTTTTCAGTTTTTCAACATCAATAATCCTGACGGATCGCCGACCAATGCAAGCACACTGGCGCATTCGCCGACCCGGATATTCAATTCAGAATTTTTCAGCAATACGTGGGGTCTTCCCTGCAGGCCGGGCTCGCCCCTTACGAAAGCTGGCCTCAGCGGCTACGGCGCCAGCATGTTCAGCGACTGGCATAACAAAGACGCCGCTTTTGCCCAGACGAGCCAGGCGCTTTTTAATGTTGTGACCGGAAGGACTTCCCACGAAGTGGTTCAGGTCAAAAGCATGGTTTATCCCTGGGGTGTAAAAGTTGTTCGCACCATTACGTTATTCCGCCTTGCAAACGGCTATGTATGCCGCATCGACAGCGGCTGGAAAGCCGAAAGCGACGGAAAGTTTGATTTCAGTTACAAGATTGCTAAAAAGGCGGATGATACCCCCGTCATGACCGAAGCAGATATTTTTGATCATTTTGAGCCTCCCGTAGCCTACCGGTTACCGCACACGGACCTTGAACAAAAATGCGGTAAATTGCAAGCGTTGAATTCACTGTGAGCAGTATTGCCGTCCTCTATTCTGGTGCCAATAGCC
>Ga0118677_10001729_pt1 | contig 45515 bp, 50 predicted proteins | sample AliMusrvi5mmetaG_FD_86154 | JGI IMG/M metagenome (GOLD analysis project Ga0118677, IMG submission 86154) | reverse complement strand
CCTCAATTTCATTGTTCGTCATAAGGCGGCGCTTGGGGGCACGAGCACGTTCATACTTCGTCTTGAGTGTCTTGTAAATATACTCCCCCAGTTCCTTCCTCAGTGAATCGTATGTCTTATCCTGGAGAGAAAGAACCAGATGATCCCATTCCTCAGGATTGAGCCGAGAACTGTATCCATATGAAGACCGTTTCGGGTTCACCTCCCGGGCATAATCCAAAATAATCGACTGAAGTATCCCATACCCTGCCCCGTTCTTCCAGCGTAAGATCAGTTCTGCAAGGACCTTCTTTCTGAGGTTCTTCTCTGTCATTTATATTTTTTACATATACTCATATACAATGCCCCAACCAAAATCAATTTTACCGGTCAAGTTCACTGCGCACTTTCATCAAGAGAACTCCCGTCCGATTCCGACCACAACTATTCGGTCCAGATCCCCAATACGAATCACTCCGATTCTTTTCAATAAGATGTAGACCTGCTGTTTGTACAAGACTCTTTTTGAGCTCTGGATTTTGTGTAAATTTTGCCCGAAGTCCAGTGATCATAACATCTTCTTTGACTTGCTCCCAGTCGCTGCGAAAATGCTCCGACCTGGTCCGACCGAGCCTCTTGGCTCCGAGCGCCGTTTTCGCTGCGCGGATTCGCTCTTGAAGTGCGGAATCACCTGGAAATTTCTGCGCCTGGAAGTAATGCTCCACGGAACGCCATGTGGTACCCTCCACTGTAAAGTCTACCAGATGAAAGTTGCTAAACTCGGTATGAGTTTCTGACTTGGATGAGAATTCAAGTGCCATTTTGCCAGTTGTACGAATATACACCACATCAATTTTAATGTGTGTATTGAATAGAATGCAAAATAGTGTAAATGTGCCAAAGCCCACATTGTGGAATCGCGTAAAATCATTGAATCCTTTTACGCGTAAGAACAATACTTCCGGTAATCTACCGAAGCCATCCATGTGGAATCGCTTAAAGTCAATGAATCCATTTTCACGCAAGAATAACGTTCCTCTTTTAAGTACAAGTGAGTTTATAAATGCAGAGACGCCTAGAAATGAGTTTTTTAGAAACAATTTAAGCCACACCTCAGTAAATACTACTAAATTCAATGAAAAAACAAATAATTCTGCGGCGGCACCGGTATATACTAATAGATACAATGGAAGAACAACCAGTTTTAATGTTGGCAATAATGGTCAAAGAAATACTGTATACTGGGGCGGTCGCCGCAATCGCAAGAGCCGCAAGAGCCGCAATCGCAAGAGCCGCAATCGCAAGAGCCGCAAGAGCCGCAATCGTAAAACAAGACGTTCTAGAAAGTAGTCAAAATTATATATCAGTAAAGAGAAATGGGTATCTTTTTTTCATCTCCTAAACCTGCGCCTACGGTTATAGCGCCTGCAGCTGTACCTGAACCTGTGTATAATAACAATAACAGAAACAGAAACAGAAACAGAAACATAAATAATAATAATACCAATAATAACAATAACAATAACAGTTTATCTGGTGGTCGGCGTAGACGTAAGAACTCGAGAAGTTCTAGGAAAATGCAGCGCCGCTATGGTCGGTAGCCTTAAAGGCGTCGGTAGCCTTAAAGGCGTCGGTAGCCTTAAAGGCGTCGGTAGCCTTAAAGGCGTCGGTAGCCTTAAAGGCGTCGGTAGCCCAAAGGGCGTCGGTAGCCCAAAGGGCGTCGGTAGCCCTAGAAATGTAAAATGATACCATCTCCTCTTTTTTTCTGCTTTCACTTCTTCAATAATTTGCTGAAGACGTGATTCAAGTTCATTTCCATCATAGAAAGTCATTACCCATTCTTCTTCATAATAAATGTGAAATGCAGGTAAACGTTCAACGTATTCGCAATCTTCGGGCATTCCGGTGTAGAAATCACGAAGAATAAATTCAATATAATTTTGCTTACAATAAATTCGCGCCACATCGTACCGCTCCTCTTGAATAGGTCTTCCCTCCATGTAAAGTCCATGAACGGAAAACTTATGTCGCCGCGTATTGAGATTACTCTGTTTTCGTTGTTCTTCCGTTAAGGCTTCAATATATGGATTTGTCTGCGGTTGCATTTATTTGGTACAAAGATTCTAATAAGTCTTTGTATCAAATTTTATATCCTTTAAATAGTAAATGCTATCACAGCGCCCCCCTCTTCCTATTTCACATCCACAAAAACATTATAAGACATTAAAACGAAGTAAATCCGAAGGCAACTTATCAGATAATCCTAAACTAAAAGAAATATCTACTATTTTGAAAACAAATAAGATAAAAATGACTTCAGCATCGTCATTTCAAGAAAATGACCAAGCAGTTTTTATACTTGGCGACGCATCGGACGTATTTGAAAATGTTTACAAAGGTATGCCTCTTCATGTTATTTCTACGCAAATTGCCGCAGCAAACTACTATATAAGAAACACATTTCCAGGAATACAAAAAACAATAAATTTTTTTGATTTATTATCTACAAGTAATGAGCAGCCAAAATTAGATAGTCTATGCGGATATGTTGCGGAAGAAGCCGAGTCAAAGACAAAAACAAAGACAAAGACAAAGACAAATGGTGGAGGGTGGATTCAAGAAGGAGGGAATCCTATCTGGATAAAAGATGAACACGAAAAAGGTCTCATTTCTAGTATTGCTATTAAAATTGGTCCAGATGCAAAGATAGATATTATACAAGCTATATTAAAAAAAATTAAAGAAAAGGTATCATCTGATAAAACAACTCCAGAATTTACATCCTATGAACGCTTTCTGTTTTTTTATTTTCACCTCTATGGAAAAAAAGAAATAACTAAAAGAAATGATAGATATATACAATTAATAAATGCAGTATGTTTTAAACAAGATCATAAAGCCGATAGAAGTTATCATATTAATAAAATTCCTACAGATGTAACTAATGAGAGTTTTGAAATTGCTTGGTCTACTGCAAGTAAAATGAATACATCTCTGGCTATTACTGATACTCCAAGCCATATAGTAAATTATTCAACAATATATACTATTCCAATTATGGCAGCAGATTCTCTACATGGAATGTTTTCATCTACTTATAATAATAAAATACGATTTCAAATTAAACAAATGAACTATATTAATACAATACAACCAGTGACAAAGGAAACCATAAGCTATAAAGATATTAATGGACAAAATCCCACACGATTTTTATCAACTGATGAAAGACAATTATTAGTTCATGCCACATTTATTCGGATTATAAGTGATATAATGAGATCTGAAAATCCTAAAGAATTGTATTATACTTTTATGAGATTAATACACTCTAACTATAAGGTTGTCCCAGAATATACAGATGTAAAGAAAGACTATGATGAGTATTTTAAATTAGATATTGTAAAAGATAATCATAGTATTATTCGCATGGATCTTTGTTATAATATGATTGCCCCTATTAAAACAGATGAGAATATTACATATGCCTTAATTCCTGAAATAATAAGAAATGATAAGTCTGAAAATTTAAGAAATGTAATAAAAAGTATGTATCAATCTATTTTTAAGATACCAGAACAAGCCAGTCCACTTTCGTTTTCTAGAGGAAATACTAAAGTAGATGAAATAGAAGAAACATTTAACATCAATTCTATTCGTATTATTAACTATGACTATCCTGATACAGTTTCTTTTAAAAAAACCGAAACAACTTGTACTGTAGTAGTTGATAAACAGTCTGGTGATAGTGTAGCAGCATATTCAGGAATCTCATCAATGGTAAAACAAAATCATAGACTTATGGCTATATTATCTCAGCTTGTATATTGTAAAACAAACAGAATTAAAACTTTCTTTACAGAAAGAAATCCCATAAAATATTTAAAATCATATGATGAAGATCCTTTATGGAAAGATAAAAACTGTAATACAATAAAACATAAAATTCATGCATTCTACAGAATTATGAATAATAATACTATGGATATATATATTGCATTTCGTGGATCACACACGAGCGATGATTGGAATGATATTGACACTAAAATTACACAAGGAAGAGCCGTGTTTTTTGACAAAAGAGTACATGAAATTTCAAATGCAATTAATATGATTCAAAATGAAATAGTAAATAAGGTAGTAGGAAAATACAAAGTGCAAATATATTCATGCGGTCATAGCCTTGGAGGATTTTTAGCTTTAATGGCTGCTTATAGAAGTTTAACAAGTTTAGTTAGAGCTAGAATACAAAAAAAACATGGAGAAAAAACAAGTATTCATACATATAACACTAAAATAATACCTATAGTATTTAATCCATTTTGTGGATTTGAAAATGATATTATGCTTGCACTAAGTTGTATTCCTTTAGGATATATCTATAGAGTGTATTCAAAAGATAAAGATGCTGCTGAATTTCACAGTGATATTGCCTCATTGGGTATTAATAAATATAAAGATAGTATGCAATTTAATTTTTATAATGTAAAAAACATATGTGAATCATTTGAAAACTATTATTTTATAGAAAACTATAGAAAATTTCAACGGGGAGACAAAATAGGGATAGAAGAATATGTAGATACTACAAGAAAAATAACAGAATATTTAATTGAAAGGGGATATACCCCAAAAGGGTTCAAGGGATTAATAGGTGCCGCTCATACTTTGTATAATTTTTTAGGAATGTATTGGTATAGTATTTCTACTAACGAAATAAATACTATGTGGAATTTACATTCGTATAAAGATATAGAAGGAAATGATAAAAAGAAAGAATTACAAAGTTTATTATTTAGTATTACATCAACTACTTCTGCGCAAATACAACGAAGGGCATCTTTGGGTGGTAAACGAAAAACAAGAAAAAATAGACGTTGATTTTTATTATTATTTGATACAAAATCTCAATTGAGTCTTCGTATCAAATTTACTAAGGAATAAGCTCCTCATCTGTAGACATGCGTTCTCTGGGTACATGTACATAGCTTGTTTGCCTTAGTACTGCGTACTTTCTTGCGCAAAGTGCTGTAATGAGCACACATGCGCAACAAAGTAATGTAACACCCGCAGTGACAGCGGCTAACACTGTGTCTGTAATATCCATTTTATTACTATATTTTATTGGATCATGTTTAGACTAATGTTTGCGGCGTCCGCCTGTCTTTAAGCAAGCCGGATTCCATGACTTTGCCTCATACGGAATCTGGAGCTGAACTGGGGCACCGACGCTATCGAGCCACGTACTCGGCTTGTTGTCGTAACCCGCAGTCGGCGCATAATAGGCTAGATTATCAACGCCGAGTCCATTGGCGCCGCCGCGCCCGACAAACTTCTTGAGCCCCTTCAAACCCTTGAGACCCTTCATGGAATAGTTCTTGAGTCCCTTGAAATTGCGCTTGAAACGTCTGGTAATTTGCTTCAGGCTGAATTTACCACCACCCCGACCCAAAATGCGCTTTCTGAGACCTTTCAGACCCTTCAGACCCTTCATAGAGTATCCCTTGACGCCACGCAGACCCTTCATAGAGTATCTCTTGATATTGCCAACGCGATTCATTAACTGTTTTTTACCAATGCTGTAAAAGTCCCTGAGAATGCCGCCAGCAATCCCACCACCCATGTGCTTATTCAGAGAGTTTGCTGTTGTGGACGCAGATTCACAGGGGATTCTTTGTACGGGGGGGATGCCACCCGCCCACGGCGCAGCCGCACCGGGCTGCGGATCAGAGAGGTCAAATGAATAACGACCGCCAGACTGATTCGTAACGAGCTCCTCATCGATCAGTGTGTTGTTATTTGCCAGGTTACTGGTTCCATTGATCTCCTCCGTGCCGTCATTATTGAAGCCACCGCCATGCTTAAGAGTGCCACGACCATGAGAACGGCGACCGCCACTGAGTCTGCGACCGCCACTGAGTCCAGGCAGACCTCTTGGAGAATACGATGAGATGTATCCAGCAGGCTGCTGGGCGCGGCAATCGCCCATGGGCGTATTCACCTGCCCGTAGTTGCTAACGCCAGGAAGAGTCTGTCCCGTAAAGCCCCAACCACCGCCAGACTTGCGATTACGACGATTGTATTTTCTTGTGTTACGCTTTACCATTTTCTATTTAGAAGCTAGAAAGAAAATCGTACTTGTAAGTATGGATATAGACAGTTTTGATCTCTTTGGAGAAGAATTCGATTGTAGTATTTGTCTAGAGCCTGTGAAGGAAGGTGAACGCACAATGACAATCCAAACATGTAAACACGGGTTTCACCAGAAATGTCTAGATCCGTGGTTAGTTACGCATGACTCCTGTCCAAACTGTCGGAGTGTAGTTCGTCTAGAACTACCTATTTCAGAACTTGATCGTGTTCTTGTAACATGGATGCTCTGTGATTGGATTCTTCTCACATATTCAACAAAAGAACGTTTTTATGTAAAACGAAATGCCTTGCGTACTTTTATACAGGGATTTCATTGGAAAGGTGTACGCCCCTTTCCAATTGAAATGACCAGCCTTGCTGCTTTAAAACGCATGAAGGCGCAGTTGAAGGTAAAACAACGTTCATTACAGGAAGAACCTACTCTTCAATTCCGAGCCATCCGCCGGAACGCGAGGTTGCGTGAGATCTCTGAACAGGTTGCGGCGCGACTTCAGCAGTTTTCATCTCAGGCGACTGCACAGGCACAATCTTAAATAGAGCCGCCTTGTGAATGAGAACTTTTTCAGTAGGAACTCCAGTGATTTCATAACATTCAAATTCTTCATTCCATTCTACGAAGACTGGAAGTGATGGATTCTTCTTAATGGCTACGCGAACATCCGTACTCATTTGGTCAGACTGAATCGCGCCTTCACCGATATGTACCTTATCGTAACTGAATAGATCATACGTATCAGGTAATCCCTGTATGTTTTTAGCGATTGCTACAAGAGTTTTTGGTGCTTCTGTTACAGGAGCAGCCGCTGTTGTAGGCTGGAATGATTTTTCATGTACAGAAGTTCCCGTTCCATGGAGTCGCATAAAGAAACGACGCCGACGCGCAACCTCGGGTACAAAATCAACACTCCAAAATTCGTCCTTCTGTACGAGGTCTGCCAGCGCCGACAAAGGGTACAGTTTCGCGAGGGATAACTTTACACCTGAAATACGTTCATCACGCACGCAGAGGGTATGAAAAAAGGTATGAAGTTGCGCATAGCGTTTACTAAATGGCTGATCAACGAACGACTTGCCTCGCCATGAAAGACAGTCCTCTAAGACTAGAGAGCCGCCATCCAGTGTTCCGATGAAAATTGTGCCCTGAAAGAGTGAAGAATCGACTCGTAGGCGCAGAAAAACACCCTGATCTTGACGTCCGCTGATGAACATAACGGGCTGCTGTGGAAAAAAACAGATATATCCTGGCTCAGTTCTACCTTCATTCGCAATCAGTGTCATCTTTTCCGTTGAAAAAAACGATTCTGACTTATCAATCTGAAGGGAATGACGGATAGAACCGCTGGGCGCGCTTCTCTCCAAGACTCGTTTTGCCGTGTCTAGGAGAGCAGGTGGAACCCGCTTCGGTTGATGAGATAAAGGCTGTCTATGTGCCATCTTCTACACTATCTTATGGCGCGGGGTTTAGATCGGAGTTTAGTAGATTTCCCACGAAGTGACGACTGCTACTTTTGCATGTTTGCCCTCTACAGACCAAGTATCCCAACCATAAATATGTATAGTTTCAGAATACTTTGAAAGAATCTTACCGAACTCTAGCTGCGTTTGTTCAGGAGAACACGTGTAGACAATCCACGGTCCTTCCTGCTCACAATAAGGAAACTCCTTCATAATAGACAATGACCAATGTGCATTATCTTGAACAAGTCCTAGTGACTCCGTATAAGTAAACTTACGTTCCCGCGGCTGCCGCAGCAGGCCGCAGTGCTCAACATCAGTTTCTTGGTTATATGTGATATACCCAAGAGCATAGTCACTGAGATGAGTAAGTAGTTGCTGTTGAACGGATTCATCAAATGAACGCGCATAGGGTAGAATTGTATATCTAAGATCTTTGCCACTGCAAACTAGTGTAGCCGCCGCCATCTATGTATGTTAATTTCGTTTCATTTTAGGCTCTTAAAACGCAGAAAAGTTCGGTGAATCTGCAGTATCATTAGCGAAGATACCACCATCAACAAACTCACCGCCATTCTGTGCAAAATCAGGTGAGAAGGTCTGAACTGCCTGCGGGGTCGTGGACCCAGGGAGTCCCGCAACACCCGAGGCGCGCGCAATCGCTACATTATCAGCTGTCGGCGCAGGACCGAAGAATCGCTCAGGGTGACGTAAATCCTCCTTCATGTTGCTGCTACCGTATGTCTCGTCATAAGGATCTTTATCTACAGGACCCGGGAGCCGCTCAACAGATTCGGCGCGTGAGGGCAGCGGCATCTGATTCGGCGCACCAGGACCTTGCCTCCCCAGGTCCGAGGGTGCAGGACCCCCAGGGCTGACGACCCGTTCAGGCTCGGCTGAAACCTGCTGAACTACGGGGGGCGCGACCATCGGGACTTCAAAGCGCTCTTTCCCAAACATGTAATACTGGGCAAACAAATAACCGACAAATAAAAGAACTGTAATTCCAACGGCGAAGAGAGTTTTGTTGAACATTCTCTATCTGACCATCACTGGGAAAAAGGTTAAAGGAAATATACTCCTCTAGGTAGATGAACGCGGATTCACTTGTGGGCTTTGTTTTAGAACAAACAGCAAAGAAATCGTGGACTTCGGAGACTGTGCTGAGAGTTGGTGTCGATGTTGCAATGAAGGTAAATCAATTAAAGGATCTCAAGGGTCCGGAGAAGAAACAGCTTGTTCTGGATGTTCTTCAGAAGGCGATGGTAAACTGCGAGGAGAGCGAGAAGTCTGGAAAGACTGACACTGCGGAAATCACGGAAAGATGGGCGGCGCTTCGGAAGGTTGCGAACGATGTGCTGCCGGTATCTCTTGATTTGGTCGTTTCGGCGGCGCGCGGCGGCTTTGATTTTAAGAAGATTAGCCCGAGGACGTGGCTTGAGTATTTTTGCTGCTTTTTTCAGGCTGCGACGGGTGTGCTTGCGGCGGAGAACGTGATCCCCGAGAAGGTGGCTGCCGCGGTCGCTGCGACTGCAAAGAAGGCTGAGGAGAAGATGACTGTCCTTGTTGATCTTTCTGGTGCTGAACACGTGAGACAGGTACTTGTTTTGACTGACCTGTCCGGGTCGACGGTTGATCTTTCCGGTGTAAATGTGTCGTTAGCGCCGAAGGTATTGCCTTCTGAACAGGTAAAGGAGTGGGCTGCTGTTGCGACTGAGACTGCAGTAGTTGCCAGCCAGGAATTAGTAACTGCTGTTGTCCCTGCGATAGCGGCAGTAACTGATGAAAAGAAAGAGGATACTCCTCAATCGTAAAATACGTTTTTGGTGTATAAAATTCATTGGCGACTATGAGTGTTTCTTCTGTATCGGTACGATCCTGAAGAAACGCACCTTGCCACTCCCGCGATCCATCGGCGCGTTCAATTAAAAATCCTATAAAATCACCGCCGTCGTAAATAACAAGTTTGTCCTGAAATTCCACCAAATTTGTATCTGTTGGTACCCACGTTCTCCGCAGTACAGTTCCTTCCATGTCAATGTCCCTGGGGTTAAAACTTGAATGGAGTTTAAGCGAGGGTTGCGGTATAAGGGGAGAATGGCATCAACCAAATTCAGTGGACTGCTTTTAACCAGCAATGGAAGTGTAAAACAAATTAAGTTCGCGACGACATCTGTTACACTTCAGGATATTCAGAAAGCCATGAAGAAGAAGGATCTACCTGAGCAATTCGGTACATACAAGTACAAGTCAAAGTGTATCTATTTGTTTGGATACCAGCAAGGCAAGGCTGGTACGGAAAACAAGCACGAGCTGCCACCGCCCCACGATTCTCTTCTTCTGTTCGGCGACATCGTTCTCCTGTATGCCGAGAAGGGGTCCTTTGCGTCTCCTCTTCCATTCAAACCCGAAGACTATGAGGTCTTCTACAATGATGCGTATGGAGGATTTGAATCTCTTGATGAGGATAATGATGATGAAAGCGAAACAGATGATGTAGAAGATGAGGTAGAAGAGGAAGAGGTAGAAGCAGAGGTGGCTGTGGAAAAAGAAAAGGTCACAGATGACGCTGCTGATGATGAAGAGGAGGAAAGTGAAGAAGAAGAGGATGAAGAGGCAGAAGCAGAAGCAGAGGAGGCAGACGAAGCCGAGGGTGTAGAAGGAGAGGACGGCGAGGCAGAAGCCGAAGATCCCAATCCCGCTAAGACGCGCTCAAAGAAGAAGAAGGCAGCCGAGGCGCAAAACACGATGCTCTTCGGGCAGCAAAAGGGCATGTCATCGCAGCACTATTTTGATGGTCTTCGCAAGATTGAGGCGCACCTTGACAGAAAGGAAACCGCGGCAGATGTGACGATCCGAAAGAAGATGCTCGAGAAGCTTGTCACCTATTTCAAGAAACGTCTAACGAAAGATGTAGTTATCAAGCTTGAGCAGATTATTTATGAATCTCTCCTTGATGAAGTGAAGAAACTCAATATTGTACCTGACTGGAAGAACCCGCAGTTCCGCAATCAGTATATGAGAAAACTGAGACATATTTGCTTAAATCTTCATCCCGACACATACATTCAGAATAAGGGTCTCTATGATCGTCTTCAAAAGAAGGAATTCACACTGGAAGAAATCACAAATCTGAATGAGACCGAGCTCTTTCCTGAACGCAATAAGGAACTCGCAGAGAAGATGTTTCAGAGAGAGCAGCGGCTGATGGAGGGCAATAAGTCCGCCGCCACCGATCAGTTCCATTGCCCTCGTTGCCACAAGAGGCAGTGTACATACTACGAACTCCAGACGCGTTCGGCGGATGAACCGATGACCGTGTTTATCCAATGCGTGAATTGTAGAAAGCGCTGGACGCAATAATACCCCCCGACAAAAACATTTCAATAAAGTAAGGAGGTGTTGATACCATGCATAGTTTGTATGATCGTCGTCTTTTAGTTCTTTTATTAAAAAACTACAGCCATGGACGTCGCGCCTTCACAGAGGGATGTCGTGTTTCTAAAATGCTTGTAACTAATAGGGAAAAGTGGTATGAAGAGACCACGCAGGTATATAAAAACATTCAAACAAAGTCAGCAAAACCTCTCCAGCTACAAACATACTCGCAAATCAAAATCCCCGTGTAATAACGATTTTTACACATGTATAAATGGTCAGTGGTTACGCAGCGTACAGATACCACCTTACCTGTCTGCATTCGGAATCAGTGAAGAGGTTGAAAAGAAGGTTGAATCCCGACTTTTTCAGATCAGCCATTCCTCAACAGATCCAACGGTGAGGGCGCTTTCTGATTCCGCAGTCAAACGCAGCGAAAGTGTAGAAACAATTAAGAATATCCTACAAAAAATAAATTGTATTCGTGACACAAAGGACGTGGCGGCTACACTCGGGCAACTCTGTTTGTACAAAATCGGCAATTTTTTCAGTCTGGAGTGTCGTTATTATTATGGCAATGATGGTAAATTTACTCTGTTTATTGATCGTGGCTCCATTGGTCTTCCTAATCGCAAGTATTATAACCAGCGTCAGCCGTTTCATCATTACAAGCAGTTTTTGGAAAAGGTCGGTCGCTTCTTTGATCTTGATCATCTTTCTGATATTGTTAGTGTAGAACATGATGTTGCCCCTTTTATCTTAACATCTGAAGTTGATGAAGAGGAACTATATCTGAAAGGCGGCAGTCTTGAAACGCGGTATTCTGCCATACCATGGGCATCCTTTTTTGAACTATATGGATTCGAGGGCTGGAAGAATAAACATATCGTTGTTTCCTCTGATGAATGGTTAACGATCCTCAATAAGGCATTCAAGCGGCTTAACATTGACACGTGGAAACAAATTTTGTCTTCAGAAGTCATTCTACATTTCATTCCGTATCTGCCGAGTCCCTTGGACACGTATTATTTTGAGTTTTATCGCAAGGAACTTCGCGGACAGATGTCAAAACTCCCCCTTCGTTACGCTGCTTTGGAAGTATTAACGACATGGGCGACGCCGTTTATGTCAAAAGAGTATGTTCACCGATTCTTGAAGCCTTCTCTGAAAACAGCGGCTCTCTCCTTTGCGGAAGAGATTCGTGACGCTGCGTGTAAACGTATGGAGACTGTGGACTGGCTACAGCCTGCTACACGGAAGAAGGCGGCAAAAAAGATAAAAGCCATGCGTCTCTCCATTGCGTACCCCGACACGTTCGGTGCCCTGAAAGCCCCGAAGCTCAGCAAAGAGAATCTTGTAGAGAATTTACTTACGATGGGCACGTGGCGTTCAGAGTATGAGATGAGTCGCCTCGGTGATAAACGCGATAAACAGAAGGACTGGGACGATCCTGTGTATGCCGTCAATGGATACTATTACTCGGAGGCGAATGAACTTGTGATCCCGTCAGGTTCTCTCTTGGAGCCATTTTTCAGTGAGACAAAGCCTCTTGGATGGAATTATGGTGCGGTGGGCGCAATCATTGGTCATGAGATGACGCACGCCTTTGATGAAGAGGGGTGCGAATATGATGAGGATGGTCAGAAGAAATCATGGTGGTCCCCGACAGATAAACGCAACTACAAGAAAATTACGAGTTATCTTGTAAAACTGTTTCATAAACACACGCTCATGCATCATCATATTGATGGTAAACTTACACTGAGTGAAAATATTGCGGATCTGGGTGGTCTCGCCATCGCCTTGGATGCGCTCAATGTGCGTCTTCAGTCCGAGACAATGGAAGTCAAGAAGGCGGCATATAAGCAATTCTTTACAGGATATGCTGTTTCTTGGCGCATTAAGGAACGACCCAAGAAGCAACTACAAGGACTTTTTATGGATAAACATGCCCCGACGCCGCTCCGTGTAAATCTGGTTGTCAATCAGTTCCAGGAATGGTATGATGCGTTTGATGTTTTTGGGGGCGCGATGTTCTTGCCGGTTGAGAGGAGAGTCCGTATTTTCTGAGGGTAGAGTAGAAGAGATGCCTTTTTACGGAAAGTCAACAGAACAAAAAATCCGTAATTCAAAACATAGAAACACATTAAAAAGTGTAATTAAAACAATTTCAAAATTAAAAAATGGTCACATAAGAACTCTTAGTAGAGAAAAGACAATTGAATACTTAGTTAAAGCTGATCAACCAATAAAAAATGATGATAATTTGCCTACATTGAAACAACAATTGAGAGATTTAAAAGCGCGCAAATCTAATTTCCTTTCAAATATATCAGAAGAAAATGAATCTAAAAATAATGAGAAGGAATCAGAACCTATAGCTAGAAGAGTAGGCACAAGAAAAGGTCGCCAATATTGGAGAGAAACACCTTCGCCATTTAGCTCTAGAGATAGATTTATTAATGCATGGGACTCGGGTGATATAAAAGAAAAATTTTCATTTGGAAGAAAAACAGAAGATAAATGGGGAAAAATGGCATATGTTAAACACTTGCCAAACAAACTAATTACTGAAAAACACGCATTAAGGTTGTTAACAGACGATACACTTCAACAAAAATGTACTGGAGAATCTGCTAATCCAAGAAGGGGGTATTGGGTTGGTTCACACAATCCTAAAGTGAAAGGTGTAAATTGTTGTTCATTATTTAAAAATGGTTATGTTGCACATACACGAGAAGGAGGACACGATTCGCCTTGTGGCTGGGGATGGACAGGTAGAGTAAAAAGAATAGAGAATTCCGCAGAAGATTTATTTGGAGGCGGTAGAAGACGCACGCGTAAACTCAGAAGATAGCCAAATCACTCAAACGCCAATATTCAAACGAGCCATCGGGCATGGGTCGCTTGACTATAAAGGGGAGCCGCCGCTGCTCCAACTCCAGACGAGCAATCTCCAGAACACTCGTTACATGCTCGGGCACCGTCACAAAGGGACGCGCACCCTGCGCCAGCTGATTTGTTCTGAAACCCAGGATCTTGGTCTTCTCAAACTGCGTCAAGAATGGTTGACTCTGATGAAACGGATCACTCGCCGCCGCTGCCGAAACGGGCGCTGTCCGCAAAGGCAGCTTACTCGCGACCGTCTCCGTATAATCCAAGATACACTCAGGATGATGTTTATAGAGTAAAGCCATAGAATCCTGCGCCTGTCGCCCCGCCTCTGTTTGAGCCGTCGCCGCATCCGTTTGCTCAAGCGCCGCCAATACATCCTCTACATCAAGACCGCCCTCATCTCCCACATTTACGTCTTCTTCCTCAGCTGCCATTTATCTGGTAGAAACATAGAAAAAGTAAAAGTCAATTTTTACCGCTGGTGGCAACTTAAAATTGAATTGCGAAAGTTAGCCATATATGTACGCAACGATGGAACCCGTTATTAAGGAATCGTCTGATATTCGTTTGTACGCGGCATTTGATGATATGTCGCTCAGTGATAGTCTCCTGCGGGGGATCTATGGTCATGGTTTTGAGAAGCCCTCTCAGATCCAGCAGAAGGGCATTGTGCCCGTCAAGGAGGGCAGAGATATACTCGCGCAGGCGCAGTCAGGTACGGGAAAGACTGGAACTTTCTGTATCGGTGCCCTATCTCGTATGGATCCTTCCCTGAAGGTTCCTCAGGTGTTAGTTATGGTGCCTACTCGCGAGCTTGCTCAGCAAATTGAGACCGTTGCAAAAGCGCTCGGTCAGCATCTCGGTATCTCAGTCTACTGCGCGGTCGGTGGCACTGAGCTACATCACGATCTCCGCGCCCTCTCTGGCGGCGCGCAGTTCATCATCGGTACGCCCGGTCGTATTTACGATCTGATGAACCGCAAGTCCTACAATGGCTCTTCAGCCGCGCTACCGCGGAACAACATTCGTGTCCTTGTCATGGATGAGGCGGATCAGATGCTGGAGAACAAGTTCAGGGAGCAGGTCATGTGTATCCTCGAGCTCGGCTTCCCCAAGGAGACACAGGTTGCCCTCTTCAGTGCGACAATGCCCCCTGAAGTCATTGAGGTTGCGAACAAGCTTCTACAGAATCCTGTGCGCATTCTCGTCCCACCTGAGGAAGTCACGCTTGATGGCATCAAGCAGTACTCTGTTCCCCTCCAGAAGGATGAGTGGAAGTTTGATGCCCTCTGCGACATCTATTCGCAGCTGAACATCAACCAGGCAATCATCTACTGTAATAAGCGCCAGCGTGTAGAGTGGCTCGCTGACAAGATGCTCTCGCAGCAGTTCCCGGTCTCTTATATCCACGGCGAGATGGAGGTCGGTGAGCGCAAGCGCAGAATGGCAGAGTTCCGTAGTGGCTCCTGCCGTGTTTTGATCAGCACGGATCTTCTCGCGCGCGGCATTGATGTACAGCAGGTGTCGCTCGTCATCAACTTTGAGCTCCCGAGCCAGAAGGAGAACTACATTCACCGCATTGGTCGCAGTGGTCGCTTCGGTCGCAAGGGTGTTGCCATCAACCTTCTCGGTCCGGATGAGATGGCGGCGATGAAGGAGATTGAGTCACACTACGCAACAAAAATTGAGGATCTACCAGAGGATCTGGGTAAGATTCCGCTCTAATCATACAATCCATTCCATTCATCGTGGACAACGATCTGAATCGTAGGTATCCGAATACGTAATTCATTCATCTTTTTAGTTTCTCGTTCCTTCTGTGCCAATTCATCCAATCGGTTGTATTCTTCTTGAGTCATTCTGCTGGAATGTTCCATATGAATTTGCGGCAAAGTATTTGTCAATTCCAGGAATTTTTGCCCAAACCATTCTTTTGCTTTTACAATTGGATTTTTGATCTCAACTTTGAGAGCACCAATAAAGCGTCGTACAAATCCAGCTTCAATCATAAGTGTACAAATGTATGTAAGATCCTTGTATATAAATGAAGCATCATGTAAACAAGTTGGATACTGTTTAACCAGCCTCACCATTTCGCTCGTAATCTCTGGAAGAATCTTTTTTATACTTTTTTCCTTGTAATACATTTTTGATATATCATCATGTCGCAAAAGTCTTGCCATATGATCATATATAAAACAGTAGCATTTTGTACACATAGCAGTACTTACCCCTATATGGCACCGAGTTTCAAATTTACGGCATAGACTCTACACTTGTTGCGCGTGTGCGACTGCGCCTCACGGTTGTAGAGGACTGTGGTATCGTGTTTCCAGAAAGATCTTCCAGAATACGAATATCATGTCTACACACGGGACAATGTACATTCTGTTGAAACCAGACATCAATACAGTTCGTATGAAACCAGTGCTCACAGTAATTAATGAGTCGCGCAGGTTGATTATCTTCAATTGTATCTTGGCAAATTGCGCAGACTTCTGTGGGGTCATTCGGTGTTCCGAGGCGAGTCGCCGCGGCAATTTGTTCCTGGGTAGGTCTTATAACAACAGGCTCCATAAAGTTTCTTGGTACTCTCGGAATAGAAGGTCGTAGGAGAATTTGGTAGATTGAGTTTTCTACCGAATTGATATCTCCCAGACCGGCTAAAAGAGCGCTAATTGCACTAGCTGTTACAGGAAATTGTACCGTGTTTCTTGCTGCTGGTGGGGGAACTGTTGTCGTTGCGGGTACCGTCGCAGTGGGAGCATAAGAAGAAGGCACAGTATACTGGGTAGGAACTCCAGATGCAACCCTCACAGGAACGGGAGCAGCAGAACCAACAGAACCAGCAGCTCCATAGCTATTCACCGCATTACTATAAAGATCAAAACGGCGTCGTGTCCTTGAAGAAATATAACCCAAAACGTCTCTTACCGAGTGAAACTCGTCGGGCTCATAGAGCAGAGCCGGAAAATAATTATGTAGGTCGTCCAAGAGACCGACACCGTAGTATGACTCGTAAGAATTATTACGTGAAGCCATTTGTATATTCCTCCTTACAAGCGAGGAAAGAATCAAATTTTAAAGGCGCCCCTACAAGTAAAACTATGGAAGATTCCGAGGAACATAGAGGAATTGTCGGGCTCGCAAATATCGGAAATACGTGTTATCTAAACTCTGTTGTACAGGCTCTTCGCAATTGTGTAGAACTCACGTCCTTTTTTATTCAAGGACATCAAGAGGAATTTTACAAGAATAAAGATCAAGCAAAACCGAGCATTCCGATGACACGCTCATATGTAGAACTTATTAAGATGATGTGGGGAGGGAAAAAACCTGCCTTTGTGAGACCAGACGGTTTCTTTCAAGATATGTGTCGGGCTGTTCATAATACCGGCTTTGATCAATTCCAGATGCGTATGGCTCATGATAGCCACGAATTTCTCATGTTTCTTCTTGACTCATTTCACGAAAGTATCGCCGAGGAAGTGAACATTACAATTCAGCGTGGTCCGCCTACAAATGAATCCGAAGAGGCTGTACAAAAAGCCCTAGAGGCGTGGAAGCAACAATTCCAAAAGTCCTATTCGCCCCTCATTGATCTCCTCTTTGGTCTCTACCACCGCGAGATGTGCTGCCAGGGATGCCAGAAGAAGTCATCCTCCTGGGAAATGTTTAATTGTCTCAAGGTTGCGCCGCCGCTTCAGCCTGGTGCCGATGGAAAGCCACCGACAATCAAGGAACTTTTACAAAAGGAAATGGAAGAGGAGACTATTACGGATTACGCCTGTGACCACTGTAAACCGGCTCGGACAACAGCCATCAGGAAGACGCGACTCTGGAAACTCCCGCGTTGCCTCTTCGTTGTTGTCAAGCGTTTTACTCCGGATGGTAGGAAAGTTCAAGGACCAATTACGGCAAATCACACAGATGACTTGAATTTTAGTGAGTTTTTCTCACAGTTCAGCCCAGAGCCGAGTCGCCAGGTAAACTACAAGCTTTATGCCACTGTAGATCATCATGGCAGTACGGGTGGCGGACATTACACAGCACAGGCACAGAGCCCACTTAACCAAAAATGGTATGGGTATGATGATGACTCCACTCATAGTTTACAGCAGCCATCTATCGGATCAAGTTCATATATTCTTTTTTATAGGATTATCTAGAAAAGATGGGCTGCCTGGAAAATCGCATAGAGATGCTTTGTCGAAAAAAAGGTAAATTGCTTAATGAAATACGATATTTACAATTCGGAATACAATTAGAGACACGTACGTATACTCGTATTGAGCGCGAACTGGTTTTTTACAGGGAACTAGAAGAAAAAATGAGAGAGACAGGATTTAACTATCATCTGTATCCAAGAGTAAAAGATACACTTTTAAAATTAAAAAGAAGAGAAGAAATTATTACTTTGCGCCTGGAAACATTGAATTCGTTGGGTTTAATTGCAGAAAGAAAATTAGATAATATTACAAATGAGTTAAACATAGAGACTTTCTAATCATCGTCATCATACACGTTACGTTTTATGGTAGTAGGAAACTGTTTTAGACAAGAACCTGCAATACGATTCGCCATATCTTCTCGGATCTTATTACCGTGCTTTTCTGGGTCAAGGGCAAGCTGAAGACATCTGATTTTCTCTGAAATATAATAAGTGGGAAGTTCAATTGCCCTCTGAAATGTCAGCCCTCCTTCTGATGTGAACCATGTCTTATAGCGATCCTTGACTTCATTTAGTAGAGACTCTTTTTCACCTTGTGTCGCAAGGCAAAGAAAAGCGATTGAAAGTGACTCGTTACTGACCATTTATGTGATCATTTATAGGCGACGACATTACTCAATTTTTTTTAGACATTTCGAGTGCTGCGTACACAGATGCTTTTCATCTGACTGCGAAGCCTTCCTCGTACACTTCTTGCCATTTAGTTGTGTGGCTTGACAAATGTAATAAATCATATGACCAACGCGCTTTTTTCCTGCCATCCATTCTTTGGAAGAATTCTCAAAGAATGCATGCGTAAACTCACTGGTATCGAACATTTTACAGGCAAGTCGGTGGCGGCTTGTTTCAATTTTGTTTAGACCTATGCGGATTTTAAATGAGCGTTTGTAGTAAGAAAATGGTTGGAAAACAACACTCTTCTGACTACAAAATTACTGCTCTTAAGCACTACGAGAAGAGTAAGAGTTTCACGGAAACCTGTAAAATATTCCACTGTAAGCGTCAAACCCTCAAGCGTTGGTATGCTTCCTATAATCACGATAAAACGCTAACACGCAAACAGAGGACAAGAGGAGCATATAAGGTAAGCAATGACTTAGTGAAATATGCCCTTGCTAAGGTGAAGGCAAAGCCCGACATATTCATATCAGATTTGATGTTGGAAGTCAAAGAAAAGTTTCCCGATATTGACCTCTCAAGGCAACACCTTGGGGAAATCATACGGGACAATAACAAGACCCGTAAGCGATTGCGACATATTCACGAACCTGCGACCTATTGGGGCAAACCACGAGACCACAAACAGGAGATAGCAGATTACCTGAAGAAAATCAAGGAATACGACATAAACAAGATAATAGCATTAGATGAAACAGGTATATATGCTTCCCTACACGGTTCTTACGGTCGCTGTGATTTAGGAAAGCGGTGTGCCTATAAGACAACTGATAGTAAGACCTTCAAAAAATACTCCCTTCTGGTTGCTATCAATTCCAAGGGCGTTGTAGGCTGGAAACTATACGAAGAAGGTGCGGTAAATTCTGAGCGTCTTACATCATTCATCGCCGACAATATAACGGCGAAATATGAAGACCATGTTGTAGTTATGGATAATGCTGGATTTCATAAGACACAAGATGTGCGAAAGGAAATACAGAAGAATAACAAATACATTTACAGCATACCCTATTATCCAAGGTCAAACCCAATAGAGAACTTTTTCAGCAAACTGAAATACTACATCAAAAAGGAATCACCTATTACTCATAGCCAGATCCAACGGGTCATTGAAGATGCAGTAGGCAAGATGAACGAAAAGGATTTCCGAAACTATTTCCTTTATGCGTTTGATAAGGAAAGTGTAATGAAAAAATACAAGCGGGATTCAACTCTGAAACGGAAGAAGATGGTTTATAAGACTTTATAATTCCAAATCATTTTTGAATGTCTTTTTAGAATTACATAGAGAACAACATAACAGAATATTATCCTTTCTGTGACCATATAACGGAATAATCGCATCAAATGTTAGTCCTGTTTCTGTGTATTTATCATTCAGCAGCGTAATCTCTTTAGAGCAATATTTACATTGAGGGTCACTTGAAATAAGAATTTTACGTAAATCTTGACTGCTTACCGTATTATATACAGGCACTTCAATTACAAGTAATTTACTATCTCCTGGCGATTTGTATAGCAATACTGGTCTTTTATTCATCGTTATGTAGTCAGATACTGCTTTTGTATCTTCTACAGTTAATTCTGATATATTTTTACCTGCTAAATGGCGAAGTTTTTGAAGTTCTAAATCTTCCCCGTATATATCAAAGTATAACGCGTTTAGTTTGTATTCACTAAGATCCTTTGCTGTTTCAAATGTTACACATCTGCTTAATTTTTTATCATCTCTTGCTTTATATGAATATATGCGTCTTTCAATAGCCAATTTAACTTTATTTTGATTTTCCTTCGTCGGTTCAATCATAAATTTCTTACATATTGCTTCCGATGAATATGGATATGGTTTCTCCCTTTTAGTTACAAATAAGAATTCACTTTCTGTTTCAGTATCACGCCTATGAAATAAAGAACATGTAAAATCCCCCATACGGGAATGCTGTGGCAATCTTTCTTTATCTTGCATCATATACATCGTTAGTATAGCAGCCAAATTTTCTATTAGTTCTTTCATATTATCTTCAGGAACAACCTTTTCAACCCACGACAATCCACCTTTCTCAACCTTAATTGTAGCAATATAATTGTTTCCAGAATGGTATATTTTTTTATGGAGAAATTCCATTCTTTCAAACAATTGTTTTTGCGTTATGGGTGGTCTTTCTATATTAATAGACATCGTGATTGCTTAATCTTTTGTGTGTATGTGTCGTCATATTTTGTGATGGTCGTTCAATTTTTAAACGCTCATTTAAAATCCGCACGGGTCTAATAATCAACAAATCCTTCCACGCGCCCATCGTCTACAAAAACAGTCTTGATGCGCCCGAGCATTCCATCCGCTCCGCCACATACACGGAAATGTACATGCGGCTCTAATTTCCCCTTGATCGGCACTGTGTAGGACTGCGGAGGGCGCACCTTCAGAGTGGCAACGCCCGAATCGTCCGCAACCGCAACACCTGCGTTCTCATACTTCAGATATGCCTGCTGCCAATTGTTGATATTCTTCATCTTCTCGGCACCGGGCTCAGCCGCCCAATAGAGCACCTTAGATCCGGGAGGAACCTGGACCTGAACCTCCATGGTCGCCCCCTGAGGGATGTGCGTGTCCAGTACAGCGCACGGCATCACCGTTTCACCCAAGAATGGCAGGTATGTATCGCGGTTGAACATGATACAGAGCGCTGAGATACCTACCAGGAGGTAGATCGTGCGCGTGAGAGTAGAGCGCTTACCTGTCAAGAGCTCAACGGGATTTACACCAATAGAGCCTACAGCGAGCCAGTTTAACGCACCCACAATCACAAGTACCATGGCAATTTTGTACGCAAATTTCTGGTAGTACATGAAATAAGGATCTATCTGCATCTACTGAGTACTTGGAAATTTGATTGCTATGGCGGCTTCTACGCACAGTAATGAAATTTATCTTTCTATCCGGCTTTTCGGGATCAGGTAAAGATACTGTTGCCGATGAACTTGTATCATTTGGTTATGTAAAATATGCGTTCGCACAACCAATCAAAGAGAATGTTGCAAAGATACTGTCTATACCTGTTGAATGGTGCTCAAGTCAAGAGAAAAAAGCGACTCATAAGACTATGAACGGTATGACACTACGTGAATACATTATTGATGTCGCGGAGAGAGAGAGAAAGAAGGACCCCGAAGTCTGGGCAAAAAGAGTGGCGCAGCAAATCAAATATTCCACAGCCAAGCAAGTCGTCTTTTCAGACTGGCGCAATTTACATGAACTCTTCTGTATACAAAAGTCGTTTCCTGGAGCGGAATTTGTGTGTGTGCGGATCAAGCGGTCTGACCAGTATATATCCCCCGTTCCCGATCTTACAGAATACAGTCTTCTCGGGTTTCCTTTTCAGTACATAATTGAAAATATAACAGGCGATTTTGAGTATCTCATAAAACAGATAAAATCTATTGCTTAAGAAATGCCGAAACCGTGTATGATGGATCGTTGGGGAAAGGGGACCTGTGTACCAAATCCGGAAAAAACTGCGAATACGAGAGAAACGGAGGACAAGCTGAAGAAACTTATGGCGGAGCGGGATCGTCTAGATGCCATGTTATATGTACGCAACGACAATCTCACAGTTGTCAAGCATGGGTCTGGGAAGACTCTTGAAAGTAAGTAACCAGTTATAGATCCAGGTTCCGTGGGTTACAATAAGGACTGTCCCATCGGGATACTTACTTATTATTTCCTCTGTAAGTGTTTTTTGGTGTTCAAGAGACCGATCAATCGGATCAAAGAATGGATTGACTACGCCTACATTCTCAGTGTCCCAGGCAGGTGGGCAATCCGCACAGACAAGGTCACGCTCTAACCTTTGGTCGCATGAATTCATTCCCTGTGGCTGTTCAATCGCGCGATCATCTACAATGACAGGTAGATCATAAGACGCTGGATAGGCGCAAAGAAGAGTGAGTCGTGTCCGCCTTAGAGGAGAGCAATAGATGGCATCAAACTTATACTTTAAAAGAGCCTCTTGAACGGCTGCCGCTTGATATACACCAACCTCTGTTAGTTCCGCGTCAATGTAAATGGGATGGGTCCACTGCTCCGCACCACCAATCTTGTAGAAATCTACATTATGTGTGCCTTGGGCGTGACGTATAAGAACAAATCGCGTGGGCATTTTATTTTTTACATGGCGGCTGGCTCCAGCCAGATTTCAAATTTACCTAGTAGAAACAATGTTTTCACGCTTGGCTTTGCTCGCCTCTCTTTTAGTCGGTGTAGCTGCCGAATATGGTTGCTCATCTTTTTCTCAACTCACTCACACAACATCAGGATGTCCTGCCAATCAAGGAAATCCCGATTGCTCGTTTATTCAGGCGAATGCCGCGCAATTCTGCTCAACGACCGCAACAAGCTGGGAGATTATCAATGGACCGAATTGTAATCTGCGGGGGGCGGGATACGGCTGTATCTATGCTGCTGGACTCTACTCTACGACAGACCAGTTCTGCTGCCCGTTGATTGTTACTGGCGGGGCTCCTGCACCGACGGCGACAGCGACAGCGACAGCGACAGCAACAGCAACAGCGACAGCGACAGCAACAGCTACAGCAAGTCCAAGTCCAAGTCCAAGTGCGAGTGTAATTGCTACAGAGACACCGAGTGTAACAGCGACAGCTAGTCCCAGTATAACGGGGACAGTGGATGCGACTGTAAGTGTTAGTGCCAGTGCCAGTGCCAGTGCTAGTGCCAGTACATTTCCGTCACCTTCTGCCATCACGACCACTACAGCAACTCCAACAAAATCGGCGCTTCTTCTCACAAACTATACAAATACAACCAACATAACAGCTGTGAATGCAGTAGACAAAAGCCTTGGTCCAGCAGAAAAAATTGGCATGGGCGTCGGTATCAGCCTCGCGATTATTCTGTTACTAGGTTGCTGTTATTATATATGTGTATTCAGTCGCCGACCGAAGGAAGTGGAGAAGGTAGAGCGTCGCCCCTCACAGGCGGAACGCAGACCGTCACGTCGCGGTTCTCAATTAGAACTCCGAGCCCCTACGACTCCTAGGGCTGAGTCAAAAGTATAAGGGGTAAGTAGATGTCGCAGAGCGCAGAAAAACCCCACATGAATCTCGCCGAGTATAAGCTAAAATTCTTACATTCTTACTTTTTTGTCCTCGTTATTTCTTATTTGTTAGGGATTTTCCTTGTATATCCCAAATACGGTCTTCTCTCAATTGCCGTTCAGTTAATTGCTCTTAATTTTTTTGTCTATGGAATCCATCGTTTAACGCACAATATGCCCAGCATGTTACTGAATTATCACATGTATTCTCACCACAATAAGAGCCTCGGACTTCCTAGACCATTCGAGCTTGCTTGCGAGTTTCTCTGCGATCTCTCATGGTTTGGTCTGTTGGCGGCTGCGCAGTACTTACTCAAAGTGGATCTCCTAAGTAACACTCTGATCTTATTTATTGGGCTCTGGTACTCATCGGTCCATGTTCTCAATCTCTCGCTCGGCGATTCTAAGGAACATAGAATTCACCACGTTGAGGGCGAGTATAACTACGGTCCACCCTACATTGATATTTTGTTCGGAACTCTAAAGACAGAGGAAAATAGCGACGAAAATGATAAAATTAAAAACGGCGTTATTATCTTTTTCCTTCTGAAATTACTTCAAACTCAGACGAAACTTCTTTCCTGAACTTTCATTCTGGTAAAAAAGCACAAAAATCTTGAGTAGCGCTAAAATCACACCAGCCGACAAAATAAAGTTTTCATATTTTGCCGTCTTGTCACACTTTCCTACAGGTTCAAAAATCGCGCACATCGCCTGACTAAAGGAAGGTAAAATATCGCCATTAATTGACTCATACTCTGAAAATACACATCCATGTAACCAATTGGAGAGTTCCAACAAAATAAAAATTCCAATTGTCACTAAAAATAACGTATAAGGATTCGTGGAAAAGAGTATGGCATACGCATACACGGAAACCATTAAAAGATGAATAATAAAAAAACTGAATGACAAGAGACGTAAGCCAGTAGGTTTCGTTTGTATCTGATTTACAGTGTTTAGTAAAATTTCTGGAAGTGATGGATAAATGACAACAGTACTCATCTACTCTTATCAGTTAAAAATATATAATCAAAGAAAGGAATGTTCTCAAGAACAAATATCGTTTATCTGTTTCTTATCTTGAGTATTATTACGCTCTACATTTCAAACCAAGTTCAGGATCTATATGGTGACATTGTTCCCAGAAGCCACTTTGAAATTCTTAACGCCCTGGCGTTTTTCATTCTTACACTCACGCTTCTGCCAGTCACTCGCAACTACATCTTGCGGGCTTAATGGTCGGAGACATAAATGAGCGGCGGCAGAATAAAGAGCTTATCGTATCCGCGGGCAATCATAGCCGCGTGAAACGGAACGTGTTCGCACAAAACGGGGAAATTGTAGCCAGAGCAGTTCCTGTAGAAGAGTTCCTTGTCAAACAAATAAATGCCCTGGCTGACACCCTGGATATGTGTTGTCGGCTTCTCCTTCACTTTCTTTACATAGACGTGATCAGGATTCTCCTTCATCACCTTCAGATTCAAGGTATGTAAATCTTCTGTGGGAATCGCGCTGTATCGCAAGCCGCGTATACAAGTACTCTTGTAGACACCGAGTCCACCGAAGGCTGAAAGTACAGGTATAGGCTGTGCGTCAAATGGAATCTGGCGCATAACACTCTTGTACTTGAAGTCAAAGATCTCCTCACCCAGCAGCTCGGCACCAAATGGATGCTGTGTATCCCGATAGGCATACGCATCATAGTATTTCATCGTCCCCCCAGAGAGTCCATTGGCAAAAAACGCATGCGCACCCACAGGGAACTCCCGACAAAGAGACACAAGGCAATCTACAGGAAATACGGTAGGAATGTCCGGATCAATACAAATGGTGAGATCCTTTTCTCCGACGCCCATTCCCCAAGACTCCATCCATTCCATAAGTTTATTCCGAGCCCCAGAAATGGCTTCCATGCGGCAAGGTATATTGTCATAGGCACGCGCATATCCCTGCTCCAAGAGATATTCCTTAGAATAGTCCTCGCATTTCACGTGAACGCGGTTGTCCTGGGACGCCCACTCCTGCAGAAGTTTCTTCGTGGAGTCCGTACTGTTGTTTTCGTAAATGTAAAGTTGGGCTTCGGGGAGTTCTCCGAAAATGGAATACATAAGTTGTTTAAAAACGGGAAAGGAACTCTCCAAATTACGCGTGACCGCTCCAATAAAAAGAGTCATTCTGCTTCTTTTTATTAGATTTATAGGTTTAGACTGTTGGATCTTTTAAATAAATGTTGTAAACATGCGTGAAACGGTCGCGCGTATCGTCTGGATCGCACGCACACAAATAAAAATCGTGTATACAAATAGAAACAAATGTCTGCTAGAATGGTAAGAGCGTATACTGATCTTGAATTAGCAGAGCAACAATTACGCGAGGCGGAGCGCGATAGAGCGTACTATTCTACGCAGTTGGGCAAGATAGAAAATCGGAATGGAATAATAGCTACATATACCAAAAAAGGTCTTAATTATAGGAATGCGGAGATTTTAGCGTTGAAAAGAAGAGTTGCCAGCCTCCTGCCGCCTGCTCCTGATCAAGAGGTGAAGTATCACCTTCCTCCTTCTTACAATAAAAAGCCTGTGAAGGAGATGGCTCCCCCGGGACTGAATGCGAGTGCGAAGGCGATGGCTGTTCCCAGCATCAAGAATGGTAATAATAACATGAAGGAGAAGGCTCCTTCTAATAATAACAATATGTCCAATCCGTTAAATAGAATAAATTCAACGTTGTTCAAGAGAGCTAAATTTTCTAGACGCAATCGTCGGTCAACGCGTAAGAACCGTCGCTCAACGCGTAAAAATTGAATACATAAGTTGTTTAAAAATGGGAAAGGATCTCTCCGAATTACGCGTGACCGCTCCAATAAAAAGAGTCATCTTGCTTCTTTTTATTGGATTTATAGGTTTAAATATTGATATATAGTAAAGAGAATGTCTACACTTCCAAATGCTTATTGGCTTAGTGGGCACGGAAATGAACCTAATGATGGGCGTACATTCAAAGTTCCCGCTGGATGTACAATTGTTGTAAAGGCGGCACCTGGTGAAATTACATATTCTAGTGCCCATTATTTTCAAAAGGCATGTGGTATGAATAAACAGAAAATAAAAGATCCATTAAACAATATTAACTATATCATACAAAAATTTAAATCGGTTGTTATTTATAAAGCTGGCGATGATTGTCCTCTTTTTGGATATTCATTATTAGCATGTTATCCTACTCTAGGTGAGTCCACAAATTATTTTAATTTTTGTAATAATATGGGTTCTGGTGTTTTAAATATAGATAACAATAACCATGACTACTGTAATACAAGTTTTCAAACACGTTTAGAAAATGTACAAACAAAAACATCAGATATAATTATGTATATTATTAATTTATACAAAAATAGCGTATTTCCAACTAGTTTACAGATTAAAAATGATATATCTAATCTTACAATTCCTGAAGATTCAGCTGAATGGATTGCGTTAACACCACTAGAAAAACAAAATTGGATATTGAATAAAATAAGAGATTATACTTTTGATACAAATCAAGAGTTTTTATGCAATAACTACCCTGGCGTATATTATAACTTTATTTGTAGATATAGAGGAGATGAAACATATAATGTGTACAATAGAGATCCTACTGTAGCACGCAATTTCTTACATCGTTATAGTCCGTTACTGGGAAAACGAACATTTCGTGTACGAAATATGAAGAAAAGAAATAATAAGACGTTACGCCTTATCGGTAACAGGATAGGAGAAGCAGAACTAAAAAGAAGGGTTCTTTTAAAACAATATTATAATACAACAATACCAGAAGACAAAAAATATAGGAATGCACTGAATCTATATGAAAAAGCTGAAGAGAATGGTCTGAATACATTAAATCCAGAAATAAGAAGACGATACAATGAAGCATCATTGTTTCTGGATCAAAATCCAATGATAGGTTCAAGGGTAGCTGTGGAAAATGCAGAAGATTTAAAAAATAGAAATCAGGAGCGCGGTGCGGCACCTAATCCAAATAATTTAAGAGAACAAATGTCTCGGATTAGACATCAACCAGTAAACGAAAATTGGTTAGCTAAAGCAAGACAGAAAGAAATGATAAAACAATTGGTTAAAAAACAACAAATTGCAATGACTAAAATTATATCAAACGATGAATATAAAGTTACTCATTTAAAAAGACTTGTTCGAGGACACAAATATTACGTCGTGAATAAATCACAGCCAAAAATTATTCTTAAAAATGAAGGTTTACGATTTATCTCTTATGATCGCGCCGCCGATACAATAACTTTTGAAAATCCAAATTATGAAAAAGCAGATGATCCTATTATATTACGAGGGTTGTCTAACTATAATTTTTATAAGATACCTAAGTTATATTAAATCGTTTGAGTTTTATGTGTTGCGACGAGTAGTGCGGCGGCGCCTGCGAGTTTTACCACCTCCTCTGGGGTTCACAGATCTGCTGGGGTTCGCAGATCTGCTGGGGTTCGCAGCTCTGCTGGAGTTCGCAGCTCTGCTGGAGTTCGCAGCTCCTCTGGAGTTCGCAGCTCTGCTGGAGCTCGCACCTAATAGACTTGTTGGAATACCGCTTTGTGCCGGACCACCATTTGATCTGGAAGCAGGGGGAAGAGGTCGATTCGGGGTTGTGCGCAGGGTTCTATTAATAGCATTAACCCTTTGTTTTAAACTATTTAAATTAGCTTGTTTAGCATAGTTTGAAGAGCCTGACGAAAAAACACCTCCCATCTTTTTTATGGGTTTAATGGTTTAGACTAGTTTTACGTGTACAGATGAGCATAACTCTCGTTAGATGGCTTCTTCTTCTTTAGAAACAGATCCACATGCTCCTTCTTTAGAACAAATGGCAGATGGAAATCGGGAATGTGAAACGGCAGCTCCTTCGTGTTAAACATGCGGAGCATGTTCACCTTCTGGGTAATCTGCTCAATACAGCGCTTCAGCTGACGAACACCCTTCTCCTCGCCCGCATGTTCCCGAATGACGTGCTCAAGGATCTCCTTGCTGATGCCGACCTTCTCATTGAGATTAACCTCCTTGAGCGCCGCAGGAAGAAGGAAATTCTCCGTGATCGCCAACTTCTCCTTTGAATTGTAGCCCTCCAGCTCAACCACCGTCATGCGGTCCAGGAGAACCTTGTCAATCTTGTTCAGATCATTCGCACTAAAGACGAACATCACCTTGCTCAAGTCAATGGGAACACCCGACAAATACTTGTCCTCAAAGTCCTCATTCTGTACGGGATCCGTCAGGTGGATGAGCAGATTCTGTACCTCCTCGCCCTTGGGAGTCGCGCTGATCTTGTCCAGCTCGTCAAACATGAGAACCATGCTCATGCTCTTTGCGGCAACCACGCTGTTGACGATCTTACCGCAGTGGCTGCTCTCATAGACGAGCTGGTGACCTGTATAGGTCGTAGCATCAGAGTCGCCACCGAGGCTGATGAACTGGAAGGGCCACCCGAGCGCCTTCGCAATGCCGTTCTTGATCAAACTTGTCTTACCAATGCCCGGCGGACCGCTGAGAAGGAGTGAGAGACCACGACCATTCGGGTTCGCGATCTTCGTGGCGATGAACTGGAGGATCTGCATTTTCGCCTCCTCCTGTCCATAAATGGCTTCCTCCAGATACCTGCGAGCCTTCTGCATGAAAGCTCCACAAGTCTCCTGCCCATCCTCGATCTTGATCGGGATCTCCTTGTACAAACCGAAGGGGATGCTTGTCAACTTCTCCAGCCAGTTACGCAGCTTGAAGTACTCGCCACTGCTTCCATCGAGGGACTGGAGGCTCTGGTACTTACCGAGAACCACTGCCTGTGTCTCAGCCGGAAGCTTCATGGAGAGAATCTTGAACATCAGAGACTCCTCTGGCGTTGTAGGCTTACGCTCCAGTGTCTCAATGATGCGAGCCTGCTTCTCCGCGCTGAGACCCTTAAACTGATCAATCTGATCGTCGATCGTGTTCTCCTCGTGCGGCTTGCTGATGAGCTTGACGAACTTCTTAACCTCCTTTGACTCCTTCTTCATGTTGTGGCGCTTCGGGATCATGCGGTCGGCGAAGTCGTCGCCAAATCCACCGATGCTGATCTGAAGACCGTTCATATGAACATCATCTCCTTCTTCGTAATCCTCATCGTCCTCATCATCCTCATCCTCTGCTTCGCTTGCCTCCTCCTCTGCTTCGCTTGCCTCCTCACTTTCTTCCTCTTCCTCCTCGTCCTCACTTTCCTCCTCAACAACCTTCTTCATCTTCCGCCGAACCAGCTTATTCTTCTTTGGCTTGACCTCCTCTGCTTCGCTTTCCTCACTCTCTTCTTCATCCTCGCTCTCCTCAACAACCTTCTTTGACTTCTTGGGAGCGAACTTCTTCTTGAGAGCCATGTGATTACGCAGAGCCCGCTTCTTTGCCCGCTCCTTCATCTTCTTCGCGAGCACGATATCGTCCTCAGAAGGAGTATCCGTCTCAGAAATATACTCAGACTCAGACTCTTCTGATACGATTAGACCACGGATGTTACCCTTGCTGTCTACACTATCGTCATCATCCTGCGGAGCATTCCGCTTCAAGGACTGTTTGCTAGGTTGCCTGCGACCGGAAGACTTATCGTTCGTGTCGCTGGAATCCTTCTTGGCATTATTGCCGCCACCGCTGCGAGTTTTTGCCATTCTAATCTTCTTATCTGTTTTCATTTAATCAACAATTCCGTAAAAAATCCTCAGTTGTAAAACTGGCTCAATTTTTACGATCAGTTGCGGCGATTGCGTCTTGAGCCACGACGCGTTCCCTTGCGATTGCGACGACTGGCACGACGACCACCGCGACGACTCTTACGCGTAAAGCGACGTCCGAGATTTCCAACTGCAGAGTTCATCTCGCCCGTCACACTGCGACCAATGCGATTCACTCCATTTAGTCCCTTACCAACAACGCCCTTCGCGGCATTTGTGACCGCGCCTACTGACTTCTTTCCCGCACGCAGGATATGTGAGATCGGTGAAAACAATCCTGAAAAAACATGGAGTCCACGACGAGTTCCACGAGCCATTCTAGTGTATATCTAGATTTAAATTACAAGAATATCGTGAATATCCATTAGCAGGAAACGAGCCTTTGAAGAGAGACTCGGGTAAGTCTGATCACGTAAATGGATAAGAGTATCCAAAAGCCCACGATTTTCCGAAAAGATCTTCTTGCGAATTGTGGCAAAGAACTGCGAAGAAGGTGACTTGAGAACCCTAGACATACGCAGCATACAATCTACATATTCTTCAATGAGTGCGCGCTTCTCATCAATCCTACCATATTTATCAATGAGTTCAAAGAGAGTCTTGAAAATCATGGTAAGACTCTCAGCCGGAAGGATTTCAAGGGCGGTAAGTTCTGCAAGGAACTGGCTGTATCCGTGCCTATACTTCTTCTCCAGTGTCTCCTTCTCATATGATTCCTTCGTGTTTGATGTCTTTATTGAATCGATATCTTCAAAGATCTCCATGTAGTTACGAAGCAGAATCTCCATCTCAACAAAGATAATCGTATACTTCTTACCAATCTCAGAAAGCAGCTGCGCATACAGTGGGCAGTAAATCTCCTCTGCTGCCGCCTTTGAGAAGACCATCATCATGAAGTCACGTACAAATTCACCTACCTTCTCGTTCTTGTCATCGCCGAGAATCTGGAAGAGAAATTCACGGATTTCATTGTAAGTTGACTGCCCAAACTTGTTCAGTTTCAGACGAATGATACGATTGAGAATCTTCTCCTCAATGTCTGCCGTTGAGTTCTTAAAACGACTCTGGTAACGAATTGGAGGAAGACGCGGAGGGGGGGGACCAGCTAAGGGATCAACGGGCTGCTGATTGATATTTCTGTGATATTGATTATTTACAGGAGGACCCCTGTAGCGATTATCAGGGGGACCTTGTTGCCTACGAAACTTATTATGATATGCGCCGCCCCCTCCTCCATTATTAACAACGCCTGTATGACCACCCGTATGACCGCCCGTATGACCACCCATATGACCGCCGCCATGACCACCCGTATGACCACCCGGTCCATAGCCCTTGCGCCAATCCGGGACAAGCACTGAATTCAAATCAAGAATCCCCTTCAAATTCCGGATCTTCTCTTGAAGACTGGGTTGTGCTGTTCTTGCCTTGCTCCTTAAGCCAAGAACAGCAGCTACCAGCGAGACCTCCGAAGAACTCATATGTAAACTATCAGACATTTTTTTAAGTTGATACTCACGATCAACCAATCACCGCGTTTCAAATTTTGTTTTCATTTAACATCCTTATATAAACATGAGTACTTTAACGACACTCATTAAAGATTCAAGGGCAGCAGAGCTTGTAGAAACTCTTGAATTTCAGACCGAGTGTGGAAAGCGGCAATTTTTACATGATCTTGAGACACCGCTTTCACATGATCTCACTATTCTCAGAAGAAAACAACAATCTATACAAAATGAACGTTCTCATCTTACAAATGGCGCTGTTTTTGAACTTGTAAAACAAGCCGAATTTACACTGAAAGATGTTCTTAACCCCACATCACTTGATAAAGAATCAGTTGAACAGATTCTCTTCTCGGGGTGGCAACCCCTCGCTATCCTTAATACAATCCCCTTCTGTATTTTCTTCATTAGCATGTGGAAACAGTATGTAATGCCTGTTCTCGCAATTTGTATGCCTTTTCTCTTCTTTTTTGGACCGTATATCACTATGCGCTATGTGTACAAATTATACATACCATTTGATGCCTATGTAAAAATATTCTTTCAAGCACTCGGTGTAAATGAAAAAATGGATATGAAACAAATTGTACAACTTCTCGTGAGCTTCATTTCAATTGGACAATCAATGTACCAGCCAGTACAGAATGCATTCCACATTCGTAAAATAGACAGTGATCTTCAAGAGAAGGGGCGCGCTATTCTACAGGTGAAGTCTGCCCTTGATACATTATATCCTGGGCAACCCGAAAAGAATCCGCTCTCTGACCTTGATGAGAAAGATATTCTGCGGTCCTTTGCTGATTGCTGGGACTTGCCCTTTCGTCTTCGTATCGCCTTCCAGAATATTGGTGAAAAGGAGGTTCTCTATCGCCTAGCCAATTGCGAGAATCTCAAACTTGTATCGTGGAACAAAAAGGGGGCGGTTCTTTTCAAGGAGGCGAGGAACCCGTTTCAGGCTGATTCCGTTTCCTTCTCTGTGTATCTCAAAGATGGAAAGCAGCATTGTATCCTGACTGGACCGAATGGTGGTGGTAAATCCTCTTTTATGAGAAGTCTGTTATTGAATATCTTGATTGCGCAGAAGTTTGGTCTTTTCTTTGGTGGCTCTGACGCAATCGCATCTCTGGATCCTTTTGAGTGGATCGCAAGCGGTCTACGTCTTGAAGATACACCTGGTCTCTTATCGCTTTTTGAGAGGGAAGTTCAATTCGCCGCCGAAACCCTAAAAAAGAGAGGTCGTGGGTTTCTGATTTTTGATGAGCTATTTCACAGCACGAATCCCCCAGATGGAGAGAGAACAGCTGATCTTTTCTTGAACTCTCTCTGGACAAAGAAAAATCTTACGAGCATGATCAGCACACACGTGTTTTCTCTTGCGGAGTCGGCGCCGAGCCATGTACTCAGGCTGTGTGTTCCAGCCGAGAAGATGGAGGATGGATCACTTCACTTCGATTACAAAGTGCGCCAGGGAATTTGTAAAGTGAGTAGTGTAGATTTGGTTTTTGAGAAATGCGGATTCCCTCGTTCCCGGAAAACCTAATGTGAAAGGAGAATGGCTACTCTTAGTGACACACTGACGATGGGCGTCGTGCTCGCGGTTGTCCTCGGCTCACTTTTCTTTTACTTGTACACTCGTCTGCTCCAGGTGGAAAAGAGAATCAGTTTGACGGAGAATATTTTGCTGGATTTGAAAATGGCAACGGAGAATACTCTTATGATGATGGGTTCCGCGCCTTTGCCGCATGGGGGTCATATGTTCTCGGAGCAGGAAGAGCAGACTGAGCATGTAGAAGCGGTCTCTGAGGCGCAGCCTCTCCAGGAGCAGGAGGTTGAGGAGATCAAGGAGGAGGATTTCTACAAGTCAGTCTTACAGAATGCCCCCGTTGAGCCTACGGTCCCTGCTGCTTCCACCAAGATGGAGGCGAACTATGAGTCTTTTAACAAGAAGGAGCTCCAGGAAGCCCTGAAGCAGCGTGGAATAACGCTTCCGAAGGGCGCTGGGCGTAAGGAGATGATTGATGTGCTGAAGAAGAACACGGCGTCAATGGCGGCTCCTGCTCCTGCTCCTGCTCCTGCTCCTTCGCAACAGGTAGAGCCCGGAAGTGATTCAGCCCTGTCCGCAATGGAAGGCGCTGAACTCATTGAGTAATATATTCTTTGAATAGGGTAAATGGACAGCAAGTTCTTTCGCAAAACAACAGATCCGAATTATTACGCGAGCTCACAGTACGCGGAACCTAGAGTTCAGCCGACTAACCGCACATCTCTTCCGACACAAGATACTCGTTTTCCTGGCTATGCCTTTTCAGGAGCTGAGGATGGTCGCATGATCACGGATTATAGACCGCGCTGCAGTCAAAATGTGCCCGCTGGAGCCCAATATGCTACAAAGAACTGGATGGTACACGAGACTGATTCTATCATAGAGGTCTCAAGAAAGAGACAAGCCACCTATACGGGCGCGATCTATGGAACTGACACTTCAGTTGTTCCACGCGCAGAAATGGGAGTAAAGTGTGTGCCTATGGGCTGTGAGTATTCAGAAGTGGCGACTGGAGGAATTGGTGTTGAGCGCATGGACAAGGCACCTGAGCTCTTTGGTACATTCAGTTATCCGTCATTGGCTCCGCCGCCCGCCCCCAAGCTAGCTCTTACATCACACTTTGAGGGTGGGCGTAACACTGTAAGAGGACAGACATATCGTCCTCTTGGAAATAGTTCTGTTCCAAGTCCCGTATAAATTCTTATGAGTATGTAAATGGAATCAAAAGAACAAAAACTTCATATTCATGTTTCTGCCAAGAATAATAATAAAAATAATAAAAATAAGAAAAATAATAAGAAAAACAGAGCTACGCGTAAAACACCGAAGATGCCAAAGATGCCAAAGACGCCGACCGCTTCTTCCGGATATGTATCACCCGTCTCATCTTTGTCATCTTTGTCCCTTTCGCCGATGTCTTCTCCAGCAAAATCACCGAAAACACCTCCTATATCCATGTATCTTTCACAGATGTCTCCTCCAGCAAAAACACCAAAAACTGCAAAGGCAAAAAAACTTGGAGCACAGTATCCTAATAAAAAAACAATGTTTGAACAAGGGCACTCGTTTAATTCAAATAGCAATAATCAAAATGGAACAATATCTCAAGAAAAATTTTGGGATCTTTTAGAACAAGAACTCGGAACTCAAATCTAAATAGACAACTCTCTACAGACTAGATGCCTGAACTAACAATCTTATCATTTGATATTGGAATCAAGAATCTTGCGTGGTGTCTCATGAGACGCAATACAGATTTGAGTGGATCACAATATCAAATCATTGGCTGGGAAAATGTAAATATCTTGAGTGATGGCGCCCCGACAGCCAAAGTCACATGCCACAAATGTTCAGCAAAGGCTACACACTCCGCAAACGAGACCTTATCATGCGGACGCCACTGTCCGACAGAATTCCCCGCGTTCCGTGATCTCAGTGGAAACGCGCTGAAAAAGATCCCCGCAATGAAGGAACTGAAGTCTCTCTTTGCGCAGCGTGGTCTTGCGGCACCGAAATCCAAGGATGACGCCACAAAGAAACTCGCCGCGATTTTTTCAATGCCAGTTGAGGTCAAGAAAGTCAAAAAAGCCGTGGACAATGAACTTTCTGTATTACATGACGGAATACGAAAGATGATTCTTGAGAGAAAGGCACTCTTCGAAAAGGCAAACGCAATCCATTTAGAGAACCAGCCTGTTCTGAAGAATCCGACCATGAAGTCTGTACAAATTCTTTTGTTCGCTACCTTGCGAGATCTATTACAGTCGGCAACACAGCCACCTCCTCAACTCAGACTTATTCACGCGGGAGTCAAGGTCAAAGGAGTACAAGCCGGAGATGCGGGTTACAAGGAGCGTAAGCAGGGATCTGAAGCCGCCGCAAAGCAGATTCTATCAGGGACCACGGTAAAGGACGCGGCAACCTGGAAGACATTTTTGGAGAAACATACAAAGCAGAACGACTTAACAGACGCATTTTGTATGTGTATTAATGCCCTAACATAAGAGCAAATCGGATTTAAAATACTGGTCAAGTGGTGCGCTAGAAAAACTCGCATCCAAAAAACAAAGATGAGTAATTTCATACGTATTCCCTTCGGGGAGAATACGCGCCTCCAGCAGATCAACAACATTGGTAGGAAATGAACTATAGAGTGGGCTCCGATATCCTTTTTTTTCTAAAAAAACGGATATCTGAAATAAACTTGACACATTCATAAAAAACACAACGTAATCGCCATTTTGTTCAAAATCAAAGGGACTTAATATCTCTTCTAGCACATGGATGTCATCGGTAGACGGATTCACTTGAAACATTTCTTCAATGACTTCACGAATCGCTGTCTGGATTGAATACTCCGTCCCGCGCCGTTTTCCTCCGAAACCACTCCATGCACCTCCTTTGAGTAAAGAGGGATTCCATCCACTCAGAAATTTAGCCTCGTATTGAAATAAGATCCCAGCTGCGCTAAAACTCATCAGCCTTCTTTATAGGATGACTTTAGAAAATGATAAAAGCCGCAATACAAATCTCTGGAGAATTTCGCAATTTACATATTACGAAGGAGCATTTTGAAAAGAATATCCTACAAGATCTACAAAAGAGAGGATATGCCGTTGATATCTTTGCACATTGTTGGAAACGTGATGAGACTTCCCTGGGGACGTTTCACTACGACGGGCGGGGTGACTGGCATAAAACAATGCCCGTCTTTTCAAATCAGGAAGGTGTAAATCTATTCAAGCCGGTCTCCTATTTATTCCAAGATCCGGATGAAATTCCCATGATCAAGGGTAAAAATCGCTGGATTCAGATGTGCTATTCTATTTTCATGGCAAATTATGTGCGAAATAGCTATGAAAAGAAGCACGGCATCAAATATGATCTTGTCATTCGCTACAGAACTGACTGTATCATAACGGAACCTCTCTTCAAGGATTTGTTGGCGCAGACAGCACCTTTCTTAGTTGTTCCCAAGTCAACGGTCGTTTCAAATGACGATGGACCTTACAATGACGGTGATGAGAATCATATCTGCGATTGGGTTGCTTACGGGACACCTGATATGCTTGATATTTACGCAAGCGCATATCTTATGTGGGCTGACTCTGTAAATACTCCCGACGGGCACGCGTGTATTGCCCTAAATTTAACGAAGCATGGTGTCAAAGCCATACGGTCTCACCTTTCCTTTTTTCTCGTGGAGGGAAACGGGCAGATCAGAGGAATTCTGCGAAAATAAACGCGTAATGTTCTGATTTAAAAGAACTTTGAAAAACGAAGAAGAGAAGCATGGCTGGTCGTAGCGTAACGATTCAGGAAATGGAGGATGTCTCTCGGACATTCGGTGGTCCGGATTTCAACCTAAGCAGCGACGTAGGTAATGTAATAGATATAACGGACAACTCCGACGCGCTCGGTTTAAACATGTTGGCGAATCAGTCCAAGATTTCAATTGGCGCCCGTGAAGGTTCCAGTAATGGCGGCGGCTCATCCTACAATCCGCCGCAGCAGATCCAGGTTCCTATGGAGAATCAGCCGATGTCCGACATTGAATTGGCTCCACTGGAGAACTTGGATACCATTACACTCGATGTGGGTGGCGTTGGCTCCGGACCGGGAGTACAGATTAATCGGGAGCAGGGTCTCTACAGTAACTCCCAGTCAGCATCAGGTCCCTCTGTAAATCTGACACCTGCGCAGGTTCACAGGAATCCCGAGGAGGAGAAGAAGGAGAAGATTGAGTACCTGAACAAGCTCCAGCGCTTGGAGCAGAAGGGATTTCCCGTATCAAAGCGTTTTACAATGGACAATAACCTGGATGAGATCAAGCAGGAGTTCAATCGCCTTGTAGATGCGCGCAATCTAGAGAGCTCTTTACGCTTTCAACGGCAGGCACTCATGGGCGTTGTGACGGGCATGGAGTGGATGAACAACCGCTTTGATCCGTTTGATCTGAACCTGGAGGGCTGGTCTGAGACCGTACACGAGAATGTAGAAGATTTTGATGAGATCTTCGAGGAGCTCTATGACAAGTATAAGGACCGTGGAAAGATGCCCGCGGAGGCGCGCCTTGTGTTTGCGCTCGCTGGCTCCGGTTTCATGTGCCACGTGAGCAACACATTCATGCGCCAGCGTCTCGGACAGGGCATGGACAATGTTCTGAAGAACAACCCTGAACTCGCTCGTCAGTTCGCTGCCGCGGCTGCAACAGAGGCTGGACCTGGCTTCGGTAATTTCATGGGCATGGCGATGGGTCAGCCGCCGCAGCCCGCGCCTTCAGGACTCGCACCGCCCCCTCAGCAGGGACCTACAGGTGCCTTCTTCGGTAGTTCCAGGCAACAGGGCGGTCCCACGCCGCAGCCGCTCTCACCGCAGAATGTAGCAGCCGCTGAGCCGCCACGCACAACGGGAAGACGCGAGATGAAGGGACCGAGTGGCGTAGATGACATCCTGAAGACATTTGAGGAGGTTCGTCGCGCCGAGGCTGTCGGTGGTTTTGAGCCGCCCCCGATGAGCATGGGTCTCCCGCCTGCCATGAACCAGCCTGCGGTCCAGATCGCCGCTGAAATGGAGAGTATACATAGTGGCGACTTTGGCAGCACGACGGAGTCAGCTAGAGGTGGTGGTCGTGGTCGCAGACGCAGACAGCCTGTAGGAAACACATTGGCTGTAAATGTCTAAGACAAGTAGGATGAGCGCGGAAAATGAAATAAACGTACTAAAAGGTCCAACTGCTGTTTTCACATTTGGTCGTTTTCAGCCGCCCACAACAGGGCATAAATTACTTATTGACGCAGTATCAACGATTGCTAATGAAAATGGTGCAGATGGATATATTTTTGTATCAAGTAAAATAAACAACCCTCGCCACAAAAATGTAAATGCGATTACACGAAATATGAAGAAGTCGGGAAATTTTACATCAACTGGCAATAATGAAAACCCTCTTACGGTTGATGCAAAGATACTATTTTTAAATAAAATGTATCCTAAATCCGGAAGGGATGTTCGTTTTATCAATACAACAAAGAACGACTGTAGAACAGTTCCGTCTGTCTTTCAGAAGCTGTTTGAGGCTGGGTATACAAAGATTATCATGGTAGTGGGAAGTGATCGTGTAGAGAGTTTCAGCACATCCTTTAAACGAAACAATGATTCCGTTACAGTTGTGTCTGCAGGTGAGCGGAACCTTGAAAATGAGTCGTCAAATGACCCGACAAAAATGTCAGGTACAAAAATGCGAAAGGCTGCGCTCAGAGGGGATGTTGACTTTTTTAAACGAGGTGTTAAAATTGGAACAATGACGGATGAAGATGTCATTGTTCTTATGAATCTGGTTCGTGCTGGACTTGGGTTTCCTCCCTTCACAGGAAAGGGCGGAAATCGAAGAAATACGAGAAAGCGCACTTAAGAATTTATCCTTTGCAGGTTCTGCATGTAAATAAGTTCTGCTGTGAATCCATCCTTTTTATCTTTGTAGGATTCCTTATCCTTCGGCATAAAACGTGACTGTTTCTCCATAAGCTTTCTCAGAATATCCTGTTCCTCAGGTGATAAGCCAATCTGCCCTTCCTTTGGTGCCTCGACCGGCTGAACAGGCGTTCCCAGATAAAAGGCACTGTTTTCGTTCAAGAGAACAGTCATAATGAGAACAACAAAGATGGTCATGATAAATGCCACGATTACATTGCGCGTGGCGACAAACAGCACTGTAAAGATGAGGGCACGACGAACCCATGGCTGTTGGAAGAATTTTTCCTGTTCTTTTGAGATTTCCATGCCAAGAAATCGTCCACCCAAATTCAAGAGCAACATCATGAGCCCAATGAAATAAGGATTTGTGTTGATGCCCACAATGAGCCCTTCCAGCGGATTTAAGGGTGCTGCGGCAGCAAGAACCGGAGGCACAGAAGCCATTACTCTATCCAGGTTTGAGTTAGTTTATGGAGATCTTCAAAGTAGAAGAAAACAGCCAAGCCAACCATGGAGGCTACGTAGGGACTCCAGGATGCCGCGAGGAAGAAGGCTAAGACGAGCGCCAGGCGCCACATTGGGTATGCGTAAAGTTTTACAAGACCCATGCTGTAGGGCGTTTGGAAGATGGCACCTTCAAACACATTCCAGATGAAGAAGATAGCCGTAATGGCAATAAAAAGAAGTTTGTCTATTTTTTGCTGGTCCATTTAACTCTTCTACTATGAGGAAACAGAGGTATTTTGTACACTTCCAGTTGTCTTATTTGAATTGTCCTGGATCGCTTGTGTAGACACATTTTCCTCTTCAATGAGTGTTGGATTCTCGCCTAGAACGCGCTCGATAAACCACTTCTTCTCACCTGGGACAATGCGTACGTCAGCATTGAAGCCCTCCTTTGTCTTGCTGTGTCCGGCACCAATCAGCAGACCGGCGAAGAGTGCGAAGAGTAAACCAATCGCCCAGCCGTATTTCTGTACAGCGAGGAATGTGACTCCCACAAGGACGAGCCGCCCAAGAGTTGTATCTGCCAACTTGGCGACCTTGGGCGGTAACTTGGAGACGAAAACAATTCCAAAGATGATGAGCGCAAAGAGCAGAAGTTCAAAGGGTGAACCGTACTTCTGTACAAGTTCCATGAGGTTTTGTTGAAATCCACCTGTTTGGGTCATTGTGTTTCTTCTGCTCCAGGCGCTCAAAACATTTTGCCAGAAAGAGCAGGGAGGTCCGGAGGACTATGGAATTTTGTACACTTGAAGATGCATTTCCAGATTTCAAAACAAAGTCGACCGCAAGGGGCGAAGAGAAGAAAAAGGCGAAACGCTGTAAAGGACCGGCGCAGACGTATCTAACAACGCAGGAGGTCATCACGGATCCCGACCGCCCTGCGCAAATTAAGATGCCTGAGGTCCCACCGGTCAATGAGAAGACTGGGCTCAGAGAACATACTCCGGTAGACGCTCCGCAGGCTGAGCCGTTTCTGGATTCTGGGAGCGAGTACGATCAGCTTCTCTCCTCGTTGTCAGCTGGCACTGTGGCAGGTCCGACGAAGTTGGCGAAGGGGAAGCCGCCGGCTTTCTTTGGTGCTGGAGAGGATGATGACACTACGGAGGGATTTGCGTCATTTACCGATGTAATTGGCGATGATCCGGGATACAAGTTGAGTCCGGATTTTACACAGACCTTTTCGGCGAAGGGCGCTGCCAAGGCTGGCGGTCTACCGACAGCTGATGTAAATACGAATATCAACTGGAAGCCGCTGACGAGCGGTGGTGCGAAGACGGCGTTTTACTCGCGCGTGACTACGCGCCCTTCTGCGCCAACGCCTGTCATGCCCTCATCTGATGATAGTCGTGACCTACTGAAGAAAATGGACAAGATTTTCGCACGCTTAGATGACCTGGAAAATAGGAAGAGTGAGAACGCGCAAACGGAGGTGGTTCTGTTTGTCATGAGTGGTCTCTTTATCTTGTTTACCATGGATCTGTTGGTGCGGAAGGCGGGGACTGTGCGCTTAGTTCGGTAAAGTGGTTTTTGTGAAACATTTAATACAAGTAATTTATTACATGTATTAATTGGTTTTACTTATTTATTTAATGCTTGCGGCTGCCCTTGCGATTCTTGCGATTCTTGCGACTGCGCTTACCGCCAGTCGCCCGTGCTAGCGCTAGACGACGCGCTTCTGCTAAGCCATTCAGACCTGCAGGATTATTTTGGAAAGGATTCGCAGCCATTAAGCGTGCCTTCAATGCAGGGTTATTTGCTGGAGATGCAAGCAACTCAGGCGCACCAGCTATACCCAATGACTGGGCTACAGGACCAGTATTCGCAGCAGTTACCTTTCCATTGGGGCTCATATTTAATCCTCCAAGTACATTTATGATGGCTGTTTTAGCATCATCGGCAGACATTCCAGTCGCTACGAGTTCACGAGTCCATCTTTCAAGCGCACTTGGTTCAATACTCTTTACACCCCTGTTGTAATAAGTACGCTTTATAAAACGTAAGATAGATTGTCTTTGTTTGGTGCGTCCTGAAAGATAGTTTCTAGCCCCCTGCGTTCCTCTAGATATTCTTGAGCCTACACCAGTTCCAAAATTGTAGAGTGATCGTCCAACGGCTTTGCGTGTAGAATTCATCCAGGTTACGGCAAGACCAAGACCAGCTAGGATCTTAGTCTTAGCCGAAGACCAAGATGCAGTAGCCGCAGGTACAGCAACCGTTTTTAGGTAGTTAAATGCCTTTGATCCAGCAAGACTTAAACCACCAATGATCGCAGCAGCGGAACCAACAGCTAGTATAACTGCAACAAGTGCAGTGCCACCTATTATAAGCCCTGTAGTCTTCGCTAACATTCCAAGCGCATCTCTAATCTTAATCAATGCCATCTTAATCTTAAGCTTTGTCTCATCGGAAAGTGTAGTGGCTTTCTGTAGCTGCTCCAACTTCTTCTCCGCATACTCTAATGCCTTTTTAGCTACACTCTTGGCTACCTTGCTACCCTTCTCCTGCGCAAGCTTCAGTGCGGCTTCCGCATCAGAAAGCGCAGCAGCTACCTGAGTGATAACCCACGCACCAGTTCCCTTGAGCGCACCGAGAACATTTGACGGCTTGGAGCGATCGAGGAGTGTATCAAGCTTACTGAGGATCTCAGCTTCACAGGGTGTGCATCCAAGAGAGGGAGTTGAACCAGCATTATATTGAAGCGCCGCAACGTTGGCAGCATGTACCGCAGCCGCAGCAGCCGCAGCCGCCGCCTCGGCAGCAGCATTGTTAGTTTTGGGAGCTGAGCCAAAGGGATTCGGTCCGCCAAACGGATTTTGTACAATAGCCGGTATTTCAGGTGCAAGCCCCCTTGCCCGAGCTAACGCGCGCTCCTCTTGTTCAGCCCGTAGCTTTGCCGCTGAAGCTGCCGCACGTGCAGCCTCCTTGCGCGCCACGCGCGCAGCCTCTACTCTATTTACTTTTCTTTGTAGTTCTAGTTGTTTGTTTCTTTCTTCTTCAGTTGCCCCTAAATATTGAGCATCTTCGTAGGCGTTTGCTTTTTCTTGTGGAGAATACCGTTTTGCAGCTACTTTATTCATGTACGCATCCCCCCGTGTTCTTCTTTCTGCCTCCTGCGCCCGCGCCGCAGCAGCTCTCTGCGCTGATTCCTGTGCAGCAACAAATTCAGCTTCAGCAGCATTATTTGCTGCCTGTTGTTCAGCAGCAGCGCGACGGCGGGCGTTCGCAAGATTTCCAACTTCAACAGCAGCTTTTATTGCAGCTCCCGCGCGGGCAGCTGCTTCCGCATTACTAACTTCTACCGGCGGCGGCACAGGAGTTGATACAGGATTATAGGGGGTTCCCGCAGGGCGCGCAGCCGCCGCAGCATTATTTGTAGCAAATCGCGCCGCCATTTCCGCCTTTACGCGTGCTGCCATCTGTTCATTTGTCTCTTCGACTGGCGCACTCATTTTATTCTGACTAGACCCAATATTTTCTACAAACGCATCATTTCCATAAAGACCAACCGGAGATACGAACGCATCTGAATTTTTCTTAGCACGAATTGCTCTCTTAGCATTGTTTTCTAAGCGACGTGTATTTCTTAGTTGAGTTTGTTCAAGTAAGCTAGAATTAATTCCATTAAAGGGGTTATTACCAAGTCCATTGTTGGCAAGTAGAGCTTTACGCGCCGCTTCCCTCCTTTGTATCTCTGCGCGAAGTTTCTCTTGTTTTCTTAATTGGGCTCTAGCTAATCCAGGTGTCGTATTATGCCTGCGTCTATTTCTACGTGACGCCGATTGAACAAATGAAACTGGCTGAACAGTTGGCTGAACCGGAGGCGACAAAACCGGAGACTTAGCCACACGTTCAGGACCCAACTGAAAAAGAGAACGATCTTGATTCATGTTCCAAATACTTGGTTCATCCCTCGCCGCTTTTCGTTGCGCTGCAACTACATTATTTTGATTTCTAGGCAAGGGTACCCGAGCCGCAGCAAGTGCCCTGTTACTCGCAGCAGGTACAGGCTGTGGAGTCGGGGGTATAGGAGTTAAACCATTTTGTTCTTGCGCATTTAATTCAGCCTGCGCTTGTTGTACCAAATTTGGGTGATTTCGCAGTATTTCACGGTGTAAATTATTTACTCTTCTTTTTTCAGCATTGTTATTCAATGACTCTGCTCGTCTCCGTGACGCATTCCTAGCAGCAGCATTATTCGCAAATGCTGCTAATGGTGTCTGTTGCCCCCAACTCAGTAGCCTTTGAAGCATTTATAAATGTAAAGATTTAAAGCCACCTATGCTTGGTAAGCGACGGCGGCGTCCACCCTCTTGTTCTTTTTCTGTATTTACTTCAACCATGCCATTGTCATTGTCATTTTCATTGTCCCCAGCCTGACCCTCCACGCTAGCCGTATTTGAATTTTCCTCTTCAACTTCCTCTTCGGCTTCAGCCCCGCGCATCTTCTTCAACAGTCTCTCATACAGCTTCAAATGAACTTTCTTTGTAAATTCACGCGTATCTTCGCATTCCTTCTTGGTTAATAAAACAGAGTCTTTGAAGCACGACGCATTTACAAGATTCTTGAAAAAATCCGCAACTTTTTCCATCCATGATTCACCAAATGTCTCTTGTAAAAGATTTTCAGTGAGTTCAATGGTTTCCATGAATTTCTTTTCGCCCTCACTGTAATTACCGTTCTGCCAATCAACATATGTTTTATCATCAAAACGACGTATTTCAAACTTAATACCATCTACATGAATTTTGATGTCTTTTGATTCGTGCCTTGATGTACCAGGTAATTCTTCTTCATCTTCATTCTCGTTCTTGTTTTCATCCTCATTTTCATTTTCATCCTCATCTTCATTCTCATTCTCATTTTCATTCTCATTCTCATTCTCATCCTCATCTTCATCCTCATTCTCTTTTTCATCTTCATCTTCATTCTCTTTTTCATCTTCATCTGTCTCTTTCTCTTCTTCATTCACCAAACCCTTATTAGTCTGTTTATTTCTCCAGCCTACACTCTTTTTAATTTTTTGTATAATACTGATTTTTTTCAATCGTCCTTCTACACCGCCATTACCCTTTTCATCATTATCATTGTTTGCGCCGCCCTTAACAGCCTGAATAGTAGCCCCTTCACCTCCGCTGAGCAATGTAGCATCAGGATTGAACATGCCGCCGCTGAGAGAGCCACCACCTTGTACAGGCATAATTGTAGCACTTTCACCACCACTTAATAAACTTACACTTGGGTTGAAATTCGGGGGTGCCTGATCTCCCATCTATTTAGAGGACACCTAAGCAAATAGTACGTTTTTCCTCTATACTAGATGACCGAGGTCCTCAA